>OLQB01000119.1_pt1 | contig 60448 bp, 59 predicted proteins | sample 1672681 | NCBI WGS metagenome assembly OLQB01 (sample SAMEA3136713, study PRJEB25190) | human gut metagenome | reverse complement strand
GTTAAATTAGTTAATACAACCGTATAATCGCCGTTTGACTTATTTTCATAAGCATTAATAAATTCTTTTATTTCATTCATGTCATTGCTTAATTTTTTTTCGAGTATTTTATTCATTTCCACTCTCCATTCTTGATTAGTGCATTTTTCACCATTGATGCAACAGCATTAGAAACATTAACAGTTACAGCATTTCCAAATTGTTTATATGCTTGAGTATCCGATACTGGAATAACAAAGTCATCTGAAAAGCCTTGCAGTCGAGCACACTCACGAGGTGTTAATCGTCTTACTTTTCCGTTTTGAGTGACATAGTTGTCTTGACATGCTCTATGCATTTTTGCCATGGTAGCACAAAGTGGACGAGCAATTTTTAAATCAATTTCTGATTTTCCTTTATATCCACCAGTTCCATTAGACAAAATCGTGGGAAGAATTTTATCAGACAAATAATATTTATCGGCAACATCATGTTCCAACAAATCTTGAAGTGTTAAATCTAATACTTTTTTTTCTGGATAGTTAAATTGTGTTTTGTTATTTGAAAAACAAACAATAAAAGTTCTATTTCTTGTTTGTGGAATACCATAATCTGCAGAATTTAAAATTTTGTCATACACTGTATATCCTAAATCTTCTAAGGTTTTTTTAATTACTTTAAAAGTATTTCCATTATCGTGTAGTTTGAGATTACGCACATTTTCTAAGACTAAAGCTTTTGGCTTATTTCCACGACTAATTTGATTTTTTATTATTTCAACTATCCTAAAAAATAATGTACCCCTTGTATCCTCAAAGCCTTTCATTTCTCCCATCATACTAAAAGGTTGACATGGGAAACCACCTATAATTACATCTGCATTTGGTATTGATTCTAATTTAATTTGATTTAAATCTCCCAATATAATAGGGTTTTTATAATTAGCTTTATAAGTTTGTACTGCATATTTATCAAAATCATTTGCCCATATGACATCAAAACCATTTTGAATAAATCCAGAATCCAAGCCACCGATTCCAGCAAATAGTGATATTACATTCATTTAAATCATCATTCCTTTTTATTTAATTTCAACAATGTCATCAAAAGTACAATTTAGACATTTACATATTTTAATCAACGTTTCCATTGATACTGTTTGATGCTTTGATAATTTAGCTAAAGTTCCAGCAGTTAGATCAGCTTCTTTAGCCAAGTCTGTTTTTTTCATCCCTTTATCTATCAATAACTTGAATAAAGGATTATAACTTATTTCCATATAATTATCCCTCATATTCGTTCATTGAATATTATATAGGAATTCATCTGTAAAGCGAAGAAAAAAATCACTTTTTAGTTATATTTAATCCAAATAACAAGAAAACGGTTCTTTTATTGATTAGCCATTTCTTGTATGTTCTAATTATAGCAATGAACAATTTCTATACTCACAAATTGCCCTTAATATTCCAGTAAATTGGTACAGATCTCTGTTTCACACAGTTGATCTGTATTTTTTTAAAATTTTTGGCTTTTTGTGCAATTTTTAGACACTTTCGTCGGCTCTATAGTGAAGGGATTTCCTTCACTTTTAGCTATAAACAGGGAGGTGCTAAAAATGGCTAAAAAATATAATCATCGTAGAGCTGAAGATGAGTATAAGAAGATGAAGAAAAAGGATGAAAAGTTCATGCGGGAAAATGGTATGCCTGAAACTAAGATTCTTATTATGCGTACTTTTGACCGTAAGTCTTTTAATTCAGATCGAAGATTTTATGAAAAAGTAGATTTCGATAGTGAAAAGATTATTGCTGCAGCTAGACAACCAGAAGTACAATCACTTTCAGAACCTAAGAATGTAAAAGACTTTATTGATTCTTTAGCTAGTATTGCTCTGGTAGATTCTTTAAAAGCATTTGGATTTGAAACACAACTCATTGCTTTTTTTCTTTATAGAGGATACAAGGCAAAAGAGATTTCTGTACTAACAGGTATTCCTGAATGGACAATTTCTAGAAGAATTTCAGAATTGATTAAAACATATAAATTCTTCAAATCGAATACATAACGAGTAAAGCGGAACCAACTTGATTCCGCTTCTTTTAAAATTTAGAAATTGAATACGTTACGATTTCTTGATGCTCTATATCATCAATTTCATATTTTTTGAATTGATCATAGAAATCACCATACATATAATTACTTAGATATTTGGCAAACTCCACTGCTTTTTCATCCACTTCCTCTGGTAAGTATTGCATCGCATGATATAGCTCTAAAACATCTAAAAGTGACTTTACATGATCATCATAAAATATAGACTTTTTCATCACTTTCCTCATGAAAATAAAAAAATCATAACTTTTTTTCAATTTCGTGCAATTTTTGGGCGTTTTCGTCGGCTCTATAGTGAAGGGGGCAATTAAGTCTCTTGTCAGATCTTTGAAAATTGCATAACAACTATTAGATACAACACTTATATATTCGAGCTATTTCACTACTGCGCGATGATGTTTTTAACGAGCGATGATACTTTAGATTGATAAACAATTTTGCTGATTGTGCCATGACAATATATAAGATAATGATACTTCTAGCGACAGGCTCAAGCGTAATATGGGTTGGTGCGATGCCAATGAAAGATAATTAGCAACTATCTTGTCTAATAGGATTCCTTTGTTTTCGGGTAATCAGGTGATAAATAGAAAACACGATAAATATTTTATTTTTAAACATCAACCGGGACTTGCTCCCGGTTTTACATAAGGAGTGAATCAAAATGAAAGTCAAAAGAGGAGAAGTTTATTTAGCAGATTTAAGTGATGCATCTGGATCAGAACAAGGTAAAGTTCGACCTGTTGTAATTATTCAAAATAATCGGGGTAATAAATATAGTCCAACAACCATTGTGGCTTGTTTATCTTCCAAGATTTATACAAAACATCATTTACCAACACATCATCTTTTACCAGAGGGTATTGGATTGAAATATAAATCCATGGTCATGTGTGAACAGATTCGTGTCATTGATAAAAGTAGATTATTAAAGAAAATAGCTACTATTGGTAGATTAGATATGATGGCGATTGATCGAAAAATAAAAATCAGTTTGGATCTACGTTTACATAACCAAAGAAAGTAGCATTGGTTATGTTCCCTTTCCTTTTGGAAGCAGTCCTTTCCCAGCTGCTTCCTTTTAATTTGTAGGTGAGAATTTCTGTTTTAAAAACTTTATAGTAAGGAGGAACAAAGCAATGAAACAACCTGTTATATGCGAAAAGAAGACGTATACCGTTGCTGAAATCATGGAAATACTTGGTATTGGAAGAACAGCAGCCTATGACTTAACAAGAAAAGGCTTGTTTAAAGTGATTCGTGTTGGAAAAATTCTTCGTATTAACAAGGAATCCTTTGATCAATGGTTTGACAGTCAACAATAAAGGAGGAATGAGGGATGGCTGTAATTTTAAAATTGGGAAAGAAATATCAAATTACTTACGAAGTAGTCACACCTACAAAGGAAATAAAGTCAATCAAAGAAATATTCGATAACTATGAAGATGCAGCTAAACGAAAAGAATTATTGGATGGTGAAGTTTGTATGTTTTCACCAGAAAGTTTGTTTGTGGATGTCATGGAAGACTGGCTTGCTGATCCATATTTCAGAGATCATTTAAAAAAATATCACGAAGCTCAAAAAAACTATGATGTGTATCTTCGTAATATGATTCAAACGAAAAAAGTGAAAGAAGTCGACTCCAATTTAGCAAATTCTATTATTAACCAACTATGTGCTACAAAAAGCATAGGAAGAAATAGTGCATTATCTATTAAAACAATCCGTGCTTGCAAGTTACTACTTATCAGTACTTGCAATCATGCAATTAAGATGGGAATCATGGATGAAAATCCATTCAATGAAATACACATTTCTGATCCACATGATTTTAAAAAGAGGCCAAAGAAATATGCAGATTGGACATATGAAACGATGATTCAAATTTTTGATGCATGCAAAGAAGAAAAGCTTTACGTTATTATGCAGATCGTATTTGCAACCGGAATGAATGTAACAGATGTTCTTGGTCTAGTTTGGAGCGATTTTTATCATGAAAAAGATAAATACTATATTCGAACAAATAAAGTAATGGAGCGCATGTATGAAAAAGAATTGCAATTTCTTCCCAAAGATTATGTTATCCAAAAATATGTTCATGATAAGAAAATAAAATTAAAAACACAAGTTGTTCATCATTATGTAGATAAAGAAAATATCTACTCTATTCCATGTGCCTTATATGAATTATTACAAAATTGGAAAAAGAGATCGAAAGAAATCTACCATTTTGATATAAATCCTAATTCATTAATGTTTACTACTTATGGAATTAATCCATATGATGATCGTCTCGTACTTAAACATCTAGATCAAACTACATTAAATCTAAAACTACCTAGACACACTTTAGCAGGATTAAAATTTTTTTCTAGTAAAACTTCTCCAGATGGACGACATTATCGTGACATTTATTATTATGAACATAATGATATTTCTTTCAACCAGATTGGATTAACCGCAAAAGAAAAAGCTGTAAAGATAAACAAAGAATTTACGAAATCCATGAAAAAAGAATTGCCTGATAAGGATAAAAAAGATGCTGTAGATTTAGTAAAACAACTTAGTGAAGATAAAAATATTCGTAAGAAATTATTGATGAAACTATTAGAAATTGAAAGTGGTGAATAAAATGGCATCCATACAAAAACGAAAGGATAAATACAATGTAGTTTATTATTATACGGATCAATATGGAAAGCAAAAACAAAAATGGGAGTCCTTTAGAACATTACGGGAAGCTAGAAAACGTAAGGCAGAAGTTGAATTACAACAAGCCAATCGAACTTTTATTGCACCAAGTACTACGACTTTAAATGAATTCTGGCCAGCATACGTGGATCTATATGGATGCAATAAATGGTCAATATCTACTATGGAAAAGAATACGGCCTTATTTACAACATATATTTCGCCATATTTAGGACATTGCAAACTAGATGAAATTCGTCCGATAACCATTGAGCAATATTATGCAAATCTAAAAGAAAGCGAAAATACAAAGAAAACAGGAAAAGTATCCACTCGTGTTGTCACAGAAGTTCATAGAGTTTTACGATGTACATTTAATGTTGCGGTAAAATGGGAATACATTTCCAATAATCCATTTTTAAAAGTGGATACGCCCAAGCATGATTATGAAAAGCGAGAAATATGGACAGCCAATCAAATTGCCAAAGCACTTGAAGTTTGTGAAGATCCAAAATTATCGATTGCCATTCAACTCGCATTTGCTTGTTCTTTAAGAATTGGTGAAGTGCTCGGTCTGACTTGGGATAATGTGCATATCAGTGAAGATGATTTTGCGTGTGGTGATACACACATTTATATAAAACAACAATTAGAACGTGCCCGTATGGATGCCATTGAAAAATTGAACAACAAAGATGTACTATTCATCTTTCCTCAATTTGAAAAAAGGAAAAATACGACAAGACTGATATTAAAAACTCCTAAAACAAATAGTAGTGTTCGAAAAATATGGCTTCCAAACACATTAGCTTGTTTCTTGAAACAATGGAAAGAAGATCAAGGTAAATATAAGGAAGCCTATGGAGATGCTTATCATGATTATAATCTTGTAATATGTCAACCAAATGGCATTCCATGTGATGGAAGTATTATTCGTAAAGGCCTATCCAAATTAGAAAAAGAAGCTGGACTTCCCCACGTTGTCTTTCATTCTTTACGCCATACTAGCACAACCTATAAATTGAAATTAAACAATGGCGATATAAAAGCAACCCAAGGAGATACTGGGCATTCTCAAGCAGATATGGTCATGGATCTATATAGTCACATCTTAGATGAAGACCGAAGAGTAAACGCACAAAAATTTGAGGACAGTTTCTATAAACAACATATGGAAAACTATGTCGATGTACCACAGGCAAATAAGAAGGTTGACATAGATAAAGTACTTGAAAAAATCAAGCAAGATCCTGATTTATTACAGCTTCTAATAGCCACTTTGAGCGGTAATTAAATGATGTTTATTAGCACGTGACGTATCGTTTGATACGTCCTGTGTCGTAGGGTTCTATTCGATACCGTTAGATGACCATTAGAAATCCATTAGATGGCCCCAAAAATAGCACAAAAAAGTTCGGATAAAGATAGGTCATCCGAACACGTTTAAAATTTAATTATTTTTCTGTTTGAAATGTGAATTTTAACAGTGATGAAAAAGTGTATTAAAAAACAAAAAAAGCGGAAAAACCGCTTAAATAAAGGCTAAAATGGTATTCCGGATGGGATTCGGACCCACGACCTTCCGCTTAGGAGGCGGACGCTCTATCCAGCTGAGCTACCGAAATATCTATGCTTATAATACCACAACTTCTACCTCTTGCTTAGGAATTTGACCTCCTGTTTAGGAGGCGAATGCTCTATCCTGCTGAGCTACTGAGACAACTGCGCTTTTGATTATAACATATATAACACTATTGTTTTCATTTCTTGTATAATGATACATGTTTAAAGGAGATTTCCATGGTAAAAAAAGTATCTTTGCTGGTATTGTTTGCACTGGCATTTATTGTATGCATGATTGGTCAATTCCCTTGGTATACAAAATTATTCGCTGGATTAACAATGGCAGTTAGTTTCTTAATTGTCTTAACAACAAATTTTAAAGATCTAAAGTAAAAAAAATCACTTCTCAGTGATTTTTTTGTTACTTTCTATTGTACTCTTCCGCAATGATATCTGCACATCTTTCAACAGATAACGAAGAACTCTTCAAACACAAATCATAGTTCAATGGATTACCAAACTTCTGATCCGTATAGATTTCATAATATGCTGCTCTTTTCTTATCTTTGTCTTTCAATCTCTTCTCAGGATTGATATTTGATTCACCATATTGCTCAACAATTCTTTTTGCACGAAAATCCATATCTGCATAAATAAATGTTTTCAACAAAGATACATCAGCATCTTTCAGTACATAGTCTGCACATCTTCCAACAATTACACAGTTTCCTTTTTCTGCAAGTTCTTTAATGATACGACACTGTTCACTCCAGATCATTAATTGATTGCTTTGACCATAGTATCCAACATTTCCCAAAGAAGCGAAGAATCCTGAACTTTCCATATATTCTCCATTTTCTTTGATGTATTCTTCCGCAAAGCCGCTCTTTTTTGCAATTTCTGAAATGATCTGGCTGTCATAACATGGAATTCCCAGCTTTTCAGCTACCAGTTTACCAACTGTTCTTCCGCCACTTCCAAACTGACGGGAAATCGTAATTATCTTATTTGTCATATTAAATATGCTCCATTTCTAACTCAATCATAGCACGCATTTTTGACATTTGCACATAATTGTTCAATAAAAATTCACGTAAAAATTAGCACTCTAGAAGTAGCTGTGCTAATATATAATAACATTGAAATGAGGTGATCGATTTGAACCAAAATAGCAATAAAAACAACTCAAATAAGCCAAAAAAACCAATCATCTATTACTATGCAGTTGTTATGCTGGTATTAGCCATGTTAAATCTCGTCATGGTTCCATTCATGAAGACAGCGCAGATAGAAGATGCGAATTATTCCACATTCGTAAAAGAAACAAACAAAGGAAACGTAAAAGAAGTACAGGAACAAAGCAACCAGATTCTATACATGTTAAAAGACAGCAAAACAGTCTACCGCACAGGTAAATTTAATGATCCTGATCTGATGACACGTCTAGAAGATCACAACGTTGACTTTACGGCAGAAATTGTTGAAGAAACTTCCCCATTCCTGCAGTTTTTAATGGGATGGATCATTCCAATCTTCTTCGCAACGCTTCTATTACGCGCATTAATGTCAAGAGGAAGCAAAGGTGGCGGCATGCCTATGGGCGGCAACATGTTTGGCATGGGCAAAAGTAACGCACGTGTCTATGACAAGAATAAACAAAGTATCCGTTTCAGTGATGTCGCTGGTGAAGATGAAGCCAAAGAATCATTACAGGAAATCGTTACATATCTAAAAAATCCAGGCATGTACAAAGATATTGGTGCAACAATGCCAAAAGGCATCTTGCTTGTCGGTCCTCCTGGAACTGGTAAAACAATGCTCGCAAAAGCTGTTGCCGGAGAAAGTAATGTTCCATTCTTCTCCATCTCAGGTAGTGAATTCGTTGAATTATTTGTAGGTATGGGTGCCTCTAAAGTCAGAGACTTATTCAAACAGGCAAAAGAGAAAGCACCATGTATCGTATTCATCGATGAAATTGATGCCATCGGCGGAAAGAGAAATGCAAGTGGCATGGGTGGAAATGATGAAAGAGAGCAGACACTCAACCAGTTATTGACTGAAATGGATGGATTTGAAGGAAACAGCGGTGTTATTATCTTAGCCGCTACAAATAGACCAGAAAATCTAGACCCAGCCCTGTTAAGACCTGGAAGATTTGATAGAAGAGTTCCTGTAGAACTTCCAGATTTGCAAGGCAGAGAAGACATCTTGAAAGTACATGCAAAGAAAGTGAAAACAGATGACAATATCGACTTTAACATGATTGCAAGAATGGCATCTGGTGCATCTGGTGCTGAACTTGCCAACATTGTCAATGAAGCTGCATTAAAGGCAGTCAGAGAAAAAAGAAACTGTGTTACACAACAGGATCTAGAAGACAGTATCGAAGTTGTATTTGCTGGATATCAGAAAAAGAATGCAATTCTATCTGATGAAGAAAAGAAAACTGTCTCTTATCATGAAGTTGGTCATGCACTTGTCGCAGCTTTGCAGACACATTCAGCACCTGTACAGAAGATTACAATTATTCCAAGAACTTCTGGCGCATTAGGTTATACAATGCAGGTAGAAGAAGGCAACCATTACCTCTATACAAAAGAAGAGCTGGAAAATCGTATCGCAACATTTACTGGCGGCAGAGCCGCAGAAGAAGTTGTATTTGGACGTATTACAACAGGTGCATCTAATGATATCGAGCAGGCAACAAAGATTGCTCGTGCAATGATTTCTCAATATGGTATGTCAGACGATTTTGACATGGTAGCAATGGAATCTATCAATAATAAATATTTAGGTGGAGATGCAAGTCTAGCTTGTTCAGATACAACTGCTTCTCAAATTGATCAGCAAGTTGTTGCATTGATCAAGAAACAACATGATAAGGCAAAGAAACTATTGGAAGATCATAGAGAAGATCTCGATCGTATCGCAAATTATCTATATGAAAAAGAAACAATTACAGGTGAAGAATTCATGGATATTTTAGATCATCCTGAAAAGTATTCTAATGAAACTGAAGTTGTTGATGCTGAATTTGTTGAAAAGGAAGATTAATTTCTTCCTTTTTTCTTTTTGAAAAACTTTTCATAAATATGTAAATATTTTAGTAAAAGCTTTCTGAAAATAATTGGCTTAGTTTTTTCATTGTTTTACTATAATCCTCGTAGAAACTGAAACGCAGTGAACAGAACATACTTCACTTCATCAAGCTTCTTAGAGAACTGCCGGCTGGTGTAAGGCAGATAAGCAAGAGAAATGAAGTCTCATCTGGGAGTAGCGCACTGAACAACTTAACGCTTTGATCAGAACACGCTATATCTGATAGAACTTTACAAGAGAGTTGCCATACGGTGAAAGGCAATAAGAAAGTCAGATTATAGTATCCTCTGTGAGCAGCGCTCTGAATCAAGTAAGATGCGCCGGGTTCCTCCGATATCAGGGTACTCGTTGTTGGACGAGAAAAAAGTGGTTGGTATTTGACTAACAAGCAAAGTGGTACCGCGGAAGATTACGTAGCTTTCGTCTTTGCATCCTTCTTAGATGCATCAGGCGAAAGCTTTTTTGTTACTTATGATTCAGTTTCATATAAGATGCCAAAATGGCAAAAGGGGAAATGAAATGAACAGTTTATTTATCTTATTGTTCGCAGCCGTAGCATTAATGGCTGGTTACTTACTCTACGGACGCTGGCTTGCTAAAACGTGGGGCGTTGATCCAAAAGCAGACACACCTGCCGTCAGACATAACGATGGAAAGGATTATGCACCAGCAAGCAGACTGACAGTATTTGCTCACCAGTTTTCATCCATTGCAGGTGCCGGTCCTGTACAAGGTCCAATTCTAGCTGCAGTGTTTGGCTGGGTACCAGCACTTCTTTGGCTATTAATTGGCGGTATCTTCTTTGGTGCAGTACAAGACTTCTCAGCTTTGTATGCTTCTGTGAAAAACGATGGCAAATCCATTGGCTTGATCATTGAAAAATACATTGGTAAAAAAGGACGTAAATTCTTTACATTATTCTGCTGGCTATTCTCATTGCTTGTTATTGCCGCATTTACTTCCATGACATCTTCCACATTTAATGGTTTTGTTACAGGAAGTGATGGTGCAGTGACACAAAATTTCAATGGCGCAGCTGCAGCTACAATTTCATTCTTATTTGTAGGCTGTGCAATTGTATTTGGTTTGATCCAGAAGAAATTTCCAAATTTAAAAGAATGGCATAAAATTGTTATCTCATTAGCATTCATTGTATTTATGTTTGCTGCTGGTATGAAAATGCCAGTTTACTTAACAGCTTCTCAATGGAACTATGTCATCATGGCTTACCTTTTTATTGCTGCAGTGGCTCCTATGTGGTTACTCATGCAGCCTAGAGACTATATGACAACATTCATGTTCCTTGGAATGATCATTGGTGGTGTCGTTGGCGTATTTACAGGACATCCAGAAATGAAATTAAATGCATTCAATGGTTTCGTATTAACAAGTGATGCAGGTGCAAAAACATATATGTTCCCTACACTTTTCGTAACTGTTGCGTGTGGCGCAATCTCAGGATTCCATTCACTTGTATCCTCAGGAACATCTTCCAAGACAGTTTCAAATGAAAATGATATGCTGCCCGTTGGTTATGGTGCAATGATTCTTGAAACATTGTTAGGTGTCATCTCATTAATCGTTGTTGGTGCAGTTCCTAGTGGATTAACACCATTCCAGATCTTCTCTCAAGGCGTAGCAGGATTTTTGGAAAATGTTGGTATTCCAGCAAGTGTTGCCAACGTATTTATGACAATGTGCATCTCCGCATTAGCATTCTCTACACTGGATTCCGTAGGCAGAATTGGAAGACTCTCCTTCCAGGAATTATTTACTTCAGATGACGAAGATTCTTCTGCAATACCAGCATGGAAGAAAGTTGTTACAAACCAGTACTTCGCTACAGCAATTACATTATTTTTAGGATATGTATTATGCTTAGGCGGCTATTCAAACGTATGGGCATTATTTGGAAGTGCCAACCAGTTACTTGGTGCTCTTGTATTGATCTCTATTGCTGTATTCATGAAAGCAACAAACAGAAAATCATGGATGTTCTATTTTCCTATGATCTTCATGTTCTGCGTAACATTTACAGCGATCGTATTGAATGTCATCACAAATGTAAAAGCATACATGGCAGGTACAGCAGTATTCCTCGTCAATGGTTTACAGCTTATCGTTGCAGTATTCTTAGTTGTACTGGCAGTTATTGTCGCAGTGCATTGTGTTAAGATCTTAGTATCTATTGGAAAAACTCCAGAAACAGTAAAAGTTGAAAAGGACGGAAAGCAGGCAGCTTAATATGACAAAAAAAGATTTAGATTGGGGAAACATTGGTTTCAAATACAGACAAACAGATAAAAGATTTGTCGCAAACTTTAAAGATGGTAAATGGGATGAAGGATCTTTGGTTGATGATCCAACTGTTACATTGAATGAATCTGCAGGCATGCTTCAATATTGCCAGCAGGTATTTGAAGGCATGAAAGCATACACATGGGAAGATGGAAGTGTTGTATGTTTCCGTCCTGATATGAATGCTGAAAGAATGTATAATTCTGCTCAGCGCATTGAAATGCCATCTGTACCAAAGGAATTATTCTTAAAGGCAATTGATGAAGTCGTTAAAGCAAATATTGACTGGGTACCTCCATATGGCAGCGGTGCATCACTCTATATTCGTCCATACGAGTTCGCTACAGGCATTGTTATTGGTGTTGCTCCAGCAGACGAATATCAATTCCGTGTATTCACAACACCTGTAGGTCCATACTACAAAGGCGGTGCAACACCAATTGCCATTCAAGTATCCGACTTTGATCGTGCTGCACCTAGAGGAACAGGAGCTGTTAAAGCTGGCTTGAACTATGCGATGAGCTTGCATTCCTCTGTGATTGCACACTCTAACGGATACGCTGAAAACCTATACCTGGATCCTGCAACAAGAACATACGTTGAAGAAACTGGCGGAAGCAATGTTATCTTTGTAGATAAAGATGGAAATCTTGTCGTACCAAAGAGTGATTCCATTCTTCCATCTATTACTAGACGCTCTATTGTTTACATTGCAGAGCATTACTTAAATCTGAAAGTTGATGAAAGACCTGTACGCTATGATGAAATCAAGAATTTCAAAGAATGTGCTCTCTGTGGTACAGCTGCAGTGATTTCTCCTGTAGGAAGAATCGTTAATCACGATGAAGTGATTGAATTCCCATCTGGTATGGAAAAAGCTGGTGAAGTTGTGTCCAAACTATACGATACAATCACAAGCATTCAATCTGGAAAGATCGAAGCTCCAGAAGGCTGGATCAGAAAAATCTGCTAAATTACAAAACACGTGTTCAAATTCTGGACACGTGTTTATTTTGTCTTTTTATTATAAAGTTTTTATTTCTTCTTCACTTAATCCTGTCATTTCTACAACCAAATCCAGTGATATTCCTTTTGAGAGCATTTTTTTAGCAATCTCAATTTTTGATTGCTGCATACCTTGCGCTTTTCCTTCTTGTAAGCCTTGCGCTTTTCCTTCTTGTAAGCCTTGTGCTTTTCCTTCCTGCAAGCCTTGCACTTTTCCTTCCTGCAAGCCTTGTGCTTTTCCTTCTTGTAAGCCTTGTGCTTTTCCAGCTTCAATTCCTTCTTTTAAACTTTTTGCTTTTTCTTCATCAACCAATGCATCTAAATATTCATCTAAATTCATGTAATCTAACCTTGCACTTTCGTCTTTCTTGACAGTGGCAACAGCTTTTTCAATTGTTTTTGTAAATGCATCCTTCGCAATTCTTTTTTTCAAAAACATCAAAAAGAAATACAATTGCGAATCCTCTGTATCACTGTCTGGATTTAAGAAAATTGTAAAACGTTTATCTTCAAGAATCAATTCTGAACATTCCAAACACATAGAAGCAAATGTATATCTTGGAAGTCTCATTCCAAAATAATCTTCCAGACAAATGAAGATTACAATACTTTTCTTCATATTCTGATAATCACCAGCTTTTACGTACTTTGCATCCATTTGCGAATGGTACATTCTTGAACGTAGTGGAGAATTCAATAACTTTCTCACTTGCATTTCGACATCAATATAAGAATCTTCCCCTTCTAACAAAACATCAAAACGTGTGATTTTTCCACCATATCTTGCCTGAACATGCTTTTCAACTCCCGCAATTCGAATATCTTTCACTTTTTTTTCCCAAAGCCAGTTCTACAATTCCTTTTGCGATATTCAAATTTCTTTTATCCTCTAAAACAGTTGTAAACATGTAATTATCCGAGAAAGATAATTCATCAAATGGTTTCATTTTCTTGCCCATATGTAAGCCTCCTATACTTACATATTCACAATTTTTTCCAAAATTCCATGAAATTCCTTCAATTTCTGATTGTATCTGTTGTAACGCCCGTAATATATCCATCTAACGTATTCATTACATCTATACTATTAATTCCCCACAATTCTAATGGAATATCATTTTCTTTACAGAAATCCAAATACGACATCTGTGCAGCATAATGAACATCTAAAAAGACATTGCATCCATCTTCTTTCATTGCTTTCACATTTGATTGAATATCAGATACATCACTTTTGCTTCCAGCTAAAAAGCCAAGCATATCTGTCTGATCATACTGTGCAACCATACGCAACAAATCACCAGAGAAGGAAATCCATTCCACTTTTCCAACCATCTCATATTTTCAACAATATCAAAAATCATTTTTACCTGGTCTTCAGAATGAATTGTTTCTGTTTTCAACTCAATATAAGGTGTAATGAGATTTGCTTTACAATACGCTATAAATTCTTCCAAGGATGTAATTGTCTGCCCACGCAGATCAAATTGTTTTGCTTCTTCTTCAGTGATAGAATCAATCGCTACATTAATTCCTGCCATATGAGATAACGTAGGATTATGTAATAAAACCGGCACTTCATCACTTGTTAACTGTACATCTGTTTCCACATATTGATAATTCATCTTTTTACTTTCAATATATGCAGCCAATGTATTTTCAGGTGCATTCACATGATACCCGCGATGATTGATCAACCGAATGCCATCAACACTTGTATCTTTCACATATTTACTTACTGGTAGAGAATACGTTTCATCTGCCTCTTCATTTGCTTCTGCAACTGGAAAATAATACTGATTGGCGGCATACACTTCATTCGAAACAATATTTCCATTTTCATCAAAACGAACTTCACGTCCATCATTCAATACAATGGAAGAATTCACTTTTCTCTTTCCATCATCCTGATGATTCAGACAATAAAAACCTTTTTCACCCTTCACAAAAACAAGACGATCTTCATCTTTCCCAGCAATTTGTCCCTGTTCATACCAGAATCCATCATCCCATTCATGATGAAAAACATTCCCATCTTCATGTATTTTATATTTCACACCATCAACACTACAATCAGAAGTCATCAAATATCCATTATCATCATACAAATGATATTTCTCACCATCCTGAAACAAGCCTTTCACAAGCTGTCCATTTTCATCACTACGAACAGAGTATGTCTGTTCTTTATTTGTCTTTACCACAAATACATGATTTTTCAAAGCTTCTTTATTTCCATCCACAAACGTATGGTCAATTGCAGAATAGCTGATTTCTTTTGTCGGATCCGATTCATCTATAATGGATGTAAATGGATAATATTCCGCATACACATCCTTTGCAAAAAAGAAGCAAGGTATCAGCAACAAAAAAACAATCAATATTTTCACCCAGCGTTTCAGATGTTTTTTCTTCTTCTGTTTAAGCTTTTTCATCACAATTATGATACCTTTTTCTTTTCTTCATAACAAATTAACATTTCTTAACATTTTCTTGTACAATATCCTGAGTTTTACAGTCAGACATAATTAAACAATTTCATTTTCAGCTTGAATGCTGATTTTTTTATGTCAACTCTTTTATTTTTCTGTGTACCGTATAGTAACGTTATAGTATAATATATACGTATATCAGGAGGACGGTAGTTCGACAGTTGTAAAATCATAAATATACCAAATGTCGCTTTATATAGCGCTTTTTTTATGTCAAATTTTCTTTTTATTTTGTTGTACGGATGTTGTATGATGTTGTACTTTATGGTATAATAGCTATAAATAAGGAGTTTCCCTCATGAAACTTAACTACGATAGAAAATCTAAAGATCCTACCTACTTCATTCAGGTTGGAATTCGCAACGGTAAAAAGGTTACTACAAAAAATATTGAACGTATTGGTAAACATTCTGAATTATTAAAGATCACAGATGATCCTCTTGAGTATGCCAAGCAAAGAGTCAAGGAATATAACGAAAATCTAAAGAACAGTAAAGTTGAATATAATATCACTGTTAATTTTGATGACAAGGTCATCAACCAAGGAAACACTGTTTCTCAATCCACTTGTAAAAATACTGGATATTTCTATCTGAAAGAACTTTATTCATCTCTTGGAATCGCTGACTTCTTTGATAAAGTGTGCAGCGGACGCAAAATCGCTTTCAATCCAAATATGATTAATATGGTGCTTACTTTTTCTAGAATTCTTGATCCGGGAAGCAAGATGCACACTTTAAAGAATCTTGCTGGTTTCTATGGTGATTTTGATTTCTCGCACCAGGACATTCTTCGTTTCATGGATATACTGGAAGAAAACTATGATGAGTATCTTTCTCATTTATTTGAATCAAGTAATAAAGTAATTAAAAGAAATACAAATGTTTGTTATTTTGACTGCACAAACTTCTATTTTGAAAAAGAATCTGAAGACGAAGATGTCTATGATGAAATCACAGGTGAACTGATCAAAGGACTTCTGAAATATGGTGTATCTAAAGAACATCGTCCAAATCCAATTGTTCAGATGGGACTTTTCATGGATGCCGATGGAATTCCTTTAAGTATGTGCATCAATCCAGGAAGTGACAATGAATCCCTTTGTGCTGTTCCAGCTGAAAAGAAGATGCTTAAAATGTTTGAAAACAAGGATATCATATACTGTTCAGATGCCGGACTTGGGTATAATGACACAAGATTATTTAATGACTTTGGTGGAAGAAAGTTTGTAGTAACACAATCCATCAAGAAATTGAACAGTATTCTAAAACAGGCCGTATTCAATGATTACGATTACCGTTTTTCTCAAGACGGAAAGCCTGCATCTTTAGAAACAATGAAGACATTTGATCGCACATTAAAGGAAAATAGAAAGTATTATGATGGATACATCTATAAATCTATACCAGTTGATAAACTTGTGGACTTAGGTCTATTCGAAATCAAACAATACAAGAACGGAAAAACAAAAAAGATAAAATCAAAAGGAAATCTAAAACAGCGAATTATCGTAACCTATTCAAGAAAGATGGCTGAATATCAGAAAACGGTACGAAACAGACAAATTGAACGCGCAAAAAAAATACTGGCTAACATAGATCCTGACAACTTCAAAAAAGGACCAAACGATGTGACTAGATTTATTAAAAGTGATAAAGAAAAGAAAAATTATTATTTAGATGAAGCACGTATTGAAGAAGAAGCTAAATATGATGGATTCTACGCCGTAGCTACAAACATATTTGATATGAAAGAAGCAGAAATTTTGAGCATTCAGTCAAGAAGATATAAAATCGAAGACTGTTTCCGTGTCTTAAAAACAAGCTTCAGTTCAAGACCTGTATATCATCGCAAAGAAAACAGAATAAAAGCTCATTTTCTTATCTGTTACACAGCCTTGTTGATCTATCGTTTACTCGAAGTCAAATTAGACAGAAATAAAACACATTTCACAACAGAACAGATCATAGAAACATTACAGAACATGAATGTAGTTAACTGCTCCGATATGTACTACCAGGCCTGTTACACTGGCTCCGATGTACTAGACTCACTTGAACAGTTGTTTGATTTAAAACTAAATCGTAAATACTATCAGCCAAAAAAGTTAAATAAATACAAAAAAATTGAGAAATGAAATTCCCATACAACATTTCATAAAAGTAGAAAATGAGCGCAAATCCTTTAAACTAAAGGTTTGCGCTCATTGTTGCGTTATATAACTGTCGAAAACGGGATTATATATGATTCTGCTTTGAAACTCAATCTTTATTTGAATTGTTTCACGTGAAACAAAAATGAGTATCTCCTGAGTTTTACAGTCAGACATAATTAAACAATTTCATTTTCAGCTTGAATGCTGATTTTTTTATGTCAACTCTTTTATTTTTCTGTGTACCGTATAGTAACGTTATAGTATAATATATACGTATATCAGGAGGACAGCATATGTATCTTCATGTTTCTAACACAAAGAATGGAACTTATCTTGCTTTCTATGAAAGCTATCGTGACAAGGCCACTAAAAAGCCTAAAAACAGATGTGTTGAACCTATTGGCTATCTTGAAGACCTTGTCAAGCTTTATGAAGATCCTGTTGCACATTTCAAGCAGGTAGCCAAAGATAGAAATTCTGAAAAGAAAAACGATACAGCTGCTACCATATCTATAAACATGAATGAAAAGATGTCTGTTGAAACGGATGATATCAAGAATGTTGGATATCTTGTTCTGAAGCACATCTATAAAGAACTTGAAATTGACAAGTTCTGGAAGCAGGTTTCCAAAAATTATGAATTTGAATATGATCTGAACAAGATATTCCAGCTTCTCGTCTTTTCTCGCATCATTTCACCTGCTTCCAAAAAGAAAACTTTTGAATCCCGCAGTCTATTCTTTGAATCCTTTGATGGTTTTCAGCTGGAAGATGTATATCGTGCACTTGATATCTTCAGCGAGAATGACAGGAAATTTCAACAATGGCTCTACGATCATTCCTGTACGAGATACAATCGTGATCTGTCTGTTTCTTATTTTGACTGTACGAACTACTACTGGGATGTTTCAAAGCCTGACACTGATGAATTCAGAGATGATGGAACTCCATTGCTGATTCGCTACAGAAAGATGGGTCCGGAAAAGAACAATAGAAAAGACCCTATCGTGGAGCTTGGACTGTTGATGGACAGAACCGGAATCCCACTGGCCTATGAACTGTTTCCGGGAAATGATTCTGAGAAATTGCATATGCTCCCTATCGTCAAAAGAGCGAAAAGAGACTTTGGGTTTGCCAGAACGATTTGTGTAGCAGACAGAGGATTGAATACATCTGATAATATCTATTTTCTAAATGGAGATAACAAAAGTGATAACAACACCCTGGACGGATATGTCTACGGTCAGTCAGTGCGTGGTGCAGATGCAGAATTTAAAAAATGGGTAATTGACCAGAATGGATACATCGACACAAAGATTCAAAATGAATCAGATGATGACACAAGCAGCGATACTGGTGTATTCAGGCACAAATCCCGCATCTATCCGAAGAAGCTGTCAGTACATGTTGACGGAAAAGACGGTAAAAAAGTAAAGAAAACTATAACTGTCGACCAAAAGCAAATGGTCTACTATTCCAACAAATACGCAAAAAAACAAAAAGAAGCCAGAAACAAGATCATAGAAAGAGCGGAAGACTTAATCAAACATCCAAAAAAGTATGATAAGTTAGCTGCTGGCGGCACATCAGGTTATGTCATCAATCTTACATACGACAAAGATGGTGTAATCATTGATAAGGATCTTCGACTGGATGTAGATAAAATAGCTGAAGAGGAAAAATATGACGGATATTATTCAATCGTTACAAGTGAATTGAAAATGAGCGATACAGAAATAAGAAATATCTATAGAGGACTCATCAGAATTGAAGATACATTCAAAGTGACAAAGTCAGAGCTGGATACAAGACCAATTCACGTAAGAACGAATGAACATATTGAAGGACATTTTACAACCTGTTACGCAGCTATTGTAATGATCAGATTATTAGAAAACAGGTTAGGCAACAAATATTCAACTGCGAAGGTACTGGAATCTTTAAAAAAGTATCAATGTGCTCACATTGATGCAAACCATTACCAGTTTTTCTATTATGATGAGATATTAGAAGACATAGGAAAATCTCTGGAAATTGATCTTTCAAAGAAGTATAAGACAGCGAATGAAATACGTCGTTTACTAAAATATTGATTGAATTCAAAATAATTGAAAATACTGTACACACAAAAAGTGCTAAATATCGCATAAATATGCTTTATTTAGCACTTTTACTGTAAAACTTGAGATAACAAATTAACATTTCTTAACATTTTCTTGTACAATATGGTTAGAAAGATACTGTAATTCCACACAATAGATAAGGGAGACAATTTATGAATATACATGATCTATACGGAAAATGGATCAGCACATCCGATCGTACAGTAATTCGATTCAACCCATTCACACTCGTCACGCCCTATGGTTCAAGTAAATATACCATTGAACAAAGATTAAATTTTCCATATATCTGTTACGAAACAGGAGAAATGATCTATCACGAAGAAAATGGCATTCCAATTCTTTCAGATACAATCATGGAATACGATGGCAGAGGCGAAATCATCATTTGCGAATATGTTCGTGAACATGACATTGTTAAAATCCCAAAGGATTTTTGCAGTGAATTACGCAAAGCAAGAAATCACAGAAAACCGATTCCTACGGTTATGGAGGTCGAATCATGAAAAAGCTTAGTTTATGTTTATGTATGTTCTTAGTTTCATGCGCATCTAAAACACCTTCTAAATCTTCTACTGCTTCTTCAGCAGCACACTTTCCACCCGCAAAACAAAGACCAGCACCACAGCTAATTGTGCAAGCAGATTACACAGAAACATTAGATACATATTCTGCAGTCATAGAAGGAACAAAAATTGCCACAAAAGGTGGTTTTGCGAAAGTCAAAGAATTGATGAATGATGATGAAATCTTCAATGTCAAAAGTGCAGTTGGATATTCTGTAGAAGATGTGGATCATGATGGTACAGATGAATGCATCATTGGAGAAATCAGAAAATTTGATGATGGTGAAGTTTATACAAATGATGTCTATGCAATCTATGCAATCGACAACGATGAAGTAAATCTATTATTAGATGTCATTTCGCCAGCATATGCATTCCGTTTTGATGAAAATGCATTTTTCTATGGCAGTACAGAAGCAGATGGTGCAAGCCATTATGGCATTTTCCATCTAGAAAAAGGAAAGCTGAAATGGAAAGAATTCTTTTTCACAAAAGATCACAATACGTTCTACAAAAACACAACTGGAAATCTAGATATTTCTAATTCAGAAAAAATTTCCATCACAGAAGATGATTTCATTCACGATCAAATGACATATGCACTCATTGAATATACAAATGACTATAATTCTATTGAGAATTACGATATTGGACTTCGTGCAGATTGGGCTAAAGATCGAGATTTAAGTAAATACAAAACATATGAAGAATATGTTGTCGATGCTTCCGCAGAACAAATTCTTCTCACACCAGTTGCTCCACTCAAAAACATAAAACTTCTTTCCGTGGAATACACAGCAGAAGAATTCAAAACAAAAAAGATTCACACAATCGACACTCTCGATCCAGCACATCCACTTTGTTTAACAACATATTTAGAATCTACCATTCCAAATATCGCAATCCAGTTTGAATACAAAGATCAAGTTCAAACATACACAATTTCATTAAGTGGATTTGATGGTTCTATTGTTTTAACACCATTAGAAATTTAAGTTCCTATTTACCAATTGTTGCCGTAAAGCCCCTCACTTTAGCAATAGGGATATAAGGCGACTCATGCAATAATTATACTGCTGAAAGATATCTAATTTCTATTGAATTATATACGTCACAGCAGTATAATATATGTATGGAATATAAATCTAATCATAATATTGTCTATTCCTGCAAATACCATGTGGTATGGTGTCCTAAGTATCGACGTTCCGTTTTGATAAACGGTGTTGATGTTCGTTTGAAGGAGCTGATTAAAGAAACCTGCGACTCACTGAATGTCGAAATCATCGAAATGGAAATCATGCCAGACCATGTGCATCTGCTTATGGAAGTAGACCCACAATTCGGAGTACATAGAGCTGTTAAACAAATTAAAGGATATTCTTCTAAAGTATTGAGAACCGAATTTCCTTGGCTTAAATCAAGACTTCCGAGTTTGTGGACTAACAGCTATTTTGTAAGCACTGTTGGTGGTGCTCCGCTTGCAGTCATTAAACAATACATTGAGAATCAGAAAAGCGTGTAGGTATAAATATGCAGCTGTCAGAAACAATAAAACTTTATATGACAAAAGAACAGAAATCTCTTGTTGTTATGACTATGAACGAGTATATCAATACAGTTAATAGTCTTGTTTCTGCTGCTTCAAATGGTACATCTATCAGTAAATACACAACTGCTGATGTCAAGGCCAGTCTTCCGTCTGCCCTGACAAATCAATGTATTCGTGATGCCAGATCTATTGTCAACAGGTACAATAAGGACTGCCGTAAATTTTCTGCTAAGAATAAGAAAACTGCTAATCAGAAATCTAACATCACGATAAAAAAACCTGCAGTTCCTGTTCTCAAAAGACCGTGTTGTTACGTCAATAATCAGAACTTTAAGATTAAAGATAACTGCATTGAATTTCCAGTTCTGATCAACGGTAAATCAAGGCGCATAGCTGTCCGTACTTCTATGACGGATAATCAGAAATTGATATTTGCGAATGCAAAACATGGAACCATGCGTATTGTCTATAAAGGCAGCAAGATAGTTGCTCAAGTCGTATATGAGGTTAATGAACCTGAGTATACTGACGATGGCAGTGCCATGGGTGTTGACCTTGGCATTAAATGTCCTGCGGTATCATATACATCTGATGGCAGCGTTAAGTTCTATGGCAATGGTCGTAAAAATAAATATATGCGCAGGCATTATAAATATCTTCGCAAGAAACCAGGCAAAGCTAAAAAGCCTGATGCCATAAAACGCATCAACAATAAAGAACAGCGCATCATGAAGGACATTGACCATAAGATAAGCCGCGAGATCGTTGAGACTGCTGTTGTTCATGATGTTAAAGTTATAAAATTAGAACGTTTGGCAAACATTCGTTCTACGACAAGAACAAGTCGAAAAAACAATCCCAGTCTGCATACATGGTCTTTCTATAGGCTTGCACAGTTTATAGAATACAAGGCAAAGTTAGCAGGCATAAAAGTTGAGTATGTTAATCCAGCATATACAAGCCAAAGATGTCCTGTCTGTGGTAGTGTTCATCACGCCAGAGATAGAAACTACACATGCTCCTGTGGCTTCCGTATCCATAGGGATTTGCTTGGTGCGATAAATATTTGTAACTCAACTGAGTATGTTGGCGATAGCAATATCAGACATACTGCCTAGAGAACTATATGTTCTGCTCTAGGATGGGTAATGGCATACCCATAACTTGCACTGCGACAAGCCAGAAATGGACTGGTCAGCCAATACACTTGGCAGGTAGCAAGAATCCCCTGACTTTAGGCATGGGGAATGTCAACTTTGGGTATCTAATATCAAAACAGTATAATTATGCATTTCATAAATTGCATAAACAATTAGAAAATCAAGTAGTCCAAGTTTAAAAGCTTGTTAGCTGAGCCTATCAGCGTAATCTGGTAGACCTTAGTTGGGCAATAGTATTTTTTATCAACATATGTTAGAGTGCTATTATGCAAATCGTGATTTGCAGATTGGAGAATTATGAGAGCAGAAGAATTATGGAAAGCATATTGCGAGAAAGAGAATATAGATATTGATACTCCTTATAGTGCATGGGGATTTTTAGATGCACCTGATCAGCTGGCAGACCTTGTATTAAAGGGAATCAAGACTGCAACTGCATCCGCATATGATTTATATTTTATGGAAGGAGAAGAAGAGCCATTGCCACAGCCAGGTGATTATAGTGTTATTTTAAACTCAAAGGATGAGGCAATTTGTATTATTCAAACCACTAAGACTACAGTCGTTCCGTTTAATGAAGTATCAGAGGAACACGCTTACAAGGAAGGGGAAGGAGACAGAAGTCTTGCATATTGGAGAGCGGTTCATGAAGAATTCTTCACAAAAGAATTTGAAGAAACTAAAACTGAATTCAATGGACAAACAAGAATTCTTTGTGAGGAGTTTCAAGTAGTTTACGATTCACGGCAACTTAACAAAAAATAAGCTCCCCCATTAACAAAAAATGAATAGAAAATGTATAAAAGTAGCAAAAGCGAATCATTATAAGTGATTATGCATTAGACACATATTTGTAAAAATGGAGAAATTTAAAGAGAAGGTTATTTTGACAACCTTCTCTTTTTCATTGCTTATTCAATTCCTGTAACGTTATAGTCTTTTGCTTCTACTGCACTTTTCAAAACATCATTACTAACTTCTTTGCTCATCGTAACAATTGCAGTACCAGCTTCATGAGAAACTTCTGCACTTTCTACGCCATCAATTGCTTCAAGCGCCTTTTTGACAGATGCTTCACAATGTGAGCACATCATTCCTTCAATCTTCATCGTTTTTTTCATTTCTTTTTCTCCTTCACTTTCTTGTTTTGCTTTATGTCTAATTGGACGATCTTTTTTAGAATCATGAATATTTAACATATTTAATCGCAATGCATTCATACATACTGTAAATGATGACAATGACATTGCCGCTGCACCCCACATCGGATTCATTTGAATGGAAGGATACAAGCCCGCAGCCATCGGAATCAATAATGCATTATATGCAAATGCCCAGAACAGATTTTCATGAATATTCCGCAATGTTCCTTTGGATAATCGTATCATAGAAACAACATCGCTCAGCTTAGAATTCATTAAGACAATATCTGCAGAATCAATGGCTACGTCTGTTCCCGCACCAATCGCAACACCAATATCTGCACGCACCAAAGCAGGTGCATCATTGATACCATCACCAACCATTGCGACTTTGCCACGTTTTTTCAATTTCTGAATCACAGCTTCTTTTTGAGAAGGTAATACAGATGCATATACTTTATGTACGCCTGCCTGATGCGCAATGGCATTGGCAGTTGCTTCATTGTCGCCTGTAATCATTACAACTTCAATTCCCATATTTTCCAGTTGTTGAATTGCTTCTCGACTATCTTTTTTAATCGGATCTGCAACGGTAATCATTCCAAGATACACATCATCTTCCATAAAGAATAATGGCGTCTTTCCTTCTTGTGTTACTTGATTATACACAGAAGAAGCGTCTTTCAAATTAGTTTTTGTTTCCATATACTTCTTTGATCCACCAACAATACATTTTCCATGCATCATTGCCTGTACGCCATTTCCTTGTAATGCCTTGAAATCCGTTGTCTCTTCTATTTGTATTCCATGCTCTTTTCCATACGTATTGATTGCCTTGGCAAGTGGGTGTTCCGATTTATTCTCTAAGGAACAAGCCACTTTCAGCAGTTCATCATAATATTCATTTTCAGCAGGCAGAATATCTTTCACAACAGGTTTTCCTTCTGTAATCGTTCCTGTTTTATCCAATGCAACGATTTGAATATGTCCTGCATTTTCTAATGCTTCACTTGTTTTAAACAAAATGCCATTCTTTGCCCCTGCACCATTGCCAACCATAATGGCAACAGGTGTTGCTAAACCTAAAGCACATGGGCAAGAAATTACAAGAACTGAAATCGCTCTTTCTAAAGCATACGATAAATCTCTTCCCGCAAGCAGCCATCCAATCATGACTACAATCGAAATAACAATGACACATGGAACAAATATTCCAGATACTTTATCAGCAATACGCGCAATCGGTGCCTTTGTACTAGAAGCATCAGAAACCATCTGAATGATTTCTGAAAAAGTTGTATCTTTTCCAACCTTTGTTGCCTGCGCTTTTAAATAGCCAGACTGATTCATTGTAGCCGCAGATACATGATCTCCTTCACTTTTATCTACAGGAATGGATTCTCCCGTCAATGAAGATTCATCAACTGCACTATTTCCAGAAAGCACAATGCCATCTACAGGTATTGCTTCTGCAGGTTTCACTACAAAAATATCTCCCACCTGAACTTCCGCAATATCTACTTCAACAATTTCGCCATTTCTTTCAATATTTGCTTTTTTTGGCGCAAGTTTCATCAATGACTTCAATGCATCTGTTGTCTTTCCTTTTGAAATAGATTCTAATGTTTTCCCTACTGTAATCAATGCTGGAATCATTGCGGCTGATTCAAAATACAATTCACTATGATATAGCGGCATCAGATCCATATTTGCTGCACCATTTGTAATCATGCATGTTAATTGATACAGCACATACAAAGACCACGCAAACGAAACAGAACTGCCCAGTGCAACCAATGTATCCATATTTGGAGAACCATGCGCCAGACTCTTGAATCCAGAAATAAAGAATGCACGATTGATATACATCACCACAAGGCAAATCAGCATCTGCGTCAATGCCAAACCTAAGTGATTATGATTCAAAAAGGCAGGTACTGGCCAAGAAAGCATATTATGTCCCATCGTGATATACATCAAAATCATCAGCCAGATAACAGAATGCAGTAATCTTTTCTTTAGCTTTGGTGTTTCATGATCCACAAGTGCTTCTTCTAAATCATTAGAAGAATGCTTCTCTTCTCCCTGTACATGTGCACCATAGCCAGCTTTTTCAACTGCTTGAATCACTTCGTCTGGATCAGCATTTCCTTCCACACGCATTGAATTTGTTAAAAGAGAAACTGAAACTGAATCTACATCTTTTAAATCCCCAACGGCTTTTTCCACATGTGCCTGACAGGCAGCACATGTCATCCCCGTAACAATATATTGCTTCATATATACATCACCTACTTCATTAATCTCTGTAAAAGTTCACACAACTCATCGATCGTTTCATCATTTCCATTTTGAATATCATGTTTTACACAACTCTTGATATGACAGGATAACAAAACTTTACTAAAACTATTCAACGCAGAAGTTGCCGCAGCTACCTGCATTAAAATATCTGGACAATATGCATCTTCTTCCACCATTTTTTCAATTCCACGAATCTGCCCCTCCACTTTTTTTAATCGTGTGATAAGTTTTTTTCTTTCATCTTCACTTCTTTTTTTATGTCTTCCACTACAGTGTGGACAAGTCATTTCTTCACCCATATATTTACCTCACGCATTCGTTATATACCCCTAGGGGGTATATGTCAACTGACATGCTTTTCTTTATAAAATTTTTTCACTATACTAATGAAAACGGAGGTTTTATCTATGGAAAACATTTTTCATCGCGTTAGTATTCGTAAATTTTCAAATCAGCCAGTTGAAAAAGAAAAAATTGAACAGATTTTACGCGCTGCCATGCAGGCACCAAGTGCATGCAATCAACAGCCATGGGAATTCTATGTTGTTGAAGATAAAGAAATGATTCATGCATTATCTCAGGTAACACCATACAGTGCTTTTGCTTTCAATGCACCAGTCATCATTGTTCCTGTTTATCGAGAAGAGAATCTTCCAGCACCAATGTTTGCACAAATTGATTTATCCATTGCTTGTGAAAATATGTGGCTAGAAACAGATGCTTTACAACTAGGTGGTACATGGATCGGTATTGCACCTTTAAAAGATCGTATGGAAGCAGTCGCAGAAATTTTAGATCTTCCTGACAATCTAAAAGTATTCAGCTTATTTGCACTAGGTTATCCAGCCGAAGAAAAACCACAGCAAGATCGTTTTGATGCAGCTAGAATTCACTATATGAAAAGATGATGCAGATCTGCACCATCTTTTTTAAAATGCATTTAATAAAATGATATATACTGCAGTACCTGATATGACACTCAAAATCTGATTCTTTTGATAATAATGAAATACCGCAGTGAATATAGATGCACTGATCAATGCAAAAGAATCATGAAAATCCGAGGTTGTTAAACTTCTCAAACTATATACAACCAAAATAACCATTAAAGAAGCTGGCAAAAGATCACTGAGTCTTTTAACAATCTTCGGCATTTCTTTTTTTCCAAATACAATCCATGGCAAGCTTCTTTCAAAGAAAACAATGCATGCACAAATGACAATGAGAATGAATGCTTCTTTATGATTCATACATTCACCTCCTGCTTCTTAGCAAAGAGCATCAATAATCCACTTGTCACAAGCAAAGATGGCAATAAGAAAGCATCACTTCCTAAAACAATCAAAAAGAAAACAGAACAGATGCCACCGATCAATACTGGCTGATGATTCGATGCATTTCGATATTGATCCACAACAATTGTGATAAATAAAGCCGTTAAAGCATAATCAATTCCCGTAACACTAGAAGGAATCAGATTTCCCACAAGACCTCCTGAAACAGATCCTGCAATCCAACTCAATTGTGAAAATAACTGAATACAAAACTGAATATTTTCTTTCTTCATATCTTTGGGATATTCCGTGATGGAATTTAATAATGCATATGTTTCATCTGTCAATGTATGAATCATATAGGGCAGTTTTTTCCCTGTCTTCTTGAAATCTTCTACATATGTTAACCCATAGAAGATTTGCCTTGCTGCCATAAAAACACACGTGAATATCACTGTAACAAACGCTGCACCACTTGCAAAAAATGATGCAAGTACCATTTGAAATGCGCCTGTATAAATAAACATTGAACAAAGCATGGACCAAACCCAGCCAAAACCGCCTTGTGCCATGACAAGACCATATGCACAAGATACAAAGAAATAGCTCACCATAATAGGAGATGTTTTTACGAATGCAAATTTCATTTCTTTTTTCATAATGGAAATATTATATGCTTTTTTATTCTGTTCGAAACAAACTTTCATATATTTTTTCATAATTTTCATTCTATAATTAATGCATGACAAAAATAAACGTAGCTACATCTACAAAGCTAGATGAAATCTGTAATTTACTAGAAAACAACGAAGAAGTTACATACAAATATGTATGTAATATTTCCAACTGTGAAATCACGTACGAAGTAGAAGATCATGGCGATCATGGCAATCTTCTTCGCTACACAAAAAATCTGATTCGTTCTTTACCTTTTGGCAAAGTCATTATGATTCGTGTTCTATATGACGGTCAGGTATTTGATGGAGGAAAAATTCATCAGCCTGGCGAAAAAGAATATGAAGCATTCCATGCACATGTTTCCTATCGAAGATGAACAATATCGTTCATCTTTTTCTTATGCATTCAATTCTTTTAATAATGTATTTTTCAATAACAGATACGCAACGATCGCAGTAAAGATATCTGATGCTGCCTGTGCATAGATAACACCTGTATATCCAAGCAATGCATGTAAGATAAAGATTAGAATTGCATAGAATATACCTTGTCTGCCTGCACTTAGGATCAATGCCTGTGCCGGTTTTCCACAGGACTGGAATACACATGTCGTTACCATCACAAATCCAATAAATGGCATGCCAAGCAGTACTGCGCGCAACATTGGTGCACCTGCAGCAATCATTACCGCATCATTCATAAAAATAGAAATCATAAATGGTGCAAAGATAGATAACACAATCGATAAAGTCGCAGAAATTCCAATAATCAATTGATACGCATATTTCATGCATTCTTTCATTCTCTTCTGTAATTTTGCACCATACAAATATCCATATAATGGTTGTCCGCCAAAAGCAAAACCAACCATGATCATCACAACAATCATTGTAATCTTAGATACGATACCAAATGATGCAATCTTATCATTTCCATATGGCAGCAAAAAGTTATTCAATAACATCACACCAATACTTTGCATCACATTTGTTATGGAACTAGGGATTCCAATTGAAAGGATCTGTTTCACTTCACCTGCATGAATATAAAAACCACTGAGCTTTATACTTAACCATTGACTCTTTTTACAAATAAAATAGATATAAAAGATATCTGCACAGATATTACCAATAACGGTTGCGATTGCTGCACCACCAGCACCCATATGTAAACCAAAAATAAATACTGGATCCAAGACCATATTCACAATGGAACCCGTCACAGAACCAATCATGGCGGCAGTTGCATGCCCTTCTGTACGCAACAGATTTGTTGGTGCTAAAGCTAAGATTACAAATGGAGAACCTAAAGCAATCCAGAAATAATAGCTGCTGGCATGTACAAATGTCTCTGTACTTGCTCCAAGCAGTGTTAAGATTGGCATCTTAAATACAAGCAACAATATTGCAATCAATATTCCAAAGATAAAGCATCCATCCAGGCAAAACACAGACAATCTCTTTCCATCTTCATTTTTCTTCATTCCAAACAATCTCGAAATGACACTTGCTCCGCCAAGACCAAAAATATCTCCCATCGCAATCAATAATGTGAAGACTGGTCCACATAGCGTAACTCCCGCAACTAAATTTGTATCTCCTGTTTTTGCCACAAAAAACATATCTACCATGTTGTAAACAAGTGCTAAAACACCAGAGAAAACAACAGGCAATGCTAATTTCATATATGCTTTCTGGATTGGCATTTTTTCAAATAATTCATTTTCCATATTTCACCTCGTTCCAAGATTTTATCATTTGATTTATAATTTTAATGTGTCATGTGTCACATTCTATGAAAAAAATTGATAACATTTCAAAAATCAGAAAATATCTTGAACAATACAAATTAAATGCAATATTAAAAAACTATCCATTAGATTTGTATCATTTTCAAGCACACGAAATATTAAATGAGAAACTGAATCCCAGAAATTTTCTATTATTTTTAGTCTCTGGTTCTACTTCTATTTCAACAATACGTATCGATGGTTCTGTTTCTCAGATTTCTAAAACAGATCCACTCGTATGTTTCGGAGATATTGAATTTACGCAAAACTCAACAAAGCAGTATCTCATCGAAACACTTACACCTTGTTATATGCTAAGTATTGATTTATCCACTACACGCGATCAAATCAAAAAAGATCCAGATCTTCTTTTCTTTCTTCTACAAAGCGTCTCAGAAAAAACAACATTCATTGCCAATTCAAAATTTGAAACAACAGACATTCGTTCTAAAGTGCTATATTATTTAGAATACGAAACAAAAGATAATATGATCTGTGGCGTTGAACAATGTGCAAATCATATCAATGCCTCCAGAAGACAGCTACAGAGAATTCTCAAAAAACTTGTTGATGAAGGCATTATAGTAAAGGTCAAAAAAGGTATTTATGTCAAACAATCATGCATTTAAAATTATGAGTTTAAATTTATTGACAAGTGGAGCGCGTTTACCAGGAAATCCTCCCTTCAGCATCCGTATCCATGCAATTCAATCTATGCTGCAAGAATATGATCCAGATATTATTGGCGTACAGGAATTAACCTCAGGCATGTTTCCATATATGTCAAATATCTTAGAGCGCTATGAAATCTTTGGTGATTCCAGACATTCTCTTGTCAGCAATGAATATTCTTCCATTCTTTTCAAAAAAGATAGATATACATTTCTTGATGGCAAAACTTTATGGCTTTCTAGAGAAGAAGAAAAGAAGGGATCAAAATATCCCCTCTCTCAATTTCCGCGTATTGTTACATATGTATATTTAAAAGACAACAAGACAAATCAGACATTGACTGTATTTAATACCCATCTTGATGCCAACTTTCCATTTGTTCGCACCCAACAGTCAAAAGTACTTTCTAAAATCATCCTGAAATATCAGAAAGGTGACTATACGCTTCTTTGTGGAGATTTTAACTGTACAAGACTCTCTGCAGCTTTTCTATTATTAAATCGAACACATCTCAGAGATTTAATTGATGATTCATTCGGTTCTACATTACGCGGTGATGTAGGTTCCATGCGTTATCACCATCTTCCGATTGATCACATCCTTGTTTCAGACAACCTGTCTGTTCAAACTGTTGTAAAAATCACATATCCATATGATTCTGTATATCCAACAGACCATTTCCCAGTCATTGCACAAATGACTCATGAAGGATCATAGGCATATCCTTTTCCATAGAAGGAAAGAATATTCTTAGGAAAAGATGGATCATCTTCAATCTTTTCTCTTAAATGACGAACATGTACGCATATAATTGGCTTACATTCATACGGAACTTCTTTCCATATATAAGCATACAATTCTTCAGCAGATAAAATCCTGTTTGGATGATTCATCAGACATTCTAATATTTCATATTCTTTTGTGGTGAGATGATATATTTTATCATTTCTTACCACATTTCTTTTATCTTTATCTAACATGAAATTCATACAATTACCTAGGAACGAATGATCTTGTAGTACGTATGGGATGTCAATTTATATACAATACCATAGAACACACCAATCATCACAAATGTGATACATGTAACAACCTTAATGAGTGTCATATCTGTAATTGTAAATAACACCATCAGTTTCGAAATCATTGGATACGCACAAATCAAATGCAAACCAGCTAATGCTAACGGCATAAAGAAGACAAGTAAAATCTGTGCGTTAATCGTCTTTTTAATTTGTGTATCTTCCATGCCAACTTTGCGTAATACTCTAAAACGCTCAGCATCTTCCAAACCTTCTACGATCTGCTTATAGTAGATAATCAAAACTGCAGATGCCAAGAAAACAATCGATAACAATCCACCTAATACAATGATACCGCCAAACAACGTATAATACGCTTCTAATGTCGCCTGTTTTGTCTCTACAGCATACATGTAGCTAAAATCCAATGTATTCGCCATTTCAGAGTTTTTCATTAGAAAACCAATTTTTTGAATCAATGCATCTCTATCTATCGTATATCCATCTTCAACATTCGCAAAATAAGATAATGTATCTTGTGTCCCTTCTTGATATGTCAATGCATTCATATCCTTTACCACAAGTGTTGCAGAGGTATCTGTAACTGTATTGGCATCTGGAATCAGTGATTCTTTTATAATTTCCTTCACTTTCAATGGTTGATTCTGATCCAGCTGGAATGTTTGATAATCTACATTGGATTTGGATACAAGCAGACATTCATCATCATGCAATGATTCATTTTGATTTGTTAACTGATTGAATGTATCTAAATCAATAACTGTAAATCGATCCATCGTGAAAGTATTACTGGAAGCATATCCTTTCTTTGTGAAGCTTCCAAAGAGGATATCTTTATAATGTACATAATTTCCATCTACCATATGTGCATTATTTTCCTGCACAAACTGCTGAAAAAGATCACGTAATTGTTCAACATCTTTATATGTTCCCACCTGCATCACAACATCTTTTGGATATCCACGATCTACAGAATCCTGTATTCCTGTATAGGCAGAAAAGGAAACAGAAGCAACAACCATGACCATTGTAATCAAGATACAGATCGATGCTAATCCAGCACCGTTTCTTTTCATACGGAAACGCATTGTTCCTACGGATACAAAATGATTTGGCTTATAGTAATAGTTTTTATTTTTTTCCAGCACTTTGCATAAGGCAACAGAGCCAACCGTAAATAAGATATACGTAGCAACAATCACAAGAAGAACTGCGATAAAAAATGTCTGTAATGCTTTTAATGGTGATTCAATCGTTACTGCCATATAGTAGGCAGCACCTAAGATAACAACGCCAATCAAAGCAAATATCATATTCGCCTTTGGTGCTTTTTCACCATAGGACGTACTGTGCATCAAATGTAAAGCACTCTTTGCCTGAATACGAATTGCACTGTATACAAACAAAATCATATAAATGCCAGCAAACCATACTGCTACGTTAGCAATCAAATCAAAGTTAAAATAGAAACCCGTACTCACTTCCGCATGACACAAAGTAAACAATACAAGTTCAACAAGCTTGCTAAGTACAACACCAAGAAGCAAACCACCTGTAATGACACTGCACATGACAAGCAAGCTTTCAATCAAAACAAGACGAATGATATTTCCACGATTCATTCCAAGAATGGCATACAATCCCAGTTCTTTTTCTCTTATTTTGACAAGAAAAGAATTCGCATAAAACAAGAAAAATGCTGAAAATACAGAGACAACAATCATACCAAAGCCAAACATTGTCTGCATTGTTGCTCCACCAGTCATACTTGAAACAATTGTTGAAACATTCAGGAAATTCATGATATATGTCATTGAACACATCAAAATTCCAGCCAGGATATACGGAAAATAATACTGCTTATTCTTTTGAATACTCAAACAAGCAAGACGAGGATAAAAGAATCTCATATGCTTACTCTCCTGCCTGTATACGTGTCAATGTAAGAGAGATACTCTCATACATTTCCTGTTCACTCTTATCTCCACGATAGATTTGATGAAATACTGTACCATCCTTAATAAACAGTACTCTTTTTGCATGAGACGCAGCAGACGTAGAATGCGTAACCATTAAGATTGTCTGTCCCATACGGTTGATTGCTTCAAACTGTTCCAGCATTTCACTTGAACTTTTTGAATCCAATGCACCTGTTGGTTCATCTGCAAGCAGGATATCTGGATGTGTGATCAAAGCACGTGCAACGGCAGCTCTTTGTTTCTGACCACCGGATACTTCATATGGGAATTTATCCAGGATATCTGTAATATGTAATTGTTTTGCGATTGGTTCTAAAAGAGCATCGTATTCTTTGTGATTTTTTCCACTCAATACAAGAGGAAGATAAATATTATCTCTCAACGAGAATGTATCTAATAAATTAAAATCCTGGAATACAAAACCTAAATGTTTTCTTCTAAAATTCGCAGCTTCTTTTTCATTCATTTGACTAAGATCTTTTCCATTTAAAAGAATCTGACCTTCACTTGCTTTATCCAATGTTGCAAGCAAATTCAACAATGTTGTCTTACCAGCACCGGATTCTCCCATGATTGCGACATATTCTCCATGATCCACAGAGAAATTCACATTATTTAATGCAATGACTTTATTTCCACCAAAGCGTGATGTGTATACTTTCTTAACACTTTTTACTTCTAATAAACGCATGTTTATTGTCCTCCTTTTACACACTCTAGTTTAGAAAGAAAAGAATCTGTATTCTATCGATTCTTCTTACAGATTCTTTATTACTTCTTACAGTTTTGTAAGAATTCAATTTTCACGCATGTCCCTTGATCCACAACAGATTGAACACTGATTTTGTGATTCAAAGCATCACATGTTCTTTTACACAAATACAAGCCAATACCTGTTGCTCTTTGATTTTCTCTGCCATTGTAGCCTGTATAACCATTTTCAAAGATTCTAGGAAGATCTTCCTGTTTGATACCCATTCCTGTATCTTCAATACAGATACCATCATCTACTCCATAAATTGAAATACTGCCTGCATTTGTATATTTGATTGCATTTGTTAAAACCTGTTCAAATACAAACGAAATCCATTTTTCATCCGTTACAACTCTCATATGTAATGGTTGAAAATCCAATGTCAATTTTTTTGCGATAAATTCAGCAGATAATCGACGAATCACTTTTTTCATGATCGTGTCAATATCATATTCTTTAAATACGTAGTCTGTACTTGTGGAATCTAAACGAAGATACGTCAGTACCATATCTACATACTGCTCAATACGAAATAGATCTCTTTCGATACTGTGAGAAAATGGGGTATCTTCATTCTGCAGCTGCAGCTTCATAGAAGCAATTGGTGTTTTGATCTGATGTACCCAGACCGTATAATAGTCCATCATCTGTTGATGCTGTTCGTTTGAAAGTGACATTTGTTTTCTATGCGAAGCAATCAGCATTTGAATGATTCGATATTGTTCCTTTTCAATCTTTGTCACAAAGGAAGGATACTCTACTACACTTGCGATATCTGCATCATTGATTTTTGTTAACTGTTCATATGTTTTCTTCATTCGAAAAAAGCGAATCATTCCAAACACCAGTAAAATCAACAGACTTAGCACATCTACATATACAATGCAGTCCATTGGTATCTGATACAAACGATAACAAACCATCTGCAAAACAAAGATACAAATAAACACCATAATCAAGGATAGATTCTGTTTTACATATTGCATCAATAATTTCATACAATCATATACCCAACTTTAAACTTTGTTTCAATAACATGATCCATTCCCGCATTTTCCAACTTCTTGCGTAAACGATTTACATTGACACTCAATGTATTTTCATCCACAAAACTATCCGTCTGCCACAAAGCATTCATCAGTTTTTCTCTAGAAACGACTTTCCCTTTATTCTTCACTAAACAAATAAGAATCAGGTATTCATTCTTGCTTAACGCAATCTGTTGCGATTGATACATCACAACCTGCTTATCTGTATCAATCAATGCCCCATGAAATTCCAGCACTGTATTCTCATTTGAAAAATCATATGTTCTACGTAATAATGCATGGATTTTCGCAAGCAATACATCAATATCAAATGGCTTACAGACAAAATCATCTCCACCCATATTCATTGCCATCAACATATTCATGCGTTCCGTTGCAGATGAAATAAAGATAATTGGTGTTTTAGATATTTTACGAATTTCACTGCACCAGTAAAATCCATCATAAAAAGGTAATGTGATATCCAACAATACAAGATGAGGATGAAAGGATACAAATGTATGCAATACATCTTTAAAGTCTTTCACACACTGCACTTCAAAGCCCCAGGATTGACATCTTGTCTGTATTCCTTCCGCAATTCCCTGATCATCTTCTATAATTAATATTTTGTACATAACATTACCTTGTTTTACTTATTTTAACACTTGTGACAAGCTTCAAAATCTTAACTTTTTTGAATATACGCTAGAATTTCATTCACGCCCGCATATACTTTTGTTTCCACATCACTCACCACAACAAGTGTAGGTGCCTGCATTACATCAAATTCCTTCACAAGGTTTGGATTATTTTCACCATCCACCAGTAAATAAGGAATCTTTTTCTCATGCATCAGCTTCTGAATCATCTTACAATTCGCACATGTTTTCGTAGTAAACAAAAGATTATTTTCACTCACAACAGGAATGGAAGAAACAGTTTTCTTTTTCACAGGTGTTACTTTCTTCTTTTGTGAAAAATCACCTTCCACTTCATAGACAGTACGATCCTTAAATTCCTGATTCTTTCCAGCATTCCAGTTTTTCACAGGACGATAATATCCCGTAATTCTAGAATACACTTCCGTTTCACCACCACACTTTGGACACTTCCATACTTCACCATTCAAATAGCCATCTTTCTTACAGATACTATATGTAGGTGAAAGTGTGTAGTAAGGCAATTTATAGTTTTCCGCAATCTTTCTTACAAGTGCAGAAGCACTCTTCCAGCTAGACAATCTTTCCCCTAAGAATGCATGGAATACTGTTCCAGATGTATACAATGTCTGTAAATCATCCTGGATATCCAAAGCAGTAAATACATCTTCTGTGAAATTAACTGGTAAATGAGAACTGTTTGTATAGTATGGTGTTCCACTTTGGTTCGCCGTAATAATTTCTGGATATTTTTCTTTATCATGTTTTGCAAGACGGTACGCAGTACTTTCTGCTGGTGTTGCTTCTAGATTGTAAAGATCACCATATTCCACCTGATAGTCTTTCAATCTTTCACGCATATGATTTAAAACATCTTTCGCAAAACTCTGTGAAGCTTCGCTGGAAAGATCTTCCTGGATCCAGTTTGCATTCAAACACGCTTCATTCATACCAACAATACCAATGGTTGAAAAATGATGTGCAAATGTACCAAGATATTTCTTTGTATATGGATACAGACCATTGTCCAATAATTTCGTAATGACTGTACGTTTTGTCTTTAATGAACGCGCACTGACATCCATCATTGCATCCAGTCTTGTATAGAATTCATCAGCATTCTTTGATAAATATGCAATACGAGGCAGATTGATCGTTACCACGCCAATAGAACCTGTAGATTCTCCACTTCCAAAATATCCACCACTCTTTTTACGCAATTCTCTAAGATCTAACCTCAATCTGCAGCACATAGATCGAATATCACTTGGCTTCATATCGGAATTTACATAGTTAGAGAAATAGGGGGTTCCATACTTTGCAGTCATTTCAAACAACAATTCATTATTTTCTGTATCTGACCAGTCAAAATCCTTTGTGATGGAATATGTAGGAATTGGATACTGAAAACCTCTGCCTTCATAGTCTCCTTCAATCATGACTTCAATGAATGCCTTATTGATCATATCCATTTCTTTTTTACATTCACCATAGGTAAAATCTTGATTCTTTCCACCAATGATTGCGGGCAGATCCTTTAAATCTTCTGGTACTGTCCAGTCTAGCGTGATATTTGTGAATGGTGCCTGTGTACCCCAGCGACTTGGTGTATTCACACCATATACAAAAGTCTGGATTGCCTGTTTTACCTGCTTGTAAGATAAATGATCTACTTTTACAAAAGGAGCCAGATACGTATCAAAGGAAGAAAATGCCTGTGCACCAGCCCATTCATTCTGCATGATACCTAAGAAATTAACCATCTGATCACACAAAGTATCTAAGTGTTTTGCAGGGCCACGTGTAATCTTGCCTTCCACCCCGCCAACGCCTTCTAATAACAATTGTTTCAATGACCATCCAGCACAATAGCCACTCAACATACTCAAATCATGAATATGAATATCTCCATTACGATGTGCATTTGCAATCTCTTCATCGTATGCTTCGGACAGCCAGTAATTGGCAGTGATTGCGCCAGAGTTTGATAAAATCAAACCACCAATAGAATATGTTACGGTACTGTTTTCCTTCACTCTCCAATCCAAAGCATTCAAATAACTATTTACCAGTGATTTATAGTCTAAAGTTGTTGCGGAAATATTTCTCACATTTTCTCTTTGCTTGCGATATAAAATATATGCTTTCGATACATCCGCATATCCCGCTTCGCTCAATACCTTTTCAACACTGTCTTGAATATCTTCAACATCGATCATTTCATCTTTGATCTTTGCTTCAAAATCACTTGTTACTCTTAATGCAATCAAATCAATCACATCATCTGTATAATTCTTTTTACATCCAATAAATGCTTTTTTGATTGCATTCGAAATCTTCTGAATATTAAATGGAACTGTACTTCCATCACGTTTTATAACTCGATACATAGACTAATCCTCTTTTATGCCCCTAACCTCAGCATTTGGAACATATTGCTTCACTGCTTCTAGTATTTCTAACATTTCCTGCTTATTGTAGGAATGAAAACCTTCCTGAATGCAATTTGGCGAATCCTGAAACTGTTGCAGATACCAGGCATCCACACCTTTCAGCCACTTTGCCATTGCAATCAGATCTTCTTTTGTATGCAATTCACGAACGATCGTTGTACGAAATTCATATGGAATTCCACATGTACGAATATAGGAAATACATGCATCAATACTTTCCACAGGAAAGTTCTCTGACTCACTTCCAACTGTCAATGCATATTTCCCTTTTGTATTCTTCACATCCATTGCGATGTAATCCACAAGCTTTGCATCAACAATTTCTTTCAAACGATCCAAATAATTTCCTGTCACATCCAGCTTGATTTCGTAGCCTCTTTTTTTGATTTCTTTCAAGAATGGAATCAGCTTTTCCTGCATTAACGGTTCGCCACCACTGATACAGACACCATCCAGAATATTTTTACGCTTGTCTAGAAACTGGAATATTTCATCAGCACCTAAAAACCGATAGTTTTCAGGAATATACACAAGATCACGATTATGACAAAATGGACATTTATAGCTGCATCCACTTGTAAAAATCGTACAGGCAACTTTTCCTGGATAATCCAGTAAAGTTGTCTTCAATAAACCACCAATTTTCAAACTCGACAGATCTTCACTTTCTTCCAGTACATTTCTTGCATTGTCTGTTACAACAGCCATCATTTCATTAAATGCATCAAAATCCAGATCTTTTCCAACGATTTTTCGACATTCATTTCGATATTGATAAATTGCATTCATCACTACATTTGCTTCTTTTGTTGTATATAAACGCTTGCTTCTACGATCATGTTCATCATTTCTTGCCATCACATATCCCTGATCAATCAGACGATTGATTGATTTTGTGGTTGTTCCTTTATCCACTTCACAAACACGTGTTACGTCCTGCATCGTACATCCTTCATTTTCATTAATGAATGTTAAAAAGATGATCTGCCCTGAACCGATGTCATATTTCGCTAAAACATGATCAAAATATTTCATAATATTTCGATACAAAATAGATAGATTCAACAAAAAATTTTCATTTGTTCCCATACGTTCACTCTTCAATTGGTTGGATTTCCAACTTCTATCAATAATTCTATCGAACCTATAACAAGTGTCAAATACAATACTAGAAAAACTCTCCTTTCTGTTTTCTATTGTATCCAGGAACCCTTTTTACACTGTCCGTTATTAAGGATAGTAATAACTTTTGTGAATTTTGTGAAAAATTTTGGTTATCTCACTTGATTTTACTTTTTTTCTCATGTATAACCTATACAACAAAGAAAGGAGGATATCAAAAATGAGTCATCGTATTGAGTATTTAACGATCGATGGCGGCACAGTTATTGAATTTACAGATGATAAAGGTTATGCACGCTTAGCTAACGAAGCTGACATGGGTTACATCGTTATTACAAATTACAGCCGTTATTGATAGAAACAATGAAGATCATTGTTCTTCTTCAATCGATCAAACAAAACAATTCCAAAAATGGAATTTTATACAATGCATCTCAGATTAGATGCATTTTTCTTTTCTATCTATTAGAATATTCCTTGGAGAAAAATAACATGAAAAAATACACAAATACATACCAGCCAGAAAATGATGCACAGCTAGATGCATTATTAAACAAAAGAAAAGCCCCGCTTTCACAAGAAGGGCTTAATAAAGTTCTGCAGGATCTGACTTTATTTATGAGTGGTGACGTCATCTTCTTTGCAGCAATCTATCCAAAAAAAGATGAAGAATTACTTGCCTGTTCCGAAATTGAAAAAGCTGACATGATGGAAGGCAGCGACGGTGAAAGATACTTTCCTGTATTTTCTTCCGTTGCATTACTCAACAAATTCAAACCTAAGTTAAACAAAGGTGAAATGATCTACGTATTCACAAAGAAAGAACTCCTTACGTTCTTAGATCTAAACAAAAAACTCGCAGCTGTCGTTGTAAATCCTATGGTAGATGATTTACTCTTACATAGACTTCTATTGCAAAATCTTATAACCGTACAAGAAGATCAGACAAAATTCTCATGATAAAAGCATAAAAGGGAGCAATGTGCTCCCCTTTTCATTATAGTTTTTCAAAAATTGCGATTGCCTGTTCCACAGAATCAACAATGTAGTCTGCATGCTGCTTGACACGTTCATCACAACGATGGAATGTAAAAGCAACATCCGCAGCATCTAAAGAAGGAATATCATTAAAAGAATCTCCAATTCCTGCAATCATATCTGCCTTGAAAATCTTCTTTGCCTGCTTGATGCCACTGCCTTTAGATACACCATGATGTACTGCATCTAACCAGTTCACATTCTGGTATGCATCCATTTCCTCAGGAAACTTCTTATTGATTTCATATGTTAAAGTTTCAGCCATTTCTAATGTTGGTGTCCATACAGAAATTGCAGTCACATGTTTTCCATTGAGATCTTCAAGATGCTCTAAAACAACTTGTGAATCATAACCTGGTCTTCTTTCAAACAATGTAAATACATGACCGTCTGCATGAATATAGAGGATACCTCTTCCATCGCAAAGTTCCTGTATTTTACCAACTTGTTCTGTAGTAATCGTATCTTCCTGCAATACCTTTAACAAACCATTTTCTTTCCTGGAAATGATTCCACCCGTAGAAGCGATAATAAAATCACATTCAGGACCTCCAATGTCATCACCTTCAAACCCATATAGTGGTCTACCGGTGCACAAACCAAATAAATTTCCATTTTCCTGAAATTTCTTGATAGCTCTTAAATCTCCCTGTTTAAAATAGCCACCAATCTTTTCATCCACAAAATGAATTGTTCCATCAAAATCACTCGCAAATACTTTCATCCTAGTTAAATCCTCTTTTTATAAGTCCTATTATACAAAAATAAAACACAATTGCGAATGAAACAATTGCGTCTTATTTTGTAATGCTAATGATGTTTGCATACACGGAATGCCGTTCGCACGGATGCGATAGCTGGCACTCTGCACTCATAGGCCTCCTTCCAAAGAGTAATTAGCAGTTTCCCGCAAATTAACCTAACGAATGTTGAACTGACTGGCAAATGATTCCAATCATTCTGTACAAGTACTTTATACCGTATTTCTGCACATTTTGCAAGTCCAACACTTCCATACCGCAAGCACCTCACGTGTAAAATAAACAGGGATAGAATACCATGTACTCCATGCACATAAAGCATGAAATGACATTCCCGCACTCTTTACTAACAAGGATGCACGATACATATGAAACTCCTGTGTACTCACCGCAATTTCTTTTGAAAGGCCGTTTTCTTCAATGATTTTTTTAGAAAACAGAACGTTCTCTTCTGTATTTGTACTTTGATCTTCTACATAAATTCTTTCTTTAGAAATTCCATGTTCTATTAAATACGTATACATAGCTTCCGCTTCACTGATATCTTCATTTCTGCCTTGTCCACCAGAAACAATGACATTTGATACAGGTGAAATGTTTAAATATTGAATTGCACGATCCATTCTTTGCATCAATGCTCTTGATGGTCTAGATCCATACAAACCACACCCAAGAATCAATACTGTTTCATCATTCTCTGCTTTTTGAAAACACGCAGAAAACATAAAACAAAGTGTGAGACCAATCACGATTCCATTCAACAAAAGAAAGATTCCAATATATACATTTCCAAACATTCCATATAGAATGCATGCACCGCTCAAAATAAAACCAAATACATTTCCAAAATTAAACGAACATCCTAAAAACAATGGAAGAATATAAAAAAGCAATAATATACAGCCAAAATAAATCATTTTTCTTCTCCATCTGACAACAATAACGTATGCACTGTCAATAACAGTAAAATCATAAAGGAAAATGTTCCTGTAATACTTAATACTAGATTTCTTGTCGACATTTCAAGAATATAATTATCATAAAATCCTGCAATCAAAATAAATACACCTGTGATTGCGGCAGAAAGATTGATCATTCTCAAACTGTTCCACATCATTCCAATTCCACGATCTCGAATTGCATTTGTTAAGGAAGCCCAGAATCCAAATCCTACATAGAGAATCATCAAATAAAAAACACCTTGACTATACCGAAAAGATCCTTCTCCATGTGTCACTAAAGAGACAAAGATACCAAAGATCAAATTCAAACCAACAAGCATCAGTCCAACAGAACGCACACCATTGATACGAAGCTGCTTTTTTTCTACTTCGTTGGTAAGTGTATTGATCATTTTTGTAAAGTGTGACCAATGTGTTCTTAACAATGCAATACTTCCATAGTACATAGATACAATCATCATCCACATTGAATGCAAACGGATTGCTTCTTCCAGATACAACAAGACAAATCCATAATTTGTCCATGTAGATGCTTCAAAAATCAACCAGCTCATAAAGATACGGTTGTCTTTTGCATTTTTTAATATCGTCTTTCTTAAAGAATCATTTGTTTTCATATCTAGTATTAGTTTATCTGTTTTTCTTAAGATTTCCATCTTTTAATAAAACTGCAATCATTGATGTTCTTTATTATTTCATTTATGTTCATTTTTATATAAAATAGAACATGAAAGGAGTTTCTTTATGGCACAACAGACTTTTTCAATTCGTATGGATGCACAGTTGAAAAAAGAATTCGATGCTTTAGTGGAAGATATGGGAATGAATGCTACCACTGCTTTTAATATCTTTGCACGTGCAGTCGTACGCGAAAAAAAGATTCCATTCGAAATAGGAACACAACATACACAAGAAAAATCATTAACAAAGAAACAACTCGTAGAACTACTCAATACAATGAAGGACGAATGAAAGACAAGACTAGAAGAAACATCGATCTTGACGATACAGTAGAACTTCCTGTCATAGAAGATCAAGATTACAATCAGAAAGTAAAAGATCCAATGCGGATCGTTTTTCCGTTTGTCTCTAAGATTGGTATCTTTCTAGCATTATTGATTTCACTCACCCTTGCTTTACGCGCTTTCTATATTTCTCATTATGGTATCAATTTATCGCTTCTACAAAATCAGACATTGATTTTAACAGGAATCAATGGAGAAGGAGAAATACCTTCTTCTTTCCATCCTGAAAAGAAAGCACTCTCTTCCTTAAAAAAAGAACTACGAAACCAGGAAAGACATCGTAAAGATACAAAAGCTTTAAGAACTCTCATTCAATCCATTGACTGCTCATCTTCTATAAAAGATCATTTATCAAATGGAACAGTGATTCAATACGCATGTAAATTCGACATGCAGGCCGCAAAAGAAGCAAAATACAATCTTAAAGATACTTCTAGATCTTATACAGTCACTGGTTTATCAAATATCACAACCATCGATCCTTTTGAACAGCTCCAGATTGAAACTAGTAATACAGATGGTGTAGAACACATTACATTGCATCCAGAAAAAACATTTACCGACCTAGGTATCCAGTATTCTTATACTGTTGATTCATCATCCTCAATCACTGTATCTATATCTTACGATTTGCAGAAATTAATAAAACAAGGCTATCGTATTTTAAACAATCAAACTTCAAAAGAAATATCTTATCAACATTCTTATACAATGAATGTCATGAATACCAATGTGCCATATAAGGAAATTCTCAACACATTCATTCCTTCTATAGAAAAAGAACTTGCTTCCTGTCCATCCTATACTTTTGGAAAAGAAGAAATCAACGCGTATCACCCAACACTCAAAAACTATGCAATACAACAAGATGGCAGCATTGAAGTCACGTATGCAATTCAAAATACATACACAGATGCATTTCCACAATACTACGTATTTGATATTTCCTATACAGGTCATATTATGCAGTCAGATGATACAACATACCAGTTTATATCTGACACAGCACATGCATGTAAATATGATGGCTCTGGCTCTAAATATACAATCACAAAAAAAGAAACAGAATAAATCTGTCTCTTAGTCAAATGTATGTAATTGTGGAATATGCTTGTATAAAGACTTTGCAATTCCATCATGTTCATTATCATCTGTGATTTCATCAGCAATATCTTTTACAGGTTGTTGTGCATTTCCCATTGCTACACCAATACCCGCAAACTTCAGCATAGAAATATCATTTTCTGCATCTCCAAATGCAATACATTCTTCAGGTTTGATTCCTAATTTTTCCATCGCCATTGTCAATGCTTTTCCTTTGTCTACACCAAGTGCTGTAAATTCATAGTAGAAATTCGCAGTGAACATCATAGACAGCTTACCTGCAAATGGTGCAGCCATTTCTTTATAGTGTGCCTGCAAGTAATCAGAATCACCTGCCGTTAAGATCTTATTGACTGGTCCATCCACAAAAGATTCCAGATCTTCAACTTCCATTAACTTATAGCCATTCATACGTGATTCATATTCAATAACATTGAATTCACGGTCACCATCTTTTACCATACCGTTATACACATCTTCAACAACCATATGAGATCCATGTGTAATAATTGGACGAACATCAAATTCCTTCATATGATTTAATACTTGTTTTGTTGTGTCTTTATCAATTGTGACATTGACATACACTTCACCTGTCTGACAATCCACAACTCTAGCACCGTTGTAACAAACAAATAATCCATTATGATATTTCATATCCAGTTGATCACCATACTGGAAGATTCCTTTTGCGGGTCTGCCACTCGCAATAACTAAGCGAATGCCATATTCTTGCGCATTCATCAAAGCTTTTTTTGTTTCTGGAGTAATTTCTTTTTTGTGATTTGTCAGCGTTCCATCAATGTCTAATAATATTGCCTTAATTGCCATTTTCCTTTTCCTCTACATCCTTTTCATTTGTCAGTGTAATATACATACAAGCATATGCTTCTATCATATATATGCTTATCAATATTACACTATAATTCACATAGATACCATCATAGGCCGCTCGACTTCCCAGCAGAATTACAAGCACAAATACATGTGCAACACTATAATGATCCATCTGTTTCCCATACATACCAAGCAATATTTCTACTGCAGCAGCCGCAAATCCACCCATCAGAAATAAGCTGCATACAATCAAAGAAGATTGCATCATCATACATCCAAAAATACAGATACTGATTAGAACACTGATTCTTTGTGAAAGCGCATTTCTAAGTTTCATTTTTTCTTGAAAGTATGATGTAATGAGCCAGACAATACTAATGATTAAAAGATACACGTACATTCTATTTTGTGGAAACAATGCATCTTCATGGAAGATATGAATCATAGATCTACATGCAATCACAAACGTAGAAAACATACATATATTTTTCATCATATTCAAACACGTAGATAAGACTAGTTTTTTACAAGAATGTTGTATTTCTTTATTTGAAATATCAATTTCATGAACTTTATACATGCATACATATTCTATTTCTGTAAACAGATAAAACATATACTGAGTAATATTGATCCATCCTTTTGTAAATGCATAATTGCAGAAAGCAACCGTTACACCCGCAAATATCATCATACATAGATCTTGTTTCTTTTTCTGATACAGAAAACAATCCAATCCATTACATGCCAAAAGAAACAACCCAACACGAATATCCAAAACCAATCCAAAAATTCCAAGTATTATTGTCGCAATTATCTTTTTTTCGTAATCCAATCCTTTTTCACTGAACAAATATTGTAAAAGAACACGTAAAAGCAAAGCCCCGCTGCAAGTCATCATTGTGAATAACATTATCCAGCTGGATGTTATTCCTTGATAAAACGTCGCTACATTCACAACAACACCATATAGAAACAATAAAGGCAATAAAGATAAAAATGCATCCAGAATCATTTTGACCCACTTATTCTGCATTCTGTTTTCTCACCTCATCCAGCTTCTGTTTTACACTTGGTGCATTCTTTGTTAATTTTCGAATTGTTAGATCCTGTGCTTTATCATTTGCCAGTCGTAATTGACGATCACTGGATGTTAAAGCATCTTTAATCTTTTGCAGATGCGTAATTGACTTATCAATTTCTTCAATTGCTTCATTAAACTTTTTAGAAGCAGATGCATAATTCTTTCCAAATGCATCTTTAAACTTATTCATGTTATCTTCAAAATTAGATAAATCCAGATTGTTATTCTTTTCTACAAGCAATTGCTTCTTGTAATCTAATGCATTCATTGCCGCATTTCTTAATAACGTTATGATTGGAATAAAGAACTGCGGACGAATGACATACATCTTTGGGTAACGATATGATACATCCACAATACCTTCATTGTATAAATCATTGTCTGCTTCCAGCATCGTACAAAGAACCGCATATTCACACTTCTTTTCTCTACGATCTTTATCCAGTTCTTTCAGGAAATCTTCGTTCTTATGTTTTGTAGAAGTTGTTTCATTTTCATTCTTCATTTCAAACATAATGGAAATGATTTCCGTTCCTTCATCATCAAAATCACGGAAAATAAAATCACCTTTTGACCCAGTTCTTGCATCATTATCCTTTTCAAAATATGCATGTGGAAACATTCCCATACGATTCTTATTAAATTCATAGGAACAATGTTGTTCCAAAGTTTCACCAATCATTTTTGTAGATAAACGCACTTTGAAATCTTTGTATTGTTCAACAAGAGCTTTCTGATCCGCAATCTCTCGATCTTTGCTTTTTACCATTGCATCATATTGTGTGCGCATTGTTTCATTCTTCACAATAGATTCATTCTTAACAGTATCTAATTCTTTCTGTATATCACGAATTTCAGAATTCTTTTTTTCATTTGTTTCTGAAATTGCCTGCTGCACTGCCAACTGCTTTTCTGTATCACTTTTTTCAATCTGACCTTTCAAAGCAATCAATTCATTTTCTTTTTCATGGAGTTGTTTCTCTAAATCAATCGAGGCAGACTGCACCGCAGCCTTCTTTTCTTCTATACTTGCCTGTATCTTTGCTTCATACTCTGTTTCCTGCAGCTTTAAAGAATGATTCAATGCATCCAATTCTTTCTGTATATTAAGAATTTCGGAATTCTTTTTTTCATTTACTTCTGCAATAGCCTGTTGTACTGCCAGCTGTTTTTCTGAATCATTTTTTTCAATCTGTCCCTTTAAAGCAATTAATTCATTTTCTTTTTCCTGAAGCTGCTTTTCTAAATCAATTGATGCAGACTGTACAGCAGTTTTCTTTTCTTCCCTGCTTGCCTGGATCTTTGCTTCATACTCTGTTTCCTGCAGTTTTAAAGAATGATTCAATGCATCAATTTCTTTTTGCTTCTGATCCATTTCCGTTTGAAATTGTTGTTGAAGCTTAGATGCATCCAGAGCATTCTTGATTTTCAACTTATCTTGAATTTCTTTTTCTCTTCTTTGTAATTCTTCTTCAAATACATGATCTTTGATTTGAGATACGATGGAGCTATAGTCTGCTTCATTAATTGTAAATACAGTTCCACAATGTGGGCATTTGATCTGATTCATAAAACATCTCACTTTCCGTGGTAATATTATACTATATTAAAATGAAAGGACTTCTCGTTATGTCAATCAAATTATTACCATGTGATTACGCTGACAGTGAAATGATCGTCGCATGGTTGAATCGTGAAAGCAAAAAAGGAAACCAATTATCTTCCATCAATCCACTCTTTGCAAAATTCAAACATGAAGAGAAACAGTATTACTATACACAAGTCAATTCCGTTACAGATCAATATGAATTTGCACAAAATGGTGCATGCACAAAAGAAGAAATCATCGCAAAGATGAAAGAAAGAGGTTTTATATACTGTGGAAAGTGTGGTTCCTATCTGTATTTTGGATGTGAAAGTTTAAAACTCATTGAATACTTTGATACAAAAGAAAAACATGAATCCGCATTAATCAATGCATACCGAACACAATTGCTACTGCTGCTCATCAATATTTTCGTTACAGCACGCATGATTCCTTTATGGTATCGTCAGGCACCATCTTTTATCATTCGTATGACTGGAATGGTATTCATTTTATTTGTACCTGTTTATGCATTTCTTGATTTCATTGAAATCAGAAACAAAAGAAGAAACTTAGAAAACTATGTACCTGTTTACAAAAGAGAAGTTGAAATTCCTTCTCCAATATTTGAAACAGCGAAGAAAATACTCTTTATCTTTATCATTGTGTATATTCTTTTCAACACTTTCATTTGACAGCTTCAAAAACAAGCTGTCTTTTTTATGTTCATGATCACTATTTTCTAATTGGAGTATAATTTTCATCATGAAAGAACAAACATATCGAACATTGAAAGAACATTGGTTGCCAGTCACATTAGCATTTGGATTATCCATCGCATTTATTTTGTTATTTTCACACTCTACCAGTCCACTCAGCTGGTATTACAATGGCACAGATTCGTGTATTAACGTAACGATTGCTAGAGGATGGTACTTTGATATCATTCCATACAAAGATCTATTTGCGGAAAATGGACCATGGATGTATTGGCTTGGAAGCATAGGTACAAGGTTTGTATATGGAAATAAAGGCGGAATAATTATTCCACAGATAATCAATCTATTCTTTTTCTTATTATCTGTCTATTTTATTTCTCGACTTGCTACAAGAAATAGAGCATATACATGTATGACTTTATTTCTAACGATATGTATGCTGAAAACAAACTATCCAGATGGAATGCATGCAGAAGAATTCCTGCTTCCCTGGATTGGATGGACATATTATCTCATTTTATACAGCCATAAAAAGAAAGTATTTCCTTCATTCTATAGCATATTCTATGGCATTTCTATTGGTGTTACTGTGCTTTGTGAACCCACTGGTTTACTTGCATATGTTCCCCTCATGTGTCTATTTGCATATATGCTGATAAAAAAGCAGTGGAAAGATTTCTTTCTATCTATCTCATGCATTCTCATTGGTTTTCTATGTATTACGATGCCTTTTGTTCTCTATTTCAAATATCAAAACTGCTTGAGTGAAATGATTTATGATGCATATAAATATCATACAGATCTCACTTTCTCAGCCACAAAAACATCGTATTACTATCGCCTTGTATTCTTCTTACGCTTCACTGCGATTGCACTCATCTTTTCTGCAATTTTATTTCTATGTAAAAAAGAATATTTCAAAGCTATTTCCTGGGGAATTTGTGGATGTATTGAAACGTATTATTTTGCACAAATGAATTTCACAACATACATCTCAATGTTCTGTATCGTGAATCTTGTATTCCTTTGTAATAGTATCTATTCACTGCTTCCTTTACAATTACACCCTAAAATCACAATGATTCTATGTGGATGTGTATCGTTTACAAGCATGTACTATCTCTATTTAAAAGATTATCCAAATGCTATTTATACTGCAGCAAACTATTCTATATATATCGACCAAGGATATGAAGGATTAATGAAGCTGATTCCATCAGAAGACTATGATAAACTCATCTTCTATGGCGGAAAGAATATGGAAGATACATATCTTTCAACAAATGCAATGCCTTGTTACAAATACTTCTATCTGCAGGATGAATTATCCACAAATGATGTCGTACTAAAAGAAAAGATCTATTCTACTTTTAAAACGTGCAAAGCAAAATGGATCTTAACAGATACACATACAGATGGTATTGCTGATATTCTCAAGCAAAACTACTCGCTTGTAGATGAAGCAGGAATTTATTCGCTATATCAGCGAAAGTAAAAGAAAAACATGGAGCTACTCAAAGTTCCATGTCTTTTTTATATCTTAGAATAAACCCTGGGACATCATTGCATCCGCAACTTTAACGAATCCAGCAATGTTTGCACCCTTAATCAAATCATAGCCAAATCCATACTTTTCAGCTGCCTTTGCAGATTCATCATGAATAGATGTCATGATTGTATTCAACTTAGCATCAACTTCTTCACTTGTCCAAGACAATCTTTCAGAGTTCTGAGACATTTCAAGAGCAGATACCGCAACGCCACCAGCATTTGCTGCCTTAGCAGGTCCAACGATTACACCGTGTTCCTGTAAGTATGCAAGAGCTTCATTTGTAGCTGGCATATTTGCACCTTCAAAATAATACTTCGCACCAGCATCAACAATAAGCTTTGCTTCATCCATACCTACTTCATTCTGTGTAGCACATGGAATATAAACATCAGCCTTTACTTCATATGGCTTCTTGCCTTCAAAGAACTGACATCCAAACTTATCAGCATACATCTTGACATTTGCATTCTTGCTTGCACGCATTTCAAGCAGATAGTTAATCTTTTCTTCTGTTACGATTCCATCTGGATCATAAACATATCCATTGTGACCAGAAATTGTAACTGCCTTGCCACCCATTTCAGCAATCTTCTTAGCAGCACCCCAGGCAACGTTACCATATCCACTCAATACAACAGTTTTTCCTTCAAGTGTATCATTTTCATGAGCAAATACATTTTTCGCATAATATAGAACACCATAGCCAGTAGCTTCTGGTCTGATTAATGATCCGCCATATGTCAATGGCTTTCCTGTCAATACACCATTGTCCCATGAGTCTCTTACTCTTCTATATTGACCAAAGAGATATCCAATTTCTCTTCCACCAACACCAATATCACCAGCAGGTACATCAGTATTAGGGCCAATATGTCTTTGAAGTTCTGTCATAAATGCCTGGCAGAATCTCATGATTTCAGCATCACTCTTACCATGTGGATCAAAGTCACTTCCACCTTTACCACCACCAATTGGCAATGTTGTTAATGAGTTTTTGAATACCTGTTCAAATCCTAAGAATTTCAAAATAGAAAGATTTACAGTTGGATGGAATCTCAAACCACCCTTATATGGGCCAAGTGCTCCATTAAACTGAATACGGTATCCACGATTAACATGTGGTTTTCCTTCATCATCAACCCAGGCTACACGGAACATAACTTGTCTTTCTGGTTCTACGAGTCTTTCAAGTAATGCAGCTTTCTCATATTCTGGATGTGCATCCACAACAGGTGCAACAGAAGTTAACACTTCTGTTACTGTCTGTAAGAATTCAGGCTGATCTGGATTCTTTTTTCTTGTTTCTTCGATTACGCGATCTACATATGTACTCATGAATTCATTCTCCTTCTATCAAAGTACTTCTTTGATTTTTCAACGAAAATATTTTACAACGTTGATAAAATCTATAAAAGAATACAAAAACTAAAAATGAAAGAATTTATTTGATTTTTGCATCTCTTTGAAAAATTTTCATTTTATAGAACTTCCTGGATCTGTTCCATCGTAACAGGACCTTGTCTTAAAATCTGTATCTCCTCTTTTGTACAGTCAATAATTGTACTTGCTTCTCCAAAGGATACGTTGCCTTCCATCATGCCATCCAATAGTGGACAATGCTTTTCAATTTCATCCAGGTTTGTACAAACTTCTTCTCCAGACTGATTTGCACTTGTCATAAAGACAGGACTGCCTAATGATTGAATCAATTCTTTCAGTGGTTCACTTGTTGCCATGCGTATAGCAAGTGTAGGCATACCACCATTCACATAAAAAGGAACACTATTCTTTTTTGGCAGAATCAAAGTTACTGGACCAGGCATAAATGCACGAATCAGTTTTTCACTTCTTTCATCCACATCACAAATTGTTTTGATTTGTTCTTCATCAGCACACATGATTGGAAAAGCTTTAGTTGCCGGACGCTTCTTCACATCTCTCAGCTTCTCTTGTGCTGCTTCATGATCATATCTGCAGCACACACCATATACTGTATCTGTAGGGACAGACAATGTACCATCCTTCTCTAATATTTCCACCATCGCATGAATATCATTTTCTTTAAATCTTTTCATCACTTTCATCTTCACTTTCTAATACATACAAACGGGATTGAAAATCACCATTTCTACCATTATACACTTCTTCATTCTCACCACATGATGCATCACTCACAACCATTCCACAACTCATCAGCTCATCCCCATACAATCCTTCTTTAGAGGCATTGATTCGATACTTCTTATCTGGATCTAATCCCTGTAGATAAAGACGCTGGAATGGTGCCATAACACTTTGCAGGATCTTATAATATCCAACAATTGCATGTTTCTGATCACTAGAAACAACCATCCATGCCATTGTATTTCCTGCAAACGGACTCACAAGACGATAGAACGTTCCATATTGAATCAAATGACGATATTGTTTCATAAATATCACTTGTTGTTTGATTTCTTCTGTTTCTTCCTTGCTTAGCTTGGAAAGATCCATTTCATAGCCAAAAGCACCAAAACAGGCAACATTGAATCTTGTATTCAACGGTGTCATTCTCTTTAGCTGATGATTTGGGCAGGCAGAAACGTGTGCACCAATACTGCTGATTGGATAGGCAAATGAAGTACCATACTGGATCATCATTCTTTCCACTGCATCCGTATCATCTGAACACCAGCATTGTGGCGCATAATAAAGCATTCCCGCATCAAATCTAGCACCGCCGCTGCTGCAAGATTCAAACAGGATATTTGGATACTTCTTCAATAACATTTCATACAGACGATATACCCCTAGAATATATGCGTGCACAACTCTACCTTGCTGTGGTGCACAATTAGAATACACTTCCGACATGCTGCGATTCATATCCCATTTGATATAATCCACATCAGCTTTTTCTAAAATACGATCCAGCATTTCATAAATTGCATCTACAACTTCTTTTCTAGAAAAGTCCAATACATATTGATTTCTTCCATGACAACAATGATATTCTGGATCATTCATCACCCAGTCTGGATGCATTCGATACAAGTCACTATCTTTATTCACCATTTCAGGTTCAATCCATAACCCAAACATCATACCTTCTTCATGTACTTTTCTAGATAAACCATTGATTCCACATGGCAGTTTTTCCATATTACAGAACCAGTCACCTAATCCCGCATGATCATCATTTCTTTTTCCAAACCAGCCATCATCCAGAACAAACAATTCAATACCAGCATCTTTTGCCGCATGTACGATATTCATGAGCTTTTCTTCCGTAAAATCCATATACGTTGCTTCCCAGTTATTCACTAGAATTGGACGATCTTTATCTCTCCATACACCACGTGCAAGTCTAGATTGATACAGTTTATGATACGTTTGTGATAAAGCATTCATTCCATTTTCACTATATGCCAGAACAGCTTCTGGTGTCACAAAGCTTTCTCCTTGCTGTAATGTCCATTCAAATTGATCTGGATGAATACCCATTGTCATTCTTGTAACGTTATGATTATCAACTTCTACCTGTCCAAGAAATGAACCACTATACACAAGTGAACAAGCATATGCTTCTCCACTTCTTTCATCTGTATTTTCTCTTTTTAATACGAGGAATGGGTTATATTGATGTGAAGAATGCCCACGCATAGAATAAATAGACTGCACGCCATGCATAAGTTTTCTCCATTCAACATGCCTTTCTCTGCACCATGTACCTGTTAGTTCTAACATTTCATAGTTACAATCAGGAAGATCCAGGCAGACAGATAATGCTCTATCTAACGTAATAGATTGCATTCCATAATGCATGAATTTAACATGTCTACAAATCACAGGATATGTTTCATAAATTGTATAATACAAGATCATATCTGTATCTGTATGAGACTCATGCAATGTGATTTCTAATGTTGTGGCTTCTCCATCGCTTTCAACATATGTCGAAGGTAATCCTTCTATTGATTTCTTTCCTTGATAAATGCTATGGGATGCATACACATATTCATTTACTGTGCTTCCATTTTCATGCGTAATTGTAAATGCAGGATATCTAAGATCTCCATGGTTCAATCCAGGATATTCTTGCTTGATATGTTCTAGAGAAAATAACATGTCTCCCTCATATGTATAAGGAGCCATGGAACGTTTTCTCATTTCAAATAATTCATCAAAGCATTCTTTATCATGAATTCTTTTTCCAAAATATAACTGTCCTAAAGATCCATTCTTTAAAACCTTAAAAATATAACTGATTTGTTGATTGTATAAATGAAACGTTTTTGATTGTTCGTGAAAAATAATTGCCATATGTGAATTCCTTTCTTGTCCATAGTACTACAGATTCCTGACTCTTGTGCTATAATTTGAAACAATTATGAAATATATTATAAAGACATTTAACGATCTCACCCCAAAAGAAATACATCAACTCTACAAAGCTAGAATTGATGTATTTGTGGTTGAACAGAATTGTCCATATCCTGATGTAGATATGCATGATTTAGTATCTATTCATATTTTATTATTGAATGATTGTGACGAGCTGCTTGCCTATTGTCGTGTACTTCCCGCAAATACAGCATTTTCAACTCCATCGATTGGAAGAGTATTAGCTTTACAAAGACACAAAGGCTATGCATCCATGGTTGTTAAAAAAGCAATTGCTATCGCAATCAATACGTATAATGCTGATACAATTACAATTGAAGCACAGACATATGCTCGCGCACTATATGAAAAGCTCGGTTTTCAACAAACAAGTGATCCATTCTTAGAAGATGGCATTGAACATATACAGATGCAATATCACAAGTAGTTTTTCATTACAAGGTTTAACAGATGAATGCCTTTTCTTCCAGCTAGTTCAACACCTTTTAAACAGCGATTACAGTCAACAATGATCTGCATATCTAAATCCACGCCTTCAAAGTTATCTTCCATCAGTTCTTTTTGTAATTCTAATGGAAGTTCAGAGATCTTCGCATCTGGATATGCTTTTAATTTTTCAAGCAATGCATGATTTTCTGTTTCATAATGCAATGTACCACAATATACCGAATTCTCTTTATTGCGTTTTGCTTCCACTATATCCACATTCATTTTCTGAAGAATACTTCTGACTGCCTGATGTACTTCTGGATGATTTCGATCACGATAACAGTCTTGTAGAAGCATCTTTTCATGGTTGTAATCTGGAAATTCAAAATCTTCCAGAGAATCAATATACTCCCAAAGGCTCATTGTTTTAACTTTATTTTCAATGGTTTCTCTACAATGCTGACAAAAATAAACACCAATATCATCTTCATGAATTTCTCTTTGATCTCTTAAGCAGCATCCCGCAACTACCATCTTTTCTTTCAAAAGATTTCTCACTACTTTCGCAGTTGATGGTGAAGCAATAGAAAAGTTACAGCTTGGATAGTAAATATACATATGTTTTTCTCACTTTCTTTCTCAACTATAATGCATGCGCTTACATTTCACAACGATTATGCTCATGTATCTTTTGCATTGAAAAAGGCCCAGATTTCTGGACCTTATTTTTTCTTTGGAACAAATACAGTAATTCTTTCAGGAATTACACTAATTTTAGAATTTCGAACATTCCCACCATCTTCACCATCCAGTGTCCATGGTACTTCATCTTCAAATTCAAACGCAGCTTTTTTAAACTGAAATGTTAATACACCGTTACAATGATCACGATTTCCATTAAATGCCGCTATCATTTCCGCAACATCAATTGGAGAAGGATTTGCTTTAATTAACAATGCTTCAAAAACACCATCATTCAATGAACTCTTTTTAATTACGCCTGGCTGTGTCCCCGCAACAGAAATACTGTTTGTAATCAATCCAAGCATAAAATCACCTTCATCAACTATGCCATCATGTGTAATCTTACAATGTTTCTTATATGTCAATCCACCAGGAATTGTTGTTAAAAAATTCAATACATACGCAACATATCCCAAACGATTTTTCATATCTTGTGGTGTTGTATAAGAAACAGATGGGAATACCCCAAATCCCGCAACATAGTTAAAGTAACTGTCGTTAAATTTCCCTACATCAAATGAGAATGGTTCTCCATGTGTAATGAATCTACAAATATCTTTGAAAGAATGATTTCTATTGCCATAAAGGCTCTTAGAAAAGTCATTTGTTGAACCAACTGGAACATAGCTGATTGGTGCATGTAAATCATTAGCAATCATACCATTTGTCGCATGATTCAATGTTCCATCTCCACCACAGATGAAATATTGATCATATTCCCCCTTAGATTTCTCTAAGATAGATTCACAAGTTAATCCCTTCTTAGGAACCACTGGAAAAATTGTAACTTCATACCCATGTACACTTAAATACTCAATACATTGAAACAAATCATTCATACTTCCAGAAATACCAGCTTTCTGGTTATAGATCATTAATAGTTTCTTTCTATCCATTACTGTTCTCCCTCTTGTAGTACAGCTTCGTTATTTTGTGTATTTGTTGTATTTTCGCTGATTTCTACAGGTGTCATCAATAAGCCCTTCTCAATCAAATCAGATACTTTTCCTTCATCCACTCTATGCCAGTTCGACTGTCTGCTTCTTAAATAACAAACTGCATATAGATTCTTAATATCTTTATCATCACGATCAATTGTAACAGACCATTCAGAATTATTTGAAGAAGACATGCCAATTTCAAGCTTGTCATTGATATCAGACTTATCCCATACAACAACTTCAACATCTAACTGTCCACCAGCTGCATTCACTGCACCATCTGCGTGGAATGTTAATGTATCTGCTTCTTCATCATATGTTGTATACAACTGTGCATTCCATGGTTTTTCAGCCGTATTGAAATCGCACTTGCCAACAACACTTCCTGCCTGCATATCATATATTACAACATGCACACCATCACGATAGTTTGTTAAGTTCTGCCAGTTGTTGCCAACTGTAATTGTCGCATAACTGCCATCAGAATCCGCACTAGAAATTGTATATCCCGTTCCATTTGCTAATTCACCACTGTCACGGATATAGCCAATGCCTTCCTTGAGGACTGTTGTACCCTTAGATAACACCGCATAGCGAGTATTTTCACCTTCATCAAAGAAAGTCTGTGGAATACCTAAATCAATCAATTCTTGTTTTTCTGCTTCCGTCATTTGAGCGAATGCATCACCTTGTGTTGTTACAAAGATTGCATATCTTCTTTGATCTAATGCACTTGCACTATGCAGTGTCTGCTGCAGAAGATTATCTTCACACGGAATCACAGCCAGATTTCCAGAATATTGATAAATATTCTGTGTCTTCAAAGCATCGGAGTTATCAATACGAATATGTGCATCTACAGAAATTGTCTGGTATTCAATACCACCATTGGATACATCAATCACCGCATCATATCTGCCATCTGACTTATTATGCGTTGCCTTCACTTTCTGTCTTGATCCATCTGGATGTGTTACTTCAACAGAAACATAGTCAATATTTCCACCTGTATAGAAAATATCATCTACAGATAACGTAGCAGTCTTTGCTTCAGAATCATAACTCTGTAAATAAACAACAGATGAACGAATACCTTCCTTATTCAGATATTCCTGGAACTCTTCATTCGATACATCATTTCCACTCAATTCAGACATGAATGTACTCTTCTTATTCAGTTCACCTTTTTCTTTATCTAAACCATATTGTTCAGTTAATGTTTGCTTTGATGAAAACAAATTTGTACCAAGACCTAAACGATCTCCATCTATTTGAACACCCAAAGCAGCCAAAGTTGTAGGAAAGTTATCAAATGTTGTAAATGTTCTCTTTGTATTGTTTTCAACAGATACAGCTGAATTGATATAACATGTATACACTCTTCTTTGATATTCTGGATCAATATTTTCCATATAGTCAGAATCCATTGTTGGATGGTCACCAGAAATAACAATTGTTGTATTATCATACCAAGGCTGTGTCTTACACCAATCCACAAATTCAGTTACCTGCTTATCAGAATGGAAGAAAACATTAGAGTAGTGATCGTTAAATTTATTTTCTGCAGAAGAATCCAGATATCCGTCTTCAAAATGTGTATCTACCGTTAATAATGTATAGTTAAATGGCTGACCACTGCTTGCCATATTTGTAATGTCATTCTTTGCCATCTCAAACAAGCGTGCATCTTCAAAGCCCCACCATACATAATAACCACGTGGAATAATTCCATTTGCCTGTGCATATTCATAGTCGTGGAATGTATAGTTTCCATGTTCCTGCAAGTATAATTCTCTACCGCCAAATGAAACTGGAGAACCACAAGAGAATGTCTGATTATATCCAGCATTTTCTAAAATATCACCAAGTGCTGTAATGCCTGGGAAGAATGTAGATTGCGTAGACATTGTATTACGACCAACATCTGTCTGTAATGGCAGTCCTGCAGTTGCCGCAAAAATACCACCCATTGTCCAAGTCGTAGAAGGCATAGAATATCCACCATTTAACTGTGAATTATCTGTACCAGAAAAATCTTCATTTTCTTCCGCCAGTGCTGTCAATCCAGGAATGACATTTTCATCTCTTGCACCACCATTTGCCTGATCCGCAAAGCTCATTTCCATAGATTCACAATAGATATAAATTAAATTTCTTTTCTTTTCAGGGAATGTTAACTGTGTCTTTGAAGGGTCTACATATTCATCTTTGATAAAATCAGATGTTGTCGTCTGATTTTCCACATATGTTCCAACATCCAGATGATTCCAGAATGTTGTACCTGCAATTCCCACACAAATACAAGATACAACCACAAGAATTGATTTTCCGAGTCGTCTAAATAAAGTACCCGCTTTTGTAAGTATCACAATGACAATGATTGCGATAACTACCACAATTGCCATAGGAACAACTGCCTGCTGAATAAAAGCATCAATCATATTAGAACCTGTTCCTTCAAGTGGAGCAGTTGCCTCATACATCAACTCATCCATCTTCAGGTTTGGCCATGTTCTAATCAGCCATTGCACAACAAAATATAACAATGTTGAAATTGCAAAAAGAAGAACAGCTAATACACTAGTAAAAACACCTAAATGTTTTTTACTAGACTGTTTCATTTCTTTTTTTGATGCTTTCAAGCTCTTCTTGGCTTCTTTCAAAGCCTTCTTCTGCTGTTTGGCATCCTGCTTCAGCTGTTTGATTTTAGACTTAATGTCATCTTTACTGTCAACATAATCACTCTTCACAAGAGCATATGTTGTTTTTGCTTTTTCTAAATTCCGACTAGCTTTTTCTATTTTCTTTTCACGTAGTTTTTTTGCTTCAATATCTTTCTGACGCATTTGAAAACGTCTCAATAACGGTTTTTTCTTTTCTTCTCTTGGAATAAAATCAGTTTCTTTATGTACAACTGGTTTTATATCCACATATTGAGAGTGTAGACCTGCAGGTCTTTTTCCTTTTTTCAAACTATAACGTGAATGACTTTGCTTTTTGAGATTTCTATTTTTATTTACCATACGTTACATTATACTTATTTTAATGCGTCAATAAAATGAAAATTTCATGTAAATTACACATCAAATTCATTGTCTAAAAGAAATCATTTCACCAAGTGTAAAATAATTTTTATTTACTTTATAATTCCACCGTGATAATAACATTCATATACTTTTTCATCTTTACAGCATATTTCTTCATATCCTTGAAACCAGAATATATCCCCTATTACTTTTGTTTTATATGTATACTCTCCAGATTGATAGTATTCTGGTCCTCTATATGGCATATTCTGATCTGCATGGCATAGTGCCTCTTTTAGAAATTCGCCACTGAAATTCTGATGCAATACACGTCCAATATAATTCATCGCATACTGTGCTTTTCCTTCATACCAAACACCTTCTTCACCAGCAAAAATTTCTGAACCAACATACATATCATGATTTGTATATGCACCATTGTTATATCTATAATCATGTGAATCTAATCTTATGAACTACCACACCTGATACGTAGTTCCGATGTGGTATCCCTGTGATGTACTCTTCGCATACAGAGAAGGGTATTACCATAGGAATT
>OLQB01000116.1_pt1:12500-61091 | contig 61091 bp, 72 predicted proteins | sample 1672681 | NCBI WGS metagenome assembly OLQB01 (sample SAMEA3136713, study PRJEB25190) | human gut metagenome | reverse complement strand
TGCCGGAGGCGGGACTTGAACCCGCACGATGTTGCCATCGCCAGATTTTGAGTCTTTACGGCATCCAGTATTTACCGTATTTATCGAGCTTTTCGGCTCTATAAATTACGATATTTTACCATATTTTTGAGTAAAGTATCTTACTGGTATCGTACAAAATGGGGTCATTTTTTTATTGACCGATGACAATCAGGTGCACAGGGCCTCCAGAACTTTGGCCGCTTCTTCATCAGCGCCTGGCATGACGTGGGCGTAGATGTCCATGGTGGTGGCGCAGGAAGAGTGGCCAAGTCTCTGCTGGACTACCTTGTAGTTGATACCCGCCTGGAGAAGCAGGGTGGCCGATGTATGGCGGAATGAATGGAAAGAAAACTGCGACAGTCCGGCGGCCTTAAATGCTGCCTTGGCGTCATGGGTGACGTTGTTCGGACAGATAGGAGTGAGGTTCTCCGATGGAAATACCAAGTCGCAGGCCTTATGATCCGGAAGGCGGAGCTTCAGTCGGAGGCAGTACGCTTTCTGCTCCCGCAGCATGGCGATGGTGGACTCATCAATGGACAGGGTCCGGCGGGAGCTGGTGGTCTTCGTGCTCTGGGTAATGACCGCAGACTTACCGTCACGGACGAGGCAGGTCTGATTTACGGAGACAGTTTTGCGGGAGAGGTTCACGTCCTGCCACCGAAGGCCCAGTATCTCGCTGCGCCGCATGCCGGTGACCACCGCAAAACGGCAGATCCGGAGCAGTACAGGATTCGAGATGTGGGCGAAGACGGCCTCCAGCTGCTCCCGGGTGAGCGCCATGGCCTTTGTGTGAGGGACGTGGGGCTTCTTCACTGCAGCCAGTGGATTCACAGGGATGACGCCATCCAGCGCCGCCTGCTTCAGCGCTGTACTGGTGACGGTATGGCAGTAGGCCACGGTACGGGGAGACAGGCCGGATGCAAGGAGCTCTTTCCAGTACATCCGGAACGTCACGGGCTTAAGCTTGTCCAGGGGAATGGAGCCAATGGGCGCATCGGTGATGTGCTTCATGACACAGGTGTAGGACTCTATAGTCTTGGGCGTCACGGAGTCTCCAAGGCCTTCGAGCCATGCGCTGCACCATTCCCCCAGCAGGATGTGGTCATTCATCAGGGGAAAGCGTTCATAGGCTGCCACCTCGGCATCCCGTTTGCTGATGGCTTCAGTTTTTGTCTTCCCGTAGAAATGCCGCTGCCTGCCATCAATGACAGCAGTAACTTCATAATACCCGTCTTTTCTCCTGGGCATGGAAATCAGCCTCCTTTGCTGATGGTTCAAGGAGGAAATGGTATAATATAACCGTAACCTCCTGATTCACTAATCGACATCGGTTACAATGGCCACGACTGTGCAGAGCCGGTGGCCAGGGCCTCATCCATGTGGCGACATGGGTGAGGCTTTTTACGTGGGCTATTGAACGATTTTGGGGATTTTTAAATTCCAGTCATCAGGGAATCCTAAAGTGTGAAGAATAGTATTTGGACTTACAGACGTTAAGTGGTTTTTCAAATGGTTATTCATCGATTTGCGAATTGAGTTGTGAAGCATTGCATATTCGGTGTAGCTCAAGAAGCATTGAATCGATATAAAAGTAGAATACACATCTGATCTAGTGCCAGATACTGGGATTGTTGGGAAGATGGAATGAATGGGGGACCAGTATTTTAGATCCTGCCGGCATTTAAATCCAAGCAAGCGATTGTTGTGAGCGCATACATTACGCACTTCATTTATATTTTTTAAGAAGCTAACCAGTGTTTCCGGCGGAAATGTGAAAGGTGAATGAATGTGCTGACCGATAAATTCGCCGAAGTCTTTAGCAATGAGATTTTGTAATTTAGTCGGGGAGGCATCGAGCATGAAACGAAGCTCGCCAAAATCCAAATAATTAACCAATACCCAAATAGGGAGTTCATTATATTTATGGATATAATGATAAATACTACTGCCACGGTATTTCAAGGAATTATACCGGTTGATTATCTTGGAGAGTTTAGCGATTGTAGAAATGACAGATAAAGACTTGTTTGAGTCGTAGCAATTAATATTTAAGTATGCATATGGAATATTTGGATACATTTCTGCAAATCTATAGGCGAAAATGGATTTTAAGTGGGATTCGGCAGCAATCGTGGCTTTGAAGAACGATTGTTTAATTTCTTTGTCGAAAAGATATAAGCGAGATACTTCTTCAAAAGTCGTGCCGTTCGTATACTGTTCACCAGTTCGAGGGAAGTATTTGCTATAACCATTGATAATGTTGTAATAGTTATTGCTTAGTAAGTATTTCTCGGCTTGTTCAATATCATTTATAACAAGGCCTCTGGCTTGCAGTAATTTTACTTGCTCATTAATGGTCTTAAATGGCTTTTGCATAAAAAAATACCTCCTCCATAATGGAGAAGGTACCCGCGCTGGCCCCCGTAGAGGTAACAGCACTATCTCTAACTCCATTATACTGATAAATGGGAAAATGTCAAAATTAGATAATCATTAAATGAATCTATAGGCAATTGGAATTATCATTTTGCCAACGTTGGCGAAACGATATCAACATAATACCTTTATTTTTTGAGAAATTTTAAGGATATTTGCAAAACACATTTACAAAAACGGCCCTTTTTATAAATGTAAACCAACGTCATTCACAAAAAACGGGGATTTTATAAATGAGGTTTCTGCTGACGTTCTGCTGGAATCAGCAGTATAATCAGCAACATCAGGTTTCAAGTAACTTGCTGAAGTGACCGAGTCACATCACGGTCACATGTAAAAATGCCGATAGATGCTGACTTTTTCGGCTTAAAAATAACTTGCCGGTAACTTGCTGGTAACATGATTTTAACGTGACAAGATGAGTTAGATATCAGATGGTTACGTTAAGATATGTTAAACTGGAGGGGTAGGGCAGCATCTGTTTCTTTCCTTTCTGTGTATATACAATGCATTCCTGACCTCAGAGACGTGGATCATTGGCACCTCTTTGGTTTCACGGCTGGCCTCTTCGGACCTGGACAATCCGGAGGGGCCTTTTTCTGCTGCCTGAAAAACGATGCGATATTTGGGGGACTTTTATATAAAAGTCATCCGATTTGGGTGACTTTTGCATAAAAGTCGTCCATCTGAAGAAGTGCTTCCGCATCGTGGAAGCGTTGATTTTAACCGTTCGAGGACGGCAAACGGAGTTTTATTGGCGTAGGATTAGTGAATCTCGCTCTGCTTGATGACTGCCAGGCCTCGGACAGTTACGGATTCGCAGTTCTCAGCGTTGAAGACCATGGGAGGGTATTTCGGATTGGCGGAGATGAGGGTGATGGTATCGTTGGAACGGTAGAAGCGCTTGAGGCAGGCCTTCTCGTGGTCGATTTCCACGACGGCAATCTGGCCATTTTCGACTTCCGGCATGGACTTGGCGAAGACGATGTCTCCATCGTTGATATCTATATCTATCATGGAATCACCTACGACTTTCACCGCAAAGTCCACGTTATACTTGCCATCTACGTCTACATAGGAAACGTCCTGGTTCAAATCCTCCAGGGGCTTGCCTGCTGCTACGTAGCCGAGGAGAGGAACCTTCTTAAAGACAGGCTTGAATGTTCCGGCGGGGAGGCTGGGGGAATCGTCTCCTAGATGTACTTGGTCATTACCATCCATCATTTCCATGAATGCGTTGAGAGACATGCCTACCCCTTTAGCTATCTTCGAATAGGTCCTTATAGAAGGAGTTATCTTTTTACCGTTTTTTGAATTTTTATTTTTTTCAAGCATGGAAATGTAAGGCTTACTCAAATCACAAATCTTTGCAAAGTCATCCATAGACATATTATGTTCTTCGCGGTATTGCTTGATGAATTCAGACAATGTCATTTTACACACCGTTCCTTTCTGTTAATTGCATTTTACAATATTCAAGAAATATTGTAAAGTTCACTTGACAAGACGGACGGGATGGATTATTCTATTCACAGATGTTAAGTTTACTTAACATGCAAGGAGGTGAATAATATGGAGACGAACAGACTCGCTGAAATTAGAAAGAAGAAAAACATCACTCAGGAGGAACTGGCAGAAAAGGCGGGAGTATCGAGAGTTACCATCGCCAATATTGAGCGGGGAGCTCTTAAAGATGTGAAAATCAGTACCACGTTGAAAATTGCGAATGCCCTAAATGAACCATTGGAAAATATTTTTTTGCCCTAATAGTTAAGTATACTTAACTTAGAAAGGAGGAAATGTAATGAACGATATCACAGTTTTCCATAGTAAAGAATTCGGCGACATGAGCACAATTACTCAAAAGGGCCAGCCGTGGTTTATCGGTAAAGAAGTTGCATCCATTCTTGGGTATAGCAATGTCAGAGACGCTTTAAGCAAACACGTAGATGACGAAGATAAGGGAGTCGCAAAACGCGACACCCCTGGCGGAGCCCAGAAGACCATCGGAGTCCTGAAGGAAGAAAACAAGAAGCTGGAGACAGCAAACGAGGCCATGAAGCCGAAAGCCCTCTTCGCCGATGCTTATGCATCCACGAAGGACGGCATTCTGGTAGGAGCCATGGCGAAGATGCTGCGGCAGAACGGAATCGAGATTGGGCAGAAGCGTCTTTTCCGGTTCCTGCGGGAGAATGGATACCTCATGAAGTTCGGTACAGAGAAGAACATGCCCACCCAGCGTTCCATGGACAGAGGGTGGTTCCGCATCAAGGCCAGGACCATCACCACCCCGGACGGCTCCAGCCGGTCCACCAGGACCGTGCTGGTCACCGGGAAGGGGCAGCAGTATTTCGTAAACCTTTTTCTGAAGGAAGAACCGACGCTGATGTAAAGGCAAGGAGGCGCCAACATGAGGAGCCAGGTAGAAAGGACAGCATTCACCATCGCAGAGGCCGCTGACTCAGCAGGTGTGAGCCGGGAAAGAATCACGGAATGGATTCGCACCGGAGAGCTCAAGGCCTTCAAGGTAGGCGAGCGGCGGGGAAAGACCATGATACCCGTGGAGTGCCTGAAAGAGACACTCTTCAGGAAAGCGGAGGCCCGGGAAGGGCTCCCGGTCACGTCGCCAACGCTGCAGATCCTCCGCATGAAGAGAAAAAAGAAAGCCGGAATCGCATAAGCGCTCCGGCGGATAGGAGAAAGAGATGAAAGCATTGACAGGAAAGCAGGTGGACCTGCTGATTGAAGAGCTCAGTAATCTGAGAGACTCAGCAAGAGACACTTCCACCGATTTCACGGAAAACAGCGCTGTATGCAATATCTATGTTGGCAAAGCCGATGGATTTGACATTGCAATCAGCTTCATTAAAGCGATGGCAGGTGAGAACGATGAAAAAGCCACTGGTAAGAAGAATTAAGTGGGAACGAATCGGCATCCTCCTCTGTGTAGCACTGGCGGCGGGAGGCATCGGATACGGTTACTGGCGTGACATCCAGGCGTCGGAGCTGGTGGAATACCGGGTGGAAGTCGAGCAGGGCGATACGCTATGGGGCATCCTCTCCCGGGTGGCCACCGACAAAGATGATATGAGTAAGCTCACCTGGCAGGTCATGCAGGACAACCGGATTTCCGACCCTGGACACCTGCAGCCGGGAACGGAGCTGGTGATTAGGGTAAAGGCGGCGAGAGAGTTGTAGGGCGCCTGGGGAAAGGGAAAAGGAATGAATAAGTATGAAATAGAAGAGACACTCATCGAGTGGGATAACAAGGCCAAAGACCTGATAGACCAGGCCTCAAAAAATGGAAACAACGATTTATGGATGTTTAACAAAGGCATGCGCTTTGCACTGATGATGGTTATGCAATTACTGGTGGAAGAAGACCATGAACGAAGAAATTGAAAGGGACAACGACATGAAGGAATATTTCCTGTATTTGCTTAAAGAGATGTGCATCAAAGCCGGCGTAGATGTAGCTCGCTTCGAAACGAAACCAGGGCCGGACGGTGACATCGTGGCGGTTACAATACATCGCTATTTCGCGGGGCCGCAGACAATCTGCGTGGAAGGCGATGCTCCCCTCACCATGGTGAAAGAAATCATCATCAAGGGGCATTTGGGCTAAAGAAAAGGGCTCTGACGTGGTCAAGACGTCAAAGCCCAGGGCGGAAAGAGCAACCTTCCGCCACTATTTTATCACAGGAGGTAAATGTAATGCACAATCTGTACTCTGAAGAACCGGACCACCAGGGTCTTGAAACCCAAGAAATAGAAGAGTGGACACCTGAAGAAGTGAGCGACTTCATCGATATTTGGGCAGAAGATAGGAAAAAAGCAAAAAGAACCAGAGTCCTCTGCCGGGATAAAGATGCCTGGGTGGCTGTAGATAACAGTACCGGCGATTGCTGGGTAGAAGGTTTCGTATCTAAGAAGGACGCCATTGACTGGCTGAATGGGAAGGAGCTTGAAAACTGAAATGATTACAATCAACGAACTGCAGGTAGAGAACCTGAAAAGAATCAAGGCTGTAAAGCTGGAACCGAGTGCTTCGGGGCTTACAGTCATCGGCGGGAAGAACGGACAAGGCAAGACCTCCGTGCTGGATGCCATTGCATGGGCTCTGGGCGGCGAGAAGTTCCGCCCGACGAATCCAAAGAGGGATGGGGCACTGACTCCTCCGAATCTCCATGTGGTGCTTTCCAATGGCATCATCGTGGAAAGGAAGGGCGTCAATAGCAGTCTGAAGGTCATCGATCCTACAGGAAAGAAGTCGGGCCAGCGGCTGCTGGATGAATTCATCAGCAAGCTGGCGCTAAACCTTCCGGCTTTCCTTCATGCTTCGGAGGCGGAGAAATCAAAGGCCCTGCTCCAGATCATCGGAGTGGGAGACAAACTGACGGTACTGGATCGCAAGGAAGAACAGCTTTACAACCAGCGCCAGGAAGTGGGCCGCATTGCAGACAGGAAGAAGAAAGCCGCTGAAGAAATGCCTTTCTATCCCAATATGCCTACTGAACCGGTCAGCGTGTCCGATCTGCTGAAGGAACAGCAGGATATCCTGGCAAGGAATGGTGAAAATGAACGGAAACGCAGAAATGCCAGAGACATGCAGGAGCGCTTCATGAGGGCTGAGAGCAATTATAAGGCGGCCATGGAAGCACTGAAGGCGGCAGAGGATACACTGCGCAAGGCCAGGGCGGATGCCGAAGTGGCTGCGAAATCAGCACAGGACTTGCAGGATGAAAGCACGACGGAGCTGGAGGAGAACCTTCGCAATGTGGAAGTGATGAACGAGAAAATCCGGGCCAATGCTGCCAAGGAAGGGGCCTCCCTGGAAGCTGACAACCTCCAGCAGGAATATGAGGACCTTACAAAACAGATTGAGACTGTCCGGTCTAATCGCGCCGACCTTCTGAAAGAAGCAGATCTGCCGCTCCCGGGGCTTTCCGTGAAGGATGGGCATCTGCTTTACAAGGGGGAACCCTGGGACGGCATGTCCGGAGCGGAACAGTTGAAGGTAGCAGTGGCCATCATCCGGAAACTGAATCCGGAATGCGGATTCGTGTTGATGGATAAGCTGGAACAGATGGATACGGATACTCTCAAGGAATTTGGTAAATGGCTGGAAGAAGAAGGTCTGCAGGTCATTGCCACCAGAGTTTCCACCGGCGATGAATGCTCCATCATCATCGAAGATGGCATGGTTAAGGGAGATGAAGAGGCCAATATTCCTAAGGCTCCCAAATACGTGAAAGGGGTGTTTTAAATGCTGAATATTTCAAAAGGCATTATCAGCCGGCCGGTAAAGGGGTGCGTGTATGGTGTGGAAGGCATCGGAAAATCCACCTTCGCCAGCAAGTGGCCGGATCCGCTTTTCTTTGACCTGGACGGCGGCACGGCAAGGCTGGACGTGAAACGTGTAGGAGACATCAAGTCATGGCCGCAGCTGATGGAAAGCATCAAGTTTGTTTATGAGAACCCATCTACCTGCCGGACCCTTGTCATTGATACAGCCGATGCGGCTGAACGGCTCTGCATTGAATACATCTGCGGAAAGTTCGGCAAAAAGGGCATTGAGGACTTCGGTTATGGCAACGGCTACACCTACCTGGTGGAAGAGTTCTCCCGCTTCCTGGTGCTTCTGGAAACGTGCATCACCCAGGGAATTAATGTCTGCATTCTTGCCCATGCAGTGCTCAAGACGGTTACCCTTCCGGATGAGATGGGACAGTATGACCACTGGGAACTGAAACTTTCCAGCAAAACTACGAACAAGGTGGCGCCGCTGGTAAAGGAGTGGGCTGACCTGCTTCTCTTCGCCAATTATGAAACCATTCTGGTCACCGATGACAAGAGCAAGAAACAGAAAGCCCAGGGCGGACAGCGGATGATGTGGACATCCCACACCACTTTTGCCGATGCGAAGAACCGGTTCAACCTGCCGGAGAAGCTTCCCTTTGATTACAGCTATATCGCCAAGTGCATTCCGGATGGAGGGCAGGTACAGGAAATCGTCAAGGATAAGCCTATTCCGGCTCCTGAGTCTCCAGCAAAGCCCGAACCACCAACTATAAGGGAAGCACCCAAGGAACCTGCGGCAAAGCCAAATAACCCACTCCTTAATAAGGTATATCAGCTGATGAAGCAGAACAATATCACGGAAGAAGAAATCGTGAAGGCCGTGGCCATGAAAGGGTATTTCCCGGATGATATGAAGCTCGGGGACTATCCGGATGATTTCATCGACGGCGTTCTCATCGGGGCCTGGGACCAGATTAAGCAGTTTATTATTAACAATATTTCACCGTTTAAAGCATAAGGAGATTTCAAAATGGCAGAATATAACAATCATGGCAATTTCTCACAGTTCGGATCCGCGCAGCCGGATGCCGCTGCTTCAGATAAGGCGCTGGACTGGGACAGCGAAATTACAGATGACAGTAAGAGTTTCGTTCTTCTCAAACCGGGAGTCTACAACTTTACAGTGACTAAATTCGAAAGAGGCCACCATGCGGGAAGTGCTAAGATTCCGCCCTGTAATAAGGCCACTCTGGGCCTTATCATTCACGGTGATAAACAGGGAGAAGGTTATGCGCAGGATCAATTATTTCTCACAGCAAATCGCGCATGGACATTAGCACAGTTCTTTGTTTCTATCGGTCAGATGGAAGTCGGAGGCAAACTCAGAATGGATTGGAGCCATATCGTTGGAGCTACCGGACGTTTAGAGCTTCGCAACGAAGAATATAACGGAGAAATGAGAAATAAAGTACGTCGCTATCTTCCACCGTTAAAGGATAAACCTGCAGGTGCCGCAGGCTATAAGGCCGGGACGTTCTAATCATGGAACTTCGTCCGTACCAGAAGGAAGCCATTGCGGCCGTCGAAAAGGAATGGAAGCAGGGCCATAAAAAGACCCTGCTCGTTCTTCCGACAGGCACGGGCAAGACTATTGTTTTTGCCAATGTTGCCAGGGACGAAGTCCGCAGGGGCTCAAAAGTCCTTATCCTGGCACATCGGAATGAGCTGTTGACGCAGGCACAGGAAAAAATCAAATCGGCAACAGGTCTCCTCTGTGCAAAGGAAAAGGCAGATGAAACAAGCCTGCACAGTTTCCGCCGCATCGTAGTGGGTTCCGTGCAGACACTCATGAGGGATAAAAGGCTGAACCAATTCGCTCCGGATGCCTTTGGGAGCATCATCATCGATGAAGCCCATCACTGTCTGGCAGACAGCTACCAGCATATCTTAAAGCATTTCCCGGAGGCCCATGTACTGGGCGTGACGGCCACACCGGAAAGGAATAACCTCATGTGTCTGGGGTCCTATTTTGATTCCCTGGCTTATGAATACTCTCTTCCCCAGGCCGTGCGGGATGGCTATCTCTGTAAAATCAGGGCGCAGGTAGTACCGTTGAAATTGGACCTTACAGGTGTCAGAATGTCTGCCGGCGATTATGCAGCAGGAAGCCTCAGCACGGCACTGGACCCTTATCTGGAGCAGATTGCCAAGGAAATGAAGAATTACTGCGTGAACCGGAAGACCGTGGTTTTTCTCCCTCTGGTAGCAACAGCGAAGAAATTCACAGCTATTCTGAGACATTATGGATTTTCTGCGGCAGAGGTCAATGGAAACAGCCGGGATAGGGCACAGGTGCTGCAGGATTTTGAAGATGGGAAGTACAACGTCATCTGCAACGCCATGCTCCTCACCGAAGGATGGGACTGTCCATCAGTGGACTGTGTGGTCATGCTCAGGCCTACGAAAATCCGCTCACTCTACTGCCAGTGCATCGGGCGGGGCACAAGGATTTCCCCGGGGAAAAAAGACCTGCTTATCCTTGATTTCCTTTGGAATACCGCAAAACACGACCTCTGCCGTCCGGCTTCCCTGATCTGTAAGACGCAGGAAATCGCTGATCGCATGACAGAAGACATGGAAGCTTCCGGTGAAGCCGTGGATATCGAGGATGCGGAAAGGCAGTCCAGGGAAGAAGTCATCGAGGAAAGGGAAAATGCCCTGGCAGAACAGCTCAAGGCCATGAAGGCAAGGAAACGGAAGCTGGTAGACCCTCTCCAATACGAAATGTCTATCCAGGCAGAAGACCTTTCCGGCTATGTACCCACCTTTGCATGGGAAATGGCACCGGCCAGCAAGAACCAGCTGCAGACACTGGAGAAGTTCGGTATTCTTCCGGATGACATTGAAAACGCAGGCAAGGCCAGTCTCATCATTGACAAGCTGGTCAAACGGAAGAATGCAGGACTGTCTACGCCAAAACAGATTCGATTTCTGGAAAGCCGCGGATTCATGCATGTGGGGACATGGAGCTTCAGCTCTGCCAACAGCATGATTGCCCGAATTTCCAAAAATCACTGGATGATTCCCAAAGGCATAGACCCTGCATCCTACATGCCGGAACCGGAATTATTCGTTGGTGAAGGATTATGATGAAATTCGATTTAAGGGACCCTCTATCTGCCATAGACCCTGCTACCTGCAGTTATGATGAATGGCTGCAGGTGGGCATGGCCCTGCAGCATGAGGGATATCCCTATGAGGTATGGGAAGAGTGGTCACGGAATGACAGCGCCCGATTCCATGAAGGGGAATGTGCAAGAAAATGGAAATCCTTTCATGAGAATCCGGATCCTGTCACCGGGGCCACCATCACCCAGATGGCCAAGACAAGAGGATGGTCATCGAAAAAGAAATCAGAACCGGACCGGGCTCTGGAATGGGACAGCGTGATTTCCGATGTGCAGATCGTAGACACCCATTATCTGGAAGCGGAGCAGGAAATCAAGGAACCAGAGGACTGGGACCAGATGGGAGACATGATCGCCTATCTGAATGCCATCTTCCTTCCGGATGATATCGTGGCCGTCAGCATGCAGTCCTATGAGAAGGATGGCCGCTATGTGCCATCGGCCGGTACGTATCAACTGACTGCCGGGCATTTCGTAGAACAGCTGAAGAAGTACAAGCTGAAGGCTCAGAAGGGTGAAATGTCTACCAATGACGCTATCGGCTATGCCATGGGCGACTATAACCCTGATGCCGGGGCGTGGATTCGTTTCAATCCTTTCGATGGTCAGGGCGTAAAGAATATCAACGTGGCAGACTACCGCTATGCGCTTGTGGAGTCTGACTCCATGGCACCGGGCCTGCAGGAAGAACTCATCCGGAAGATGGAGCTCCCTGTGGCGGCGCTGGTGTTCTCCGGAAAGAAATCCATCCACGCCATTGTACACATCGATGCGGCGAACCTGGCAGAATACAAGGAACGGGTACAGAAGCTTTATGACATCTGCAAGCATAACGGCCTTATGGTGGATGATAATGACCGTAACCCTTCCCGACTTTCCCGGCTGCCGGGCGTCTATAGGAATGGGCACAAACAGTTCCTCATGGCCACGAACATCGGCAAGAAGAATTATGCTGAGTGGCTGGAATGGGTGGAAAGTCTTAATGATGACCTGCCCGATCCGGAAAGCCTGGCCAGTGTATGGGATGATATGCCGGATCTGGCGCCCGCGCTGATTGATAATGTGCTCCGCATGGGGCACAAGATGCTTCTGGCGGGACCGTCAAAGGCGGGGAAGTCCTTCGCCCTCATTGAGATGTGCATCGCCATCGCCGAGGGGACGAAATGGCTCCAGACATTCCAATGCCGACAGGGCAATGTGCTTTACTGCAATCTGGAACTGGACAGGCCTTCCTGCCTGCATCGTTTCCGGGATGTGTATGAAGCGCTTGCCCTCCCTCCGCAAAATGTGGGAAATATCGATATATGGAATCTTCGAGGGAAGGCTATCCCCATGGACCAGCTGGCGCCGAAGCTTATCCGCCGGGCGGCCAAGAAGAATTACACGGCGGTGGTCATCGACCCGATTTACAAGGTCATCACCGGTGATGAGAACAGTGCTGACCAGATGGCTCATTTCTGCAACCAGTTTGACAAAATAGCCAGCGAGCTGCACAGCGCTGTCATTTACTGCCATCACCATTCCAAAGGCGGTCAGGGGATGAAGCGGTCCATCGACCGGTCCTCCGGTTCCGGTGTCTTTGCAAGAGACCCCGACGCCATTCTGGACATGATTCCCCTGGTGGTATCGGATAGCAAGAAAACGCCCTACGATGAGGAGGCAGACAGGGCAGCAGGCGTCCGGTCCAAGCCTACGGCATTTCGTATCTCCGGAACGCTCCGCGAATTCCCGGCATTCGAACCGGTAAATGTATGGTTCCAGTATCCCATCCATGTGCCGGATGAGGCAGGCTTCCTGAACATGGCTATGGAAGAAGGCAGTCTGGCAGACATCCAGGCCAAAGGGCGGGAAGCAGGGAACCTGGTAAAGAAAGCGAAAAAGGAAAGCCGCGTGGCCCAGGTAGATACGGCGTATGAAACCCTGTCTATAGGAGATGAGCCGGTGACTATTGCAGCTATGGCTGAATACTTCGACGTCTCAGAAAAATCCGTGAAGAGATATATCCTGCAGAATGGTAAGTATGAATACGCTGAAGGCAAAGTTTACCCTAAAAAACAGTCTTAATGTTGCGCTAATATATGGACAAACCAGTTTATATATACAGGTTTGTCCATAAAGAAAAACCGAGGGATGTAGGGGAAAGGGTGTGGCGAGAAGCTGCGCCACACACCCTTCCCTACCTCCATCCCTTTAGTAGGAATGTCAGAAAATGAGAGATTCCTATGTCCAGTAAGGAGGTAAATATGAAAACGAATCATTTCTTTCTTCCCATGAAGGTACCTACAAAAACATTTCAGGAAAAGAAACTCCGCACAGTCAAAGGCCGGGCGGTGCTCTACACTCCGTCTGAACTGGTGGAAATCAGACAGAAATATATTTCCGCCCTCATGCCCTATGCGCCTCCTGTGCCGGCAGAAGGTCCTATCTCCCTCTGCCTGATGTTCTGCTTCAAGGATAAGAAACATAAGCCGGGGACGCCAAAGACCACAAAGCCGGATACGGACAACATGGGAAAGATGTTCAAAGACTGCATGACCGCCTGCGGCTTCTGGAAAGATGACGCCCAGATCTACCGGGACTATATTTCTAAGAGCTACCAAGAGAATGAAGGGATCTTCGTGGAAATCGTAGAACCTACGGTGTTATGAAAGGAGGCCAATCATGAACAGACAGGAAAGACGTAGAAGGGGCATCCTGAGAAAGGATCCCATGGTTTCAATCAAGCAGTCGGACATTAACGCAATGAAAGAGGATGCCACAACCAAAGGGTGCAAGCTGGCCTTCCAGCTCATGCTGGTGATTCCGTCCATGGTCATCCATGACAAGTTCGGCAGCCTGATGAAGAAGGATGGTCGGCTGGAAAGGTTCGTTGATATGTGTATGGAAGAGTATAAATGCTATGAGGAAGGCTACGTCACTTTGGAGGATATGGCAAAGATTCTGGAGGACGAAGCCGGGATTAAGATTAAAGGCTATTGAAGGAGGGGGTCCAATGAATAAAATCAAGACCGTGGAAATGGATGAGAATTTTCAGGAGATGCTTGTCTCCGCCGTGCGCTATGCACTTGGAAGGATGACCTACATTGTGGGCCTTACGGTGGATTACATCATGCCAATGATCCAAAATCTGAAAACTAAGTACATCAATATCATGATAGACGACATCACCTACCAGGGCGAGTATTATGGCTATGGGATGGAGATGGACAGGAAAGACTGGATGAGGCTGCTTGCAGGGCTGAAGGCGGAACGCGACAGGAGGCTGAAAGATGGAAGTGACGGATGAACTCATTCTTGTGGTCCTGTCCTTCGCCTGCGGCGTTGCCAGTGCATGGATATGTCTGGAGCTCCGGATGAATGAAATCAACGCAGAAAATGATTTCCTCCTCCATAGGAAAGACGAAGCCCAGGAGTGCTGGGATGCGGTGAGGGATTACATTCACGGGCTGAAGGAAGTGGACTACGGTCATGGGTCCGTCGTGGGCGGATATTTCAGCCGTAATGACTTGGATGTCTATAAGGAGAAAATCAAGGAAATGGACATTCTGATGGCGGATAAATGGAGGTTGGGACCATGATTACAAAACTGTGCAAGGGAATCCGGAAAAGGGAAGTCATTACATCGCCGGGCGTTGGACCATACACTACCAACCAGAAAGTGACCTACTGGATTGAGTCCGACAAGAAAGGAATCATGGACAGCCAGTGGCACGAGGCAGTCTGGGAACGTTTGCAGTCTAAAGCAATGAAAAGGCATATTGATTTTGTAAGGCGGTTTATGGAAGACGGCTGGCAGGAAGAATCCGGAAAGACTTTGGAGGAAGTCATCCGGAGTATCAGCAAAACGAAAGAGAAGGATGCGCCTGTCATTCATCGGTCTGAGAAAGATATCAGCAAACTTCGGGCTAAGGGAGGCAGGACGGCGCAGGCCAGGGCAAGGGCTAGAAAGGCGGCGGAATGATGGAACTGGTATGGTTTATTGCCGGAGTATTCGTAGGGAGTATCGGGGCGACATTCACATTATGCCTATTTATTGTCAATGCTAAGCGGGGGAATGAATGACAGTTAAGGAACAGTTGATACAGGTCCGTAACCAGGAATGCATGGTGCGGGCTTATGAGGATGAACTGGGGGAGCTGAGACGAAGGGCCTACAACATTTCCAGTCCGAAGATGGCTGACAAGGTGCAGAGCAATCACCAGTCATCTCTGGAGGATATTGTCGAAAAGCTGGACGCCCAGGCCCGGAAGGTAAATGCGGCATGGGATACGCTGATCTGCATGAGGGATGAGGCCGAGGCGCTTATCAATCTGGAAGAAGATATGCAGAGGCGGTGTGTCCTTTGGCGGTATTACATTCTGGGCGAATCGTGGGAAAAGGTAGCGGAGAAAATGAAGTTCTCCTTACGTCAAATTCAGCGACTGCACGGATGGGCTCTTTTGGACGTTGAGAGAAATGTTGGCACTAAATGTCATTGAATGTCGCTAGAAAATTAAATATTATGGTAGTGTGGAATTCGGGGATAAAGAATGTCACACCTCCTTAAGAAAGCACGTACCGAAAGGCGCGTGCTTTTTACATGGGCGTTTCGTACAGAGGGAAGTACACCGGTCTCCAAAACCGGAAAGGTGGGCTCGAGACCTGCAACGCCTGCCATATATGGGAGGAATGTTATCACGGTAAACGAGGTGGTGGAAATGTAATGACCGGCAAAGGGCTCACGGAAAGGCAGAAACGATTTGTGGATTTCTATATCGAGACTGGGAATGCTACGGAATCGGCTAGAAAAGCGGGATATTCAGAGAAGACTGCACCATGGATAGCACAGCAAAACTTACAAAAACTTACAATTCAGACTGCCATTCAGTCTCGTCTCAAAGAAATCGAATCCTCCCGCGTGGCGAACGCCAAAGAGGTCATGCAGTTCCTTACCTCAGCCATGCGCGGCGAGACGGAGGAAGAAATCGTGGTGGTAGAAGGCCTTGGCGATGGGATGAGTGAAGCCCGCATTATGGAAAAGCATATTTCCGCCCATGACCGTCTCGATGCGGCGAAAGCCCTGCTGAAGAGATACCAGGATGTAGATTCCGAGGAAGCAGTTTTGCGGAGGGATAAGCTGAGGGCAGAAGTGGAAGCGCTTAAGACCGGCGGTACCGAAGATACTGAAATTACATTCAAGTTTGAAAGGAAGCAGGACGATGGAAGTTAATATAGCGGATTTCGTAAGTCCTGCTTTTGATAAGGTTTTCTATGATATTATCGACCACAAACATACTTTTTATTGGATGAAAGGCGGCCGCGGTTCTACGAAGTCTTCTTTCATCAGCCTGGTTATTCCTATTCTGCTTCTCCAGCATCCGGAATGCCATGCCATTGTTCTCAGGAAAATCGGAAGGACACTGCGGCAGTCTGTATATCCACAGGTACAGTGGGGCATCGATAACCTTGGGCTGACAGGCCTTTTTAAATCGAAAGCCAATCCGCCGGAAATCAGCCTCCGAAAGACAGGGCAGAAGATTCTTTTCTTTGGCACTGATGACCCATCGAAAATCAAATCCATCAAGCTGCCTTTCGGATATCCTGGCATTGTGTGGTTTGAAGAACTTGACCAGTTCAACGGCATGGATGAAATTCGAAATCTGAATGAATCCCTGCTGCGCGGTGGTTCGAATTTCTGGGAGTTCTGTTCCTTCAACCCTCCTAAATCGGTAGACAGCTGGGTTAATATTGAGCAGATGACAGATGAACCGGATAGGCTGGTACATCATTCCACTTACCTTGATGTGCCTCATGAATGGCTGGGACAGAAGTTCTTTGACATTGCGGAGAATCTGAAGCGGAAAAATGAGATGGCTTATGAGCATGAGTACCTGGGGAAGGTAACCGGAACAGGCGGGGCTGTCTTTGAAAATGTTTCAGACCGGCAGATGAGTGATGAAGAAATTTTACAGTTTGACCATATCTATCATGGATGTGACTTCGGGTTTTCCATGGATCCGTTGGCCTTTACGTCTTTTCACTATGATGTCAAGCATGAAGACTTGTACATCTTTGATGAAATCTACCAGACAAAGCTTTCCAACCGGAGAGCGGCTGACATGATAAAGCCCAGGGCGGCAGGGCGCATGGTAAAGTGTGATTCTGCGGAGCCGAAGAGCATCGCAGAGCTTCGGGAGTGCGGAGTCAATGCAAGGGGTGCAAGAAAAGGCCCGGACAGTGTGGACTTTGGAATCAAATGGCTCCAGGAGCGGGCCCACATTTACATCGACAAGAGAAGGGCGCCCAATACGTACAGGGAGTTCAGCTGCTACGAGTATGAACAGGACCGGTATGGGCATTTCATTTCAGCCTATCCGGATAAGGACAACCATGCAATTGATTCTATCCGGTATGGATGTGAGGACTTAATGCCAAGGGCAAAACTGAGAATTTTAAGGAGGTGAGAGTATGGATTTAGATGTAGCGAAAAAACTGATTAACAGGTATGTCACAGGGCATGCGAACTTTCTTACAAACGATATAATTGCCGAAAGGTATTACAAATCAAAGGACGATATCCTCTTTACCAGGAAGAATAAAGATGAAACGGAAAACCCCATGAGGACCGCGGATAATCGCATCTCTATGAGCTTCTACCCTTTGCTGGTAGACCAGAAGGTGTCATATCTGTTTACGGCGCCTCCTGTATTTGATGTACATGAAGAAGCGTTGAATCAGCTGATAACGGAGAGCCTTGGCGATGAGTATCCTGCGAAAGTTCAGCAGCTGGCGGTGGAATCATCCAATGCAGGAATCGGCTGGCTCCATTACTGGGAAGATGAAAATAAAAATTTCCAGTATGCGGTAGTTCCATCTGCACAGATCATTCCTGTATGGAGCAGGAAACTGGATAACAGCCTTCTGGCTGTGCTTCGTGTTTATCAGGACTATGATGAGCAGGGCGAGCTCTATGACGTGTATGAGTATTGGAATGACAGGAAATGTGAGACTTTCAGCAAGAGGGTTTCCGACACCATCGATGATGGGCTGATGTATTTCCCGGCTTTCACGGATTTCTATAATGCGGGATTCACATCTGCATCAAACAAGTACCTGCATCCCTTCGGGGCGGTGCCGTTTATTCCGTTCAAGAATAATCAGCTGTGTACCAGTGACCTGAACCGCATCAAGCCGCTGATCGATTCATATGACAAGACCTACAGCGGCTTCATGAATGACCTGGAAGATATCCAACAGGTCATTTTTGTTTTGACGAATTACGGTGGGGAAGACCTGAACCAGTTCCTTCGGGACCTGAAATATTTCAAGGTAGTTTCTACAGACTCTGCAGGAGGGGATGATCGTTCCGGTGTTTCCACGCTGACCATCGATATCCCTGTAGAAGCAAGGGACAAGATGCTGGAAATCACGAGAAAAGCCATCTTCACCATGGGACAGGGCGTGGATCCGGAGCAGCAGGGGCTGGATAAGACATCCGGTGAGGCTATGAAGTTTGTCTATTCCCTCCTGGAGCTGAAGGCGGGGCAGACGGAAACACAGTTCCGGCTGGGGTTCAACCGGCTGATTCGTGCCATCCTGCGTCATGCGGGAAAGACTGCAGGAAACATTGTGCAGACATGGACACGGACGGCCATTAAGAACGATGCTGACCTGGTCAATATGTGCAGTAACTCGGTGGGCATTGTGTCCAATAAGACCATCCTGGCGCACCATCCTTTTGTAGATGATGTACAGGCAGAAGAAGAACAGATGAAGAAAGAACAGCAGGAAAAGGCTGATGGTCTTGACCCTTACCACGATGAGGATAACGAAGGAGGTGAAGAATGATGTTTGAATGGCTTATGAGGTATGCCACACAGTTTGGGAAGGAATTTCCACTTCACCTTTTTGCCGACCAGAGTGAATATACCATCCGGCAGATGGTTGTGGACTGCTGCAGCCGGGGAGAGCCATATTCAAAACCTGCGGAAGCGGAACCTGTAGAACCGGAACCTGCGGGGCAGAAGACGGGAAAGAAAAGTAAAGCAAAATAATTGGTTTGACGTCTCTCGAGGGAAGGTAACCTCGGTAAAAACCGGAAGGAGATTAGCATGACTATTGAAGAATTACTGGAAACATTGGGCATTGTGAAGGATAAGCAGGCAGAGGCCCGCAAGAGCATCAATGCCTTCCTGGATGGTGCCTATGTACCGAAATCTCGTTTCAACGAAGTCAACGAGGCAAAGAAGACTTTGGAAACCACGGTGGCAGACCGTGATAAACAGCTGGATGCGCTCAAGAATGCTAAAGGCGACATGGATTCCCTGAAGGCACAGATTAAAAAGCTTCAGGATGATAACAAAAAATCCGTGGAAGAAGCGGAAGCCAGAATGAAGGATCTGCGCCTGAATGATGCCATCAAGATGGCTATCCTGGACAAAGCCCAGGATGTGGACATCGTATCCGGCCTGTTTGATAAAGAAAAACTCATCCTTGGTGAAGATGGAAAAGTCACCGGCCTTGATGAACAGCTGAAAGCTCTTGAAAAAGGGAAGCCTTTTCTTTTTAAAGCGAAGAACCCTCCGAAATATGATCCGGCAGGGGGAAGCGGAAATCCGGAAAAGAATCCCTTTGCCAAAGAGACATTCAACCTGACAGAACAGGGCAAAATGCTTAGAGACAATCCGGAACAGGCCAGAGCCATGGCTGCGGCCGCCGGAGTGAAGATTTGAAAAGAAAGAAGGAATCTTAAATGGCAGGAACTACTCTTTCCGATATCATCGTACCGGAAATCTTTGACCCTTATGTAACCCGCCGAACCATGGAACTGTCTGCACTGTTCCAGTCCGGCATTGTATCCAATGACGCTCATTTCGATGCTCTTGCATCTGAAGCAGCGCCTGTTCATAATATGCCTTTCTTTGAAGACCTTACCGGGGATTCTGAAAACGTAATTGAAGGTGCTGACCTGACTGCAGATAAAATCAGCGCCAGCAAGGACGTGGCAGTCACTATCCGCCGTGCCAAGATGTGGTCTGCTACCGACCTGGCAGCAGCTATGGCAGGTGCTGACCCAATGGCTGCTATTGGTACCCTTGTGGCAGGTTTCTGGGCTCGTGACATGCAGAAAGAACTGGTCAATGAACTGACCGGCGTCTTCGCGGCTGACACCATGAAGGACCATGTGCTGGATATCTCCGGAAGAACCGGTACCGCGGCAAACATCTCCGCATCTGCGTTTATTGATGCACTTCAGCTCCTGGGCGATGCACAGGGCCAGCTCACTGCAGTGGCTATGCATTCTGCAACCAAGGCTTACCTGAAGAAGTGCAACCTCATCACCACTGAAAGAGATTCTACTTCTGTGGAATTCGACACCTACCAGGGCCGCCGTGTCATTGTGGACGACGGATGCCCGGTAGCAGATGGTGTTTATACCACCTACCTCTTCGGTGAAGGTGCTGTGGCATACGGCAATGGCAATCCGGTTGGATTTGTACCGACTGAAGTGGACCGCGATAAGAAGAAAGGCTCCGGTGTGGATTACCTCATCAACCGCAAGACATTTATCCTCCATCCACGGGGAGTTGCTTTCACCAGCGCAGTGAAGGCGAATGCGGAAACCGCATCCAGGGCTGAACTGGCTAACGGTACCAACTGGAAACGCGTATTTGAACCGAAGGCTATCCGCATCGTTGCATTCAAGCATAAAATCGGCTGATGAGCAAACCGTCGGAGAATGAAGAATACTGGGCCAGGCGGGCTGTTGCATTGGAGAAGGCATGGCACAAACGATGCCAGGATACAGTGGAAAAAGACCTGGCCCGGTATTATGAACAATCTCTGGCGGAAATCCAGAAGGAAATCGCCGTACTGTACGGACGGTATTCCAAGGATAACAAGCTGACTTTGAAAGAAGCCCATGCTCTTCTTACCGGGAGCGAGTACAAGACATGGAGAATGAGCCTTGAGGACTATGTGGCCAAGGCAAAAGGGGATAAAGGTCTTACAAGAGAGCTGAATACCCTTGCCATGCGAAGCCGCATTTCAAGGCTCGATGCTCTGTATGCCGACACCCTGAAAGCCCTGGACAAGCTGGGACGTTCTGCCCATGATGATATGCAAAGCTTCCTGGAGGATGCCTATAAGGATAAGTTCTACCACGGCCTGTATGATGTCTCCCAGAAGACCGGCAGGATGCCTGTGAAGGCGATGGTGAATGCCAGTGAGGTGGAAAATGTCGTAGGTGCTCCCTGGAGCGGGAAGCCCTACAGCAGCCGAATCTGGGCAAACAAAAGGAAACTGGGGCAGACCATCCGGAACACAATCGGAAATGGTGTCCATCGGGGCTTGTCCATTAACAAGCTGTCGAAAATGGTAGAAGATGATATGCATGCAGGGCTCAGCAATGCCCGCCGGCTCGTACGGACAGAAATGAACCACGTGCAGAACCAGGCGGCTCTGGACAGCATAAAGAAAAGCGGAATGAAATACTTCCGCTTTATTGCTACCCTGGACCGCAGGACATCTGCTACCTGCAGGGCTCATGATGGACATGTCTATCCGATTGATGAAGCCTCCATCGGCGGGAATGTTCCTCCGCTTCATCCCAACTGCCGGAGTACCATTTCCGGAAGCCTGAAGGATTATGTGGAGCCGGGGAATACCAGGACTGCGCGAAATGCTAAAGGTAAGACTGTGCTTGTGCCACAGGGGATGACTTATCCGGAATGGAAAGCTGTTTATGTGGACAAGAAGATGTCGGCAGAAGAGCGGGGAGTGAAACCTGTATCAAAAATAACTATTGCCGCAAAATCAGGACTAAAGCCCGCTACTCCTATACCTACTGATTCTAACTCGCAGAAATTAGAGCCATCTTCTTCTAAGCTACCTCTTGCGCCGCAGATGGAGAATGACGGTAATATAGAAGATAAGGGAAAAGAGACAATCTCCAAGATTGTAAAAAATCCCAATGGCAAGAATTCCAAACAGGACGAGCCATTTGTCCCTTATGAACGACGATCTTATCCGGAACTTACCAAAAATGATTTCGTTAAAATGTCACGTGCCCACAACAAAAATTTGGCAGCTGATATTAAGAAGCAGATTGCCAGTCACCCGAATCCTGATCCAAACGATAGCGCGAAACTTGGATATATTGGCACACATAATTATTCAATCATCAACGGCTACCTGCGTGGAGAATCATATTATGTTAAAATGATAGAAAAAGGCGATGCGGTGGCGCTTGACAATCTAAAGACTATTGAATCTATGAGAAGGGTTATATCTACTCATACTCTTGGTCGCGATTGTACTCTGTTCCGTTATGTCAATAGTACAGAACTGGCTCGGCTATGGGAAATTAGAGATCCACGGCCTGGGTGGAGCACACCTATTCCTAACGACTTTTTCAACCTTGTTGGCACTAAAAAATATGCTCAGCCAATTTTAGATGAGCTCAAAAAACATGTGGGTGAATCGATATCAGATAAGGCTTTTCTATCTACCAGTGTGGTTCGAGGCCAAAATATCATGAAAGACAAACTTGTTCTTTATGAAATTAAGGCACCAAAAGAAACTCATTGTTATGTAACAAAAAACAGAGCAGAAAGCGAGTGCATCCTTGGCGAAAATACCAAATTGGTAATTGAAAAAGTGGAGTATATTGGCTTGATTCAAAAGTTTGTGTTTACAATGAGGGTAGAATTGTGAGGCGATGGTCATGGATTTGGGTGATAAATTGATTCAGGACTTCCTTGATGAAAATCCGGAGCAGCTTTTAAGGGATATGGTAAGCCGCAATCCGATGGAACTTTATCATGCTTTTAAAAAAGTAGCGGCAAAGACATGGGAATTGGGAAGGGATTTTACAATTCCTATTGCTTTTAAGATGACAGAAGCTCAGCAAAATAAGTATGATATGTTGCGCTCCCCAATTCGTCTTGAACGATATATCTGTGATAAGGCTCGAAAGTATGGAGAGGATTCTTTGACTGAAGAAGAACAGCAACTCACGCGATTTATGTGAGTATGTGGCTCAACGATTTGATGCATAGGGCATACAGACTTCTGAAGGAATTTAAGAATATTACTCCGGGAGTATGAGTACAAGCACCAGGCAGAAATGCAGGGTGCTTTTCTTATGCCTGTTTTCTGATGGGAGGCGGTGATGCCTATGAAATACATAACGGAAGAAGATGCAGTATCAGATATTCTTTCGAAGGTAGAGATTCTGAAGAAGGGAGCTCCTGACTATGACACTTCCATTGCACAGTTTTATGCGGAAAAATTCGTGGCTGATGTTATGGATTACTGTCACCGGACGGATTTCCCGGATACTCTTTCCTATGCCGCCGCCGATCTCATCATCAAATGGCTGGGAGAGGACGAAGCAGGGGCTTCCGGTCCATTGAAATCCCTGAAGCAGAATGACACGGAATTTACCTTCGCGGTGTCTGATGTTTCCGGTACCGGCTCGGCTCATGATGCGGATTTTGAAGCATTGAAGCCCAAGCTGAATCGGTACCGGCGGATGGGAGGGAGACCGCCATGCGCTACGATGGCATGAAAACGCTGCTACAGCAGTACATGTATAAGGACCGCATGACCGTTTCCCGGCAGATTGCGGCCGTGGATGAAGAGGGAGCAGATGATTACACCATGAAGGATGTTTATACAGACGTTCCCTGCCACCTGGGTATCTATGAAATCAGCATGACCGGCAAGCAGACGGATCGGGCAGATGAGATGCAGCAGAGGCTTCGGGTTGACTGCTCTCCCGAGTATGAAATCCTTGCCAATGACGTGCTGACACTCAAGACAGAGGCCGGCGATACTCTTGTCCTTCGTGCCGGAAAGCCATTCCGCTATGCTACCCATACGGAGATTAATGCTGAACGGGAAGGAGAGGATGCCTGATGGAAACCTTTGGCTTTGACCAGCTGGAAGAAAAGCTCCAGGATATCCTGAAGAAAAGTCCGGCTATCAGGGACCGGTTCGTGGCGCAGGAGGCAGAGCTTCTGATGGGTCGTGTCAAGGATAACTCTCCTGTTGATACCGGTCACCTTCGAAACGGGTGGAAAAAGACAGACAGTGAAGCCGGCTCCTGCACTGTGTATAACAATGTGGAGTATGCGGCCCATGTGGAGTTTGGGCATCGGGTCAAGACGAAAGCCGGATTCACCGGTAAGGTAGTTCCGGGGGCCAAGATGCTTCACATCGGGCTGCAGGATAGCCAGCGAACATTCCAAAAGGATGCGGCTAAAATCCTGAAGGAGCTGGTAACATGATTACATTTCGAAGTATCAAGACGGCTCTCACGAAACTGCTGAAAAGCAAATACCCTGATTACAAGGTACATTTCGACAATGTGGAAAAGTCGGATGCGCCTTATTTTTATGTCGAAATGCGGCCATCGGCAGCAACTGTGGATGGTGATGGAGTTTACTGCGACAGGAACATCGAAATAGACATTACCTTCGTTCCGGCTGAGGACAAGTATGGGCGTGTAGCTCGGATGGTCCTCTTCGATGTGGCAGAAGCTCTGGACCATTCCATCCGTCCGGTATTCCGGATAGAAGACAGGGCAATCACCATCCCGAGAGCTGAGATGACAGTGCATGATGACATTTTGCATTATATTTTCCAGCTGCTCTTTACCGATGCGGATATGGATGCCGCTGAATATGAGCTCATGGAAGAATTGACTCTGAATATTAACAAGGAGGATTGAACAAATGGCAAATGAAGCTGAAGTATTCGGCCTGCCACAGGTGTTGATTGATTTCAAGACCAAAGGCACCACTGCTATCAAGAGAAGTGCTCGAGGCATTGTGGTCATGGTCCTTAAGAATGAGACCACCGATACAAGCAATTATTACAAAATCAACGATGTGTCCGACATCCCTTCCGAAGGGCTCTCGGATGACAATGTAGACCTGATTAAAAAGTGTCTGCTGGGCTCTCCGCTTCGGGTGCTGGTCTACACTCTGCCCAATGCGGATGTGGCAGGTGCAAAGGTGACCTTTGCCACTATCCTGGCTAAAATTGCCGGAATCAAGTGGAATTATATCTGCGCGCCGAACAGCACAGAGCAGGAACAGCAGGACCTGGCAAGCTGGATCAAGAGCCAGCGCAGCAATAAGAGGAAGACTTTCAAGGCTGTGTGTGCCAACCAGGCAGCAGATAATGAAGGCATTATCAATTTCTGCACAGGGAATATCAAGGTAAAGACTTCTACCGATACCAGCGGCAATCCGATTTACAAGACCTATACCGCACTGCAGTATACTGCGAGAATCGCCGGTATTCTGGCAGGCCTTTCCCTTGACCGCTCTGCAACCTACTTCAAACTGACTGAAGTAGAGGAAGTGGAACAGTATGAAGATATTGACTCCCTTATCGATAAGGGCGAACTTCTCCTGTTTGATGAACAGGATGGTGACGGCGTAAAGATTGCCCGTGCATGCAATTCCCTCACTTCCTTCACTACGGATAAGGGCGAAGATTTCCGTTACATCAAGATTATGGAAGCCGTGGACATGATTACTGATGATATCCGTGACACCTTCAAAAAATACTATGTGGGCAAGGTTATCAATGACTATGACCACAAGATGCTTTTTATTACGGCTATCCTGGTTTACTTTGATGAAATCAAGGGCAATGTGCTTGACCGTGATGGTAACAACACGGTAGACATTGATGAAGAATACCAGGCGAACTATGCAAAACTGAAGGGTGAAGATACGTCTACCATGACTGCCATGGAAATCCGGCAGTATAACACCGGCACGAACGTGGTACTTGCCGGCAGTGTGAAGCCTGTAAACGCCATGGAAGATTTGAAGATTGTATTTACCATGTAATGGAGGGATGAATAATGGCTAGAGCTGCAGAAGATGTTAAATATAGAGGCCGCCGGCGCTGGAATGGTTCCCATGGGAAACTGTGGTGGGACGGCGAACTGCTTTTTGAAATTGACAGTTTCGAATGCAAGGTGACTGCTGACCGTTCTGATGTGCTGATTGGCAATTCCAAAGATTCTAAAATCGTTTCCCTTACCGGTTCCGGTACATTCACTATCAAAAGTGTTATCAACCGGAATATCAATGCCTATCTGGAGGAATGGAAGAATGGGCATGATCCCCGCGCCACGCTGGTGGGCCTTATCGATGACCCTGATGCGGTGGATGGGCAGAAGGAACGCGTATCCATTGATAATGTATGGTTTAATGAACTGACGCTTATGAATTTCACCAAAGGCGAAGTCATCCAGAAAGAATTCCCCTTCGGATTCACTCCGGAAGATGCGAAATTCATTGAAACTGTGGAATAAGGAGGAAAAGTATGGCTGTATCTATTCAGGAACTGATTGATAAACAGGATGAAATCAAGGCGGGAAAGAATAAGACCTTTGACCTTGAAACATCCGTGGGCGTTTTTCGTGTAAAAAAGCTGACGGCGTCCAAGCTGCTTGAAGCAGGAGACATGGAAAACGGGGAAGGCGACCGTTATATCATTGTCGAATCTGTAGTGGAACCGAACCTTAAGGATAAGAAGCTGATGGATACTTTCGGGTGCCTTGAACCAACCGACGTTCCAGACAAGCTTCTGGATCCCGGGGAAGTAACCTCTGTAGCAAGAAAGATTATGAATCTTTCCGGCTATGGAAAAGATATCAAGATTAAGGTCCACGATGAAATAAAAAACTGATTGACGGGAACTGGGAGGCGGCTACGGCCGCTTTTCTGGTTTCCAAAGGATTTCCGTCGGATTATTTCTTCAAGCTTTCCACCATGGACAGGCTTTTCTGCCATGCCGTGATGGAAAGGGAAGACCAGCGGATTGCCAGTCTGGCTGAGTTGATTATGGGAAGGAGGTTTACCGGATGAATTACATTCTCAGCGCTACCCTGCAGATGAAGGATGAGATGACTCCTGCAGTCCAGAGTGCTCAGAAAAGCCTTAATGGAATGAAAACGTCATTTTCCTCTGCTTCTAAATCGGCGGGGAGTGCGACAGAATCATTCCGAAAAATCGGGAATGCGGCAAGCAGTGCGGCCCCCGCCATCGAAAAGATGCAGAGCGCCTTGAAGAGTGCCAGCAGGAATTACACGGCATCCTTCACCCTGCGGGATAGAGCAAGCCAGGTAATCAACCGGGTAACTTCCCGGCTGAACGGCTTCAAGGGTAAGACCTATACCGCTATCCTGAATGTCAAAAACAACATCACCGGCGGAAATGGCCCGCTGGGCGGCCTTAAAGAAAAGGCCTCCGGCGTGGCAAGCGGCATGCTCATGGGTCTTCCTGTGCAGGCGGCTGGTACTATAGGTATGGGTTATGGTGTGTTTGATGCAGTGAAGAAATACAGCGCCTTTACTGCCGAACTTTCAAATATTAAAGCCGTCACAGGTCTTGATGATGATGCCATGGCCCAGGTGAAGGCAAGGGCTTTGGAACTGGGCGCCGCTACACAGTACAGCTCAACAGAAGCGGCGCAGGGCATGACTGAATTGCTGAAAGCAGGCGTTGATGTCAAAGATGTCCTGGGTGATGCGTCCCAGGCGGCTCTTGACCTGGCCGCTGCCGGCGGTATCAAACTGCCGGAGGCTGCTGAAATCATGAGCACGGCCATGAATGCATTCCATATAGACAATGCGACCCATGCGGCGGATACCCTGACAGCTACCGCCAATGCCAGTGCAACAGGCGTAGAGGAACTGCGCTATTCCCTGGCGGCAGTAAGCTCCGTAGCGGCAGGGGTAGGGCTGAGCTTTGATGATACCAACACGGCTCTGGCCGTCTTTGCAAATAATGGCTTAAAAGGATCTGATGCCGGTACATCCCTTAAAACAATGTTGTCAAATCTGACTCCGCAGACTGATTCAGCAGCAAAGGAATTCAGTGCTCTTGGTCTCATGACTGAAAAAGGAACATCCAAGTTCTTTGACGCTGAAGGACGGATGAAATCCATTGCCGAAATTGCAGACATCCTGCAGGGCGCTCTTGCCGGTATGACGAACGAAGAAAAGATGAACCACCTGTACAAGCTCTTCGGTTCTGATGCTATCCGCGGCGGTATGATTTTCGCAAGAGAAGGCGGTAAGGGTGTTCGTGATATGCAAAACGCCATGAGCAAGATAACAGCCCATGGAACAGCTGAAGTAGCCATGGACAACCTTTCTGGATCAATAAAGAAATTCACCAGTGCATGGGATAACATGGAAATCAAACTGCTTGATGGGAAAGCGGGCAACGGCATAAAGGGCTTTGTAGATGAAATCACAGACCTTACCAGCGCCTTTGGAAATTCCCTTGATGATGGTTTCCAGTTTACGGATCTGCTTTCCATCATTGGGAAAGGCATATCCGATCTGAAGAATAAGTTCCTCCAGATGGATGGTATTGGTTCTGTGCTGGCAGGTGGAGCGCTTGCGGCAGGACTGTACAAGATTTCCAAACTCTCCGTGAGCGCCGTCAAGAGCATCAAGAGCCTGACATCGGTGCCCAAAGGTCTTTCCGGTGCAGGTAACATAGCAACGGCTAAAGATATGATGGTCAATGCAAATACGGTGATTGTGAATGGTAAAGTTTCTCCCGGAAACGGTCCTTCTTCTACTCCGGTGCCTGGAGTTCCGGAAAAGGGAGGGAAAAACGGAAAGACATTCGCTGCAGGTAAATGGGTCAACCGTGCGCTGGTGGGGTTGTCTCTTCTTTCTGCCGGATATGATATCTACAACGCATCTCCGGAAGAGAGGGGAGCTACAGCCCTCCGCGCCGGCGGCCAGATTGCAGGAACCGTAGTAGGCTCCCATATAGGCGGAGCCATCGGCACGGCAATTCTTCCCGGGGTTGGAACTGTTGCAGGGGCAACCATTGGAGGAATGGCAGGAGGTTTCCTCGGAAATGTATTTGGGGATCATGCATCCGGCGGGGCAGCTGTGGCTGCATATTCTAATCCATTGGAAACCACTAATGATTCTTCTGCCTACACGAAAGGTACGGAAGCTTACACCGAAAAGGTTCAGGAACTGCACAAATCTATGTGGGATTCCGTTAAAGCTGCGGCCTCTGAGGCATTGGATAACTGCAGCGCAAGGGCTGTAGAGGCATTCAACGGCTTTCTGGATGATTCCAGGGAGACCACTGCTGCCATGGAAGATGATTGGAGTCAGACTCCTCCATGGTTCGAATCTACGGTATGGGACCCTATAGCCAATGCGGCATCCGGTACGGGGGACGCAATTGCTGATGCATTCGCTTCCGCATGGGGAACCATGCAGGGGATATGGAGCGGAGCAGCAAACTGGTTTAACAGTACTGTTGCAGCTCCCATCTCCCAGGCTGTCAGTCAGCTGGGACAGAATCGGCTGGCTGCTATCCAGGCTGAAATTGCCGGAGATGCTCCTGCCGATGCGGCGGGAACCACATTTGCATCCGGAGGGCTGACGCAGATTAACGAACACGGTGGTGAACTGATTGACCTGCCACAGGGAAGCCGCGTCTATCCTGCCGGCGAAACGGCAAGAATCATCCGGAATGAAGTAGAGAACATTTCCAGGGGAGGGAACACGGTAACTGTTACCGGAAATACCTTCGTCATCCGGAATGAGGCGGATGTGGATTCCATTGCGTATAAAATAGCGCAGGCCCTGGAGCAGGGATATGCAAACTATGGAGGTGCATGATGAAGGCATGGGGCGCTTTGGGCACCATTCTAAATGTGGCGTCCATATTGTTTGGAGGAACTGCGGCAAAGAGGCAGGTCATCCTTTCCTGTGAGACGGAAAAAATCATTCTGCCTGTGACGCCAAGGGAATATGAGGTTTCCACGGGACAGGAAAATAAAACAGTCAACGTGGAACAGGTAGGGGAAGCTCTGGTTTTTGGGCTCCCTTCTGCCCAGCAGATTTCCTTCTCGTCCTTCTTCCCGGCAACAGTACATGACTATCCTTTTGTGGTAGGTGATGTGCAGGATCCTGCATACTTCGTGGAAAAGCTGAAGAAATGGAAAGAGAGCAGGAAGCCGGTGAGGGTAATTATCACCGATTCCCCTGTGAACCTGATGACCGGCATCATGAATTTCGATTATAGAGAAGATGATGGGTCCCGGGATATTTATTTCACGCTGAAACTTACGGAGTATAAGGACCTGAATACACCGCTTGCCAATAATAACAAACAGATTGATGACACTACGGGATTGAAGGACAGGCCAAGCCCATCCATAAATACCAGTGCTGCTTCAAATATGAGCAGAGCGGCGGATGTGGTTGACGTTGCCCGAAAGGCTTACGGAGACATCAACAAGTGGAGAAGGATTGTAAAGAGCAATGACCTGAAAGACCTGGCTATCAGCAATGTGGATAAACTTCGCGGGCTGGTGATTAAATGATTATCCGGCATGAATATAAATCGAAAGATGAGAATGGAAATGAAAATGTCCATAACGATGATATTACCCAGCTGGTTACATCCTGCGAATGGTCCGGCTCAAGACTGCAGGCCGCAAGGAAGCTGTCTTTTTCCATGGTGCAGGATTTCCGTGACCCTAATCTTCCAAATCATCCGGTAGACAACGGAGACCGAATTTATGGATATGATGAAGAGGGGGCCTTGAGGTTCGAAGGAAATGTATTCCGGATTGAAAGGGATGTGCAGGATTCGAAGGTAACAGTCACCGCATTCGATAACCTTTTTATTCTGAACAAGAGCAAGACAACAAGAAAGTTCACGAATATTCCTCCGGAAGGCATTGCTTCCTCCATTTGTAATGAGCTTGGAATCAAGGAAGGGAATATCCTGGCAGTAGGCGAACCGGTTTCCTTCATTGCCGTCAGGAAATCCGGCTACCAGATTATTATGATGGCCTATACCGAGGCGGCTAAGAAAACAAAGAAGAAATATGCCATGCTGATGAACGGTGACAAGCTGGATGTCGTTGAGAAAGGGACTCTAATTGAGAACTACGAGGCAAACGGTTATACCAACTCCCTAAATGAGCGGTACACCGAAAGCGTTGAAAATATGGTCAACCAGATTATGATTACAGACGCGGAAGGCAACGTGACAGGGTACAAGTCGAATGATGAGCAGATAAAGAAATATGGCATGATTCAGGATGTCTATAAGACAAACCCTAAAGCTAATGCTCAGCAGGAAGTGGAATCTCTAATGAAAGGTCCGGAACGGACAGGAGTGCTTGACCTTCTTGGGGATTACAGGGTTACAGCTCCTTATTCCATTGCAGTAAAGGACCAGTATTTCAAAGGGCAGTTCTGGGTAAAAAGTGATTCCCATCATTTCGAGGGCGGAATTCACACCATGAAACTGGAACTGGAATTTGAAAATATCATGACAGAGGAGGCGGCAGAAAATGGCTGATAAAGTACCTACCATAGGACAGTCTGCCGGCCGCATCGTTGACCTGATGCATCAGGCAGGGAAAGATGAACAGGTGCAGATGGCGCAGATTGGGAAAGTTCTCGTTCCACCGCCCAATATCGTGGTGGAGGTAAACAACATCCAGCTCACCAAGGAAGATGTCATCATTTCCCGGTACCTGCTTCCCGGATATACAAGGCATGTGGTAGGGGAAACGTCTTACCGCAGCGGCGGCAGCGGGGATGCTGAATATGCTTCCCATAACCATCCGGTGGACAATGATGAGACATGGACGGACACGTTGAAGCCGGAAACACTGGTCCTCGTCATCCCATTGGAAGGTTCTGCATCTCTTGAAGGGAATCAGCTGTATTGGATAGCAGATAGTGGGGTGAGGACATGAGTGAGGAATTTCCCTTCGTAGGAGCCAGTGATGCGGTCATCCAGGCGGCGGCGGAGACAGAAGAATTACCGATGTTCAAGGAATTCGCCTGGGATTTCGATGAGGATACATTTCTCTATGACAAATCGGGTAACCATATCCTTTTAGAAGGCGCCGAAGCCATCAAGACATGGGTATATAAGGCGCTTTCTACAGAACGGTATACCTATCTTGCTTATTCCTGGCAGTACGGCATTGAGATCAAACCATTTATCGGCCTGGTCATGGGCGTGGAGGAAAGAATCAGTGAGTTGAAACGTATGATTACTGAATGTCTTATGGTAAATCCTTATATTCTGTCCATTGACAGTATTACCTTTAACCAGGAAGGCCGAAAAGCTACGGTTGAAGTCTCTATGACTACCGTTTACGGGGAGGTGAATGCTTAATGTATACGGCAAGAGAACAGGCGGATATCCTCAAAGAACTGCAGGATGCCAGCGAGATTGAGGCCTCAAAAATCGAAGGAACCTTTGAAAATGATGTGCTGGCGTCTAACAGTCTGGAGTTCCAGAAAATAGAAGTGGAACTGGAGCAGGCTTATAAAGCGGCTTTTGCGGAGACTTCCTGGGGCGAATATCTGACTATGCGGGCTGCGGAATTCGGGGTAGATAGGAAGGCGGCGGTGAAAGCCGTTGGATCTGTGACGGTTTCCGGAACCAAGGGCGCTTCTATCCCACAGGGGTCTTTATTTGCAACGGATGATAATCTGATGTTTGCCACGGATGATGCGGCTGTTATTCCGGATACGGGACATGTTGATATAGCCGTTACAGCACAGACTGCCGGAATTGCCGGAAACGTTCTTGCGAATACAATTACCAGGATTCCTATGAGTATCCCCGGTGTGAGCAGTGTGACGAATACCGGTGCCATGCATGATGGTTATGATGAGGAAGATGATACCAGTCTCTATAATAGGCTGGTGTTCAAAGTCAGACAGCCGGCTACGAGTGGGAACGTGAATGACTATATTGAATGGGCCACCAGTGTGAGCGGTGTTGGAAAAGTAAAGGTTATCCCAATCTGGAATGGTAATGGAACGGTTAAAGTTATCGTCACCAACGCCAATGGGGAGGCGGCCTCTGATACGCTTCTCCAGGCAGTAAGGGATTATATTGAAAGCCGGCATCCGGTTGGGGCTGACGTAACTGTTGTAGCTCCGGAAATCGTTAATATTGCAATTGCTCTTACTGTTACGAATGGTACCGGAAATGCAGATGCCATTAAGGACCTCATTAATAAGTATTTCGTATCAAACGATTTTGATGGAGAGAAGGTAAGCTATGCAGTCCTGGGGAGGATGATTCTTGATAACAGTGATACAACCGGAGTACTCGACTATGATAATCTCACTTTGAATGGAGGCACATCCAATATTACGGTTACCAGTGAGCAGCTTCCGAATATCAGCGAGGTGACTTTCAATGGCTGATTTCAAATTTCTCCGAGTGAATCCGGTTAATTTGGCAAGGTATCTTCCTGCTTTTCTTTATAAGGATCCGCATTTTACGGCGGTTCAAAAGGCTTTACAGGAGGAACATGAGAACCAGAGACTTGCTCTCATTGATATAGCAAAGCAGTTTTTCGTGGCTACTGCCACATGGGGACTGGATGACTGGGAAAAGTTCCTGGGCATAGGAACAGATACGTCAATGACGGAGAAGTTTCGACGTGAGCGGATTATTAACAAAATCAATGCAAATGATACCGTGACAGCCGTATTCCTTACGAACCTGCTGAACCAATATCTGTATGATGGAAGCGGTACAGTTAATGATATTCCAAACAAATACCTTGTGGAATTCCTTTACCATGGCGGGCAGGTGACCAGCTATGAGACTCTGCGAAAGGCTATCAGGACATATCTCCCTGCCCATCTGGGATATAAGCTGATTACTATTACCCAGGGGAATACGGAACTTCATTCCGGAGGCACAGTGCAGTGTTTTCATTCGAATGTTGTTGATAGTTCTCTTACTTACCAGCTATCCATTCGGGATACTGTTCAATATCATGGCGGAGCCGTGATTCATATTTATAAATCCGAAAACGTTTTCGGGGGGCGAATGAATAATGGCAAAATTTCCTAATTTAACAATTACCAGCGAAGGCAAACAGATGCTTATTCAGGCTCAGAATGGCCATACTCTTAAATTTACAAGCGGAAAGCTTGGCTCCGGAGTACTGGCAGATAGTGATGATGTTTCAAGCTTTACTGATCTTAAAGCAGCGAAAATGACGCTGCCTATCACTAATGCGGATGATTCTAATAAAGAAAAATTAGTTCTTACATTTGACGTGTCCAATAGCGAGCTGGAGAACGGGTTCATTTCTCGTGAGCTTGGAATCTTTGCGAAACTTGATAGTGGCGAAGAAACACTTTATGCCTATTCCAACGCGGGGAACAATTATGATTACATCCCGGGGAAGGATACACCAACGGATGAGAACAGAATCGTGGTTTCCCTTGTAACATCCAGCGCGGCATCTATTGAAGTCCTGGTGGACGGCTCTATCGTGTATGTCCATAAGTCAGATGTAGAAAGCCTGATTGCAGAGCATAACACTTCGGAGGCTGCCCATGAGAACCTGCTGATGGTGACAAGCACTGCGGATAAGCCAGCATCCATGTCGGATAGAGGCCTTTGGGTAGAAATAAAGTAAAGGAGTAAACATCATGAGTATCTTAAAAGCAATCCTGCATCGCTGGAACAAAAACACCAAAACCTATGACACCATTCACCCGGAAACGGAAACATCCCAGATTACCGATTTCAATTCTGCGGTTGACGGGAAAATCAGCACTCATAATAATTCAAACACTGCCCACTCTGCGCTTTTTGGAAAGAAAGTGAATGTTGCAGGTGACGCAATGACGGGTAACCTGAATTTAAAAGGTGCGGCTCTACAGTTTACAAGAACAGACGATAATACAACGAACGGGAAAGACTATTTATTTGACCCGATAAATATTTCTGGCTCTGATGGTAATAGATATGGATTTATGCGAGTGATAAAAAAATCCAGCGGGTCAAGACAATTACAGCTTGGAAATGTAGATAATAATAATAATCCGTCAGGAAGTATTTCAATCAATACCGATAATAATGGTACTGCGATTAATGTACAGGGAATCACACCGAGTGACGGTGCGAACGATACATCGCTTACTACCGCAGAATGGGTCAATAAGAAACTTGGAAATTACGAAAAAACAGGAAGCCTTGCAAATGACATCATCACAAAACTGGCGCAGACTACTGTCATGTCTATTATCAGTACTCTTCAGACAGGTTCCTGGTTTGGGCAGCTGCTCAAATTGGTGTTGAATGCCAGCGGCGTTAAATATCTGATTGGTACTAATGGCTACATCTGCTTCGGCTCCTTTTTCGGAGGGCTAATTATACAGTGGGTAACCTTACACAAAATCATGTCTAACGAAGAAGCTGCTTATATCAAACTACCGATAACTTTTCCTAATAACTGTCTTTCTGCTGTACTTAGCGATACATATGGAAAATTGAGTACTTCCAGTGCATCAGGAGAGCTGACAGAAGGAGCAAAAATCATTGACACGAATGTAGAAACTATACATATTCAAAATGGGTGGACTGGCGGTCTTGACATGGACATTACTATATTTGCTATAGGAAATTAAGCAACAACTCAACAGTGGGTAACCTTAACAGTTCAGTCAGGGAAAACTACAGCTTCCGTGGCATTGCCAATAGCTTTTAGCAGTATAACCATGAAGTACGTTGGCAGTCGAACAGCAGATAATGCAGTGCCTTATGGTGAGGCTTATTCCGCCTCGCACACAGAAGCGGCAGTTTATTTGACTGAAGCACCTGATTCTGGAACCCTTTCGTATAATGTAATCGTAATAGGTAAGTAAACAGTGGGAAAGCGTAGAATTCAATCAAAATACAGATACGACAGTTTTTATATATCCTTGTGCTTATAAATATGGGGCATATGCTGCACTACTAACCCACATGAATACAGAAAATACCGGTGTGAGTTTTTCAGCGGTAAACCTCGATAATAAAAATCAGTGTACTCTATATGGAGACCATAAGTTTTACAGTACAACAAAGTTTTTTGTTTTTTCAGTTGGAATTTAATGTCCAATGAAAATGCAATTTCCGTAGACTTGTATCTTGCTTTTATCAGCAGAAATACGGCGTCCGGTTATCTCGCATCCATTAATATTACGATTATAAAATGACAAAATGCATCCATCGTTATCAGGATTGTAGTCAGAACCCACTGCCATATAATTGCTGCTTGTAAAAGCCACCGGGAAGGTAAAACTAACAGGACTCCCTTCTTTTCCAACACTTCCCCACTGTAGATTAAAGAACCAAGGTAGAATGAGGAAGGAAAAGAGTGAGGATAGTAACGAATTTTGGAGAAACGAAACAAAGGGTAAAACCGCTAAATTATCAGATATCTACAATTATGAAACAGTAAATTCACACTAATCTGACTGCTTTGCCAAGTATCAATAGTAACAACCTGCAAATCACGGATAATGCAGATAATCCGGTAATACATACGATTGATTGAGTAGCGTACTAGTAACACTACTTCAGAAGTTCTATACATTTTCGGAGCTGTCTTAGCCCTTTATGCGTATAGACTCGTTCAGTGACATCACCGCCAGCGTGGCCCAAGATACGCCGTTTGGCCGTTTCATTGGCTCCGGCATTATCAAGCAGCGTTGCAACCGTATGGCGGCAGTCATGTGTTGTATGACCATTAGCTTTAATGGAGTGCATAACGTTTCTCCAAAGCACGCAATACCGGCTGTAGTCATATTGCTTTCCTTTGGAATCCGCTATCAGATACACACCGATTGATTTCATACGGTTTGTAATGAGAGGAAAAATCCGATGATGGATGGGGATGGTTCTGATGCCGGAAACGGTCTTGCTTTTGGTAATCCGGATATAACCTTGGCGGAGGTTCACATCAGTCTTCTGAAGCGCCAGCATCTCGCCGACACGCATACCGGTGTAAAGCAGGATAAGAACTGTATCAACACCGGGCTCATCAATGTTTGCCCATAGCCGGTTAATCTTCTGCCGACTGAATGGGTGGTGCGGATGCACGGCCTTGTTCTTTCCAATGGAGAGCAGGGGAGCGTAACATTTATTTATCAGCTCAATCTTGACTGCATATTTTTCAAGGAGAGAAATCAAAGAGCGGACTTTCTTCAGAGAACTGTAAGACAGCCCGCTTTTTCGCATGGAATCAAGAATTTTCTGGTAGTCCACATATTTCAAATCTTGAAATGGCTCATAGTACAGTGAGGCCAAATGTTTGAAGGAGTTGGCATAGCTGTCCAGCGTTGATTGTGACGGGGATGCATTGGACGTATGGGCAGGAAGCCAGCGATAGTACAGTTCTTCCAAAGTTATTTGATGTGCCGGAAGGGAGCGATGAAAATGGAGCTTATTATAGTCAGCCTGAAAAATTTCAGCTTCAATCTGCGTGGTAAAGTATTCGACAGGCTTTTGCCTCCCTGCCACGCTGACAACAAATACAAATGGCCGCCTCCGCCGTCCGGAAAGTTTTTTGATTGAACCGTAGCCGTTTGGTTTACGCATAATATCACCTCATTTTATTTGTAAAGGAGACATAGCATGAACGCAACCAATGTTGATTATTACATCGCCGGATTTAAAGCCGACGGAAGCCGGGCATTTGGAAAAATCTGTATGTTCGACCCAGTAAAACATCCGGAAAAGCTGGAAGCGGAAGCGGAAAAACTAAAAGCAGATAATGCCGACATCGTGACAGTAAAAGCTGTCACTACTGCTGACTACATGAATCTGCTGGGAAATAATGCAGACAACAAGGAGTACATTCTTAGTGGAGAAAACTTTATTCCGAAGCCGGATTATGTACCGACAGAGGCCGAAAAGCAGCAGGCGGCTATCGCCACCATCAAAGCAAAGTACCAGCCGACACTGAACGGCCTTGTGGATGCAAGGGTTAAAGCCGCCATGCTGGGTGCCGATACAGCAAAGATTGACAGCCAGTATAAAACTACTCTTGCCAATATGACAGCTGAAATCAAGAATGCATAGGAGGGATGAATCATGGAATTTTGTGAATACTGCGGCAACCTTTTAAACGATGACGGATGCTGCCCGTGGGATGACTGCCCACATAACGCCATTATTGATGCCATGGCAGAAGCCAAGGCGGCTGATGAAAAGAATGATGCAGAGGATAAGACCTGATGGAATTTATAGGGCAGATTTACGGATATGCATACCGGGCGGTGTGCAGCATTCCGGATGGGTGGCCGTTAAAACTGGCCGGCGGGGCGGTGTTTCTGATCCTGGCAAGGCATGCCATGCTGTTCACGGCTTTTGTCGCCCTTGTGGCAATCGACCTCTTTGCCAAGTTCATCGCATTATCCTATGAAATGCTGAAGGCCCAGGGAGTAGAAAATCCTTCATTCATTGAGTCAATCAAGTCAATCCCGGAGGCTCATAGGCAGAGAATCATTAACAGCCATGAAATGAAAACACAGTTCCTGGGAAAAATCCTCATGTATATCTTTGCAGTCATGACAGCGGGGATCGTGGATTTCATGATAGGCCATGCGAATTTCGGGCAGATGGTTATTGCGTACCTGGCTTCTACGGAGCTTTTAAGCGTTATTGAAAATTTGGATGATGCGGGGGTATCAGCTCTTCATGGTCTGGTAAGCCTGGTTAAGCGGAAGAGAGGAGGGGCATGATGAAAGGAATTGATGTATCCGAACATAATGGAGTCATCAACTGGCAGGACGTAGTGGATGACGGAAATGAATTTGCCATTATCCGGCTGGGCTGGGGAAATGGCCATCTGGACGCAAGGTTCTATGATAATTTCAATGGAGCTCTTGATGCCGGGTTGAAAGTGGGAATCTATTACTACTCAGAAGCCACATATGCGTCAGAGGCCCGTGCAGAAGCAGATTTCGCGCTTTATGTCATGCAGGATGCCGGAATCACTCCGGATATGCTGGAAATGGGATTCTGGTTCGATGAAGAAAATGATAATTGGAAAGCTGAAAGACTGTCTGATCCGGATGAAATTACAGACATCTGCACCACATTCATTAACACGCTGGAAGAAGCAGGATATCATTGCGGCCTTTACGCCAATTATGACTACCTGACCAACGTCATTGATATGAGTCGCCTTCCAGGCGTTCCTGTATGGTGCGCCCAGTACAACAGCCAGTGCGACTATGACGGAGCCGCCATCTGGCAGTGCACTGACAGCTATTTCATTGGCAGCGCCCAGTTTGATAAGAATTATTCTTTCTGAGGGGGATTCATGGATAATGAAGATAAGAAGATTTATGCTGCCCTGGCTCTTATTGCCGTTCTTCTTCTGTCCGGCATTGTGTGGTTCCTATGTGCAGGCCGAAGTGATGTATCAGATTTCCGAAGGGGAGCTCAATCAATTACAGAGCAACTTGACAGAGCTGAAAACGGACAGCGAGCAGAAGCAGAATCTATTGACAGAGCAGCAGAAGCAGCTTCAAATAGTCAACGAACAGCTGGAGAAGTCCAGGAGATTGAACGAAGAGACTCAGACCTCATTGGAGGAAGCGAAGAAATCCTTCAGCGAGTACGAGAAAGAGGCCCAGCACAAAATTAAAGTGAAGACTAGGCAAAGAAATATGTGGATAGCAATTTCAGGATTGCTTGCCACGGTAGCAATATCAAAATAAAAAAGCCGTATCAGCTTACAGAAATGTAGGTTGGTACGGCCTTTTAAAATGCCCCAAAAGCTAGATTTTATCGAAGAAAAATGGCAATTTCTTATTGACAATACATCTATAGAGATGTATAATATATACAGAGTTAAGGAAAGGAGGTGATGCGGATATAAAAGACAAAAAAGAGGAGTTAATCTTATTAACAGCAATCATCAATTTGGCAACGGCGATTGTGATGTTAATAAAAGCGATTAACTCCTAGCAGTCGAGAGGGTGGAAGAACCACCCTCCACCCTCTTGGGTGTCTATAGTCACTATATCATATCCGCAAAAATTATGCAAAAACTGACACTTTGGATTTCTATCGCAGCATTTATTATCTCAGTAGCGGCATTAATCATCACATTGGCTAAATTGTAATTCTATGGAGGGATAATAATGAAAGTGATTAATGAAGTTGTGACATTATCAGAGGCATCGCAAAGATGGGGGATTCCACAAATTACACTCAAAAATGCGTGTGCTGGGCAAAAAGGATACCCTCCGCGATTCACCCTTGATGAATGTAGAAAATCGGGAAGGACCTGGCTCGTCACTCGGCAGGGAATGGAAAGGCTGTATGGAAAAGAATTGACCGGGAAGTAGACGCCGCGAATGGGTAATCAATACGGATTTCCCCAATATCGTAAAAATATCGTATTTACGTGCTCAATTTTGCCGGATCTTAGGGTAAACAGAAAAGCACCGACAGTCGATTTAATTCGATTCTATCGGTGCTTTTTGAGTTGGTGCCGGAGGCGGGACTTGAACCCGCACGATGTTGCCATCGCCAGATTTTGAGTCTGGTGCGTCTGCCATTCCGCCACTCCGGCATATCGGTAATTATTTTATCATACAGACTGACCTATCGTCAATGAAAAAATGGGGGAAGCACGTAACGCAGGCTCCTTTCTTGGAAAGGAGCCTGCGAAGCGGTGAGAACAGCCTCTATAAAAACTGCGGCGAAGCCGCCACCGCTGCCCTCGGGCCTGCAGGGCCCGTCAAACCTAAGAACCCTTGGGCCCTGGGCACATTCATCTTAAGAATCTTTTTCCACAACCCTTTTCCACAACCCTTTTACACAACCCGCGGCGCCGGCCGCGCCCCTTCGCGCCCAAAGGGTGCCGAACCCTTTTGAATCCCTTGTCCCCCTGTGTTATGATGGATGTATCCTTTTCAAGGGAGATGAGAGTGTGAATATAAAGCTGGTGCTGCTGGGGCTTCTGGCCTTGTTCAGCCTGTATCGTTTATATGAACATAATGATTTCATGACTCTCTGTGCCACGGTGATCGTGGTGGCGGCCTTTGTGCTGTCTGCCCTTCATCTGTGGCGGAGACGACAGTAGGAATGCGCTGCTTTTATGAAATGGATGAGCGTTTTCCCATAAGAAAAGCCTGACTGGCTTTAACAGAGGAGGGATTCTTTTGGATTGCAGAGATGCAGCTGAAAAAGAAAGGGACACAGTGATTTCACTGCGCCGCCATTTTCATGAAAATCCTGAGCTTTCACAGAAAGAGTTCAGGACTATGGATTTTATTGAAAAGTTTCTTCATGAGTTAGGAATTGAAACAGTACGGGTGCCTCATGGCGGGGTATTCGGATTTATTGACAGCGGCAGGCCGGGCTGGACGGTGCTCATGCGGGCGGACATTGATGCCCTTCCCATTAAGGAAGATCCGGTGAACCTGTCTAAGGAAAGGGTTTGCATTTCCAAAAACGATGGCGTCATGCATGCCTGCGGCCACGACGGCCATATGGCCATGCTGCTGACAGAGGCCAAAATCCTTTCTCTCCATAAAAAGGAGTGGGAAGGAAAGGTGGTTCTCATGTTTGAGGAAGCCGAGGAAATGGGAGAAAGAGGGATTGCTCCCATGCTCCGTTACTTAAGGGACCATCATATCCATGTGGATACCTGCTTTGGCACCCATGTGAAATGGGATCTGCCGGCAGGAAAGGTAGGCATCCTTTACGGCACTGCCATGGCAGGAGCCTATTTCTTCCGCATCAAGCTTCATGGAAAAAGCGGCCACGGTTCCCGCCCCGATATGGCGGTGAGCCCCATTGAATGCTTTATTTCCATTGCTTCTGAGCTCCGTTCCTACCGCATGCGGGTCACGGCGCCTACGGACAGCTTCACTTATTCTTTCGGTTCCGTGGAAGCCGGTCATGAACCGAATATTATTCCTGAAGAGCTCATGTTTGCCGGCACCGCCCGCTGCACGAAAAACGAAGACGGCCTGGCTTTCCGCAAGACCCTTCTGGAGGTCACGAAGAATACCGCCGCCCTTCACGGCTGCACGGTGGAAGTGGTGGAGGACCAGTACTTCCCGGTGACTGTCAATACGAAGGAATGCGTGGACCTGGCAAGGAAGGCAGTGGTGGACCAGCTGGGCGAAGGGGCCCTGGACAGAAACTGCCCCATGTGGATGGCTACGGAAACGTTCTCCATTACCGAGTCTACCTGGCCGGGGGTATTCTTCTTCACCGGCATTTATGACAAAGATGTGGGAAGCGGCAGCCCTCATCATACGCCGAAATTTGATATAGCCGAAAATGGTCTGGTCACCGGTGTGGCAGCAGCCCTGTCCTATGTGACAGCGGTGCTGAAGGAAAAACCGGCCTGCCCCTCCTTCCATGCAGTGGATTTGGAAAGCATGCTGAAGCTCACAGAATGATCTGAAAAAAGGCTTTGGAGAAATGGGAATCCTTTCTCCAAAGCCTTTTTGGGGCTATGAAGTTTTCTGGTCGGCATGGGATAAAGGGGAATCACCTCTGGAACATGATTCGCAGAAGGACTATAATATAAACAGGAGATAAAGTAAGGAAGCATTCATGAAATCTATTTCTTTTTTCATGAAAGAGGCGATAGGTATGCTTCCATCAGCATTACTTTTTATTGGCAGTATTCTTTTTATAGGCGCCGGTATTTTCTGTATTGCGGAGCCGGCGGAGTCCCTTCTGGCAGTGGGATATTATATCGGCTTTGTCCTTGTTCTTGGCGGGGTATGCCAGATTCTCCGCTGGATGAAAACGGAGGGCGCCGGCCGTTCTCTCTGGCATCTTCTCATGGCAGTCCTTGATACGGCCTTCGGCCTGTGGATGATGATTTCCCTGGCTTTTGCCGTGGTGGCCTTCATGCTGCCTCTTCTCTTTGCCCTCTACATTCTTCTCCGCGGTATTTTCATGATGATTCTGCGTTCCAGAAAACAGGCATCTTTGAGAAATCCTAAGCTTTATATGGTGGCAGCGGTGGTGCAGATTCTTCTGGGGCTGCTTCTGGTATTTCGTCCTGACGCAGCGGGACTCCTCTTCATGTACATGGTAGGGGCGGCCCTCATCTGGAGTGGCATCAGCACTTTCCTTACCTGGAGGAAACAGGGCGGTATGGATGCATGAAAAAAGGCTCTGAAAAATGAGAAACATTTTTCAGAGCTTTTTTTGTGTGGAATGACAGTATTTCCAAAGGTTCATCCTTGTATATGATGCAGGGAATGTGCTGTTCTGCCGCCGACCCTTGCAGTACCCATGCTTTATATCTCCGGCTGAAGCGCTGAATCTCTCCGGGAGGGGTCAGCCATTCCGGGAAGAGCCCATAAAACTTCGGGAAGTATATCCCTGCACAGGAGGCACGATTTGGAGCAATAAAAAACTGCGCCGTAAAGGGCACAGTTCTTTTTGAAAAGACTTACGCTTTTTCTTCCATCTTTTCCTTGTAAGCTTCCTTTGCTTCTTCCTTGGCAGCTTCTGCTTTTTCTTTTGCTTCAGCAGCTTTAGCCTTGGCAATGGCAGCGTTTACGTTTGCGTTCAGACGGGATTTCTTACGAGCGGCTGCATTCTTATGAATGACGCCCTTCTGGGCAGCACTATCAATGATGCTTACAGCGGCGCGAAAAGCTTCTTCTTTATTGTCAGAGTTAGCAGCAGCTACAGCTTTCTTCATAGCGCCGTGAATCTGGGATTTAACAGCAGCGTTGGCAGCTCTTTTAGCAGCGTCCTGTCTCATGCTTTTCATGTTGGCTTTAATCTGTGGCAATGTATTTCACCTCCCGTCTGCATTATTCATACCATGCCATTCTATCATATTTTGACTGCCATGGCAAGGAAACTTTCAAAGAAATATAAAGACCTGCTTTTACGGCTCATTTTCCATGATCTTATCTTTCATTTGAATAAGATCATGGGCTTTTGTACAATAAGGAGGAAAGGAAAAGAAGTGCTGATTCATCCATAGGGGCTGTGTTGATTCCTGGATTCCAGGGAGGAAATCAAAGCCGTGGGCCCTGGAATCGGTGCTTTACAGTCGGATGTAGCGGTTTCACGAAAGGAGAAGCCCATGTATGTAGGTGTAGACTTAGTAAAGATAGACCGGTGGGAACGGATACTGGAAAAGTTCCCCGCCCGGGCGGAGAAGATCTTCACAGCAGAGGAAATAGCCCACTGCGAGAAGAAGGGAAAGAAGCGGGCCGAGTCCTATGCGGCTCTCTGGGGAGCCAGGGAGGCGGCAGGGAAGGCGCTGGGCATCGGTATTTTCGGCTCTGCCTGGCAGGATGCCTTTGTGACCTGGACGAAATGGGGAGCGCCGGTGCTTCATCTGCAGGGCACTTTCCAGAAAAGGGCCGAGCACCTTGGCATCACGGATATGTCCATTTCCATTTCCCATGAAGAACATATGGCCATTGCAGTGGTTGTAATGGCAGGAGGCAGGAATGATACTGACAAAGACTGAAGAGTCAAGACTTCTGGATTCCATGGCCATGAAGGAGTATGGGATTCCGGAAATGGTGCTTATGGAGAATGCAGGATCATCGGTGGTCCGTCTGACAGAGAAATATGTGGACTGGGACGGCGCCTTTACGGTGATTCTCTGCGGCACAGGAAATAATGGAGGCGACGGGTTCGTAGCAGCCCGCTACGCAGCTGGCCGGGGAGCCAGGGTGCTGGTGCTCCTCATGGGAAACGAGGCCCACATGAGCGAATCATCGAAGCAGTACAGGCATGTGATAGATAAAATGGGCATCCCGGTGATTCCTATTTCCAGGGCTGAAGAAGGGGCACCCTACATCCATGACGCCGATATCCTGGTGGATGCCCTCATAGGCACCGGCCTTTCCAGCGAAGTGAAAGGGGAAAAGGCGCTTCTGATTACTTTGATGAACGAGGCCCAGGGCATTATCATATCCGTAGATGTGCCAAGCGGCATGCTGACCGATACCGGCAAGGCTGCCGGGGTGGTGGTGGATGCAGACTATACGGTGGCACTGGGATCTGTGAAACGGGGCCATGTGCTGTATCCCGGTTCTTCCTACACCGGCACCCTGCTCTATTCGCCCATTGGCATTCCCGATGAGGCACGCATGGATTTTCCTGTCCATCTGACAGAAAAGGAAGATGTGTTCAATATCCTTCCCGTACGGAATCGGGTGTCCCATAAAGGAAAGAATGGTTTCATCGGTATTTTTGCCGGCTCCTATGGCATGGAAGGAGCGGCCCTTCTCTCAGGCCAGGGGGCCCTTTATGCCGGCGGCGGCAAGGTGGCGGTGGTAACGGCTGCCGATGCTCATCCTGCGCTGGCTGGCAGGATTCCGGAGCTCATGGTTTCTTCTCTTGGAAAAGGCCCCTTCTTTACAGAAGCGGACAGCGCAGAAGCGCTGGAAAAGGCGAAGGCCTACGATGTCATAGCCCTGGGACCCGGTCTTGGCAGAGAGAAGGAAACGGGAAAGTTTGTGAAGCGTCTCATCACTTCTTTTGATAAGACCATGGTCATTGATGCGGATGCCCTTTTTGCAGTCAAGGAAGAGCACATTGCCCTGGATACCTGTCCCGGGCGGCTCATCCTTACGCCCCATGTAGGGGAGTTTTCCCATCTCACCGGACTTTCGCCCAAAGAAATCGAAGATGGACGGATTGACGAAGCCATTCGGTTTGCCGTGGACAACCATGTGGTGCTGGTACTGAAAGGGGCGCCTACGGTGACTGCCATGCCTGACGGCTCGGCCTATGTAAATACCACCGGCAACCCTGGCATGGCCACCGGCGGCATGGGAGATACCCTGACCGGTATCATAGCGGCCCTGGCAGGACAGGGCATGAATGCGTCCGGCGCCGCCCTGGCAGGGGTATACCTTCATGGGCTGGCAGGAGATATGGCGGCAAAAAAGACACCGGTAGGCTACCGGGCCGGTGATCTGGCAGAATGGATTCCATTGGCCCGGGCAGAAGTGATGAAAATGGGGAGATAACCATGCATATATTTCAAAAACTGATGAAATTTCTGGCAGTGTTTCTTTTGTCACTGTCATTAACCGCTGCCTTTTCCGCCTGCGGAAGCAGCGCGTCCTCTTCGGCCAGTCCGGCGAAGGCCTCTGCTGCCGCCAAAGGAGGACAGCTTACTGTGCGTATGCTGGACATAGGCCAGGGAGATGCCTTCCTTCTGGAAAAGGATGGGAAGTTTGTCATGATTGATACCGGGGACATTGAACACCGGGACCAGATTGTGGCGCTCCTTCATAAATACAAGGTCAAAGAAATTTCCAAGATCATTATTACCCATCCCCATGCAGACCATCTGGGCGGCATGAATGCCATCTTCAAAAATTTCAAGGTGGATGCTATTTACGATGACGGCATGCCTGCGGCCACCGGTTCCTACAAGAACTACCTGAAGCAGATCAAGGCGAATAAGATTCCCTACCATGTGCTGAAGGCAGGGGACGAGGTGGATTTCTTCGACGGTGTCAAATACAACGTGCTGGGGCCTGTGAAGGTTATCAAAGACCAGAAGGGAAATTCCGATTTCAATAACAATTCCGTAGTGGGCCGTCTGACCTACGGGAAATTCTCCATGATGTTCACCGGCGATGCGGAAAAAGAGGAAGAAAAGACCATTCTTGACAAGGGAGGCACCCTGAAGAGCGATGTGCTGAAGGTGGGCCACCATGGCAGCCGCACCAGTACGTCTCCTGCTTTCCTGAAAGCCGTTTCTCCGAAAGATGCTTTCATTTCCTGTGGCCAGGGCAATGATTACGGCCATCCCCACAAAGTGACCCTGGACAAACTGGAAAAAGCGAAAGTCCATGTATACCGCACCGACAGGAACGGCACGGTCACATTGACCACTGACGGCAGCAGTTATCATATTGAAAAGGAGCGGGCATGATGAAAAAGGAAGCCATTGTAGACCGCATTGAAGGAAAAAAGGCGGTACTGATTACGGACGACGAGGAAACGGTGATTCTTCCGGCGGCCTGGCTGCCCCATGTTCATGAAGGCATGGCGGTGGACATGGATTTCACAGAAAATCCTGAAAGAGAGAAGGCGTCCATGGAAGAAGCGGAAGACCTTCTGGCGGAAATCAAAAGGATGAACGGGGAAGAATAAAATGGGGGAGCGCTGATGGCGCTCCCTTTTCCCTATATGATATGATAGATGGAAAGCCCTCGGGGAAAGCGCTGACCACATCATGGCCTTTTATTTTTATAAGCAGACGCCATGAATGAATCGGTGCTTCTCGAAGACGGCAATGATTGAAATGCAGGAGGCATTTATGGCACAGACTAAGAGAGAACTAGTAAAGGCAGCTCTTGACTGCAAACCGGTAGATCGTGTACCGGTCGGTTTCTGGCATCATTTTCTGGCAGATCAGAGACACGCAGACGCACTGGCCCATCACTCCGCCTGGGTGGACAACCTGGCGGGACATGATACCTTTTACAAATCCTGGAAACCGGACTTTGTGAAAATTATGACTGACGGATTTTTCCTCTATCCCCACGAGCAGCTTCATGACCTGAAGTCCATCAGGGATGCGGAAAACATCAAACCTCTGGGCAGAGATTCGGACTGGATTCAGAAACAGGTAGAACTCTGCGGTATCCTGACAGAAAGATACGGTAAAGAAGTGATGGTATTCTACAACCTCTTTGCCCCCACCCGGTGCATTGAATTCCAGCAGACCGGGAGCGATGCGAAGACCGTGATTACCCGCTTCATGAAAGAGGACCCGGAGGCGTTGAAGGAAGTCATGGCAGTGCTTACGGAAGACATTGCCACCCTGGCCAAAGCCGTGATTGCCGATGGTCATGCTGACGGGATTTACCTGTCAGTACAGAACATTCCCCATCCCGATATGACCTATGAGAAATACAGGGAATTCATTACTCCTTCTGAAATCGCCGTGCTGGAAGCAGCCAACTCGGTGTCTGACTATAACCTGCTCCACATCTGCGGCTACATGGGCTGCCACAACGACCTGACCTGGTACAGGGACTATCCCTTCAAGGCCGTGAACTGGGCTGTGGCTTTCGAAGGAGTGCCTCTGGAAAAGGGAGAGGAAATCTTTAACCACCGCTGCGTTATCGGCGGCTTTGACAACAACCCGGAAGGCGTCCTCTATTCTGACACCAGGGAAGAAGTAGAAAAAGAAACGGTGAAGATCCTGGAAAAAGCAGGCACCAGAGGCGTCATTCTGGGCGCCGACTGCACCGTGCCAAAGGACATCGATCCCGAAAGATTCAACTGGGTCAGAGACGCCGCTGCCGCTTTCGGCGTAAAATAGGAACATAATAATAGATAATAAATAATAAAAGCCTAAAAGGGGCTGTGAAGAAATGATTTACATTTTTTCACGGTCCTTTTTTCGTGGAGAAAAGGGGGAACCCTAACCACCCTCCTCCACCCATCTATGAGAGCCGGCAGGAAGCTTCCCACCGGATTTGCGGTTCGCTGTGCATCGCTTCGCTCGGGGGGCCGCCGATTGGCGGTCAGGAAAATGATAGAGTGTCATATCTCTGCTCAGCCCCGTACACCCTTTTGCCTCTTCGAGGCATTTCCCCTCAAGGGGAAACGAGAGATATGAGGGAAAAAACAGGGCGTCATATACTTCACGTACCATTTCGGAGTTTTCCCCCTTTGGTGGCTGGCGCCATCACCTTGCCCGATGGGAAGCATGTCATATGACACAGAAAGCCAATCCCGTAACGCTGACTTCATACTCATCGCCCGTTAGGGCGATACCACAACCCTCGGCCCGAAGGGCCGTCAAACTTAAGAACCCTTGGGCCCGAAAG
>OLQB01000116.1_pt1:0-7500 | contig 61091 bp, 72 predicted proteins | sample 1672681 | NCBI WGS metagenome assembly OLQB01 (sample SAMEA3136713, study PRJEB25190) | human gut metagenome | reverse complement strand
GAGAAACCCCCGGAACAGAAAAGGGTGGCAGAAAAGAGGCCCAAGCAACTGTTTACCAAAAACACAGGTGCCTGCGAAAGCGAAAGCTGAAGTATAGGTGCTGACGCCTGCCCGGTGCTGGAAGGTTAAGGAGAGAGGTCAGCGAAAGCGAAGCTTTGAACTGAAGCCCCAGTGAACGGCGGCCGTAACTATAACGGTCCTAAGGTAGCGAAATTCCTTGTCGGGTAAGTTCCGACCCGCATGAAAGGCGTAATGATTTGGGCACTGTCTCAACGAGGGGCCCGGTGAAATTGAAATACCTGTGAAGATGCAGGTTACCCGCGACTGGACAGAAAGACCCCATGGAGCTTCACTGCAGCTTGAGATTGAATCCCGGTGACATATGCACAGGATAGGTGGGAGGCTAAGAAGTAATGCCTTTGGGTGTTACAGAGCCGATGTTGGGATACCACCCTTATGTTGCTGAGATTCTAACACGGAGACTAACAACCTCGTGGACCATCTCAGGCAGGCGGTTTGACTGGGGCGGTCGCCTCCTAAAATGTAACGGAGGCGCCCAAAGGTTCCCTCAGGCCGGACAGAAACCGGCCGAAGAGTGCAAAGGCAGAAGGGAGCTTGACTGCGAGACAGACAAGTCGAGCAGAGACGAAAGTCGGGCTTAGTGATCCGGTGGTACTGAGTGGAAAGGCCATCGCTCAACGGATAAAAGCTACCCTGGGGATAACAGGCTAATCTCTCCCAAGAGTTCATATCGACGGGGAGGTTTGGCACCTCGATGTCGGCTCATCACATCCTGGAGCTGGAGTAGGTTCCAAGGGTTGGGCTGTTCGCCCATTAAAGTGGTACGCGAGCTGGGTTCAAAACGTCGTGAGACAGTTTGGTTCATATCCATCGCGGGCGCAAGAAGTTTGAGGGAGGCTGCTCCTAGTACGAGAGGACCGGAGTGGACGGATCAACGGTGTACCAGTTGTCACGCCAGTGGCACGGCTGGAAAGCCGCATCCGGAAAGGATAAACGCTGAAAGCATCTAAGCGTGAAGCCCGTCCCGAGATGAGACTTCTCATCAGCAATGAGTAAGACCCCTTAAAGACGATGAGGTTGATAGGCTGTGAGTGGAAGTGGCGCAAGTCATGGAGCGACGCAGTACTAATAGGTCGAGGTCTTAGCTTAGATTTCACGAAAAGCACGACCAGAGGCGAGAGCCTTCGGGACTTCTTCTATGCAGTTTTGAGAGAACAGACTCTCAAAGATTCAGTGGCGATAGCTGTGAGGATACACCCGTACCCATGCCGAACACGGTAGTTAAGCTCACAAACGCCGAAAGTACTTGGCTGGAAGCGGCCTGGGAGGATAGGAAGCTGCTGATTAACTAAAAGCTCAACCGTAAGGTTGGGCTTTTTACTTTATCCTCATTCCGATGCTATTGGCTGGAATGGCTGGGAGGAACAAGCTGCTGATTAAGAGAAAAGCTCCAATCGTAGGATTGGGGCTTTTTTCATGTGCGCCCAGCATGGGCGCACTCTTAAGGGTGAAAGTCCCTAGACCGCCCGACAGCGGGAAGGTCATAGCCGAACACCAAGGGTGTCCATCGTGAGGTGGAATCTGAAGGAAGGTGCAGGCAAATCTCCGGTCCGATGTACAAGAACCACATAAGGCTACGGCAGGATGGATAAGGTTGCTCGACAAACTGAAATCCCATAGCTGTACGGAATCCTGCAGAGTACATGTGGCGGATATATGGAGAGAAAGAGTGCGTTCTTACCTGGGGAGGTCTCACGGACACAGCAGAATAAGGCTGTATTTACTGGGCTGTGCTGTGGTTGAAATAAGATTTGCCGTGAGAAGTCAGCAGAGGCCATAGTACCAGATGGCTCATAGGCATCTGGGAAGGGCCGAACTTTAGGAGATGTTAGTCAATGAAAGTAACCAACCATGGGCTTAAAGGCAGACAACTTCAGAAAGAAGACTACTGGCAGAAAGCAGCTGCGGAACAGCAAGGATATGCCGGAGTGCCCATCCATGTGAGGATTGCTGAACACAACAACATCATCGCAGACTTGCATAAGCAGGAATGCGAAAACTAAAGAACCGCCGTATACCGAACGGTACGTACGGTGGTGTGAGAGGTCGGCGGGCCGAAGCCCGCCTCCTACTCGATGGAAGGAGGCTATCCAACCGCGGCTGCGCTGCAAATGGAATCCTGATGACTCTATCCCGAAAACGTGGAAATGACGCTGCAGGAGGCTCTCTTCCCAAAAGAGAGCTGTCCACCGGACTGAGAGATGGTGATGGAATCGCTGCTGGCTGGCTCCCTCGGCCTCGATCTCGATCTCGACCTCGATCTCAACAAGGGGGTGCATTTGGCCTGAAGGGCGGAGAGGGGTCGAAAAGACCTGTATTCCCGACCACGAGAAAGATTTCTCGACTCATCGAAGCTGTAGCGATTCTTGCCTTTAGAGTCATATGGCATGTTCACACCGCTCGAAATGACGGCAATCGTTTATCGCTGCTCAGGCCTGTTGGCGGAGCGTGGATGGTGTCACTTGGGGCGGAGACATCAGACGGTCAGACTGCAGATGTCAGGTAGGATCAGCCTGCGGCACGTCCAATGGCTAACCTCCGTCGCCTTCGGCGCCACCTCCTTCCCAAGGAAGGAGGCTATCCAACCGCGGCTGCGCCGCAAATGAAATCCTGATGACTCTATCCCCAAAACGTGGAAATGACGCTGCAGGAGGCTCTCTTCCCCGAAGAGAGCTGCCCACGGGGCTGAGAGATGGTGATGGGAGCGCCGCAGGCTGGATCCCTCGGCCTCAATCTCGACCTCGGTCTCAACAAGGAGGTGTATTTGCCGCGAAGCGGCTGACCGTGTCAATGCGCAAAGCCCTGTCCATCCCCAGGAAAACCTGCCCCATATGGACTTCGACAAGTCTCGTACAAGTAGCTACAGGAAGGATAAAGAGAATACATAAATTAATGGTAAGCTCTATCTACCATATGAAGTTATATTTTCCTGTATCTTTATTTTTTGGCAGTAGACCATCATATATTTGCTTTATTAAAATATTCTTACATTTATTCAATTTTGTGGTATAATGCAGGTAAGCAATGAGTAGGAATCATTGAATTATGCATACATTATAAAATAGTTGCTTGGAAGTAAAAAAATAGTGCTTCAAAACAAGCAGAGAATCTATTGACAGTCCATTAGATTTTCGTGCACAGGGACCGCAGATGGGAGGTGGCCGGTACAGCCGCTGGGCGCATTGTTTTTTCATGAATCCGAAAGTTCTAAAATCCGATAAAGGAAGCGTTAAATATGAACAGAATATTCAAGGTCATCTACAGTAAAACAAAGCATACCTGCGTGGTAGCATCAGAACTGGCTAAAAACCATAGCAGGGACAAAAGTTTGCGGGGGGGGTAACATCCGGTAGGCTCCTGCCTGGTGTCCTCCTGGCGGCCCTTCTGCTTACTGGAACTGGCAGTGTTTCTTACGCACAGGGAATTACGATTGGCGGACAGGATAACACAGCCGGCGGAGAATATTCAGTCACTACGGCTGGTGAAGGAAATCAAGCTACGGGATCTCATTCTGCTGTAACCGGTGGGTCATACAATACAGCATCTGGCAGATATTCCACGGTTATCGGTGGGGGAGATTTGCCAAACGGTGGATGGTATTGGTGGAATAAAAATGCGAATGAGGCCAAGGCCGATTGGTCAACCATACTTGGAGGTTATGGAAATACCATAGAGAAAAATTTCCGTGTATATTCCTCGCGCTTTGATGGAGGGTCTATAACAATAAATGCTGATAATAGTACCATAGTTGGTGGACATAATAATAGGGCCATTGGAGGAGATAGTTTTATCGCCGGAGGTAATGGTAATACCGCTTATGGCTATGGTTCATCAGTTTATGGGGGCAGTTATAACTTTGCATCAAACTATTCGATGATAGTAGGAGGGATTGGAAATTTAACTGGAGCACCCAATTCATATTCCCTTTTCGGCTATTTTAATCAGGTGGCAAACTATCAGGCTTTGGCTATTGGTGGGCAATACGAGCGCGTAATTGGCGAATATTCCATAGGAATCGGAGGAGGATCTACAGGTAGAGAAGCGGAAAATGCAACAGCTATTGGCAATCATTCTGTGGTTACTACCAAGAATGGACTGGCATTGGGTTATCAAGCAACGACCAATGCGGAAGGAACTATTTCTTTTGGCCATGAAAAAGGGGATGTCTCTGGGTATGACTCAAAATTGAAGCCCGACACGGATGGATATAGCCCAAATGATTTTGAAAATTATGCAGTAGACTTGGATAGTGGTGACGATCATACAGGCAGGGTTTATACGCCCACTACCTATAATAAAGCCTTTTATAACCGCCTCGTTAAAATTGCCGATGGACAGGATGACCATGATGCGGTTGTTATGGAACAGCTGAAGACGCTGGCTGCTGCGTCGGACGCTTCCAATATCGGTACGAATCTCACCAAGGTGCCGGTCAAAGATGCCGATGGTAATATCCAGTATGAAGAGTCCGGCGCCATGAAGCTGCGGGATGCGACAGATGAAGAAAAGACCACCAATGCGGAATCCTGGGGCAGTGCTGTTGGTACCGGCGAGGTCAAGAGTGGCGACAAGCGGCTCGTCACCGGCGGGACTGTGGCTGATGCCCTCAGCAAGGTGAAGACCCATTTCTACAGTGTCAATTCCACCGACACCACGGCGGGGAACTATGACAACGACGGCGCCAAAGGGAAGAATTCCCTGGCCGCCGGCGTGGATGCCCTGGCCAGTGGGGCCAATTCTACCGCCGTCGGATTTAAAGCAACCGCAAAGAATGATGCTGTCGCTATAGGGGATACGGCAACTGCCGGTAACAACGGTATCGCTATTGGTATGCATGCTACTGCGGGCTATGGCCAGAACATGGCCCTTGGCTACTATGCTTCCGTGGCAGGCGGCGTGCAAAACTCCACGGCCCTGGGCTATGGCAGCCAGGTGACACAGCGGGATATCCTCACCTCTGACGGCAGTGACGGCGTCATTTCCGTGGGCCGGGCCGTGGGCCAGTCCGGAGAAAAGGGAATGACCCGCCGCATTATCAACGTCAAAGCCGGCGTGAAGGGCACCGATGCCGCTGCGGTGAGCCAGCTCACGGAACTGAAGGCCGGGGACCATGTCACCATCACCGACGGTGCAGAACTGAATGACAAGGGACAGACGGTGAAGACCATCTCCGCCGTGGCCGATGGAAAGATTGCCAAAGGGGATACCGGCCTCCTTTCCGGCGGCGCCGTGTACAATGAAGTTCACGTGGACAATGATGGCAACTACATCAGATCTGGCAATACGGTGGCAGAGAACCTGGAAGCGCTGGATGGCAAAGTGAAGACGAATGCCGACAACATCGAGAAGAATGGTCTGGCCATCGAGAAGAACAGCGCCGCCATCAAGACCAATTCCCAGAATATCGTGAAGAACGGTGCAGCCATTGAGAAGAATACGGCTGACATTGCCACCAACGCCCAGAATATCGTGAAAAATGGTGCAGCAATCGAGAAGAATACGTCTGACATCAGCACCAATGCTGGAAATATCGAGAAGAATGGCGCAGCCATCGAGAAAAATACCGCTGCTATTGCTACGAACGCCCAGAACATTGTAAAGAACAGCGCAGCCATCGAGAAGAACAGTGCTGCCATCGCTACGAATGCACAGAACATCGAAAAGAACGGTGCCGCCATCGAGAAGAACAGTGCTGCCATCGCTACCAATTCGAATAACATCGAGAAGAATGGCGCCGCCATCGAGAAGAATACGGCCGCCATTGCCACCAATTCGAAGAATATTGAAACCATTAGCACCACCGTGGAGAAGACGGCAGCCCGGGTGGAAACGAACTCGAAGAACATCGAGAAGAACGGACTGAACATCGAAAAGAACACCGCCGCCATTGCCACGAATTCGAAGAATATCGAGAAGAACGGCAGGGACATCGAAACACTGCAGCAGACCAAGGCGAACATCAGCCTGTCCAATATCAATGATGCCGGAAAGACGGTCATCAATAACCTGGCCAAGGAATCGATAGATGTCAAGGCCGGTTCTTCCAACGTCACTGTCGCCACGAATGACGTGAAGGATGGAGTGAAGACCTTCACCGTGGACATGGCAAAGGATATCAGCGTAGACAGCGTCACCGCCAAGGATGTGAAGACAGAGAGCCTCACCGTGGATAAAGAAGCCACCATCGGCGGAGTCACCATCAAAGACAGCAAGGTCACCGGCCTCGCTGATACCTCCATCGAAAAGGGTTCCACCAGCGCCGTCAATGCAGGCACTGTGTATAACGAGACCCGGGTAGCAAACGACGGCCACTACATCAAAGCCGCCAATACGGCCGGCGCCAACATCACCGCCCTGGATAACCAGGTAGCCGCCAACGCAGGGAACATCTTCAACCTGGATAACCGTGTCGGTGAACTGGGAAGCCGGATCAACAAGGTCGGCGCCGGTGCCGCAGCCCTGGCGGCTCTCCACCCCCTGGACTTTGATCCCAGCGACAAGTGGGACTTCGCTGCGGGCGTAGGCAACTACCGGAACGAAACCGCCGCTGCCGTGGGCCTCTTCTACCGGCCCAATGCAAGGTCCATGTTCAATCTCGGCTGGACCATGGGGGACAACCGGAACATGGTCAACGGCGGCTTCAGCATCAAACTGGGTAAAGGCTCCGTATACAACGACATGAGCAAAGCCCAGATGGCAGAAACCATCGCCACCCAGTCGAAAGAAATCTCCGCCATGAAGGCTGATAATGCGGCCATCAAAGCAGACTACAATGCCCTGAAGGCGGATAACGAAGCCAAGGAAAAGCGGATCGATGCACTGGAAAAACAGATGCAGGAGATTATGGCGAAATTAGGTAAATAAAGGGATATGGCACCAAAGGGACGCCGGGAAACCGGCGTCTCTTTTTTGATGAAATAGATTTGAGATTTGAGATTTGAGAGTTGAGGTCCCGCCGCTTTCGCGGCAGGCACCCACAACCCTCCCTCTTTAGAGGGAGGGGGGACCGCTTGCGGTGGGTGGGTGCCGATGGGAAATGAAGGAGATAGTCCGCGGTGGTTCAGCTCCAGCCGCTCCGCGGCGAATGTGTGGCTGGCCGTGCGTGTGAACGTACGGGGGCTTTTAGCTTTTAGCTTCTAGCGGCTAGCTTTTAGGAAGGATCGATAGCCTGCGGCAAGTCAGTAGCTAGTGGCTGGTATCTGGTGGCTGGGACTATCGCGGCTTTGCCGCCGTTGGATTTCTGGTGACTCTATCCCTTAAACGTGGAAATGACTCTGCAGGAGGCTCTCTTCTCCGAAGAGAGCTGCCCACGGGGCTGAGAGATGGTGATGGAAGCGCCGCAGGCTGGCTCCCTCGGCCTCGGCCTCGATCTCGACCTCGATCTCAACAAGGGGGTGCATTTGGCCTGAAGGGCGGAGA
>OLQB01000109.1_pt1 | contig 63130 bp, 83 predicted proteins | sample 1672681 | NCBI WGS metagenome assembly OLQB01 (sample SAMEA3136713, study PRJEB25190) | human gut metagenome | reverse complement strand
CATTCCAGCAGGGAATTGCAAGACCCACCGTTAAGGAATGGTTTTCTCCCGTTTCCTTGAGGCTGCTGATTTGTGCCAATAGCGCCGAATAAAACCCCTTAAATTGCGAAAGCAAGTTACGGAGAGTCTTTCCATATTCGGTCAGCTCCATACCATTCCGCCCACGCACAAACAACTGAATGTCCAATTCATCTTCCAGTTCTTGTATCGCTCGCGAAATTACCGAGCGGGAAACATATAATTGCTGGGCAGCAGCAGTCACATTCCCTGCTTGACATACCGCTTCGTAAAATTCAATCTGTTTGAGGGTCACTGTCATCAACTCCTAAACTCTTGATAATCTTCTGCGGGTGATTAACGATGAAATGCAAATACAATATCGCATTCAAATTATAGCACTAATATGGAAGCAGGCGCAAGTATCAACTGTTTTTCCGGAGAGGATCATACACCATAAAGGCTGTAGCCAACAGTGTATATACTCCCATCAGGACATAGATCGGTGTAAACAGCTTTTCCCCCGTTATAATTCCCAGCATATTTAAATAATAAGCCGATACAAACCCGCCTAAATTGCTTACACCGGTTACAATCGCGATCGCAAGAGAAGATTGGTTGGGCGAAATATACATTCCCAATATGGCATAAGCTGATGTGATCAACAAAACGGAGGTCATTCCCATTATAGCAGATCCAATCATTAGAATTTCCGTCTGTTTTGCAAAGCCTAATATACCAGCACCTGCAGCGGCAATAAAGTATCCAAATACAAGAGTAAGCCGTTTTAGCTTATAAAAAATATTTCCAAAGAAAAACCCAATGAGACAACCACTGGCACTATAAAGAGAAAGTGCTGTCGCTGCCACGGTGGCGCCTCCGGCATGGCGATGTTCAAACAACAATGAGATATTCATCAGGATAGGATAACTAACCAGCTGCTGCAGAAATAGCAGAAAAGCAGTAAGGGCGGTTGCGATCCTGCCTCGATGATCAAATCCTGCCGATTTAAGTAGTGAATGCCGATAACCGTTTGGTACCTCTGCTGTTACTGTCGGAGCACAGCAGCTTTCTTCCGGCTCTGGTTGGAACACCAAAAGAAGCAGGCTGAATAAACCGAGTAGATGCGCTAAAAAAGTATAGTTCCAGCCATACTCTGCCAACGAGCCAGCCACCATCTGTAAAAGAACTCCCCCGAAATTACTGATAAGATTACCATAACCCAGCATATCGGCTTGTTCTTTTCCCGTATAGTACTGCATAACAAGCGCATTTCCCAATGAGGCACGCAGACCTACGCCAATGCCAAAAACGGCACGGCAAACCAACAATACTGTAAAGCTTTCAGTTAAAAAGAAAGGTGCAATACCGCCTATCAAAAACAGAAGGATCCCTACAAGAGAGATCGTCCTATAACGAATCTTTTTGCCGGCAACGGCGCCAGCCCACAGGGTAGTCGGAACGATAAACAATGTAGGCAGCGTAGAGATCAGTGCATAATTATTTGACGGAAATTGTGCAGCCAGTTTAGCCATCGCAGGAGAAACCGTTGCAACCCCCATTGATGTAAAAAAATCGCAAGCAGTGAGATCGACTGTAATGGTGAAAGAACCCCTTTTTTTGTAAAAACAAACATATATACTTTACCTTCAGTAGATTTGATTAAATAGTGGTACCGAATATACTAATAGGGAAAAGCCCATGCATCAGCCGTAGGCTTTTCCCTATTGTATTCTATTGGGTCATCGTTCACATCGGCCACAATTATCACAGTAGCCCTTTGTCTTGCAAGCTGGCAGGTGTAGTATTTCATAGAAGTCTTCAGCAGAAAGACCCGGCGTTCCGCCGTCAGAAACACCTTTTGAAGTCGGCTCCTTGGGCTTTTTTTCGTCATGGTCAGTCATGATGACACCTCATTTCATGTGAAATCTTCTATAAAAATGATACAATCGACCATCCACTGCTACAAATCGCAAACGAAGATGCGTGCAATCAGTGCTGCGGTGTAGCCTTGATCAAATTAGGATTGAGCTGCGCATCGCCGCCACCCTTAATGCTCTTGCTGTCGGAATCAACGATTTCTCCCTGATTCGCACCAAATTGGCGCACTCCGGAGAGATACCCTGCTTTTTCACGGGCATTTTTGGCAAGCTGGGTATAAAGACCGTATTCATGATCAACAACATTCTGCATGTAGGAAGGATCCGTATATGGGTTGCGGGGCAGCGGGACATCTTGATCGCGTGCCAAAATATCCTGAACCTTCTTGATGTTGACCTTATGCGCAGTGGTTCCATCTGCAATGGCAACGGCAGCAGCTACACCTGCGGCTTGTCCGGTGCCGACACACTGCGGAATCAAATTGACATAGTCGATCCCAATTTCATCAGCAGAGATATGGCGTCCGGGGCAAAGCAGATTCTCGGTCTTTTTGGGCAGAATCGCACGGTAAGGAATCTCGATGGGGCAGTTATCATTGATAAAGCTGATGGTGGAGTGCCATGCAATAACATCCTCGTGCTCCTGCGGGAATGCAAAATCATTCGGGGTAATGACATATTCGCCGTCCAGACGATAGGAGCAACGGGTGCCCAACTGAGGCGCAATATCATAAAGGAACGCGTTGCGGAATGCAACGGGACAAGCCTTACGCAGATACTCCAACGCATTGCGCATGGTATCACGGGTCTCCATTTCAGTCTCGGTCGCATCCTTCAGGTTTGAACAGTCACGTTCAGGGTGCCAGTTGTTGATCCAGCACACATCATTGGTAGGACCGGGCAGCGGCGCCGCACGGAACCCGCAGACTTTGGAGAAGCCCTCATGCAAAGCAGCCGCGGCAGCATGATTGGTTTTTTTCCATTCGCAGAAAAGATCCCAATTGCAACCGCCGATACGCCAAACCAGCGCAGTAGTGGCACAGCGGGTCAGCTTATCTGCCAATCCGAAGTAAGGACAACCGGTCTGGCGGAAAATATCGCCGTCTCCGGTGGCGTCGATCACGATCTTCGCCAGTACAGCCTTGCGGCCCTCCTTACTTTCAAAATACACGCCCTTGATGGTGTCGCCATCCATAATAGGACGAGTCCCCCAAGAATGGCACATCACATGGATGGAATCCTTGTGCTCCAGCAGCATCTTGTCCATTTCGATTTTCAACTGGTTTGGCTCAAAATACACAGATCGAACCAGCCGTTCTGGCAGCTTCGCATTGGTACTAAAGCAATCGTGAATGTTCTTCCATGCATTGACAAGGACCGGATCCTCACAACCGATCTCATCGCCGGAGGGTCCAAGAACAGCACCCGGAATGCTTTCCATACGGGTGAACCATTCCTCCTGCAGTCCACGGACATACTGTTTGTTATAGAAAGAAAGGCGAGGAACCATAATAACATAGCCGCCGGTAACATCACCGCCCATGTAGCCGTAACGCTCCATAAGGACAATGTTTTTACAACCTGCACGGGCTGCCGCTACTGCGGCAGAATGACCAGCTGCACCGCCGCCAACAACAAGAAGATCACATTCGGTATAAACCGGAATTTCTCTCTCACCTTCAAATACAGTTTTTTCTTTTTCGCTCATATAAGGTTTCCTTTCAATAAAGAGGGGCTTTTTTTAGCTGGAGTGGGTCAATGCCTTATCGACCCACTCCATCGAGCTATGTTGAGCTATAATAATTACAGAATGTAGGTAAATGCCATGCCGCAAATGTAGCAGATGACCATGAACAGGACTGTCGTTTGAACGCCCTTTGTCCAAACAAACTTCGGGGTAATCTCGGGGCGGCCAAGAATAAAGGCTGCGTTGGTGGAAGCTGCAACGGTCCAGAAAGCATAGCCGGAGCAGATATTCGATATAATCAGGATAACGTCGGGGTTGATTCCGGTGGTTGCAGCCAGACTGCAGACAAATGGTGTAACAACCGGACAAACTGACATGGTAAGTACAAGACCGTTAGCAACCTGAGTAACAAGGGTAGAGAACAGGATTACAATTGCCATCAAGACCCAAATGTTAGCACCGCCGAACAGAGGGCTGAGAACCTCAACCAACCACTGACGGATACCAAGATTTGCGTCGGAGGTGACCTTGCCCAGCATGACCAGCGCACCGACCAGAGAGATCATTGTCCACATGGATGCTTCCGAGAGGCATTTATTAATAGGAACAATGGACTGCTTGCTGTCCTTGCGGCGGATCAAGGCGCCGATTGCACACATAAGTACCCAAATCCAGGAGTTGCCCATGAAAGTAAAGAAATAACGTCCGGGCGCTTCCTTCGGATAAACGGTTCCGACAAGAATATAAATTACCGGAATGATAATCATGGCAAGGCTTATAATCTGATCACGGTTGAAATGATCAGGGGTATTGCGCATGGCCTCTATTTCATTAAAATCCAAAGACTTCAATGGCTCCATGTTGACCCTATACACTGTCTTCATCAGAATCGTGTAAACAATCAAATAGATCATGGTGATGGAGAACATGCAAAGCATCCAGGTGCCTTCATTAAACGTGCGGCCGAAGGGCTCCATTGCAGAGTTGATCAAAGCGATGGTCATAACCTGCGGGGTCTTGAATGCAAAGAAGAAGATACCGGTGGCAGCAATGTAAACACCAAGCAGAGTCCACTTTACAAAGGGATCGTCTTTATCGTAGCCGCAAACATCACGAATGGATTCTACCAGTCCGAAGAACAAGATGTAGACGGGAGGGCCACCAATAAAGGCTGCAGCGACATAGGTGGCAAGGAACAGCATTACCATCGTCATAACAGGACGACCATGGCAAAGCTTGCTGCTCAGCAACTTTTTAGCCAAAACATTCATTGCACCCGAATCTCGCAAAGCCAGACACAGGGCACCGCAGAATACCAGCTGAACAGTAAAGACGGAGCCCAGCCATTCGCTCAACAAACCGGAAATGTCATAATACCCATGGAACAGAGTGGCAAGTAGCGCCATCAGCGAACCGCTGAGCAAGTCACCGTTAAAGCAGGTGATAATGATTAGACCAATCAGAACACCCAGCATCTTTACACCAGTTACGGTAACTGTACTGAATGGCTTGACCAGATAGCCAAATAAGAGCATAAATGCCAAGCCAATGACCATGACAATTGCGTAGGTCGAATTGATCTTTCTTTGTTTTGTCATTTTTAACCTCCTACAAATTGATTCCATTTCCTATGCCGGACGTCCACAGCATAGCTTGCAAATAGCTTGCAATTAGAATATAGCATAGAAAGACACAAAATAAGCGATTTAATTCGACACAATACTGTTCATTTTTACTACAGGCAAAAAATGCGATTGTTGCTTTGTCTCTATTACACATATCGAGCACACAACTGAAGGGCTTGCTGCCTGCGATTCACAGACAGCAAGCCCTTTCGGTTGCTTGAACAATTTTTACTAAAATATTTTATCCAACTTTTTGGGGTCACTTCAAAATCTTACATCAATTTCAACAACTTTGGCAGGAAAGTAACCAAATCTGGGAAAACCATGATAAGTACCACCGCCGCAACATAAATAATAACGAATGGCCAAATCCTTTTAAAAGCTGATGCAGCGCTTATTTTGGCAACACCGCAGGCTATGAATAGATCTGAGCCAAAAGGCGGCGTAATGGTACCAATGCACATCCAAACAACAAATACTACGCCAAAGTGGACCGGATCAATGCCGATGGCCGTTGCAGCCGGTGCCAAAATGGGGGTAAGAATAACCAGAGCTGGAGAAACCGACATGAACATCCCCAGGAAAAACATAAAGATGCTGAACAGGCCATAGAACATAAGCGGTGTCTTGGCAATACCGATGATCCAGTTGCCAATAAGAGTCGGAATATTATTGCGGGTAAGTACGATGGCAAAGGTCGCAGCTGTCACAATTATCATCATAACCGCAGCAGATGTGCGAGCAGCATTAACAAATGTTTTGGGTATGTCTTTCCACTTTAGCTCCCTGTAAACAAATAGTCCGATGATTAAACCGTAAACCACTGCTACCGCCGCAGCCTCGGTTGGAGTGAAATAACCGCCATAAATGCCGCCTAGAATTATGACAGGCATCAACAACGCCCAAATCGCATCTACAAAAGCCTTCCACAGTTCCTTACCAGTAGGCTTAGGGGAGGTAATCATTTTAAACTTCTTGCTAAATCCACGTGCATACAGGCAGTATAGCAATATTACCGATACGGTTCCCAGGCTTTAGTTCTTCCAATGCACCTTTGATAATGCGACAGGAAACCTCATGCATCTTAATAAAATCCTCATTCGGCTCTCCAACCGATATGGTACACACCAGCTGTGTCCAATAGCCATTATACCGCGGAGTAATCTCCATCGATATACAATCGCCATGAGCTACAACACAATCAAACATAGTCGCAGCGCGAATACATGGAAGCTGATTATCCTCCAGTGAAAACCTCCCTGTAGAAATAAGGGTAAAGTTGTAGTCCGCCCCCATTCCCTGCGTTGCATGTTCCAGCTCTGCCGCCACCTGCTGCTCCGTCATGCCTGGCTTAACATTTTTCAGTACTTCTGCATAGCCCGCATCAGCCAATTTGCCGCATTGACGAATTAAAGCAACCTCCTCTGGGCTGTGGTGATTTCGGATACGAAATAGCGGTTCCGATACATCACACAGTACTAATCCGGGCATTTCTCTTTCCAGCGCCATACGCCATGATTGCGGCAGAATGTCCAAGCTGGTGCCCAAGCGGCCGCTTGTTATTTCACTTTCTTTCAGCACATCTATAATCGCTTGAATGGGAGTTGTGCTTATCCTGCATTCAGTCACGATTCCAGCATTTTTCAATTCCCCGCAAGATATCTCTGAGTCTACAATACCAACGGGGTTGGAACATGGAAAAAACAATGCAGACTGCAGCCCGTAATATACATTGGCAGCCGTTAAAAAGCGGAAACAACCATACGCATTGGTTCCGACGCATCCATTTCCTATCGTCAACAACACATCTAGCTTTTCGTCCTGCATCAGACCTCTTACTGCTTCAACCCTTCTTTTCTTTTCCCCATCGCTGAACATCTGGCCTACCCCTCCACACTTTTAATTATTTTTAGGCTCTTGCCGTCCTCTGTCAAGCATCGTCTCCATCTTTCAATATAATTTGGCTAAGTATTACCGTCATATCTTGGGTCAGTTTTGTCTCATTTTCTGCAGAAATCGGTTGTTCCCCGTAGATCCACCCCGCAAATGTACCCTTGAATGCCCCCAATAGTGTATCCTGCTGCCCTAGCTTCTTCTTCGATTTTTTGGGCGACAGTGCTTACCTTGTTCCCAGGTATTAGGAGCTTAGCCGCTGCGCTTATCCACCCGGCCACTGCCTCATGCATCGCTACCGCCGTTTGGTTTTCTTTCCCTACACATAAAGTGCGCAGCATTTGAACCCAATATCCATTATATCGAGGTGTGATAGCTGCTGCTATGCAGTCACCATACTTTACTGCCTTTTGAGAATTCGCAGCACTATGCAACAGGCCCATGCCGTTTGCATCGTTCAAAAAGCCGCAGTTTAGAGTTGTAAGGGTTTCCTCTGCACCTTGCTTTTTCATGGCATAGTCCAACTCAGACACCAGTTTGCTTTCGGTTACATTATTCTGCACCGCTGCACATAGAGCTTCATATCCGCTTAGTGCCAACTCAGCACATTTCTCAACCAATCGGCATTCTTCCCTACTGCGTTTCTTGCGGATTTCATAAAGATCCATCGTACAATCCACCCATTCAAGCTCTGGATATGCACTATGAATACAATCAAACCATGAAGCGGGAAGTGTTTCCTGGCAATAGCCAATTCGGCCATTGGTAATACCTCTACTACCTAAAATATCTACCAACCCCTCGGCCAATCTATCTCCTACCATCCTCACATCCCAAAAACCTCTCTCGTTCAACGCCTTCAAATGTGTTAGGCTACCGCAACATACCGTCGGGGTTTCATCGGCAACTATCACTAACGCTTGTCTATGGTAATAGACCCTGTTATCTACAAAGTATCTATAAAATCCGTACTCGTTAGTCGCCACAGATCCGTTACCTACAACCAAAATTGAATTTAGGTTCAACCTTTTCATTAGATTGTTCGCTTTTAGTAATGGCAGATATGTTGCTAATCACCTGCCGCGGGTATATTCTATATTGTTTTGCAACAAATAACTTTACTGACCTGGAAAACAGAATGGCCAGTCATCTTTCCATTTTGGCTTCAGGATTTTGCTGCAATAACGAGTAATATAGGTATGGGACGGTTGCAATTATTTGCAGCCGTCCCTTCATTATATAAAAAAGCAGATTTCTGCATGAGGTTCAAAAGCCTCGATGCAGAAATCTGCGGGTGTTACAGCACCTAGGCGCTGCGAGCTTTTCATCGGACATATTGTTGCCCTTTTGGGAGGTTGCTGTTCAAATTCCTTTGTTGAAGGTTTTTATTTGCTCTTACACCACCTGCAAAAGGTAAAATTTCAGATAGTCGGTCTCCGGAACCTCCGGCAAAATGGGATGATCCGGAGCCTGCTGCCGCGCCTCGATCTGCCGCAGCGTCACACCGGCATCCAGCGCTGCCTCCCGCAGCATCTTACGGAACATCTCATCGGTCATAAAATGGGAGCAGGAGCAGGTCGCCAAATACCCGCCGCGGGGCAGCAGCCGCATCGCCTTCCTATTGATCTCCTTATAGCCGTGATAGGCGTTTTTGGCGGTCGCGCGGCTCTTGGTAAAGGCAGGCGGGTCCAGAATAATATAGTCATAGTCGCACTTTTTCTCTTTGGCCATCTCGGTCAGCAGGTCAAAAACATCGGCGCACTTATAGTCCAGATTGGTCAGTCCATTGCGCTTTCCGTTTTCGGCGGCCAACTCCAGTGCAAAGGCCGAAACATCTACCGCCGTCACATGCTCCGCCCCCGCCGCTGCCGCATTCAGCGCAAAAGCCCCGGTATGCGTAAAGCAATCCAGCACCCGGCGTCCGCGGGCCAGCTTGGCCGCCGCCTGCCGGTTGTACTTTTGGTCCAGAAAAAAACCGGTCTTTTGCCCCTCGATGTAGTCCACATCATATTTTATCCCGTTTTCGGTAATGGTCACATGCCCGCTCAGGTCGGTTCTCAGCCCCTCCATCTGGTAGAAGCCCTTTCCTTGCTCCAGCCCCTCCAGCGTTCTTATGGTCACATCGTTCCGCTCGTAGATCGCATCAATCTGCTCGCCGTCCTCCCGCAGCAGTTCCACCAGCGCCCGGTACACCCAGTCTTTGCGGCGCTCCATGCCCAGGGAAAGCACCTGCGTCACCAATATGTTTTCAAAGCGATCCACCGTCAGCCCCGGGAACTGATCCGCCTCACCAAAAATAAGGCGGCAGCAGCGGTAATCCACCGGGCCCATCACCGTTTTACGGTAATTCAGCGCATAGCACACCCTCCGCCGGAAAAACGCCTCATCAAAGGTATCATTGGCATTGCGGCTGATGATCCGCACCCTGATTTTGGAGTGATCATTCACCCAGCCGGTGCCCAGGTACCGCCCTTTATTACTCACCACATCCACCATATCACCATTTTGGTAAGCGCCCTCCACGGCGGTCACTTCCTCCCCATATACCCAGGGGTGGCCGGCCCGCAGGCTGCGCTCCGCCTTAGGGGTAACGGTAAATACCGGATATTCTCTTGCTGTCATAGTATCTCTCCCACTCGCTAAAAATCTCCCTTTATCATAGCGGTTTTTCCGCCAAAAAGCAACACTTGCTCCCCATTCGCAAAAGGTCTATAATCATGCTGTACGGCGGCCGCCAAAAGCACCCGCATGGCGGCGTCACTGCCCTTGACAGGCGCCAGCCCGCCTTGCGTCGGGCGCCAGCCTGCCTGCGGGCGTTCCTGGCCATGTGGGCGTTTTGCTCGCCGCCTGTCCCCTGCTCCTGCACCACTTTATCACTTTCCCCAAGGAGGCTCCCACATGAAAACCGCCATCTGTTATTATTCCCGCCACCACGGCAATACCCTCAAGGTCCTGGAGGCCATGGCTGAAGCCGCCGAGATCAATCTCATCGATGTCACCAGCCGCATGGCCGCCCGCCTGCCGCAGTACGACCGCATCGGCTTCGCCTCCGGCATCTATTACTCCAAATTCCATGATACCGTGGTCCATTACGCCGCCCAGTACCTGCCCGAGGGCAAAGAAACCTTTTTCGTCTGTACCCATGGCTCCACTGCCTGCCCCGAAAAGTATTATGCCGCCATCACCGAAGCAGTAAAGGCCAAAAATTGCCCCATTCTTGGCACCTTCTCCTGCCGCGGTTATGATACCTTTGGCCCGTTTAAGCTCATCAGCGGCATGGCCAAGGGCCACCCGGATGCGGATGACCTGCAAAGGGCACGCGCCTTTATCCAGGCCCTGTAAAAGCCGAAAAACACCGGCAGTTCGCTCCCTGTCCCGCGGAGCTCGCTGCCGGCCTTTTCTTTTTTTATACGGCTTATACCGCGTACTGACTGGTATACAGCCGATAGTAGAAGCCCTGCTTCTCCAGCAGGCCCTCATGGGTACCGGCCTCCACAATCTGTCCGTCATTGATGACCAGGATCAGATCGGCATCCACTATGGTGGAGAGCCGATGCGCGATGACAAAGCAGGTGCGTCCCCTCATCAGCTTATCCATCGCCTTTTGCAGCAATATCTCGGTACGGGTATCCACATTGGAGGTCGCCTCGTCCAGGATGAGCAGCCGCCGGTTGGCCAGCAGCGCCCGCGCGATGGTCAGGAGCTGCTTCTGCCCGCCGGAAATATTGATGGAATCCTCGCTCACCACAGTGTCGTAGCCCTGCGGCAGCGTGCGGATAAAATGATCACAGTAGGCCTCATCGCAGGCGGTGACAATCTCCTCGCGGGTCGCCTCCGGCTTGCCGTAGGCCACATTATCGGCCACAGTCCCGCCAAACAGCCAGGTATCCTGCAGCACCATACCGAACAGCCCCCGCACATCCTCACGGCTCACAGCGGCTATATCATGGCCGTCTATCGTGATCTTCCCGCTTTGGATATCATAGAACCGCATCAGCAGGTTCACCAGCGTGGTCTTGCCCGCGCCGGTGGGCCCTACAATGGCCACCTTCTGCCCATGCTTTACCTTCACAGTGAAGTCCCGAATCAGCGGCGTTTCTGGATCGTAGCTGAAATTCACATTTTCAAAATCCACATCGCCCTTTATTTCCTCCGGCAGGTGCCCCTCGATGGGCTCCTCCTCCGGGGCGTCCTGCATCTCATACACCCGTCGGGCGGCGGCGCAGATGCGCTGGATAGACCCCAGCACCTCGGCGATCTGCTCCAGCGGCGCGGAAAACTGCCGGGAGTACAGCAGCACCGTTACCACGGCACCCACACCCAGGGCTCCCTGTACTGTTAGGTAGCCGCCGATGAGAGCGACCAGAATATACGCCAATGCATTGGCAGCGGTAATGCACGGTGTGATCAGTCCCTGCAGAAAGATTGCCTTTGCCTCGGCGTCCTTCTGCCGCTTGTTCGCCGCGGCGTGCGCCGCAATGGTGGTCTCCTCGTAGTTATATGCCTTCGTGGTCTGGTAGCTGGCGTAGCTTTCCTCCACAATGGAGTACATCTTGCCGCTCTCCTCAAACATGCGGCGGAAATAGGTGCCGCAGGCGGCGGAAATCCGGGAAGAAATCACGATGGATAGCGGCATCAGCAGCAGGACCGCCAGTCCCATCCGCCAGTTTTCCCGCAGCATCATCACAGCGATGACCACGATCTGCATAAAGCCCATTACTGTCACATCCACAATGTTGTGGATACTGCCGCCCATATTGGAAACATCCTCTTGAATACGGTCAATGATCTGTCCTGCCGGGGTCTTATCAATAAAGCTGATGGGCAGCCGGGATAGTTTATCCGAAAGCTTGATGCGCAGTGTGCAGGTATAGTACTTACTCACCACATTGTTCATCAGGACCATCTTTCCGGTGTCCACGATACTCTTCAGCAGGTACACCCCCGCCAGTGCTCCGCAGATCGGCAGCAGCGCTTCGGTCAGACCGGCTTTGGGCCGTTCTCCGGCCCATGCATCGTACAGCAGCTGGACGCCCTGACCCAGGAGCTTCGGGGCGATGACGGTACACGCCACCACTATACCACCCAGCAGGGCGCCCAGCAGCAGCCAGCCGTAAATGGGCCGGGCGTCCCGCACCAGTCGGCGGAATACCTCCCAGGTGCTCATTTTTACTTCCTCAGTCGGTTTCTTTTTGCGGTTCATCGGCGCTCACCTCCCGTCTGGGAAAGATAAATCTCCCGGTATACCTTGCAGCGCTCCAGCAGCTCCCGGTGGGTGCCGCTATCCACCAGCCGCCCGCCGTCCATTACAAAGATCTGGTCGCTGCTCATGGCGCTGGTCACTCGCTGCGTCACCACGATCTGAGTCCTCCCGGCCGCCTTTTCGGCCAGCGCCCGCCGCAGGTTCGCCTCGGTCATAAAGTCCAGCGCCGAAAAGCTGTCGTCAAAGAGATAGATCGGCGCGTTTTTCAGCACAGCCCGGGCAATACTCACCCGCTGCTTCTGCCCGCCGGAAAGGTTCTTGCCGGCCTGCTCCAGCCGGTGGTCCAGCCCCTCCGGCTGCGCTTTGATGTAATCCGCCATCTGGGCCACAGCCGCGGCTTCCATCAGTTCCTCCTCGGAAGCGCCGGGGCGCCCCATGGCGATATTTTCCCGGATGGTGCCGCTGTAAATGCCTGCGCGCTGCAATACACAGCTGATATTGTGCCGGATGGTACGGCGGCTTAGGGTGGCGGCATCACGCCCGTCAAAGTAGATCTTCCCCTCGGTGGGCAGCCGGAAGGCCATCAGCAGCTGCACCAGCGTGGATTTACCGCTGCCGGTCCCGCCGATGATAGCTACCTTCTGTCCCGCGGCGATATGCAGCGAAACATCGCTTACCGCCGCGGCGTCAGCACCCTCATACCGAAAGGTCACATTCTCCATGCGGATGTCCCCGGCAAAGGTGATATTGTCATCCTCCTCGGCGGTCTCGGTCATCATGTTGGCGTCCATCACTTCACCGATGCGGCCCGCGGCCACCTTGGCATGGGGGTACATCACCAGGGCAAAGGCCGCCATAACGATACCGTTCATTACCAGAGCCACATACTGCACCATGGCAAAGATATCGCCGCCGGAAGCGGCGGAAATCCCGCTTTGCATCCGGCTGCCGCCAAAGTACACTCAGACTCCCCAAAATCGAACCCTGTCGCTTCTTCGGCGGCGGGGTTCTTTTCTACCCGGAAAGTCTTGGTTTTACAAGAGGTTAGGTTATATGCGGTGGTGATTTTATACCCGTCAGGTTCGTCCCACACTGTAACAGAGTTGACGAGCAAATCAATGAGCCGCCTACGGAAGTCTTCGTCTTCGATATTCCCGTATTTGAACTGGCTCAACCAAAATACGATTTGGTCACGGTCAATTCGGTAGACGAATTTTTCCTCAGCTTTGATTTCTTTGTTGAGGGTTTTCTTTTCGTGTTCGAGCTGGACAAGACGGTTCATCAATGTCTCGGAAGCAATACCCTTTTCAATGGCAGCGGTGATATTTGTGATTGACTTTTCGACCTCTGACAACTGAGCGGTTAATTGCGGAATGTGCGTGTCGTTTATTAAATCCTGTTCACTCTGTCGAATTGCCATGTCTGCGATTTCATCAATGAGATGATCGGTCAAAAGGTTGAGAGCGTCACGGGCTACTATCCCTTCGATATAATCTTTTTTCAAAGGCCGCTTGTCACACCCAAGTTTTCTCTTTTTGGTGTAACAGGAATAGTAGTGGTAGACCTTGCCGTGTCTACCGGCTCCGCTTTCACCGTTCATAGAAGCCCCACAATGACCGCAGAACAGCTTTCCAGACAAGAGGTAATCTACCTTAGCCTTGCCCCTTGCCGGGGCTGTGGCGGTCTTAGAAAGCCGCCGCTGTACCGTTTCAAACAGCTCCTTGTCAATGATGGCGGGAATACCATTTTCAATGACAATATCTTTGTAGGTGTAAGTGCCGATGTAGCGAGTATTACGGAACATGGCCTTAAAGCTGCTACGGTTGAACTCTGTGTTTTTCGCAGTCTTATATCCGGCAGAGTTAAACTTTCGGCAAATGTCAGCTACGCTTTCGCCGTTGGCGTAAAGAGAGAACGCTTCTTGAACGATGTGAGCGGTGTCAGGGTCAACGACCAGCTTATGATTTTCCACTTTGTATCCGAGGGGGATATGACCGCCTACGCTGTGGCACTTCAAGGCAGACTCACGCATACCTCTCGTGACCTTCTGTGACAGCTCGGCAGAGAAAAACTCAGCCATACCCTCTAACACAGATTCCAAGATGATACTCTCAGGGCTGTCGGTGAGGTGTTCTGTGGCGGAGAGGACTTTCACGCCGTTCTTCCGCAGACGCATTTTCATAATCGCACTGTCATTTCGGTTACGAGCAAAACGGTCGAGTTTCCAGACGATGACATATTCCCAATTCTGCTTTGCACTATCCGAAATCATTTCCATGAGGTGAACCCGCTTTTCCACATCTTTACGAGCGGTCGTTGCTCGATCAACATAGATTGCCACAATGCGGTAGTGATTTGCTTTGCAGAAGGTACGGCAGTCACGAAGCTGCCCTTCAATGGATTGGTCACTTTGGCCTGTGGAGCTATACCGAAGGTAGATAGCAACATTTTGATCTCCATTGTAGAGTGTATATGGGTCTTCCTGAAATTGAGAGATTTCTTCCTCTGTCAGACAGGAGAGGTCGATTGGAAATTTTTTCATGCAAATCTCCTTTTTAACTCCATGACTCTACCGACAAAGCGCAATCGTCCAATTTCAACACCACCAAAAACACGGGGAGGATAGTGTGGATTAAAAGAGCGAAGGGTCACAGTATCTTCATCAATACTGATTTTCTTAACAAATCCTTCTTCGTCATCAACAATGACAACCATAAGAGTATCTGTTTCAGGAGGTGTGTCCTTTTTAACCAGCACTAAATCGTGATCGTCTAAGACTGGCGACATACTATCTCCGTCCACTTGCAACCAGAAACAATCGTCACAGTCATATTCGGGGTCAACCTGTTCATATCCCAATGCTTCTTGCTGAGCGATGACACCTTTTCCTGCGGACGCATGACCGAAAATAGGTCGTTTGCAATTTTTTTCATAAGGTTCTGTGGTCAAACCAACAGAGGACAAGTGAAAGAGAGGGTCGTCAGTTTCGCCTTTCAAATACTCAGCCGTTGTTCCAAGATTGATAGCGAGAGTTTTCAAATCTTCATCTGAAATCATGCGGTCAGGCTTTTTATCTACATCATTCAAATAATACTTGGGACGGTCGATAAGTTTGCAAATATAGGTGACGCTTTTCCCTTGTTGTTTGGCTAAATCTCTAATACGGCTTGTATTCATAAATACCTCCTTCAAAAATATCCTACTTTTTTAGGATTTTCTATTGACAATCCTACAAAGGTAGGATATACTTTGGATTGTGAACAAGAGATTTTGACAACAAAAACCCGACCCCCGAAAGGTTTTCTTTTTTCGGCGGTTGCTGCGGTCAATGGTTTAATTGTCTGACAAGTAAATTGTACCATTACGCCCACTGGTTGTCAATAAATATTGTTCTCAATTCAAAGAAAGGAGAGGTTTTGTGAAAGAGCGTGAGAAAATTCGCTATCGCCTGAGCATCAATCACCTGTCGTTTGCATGGCTGATTGATATGCTCCGAAAGCGGGGTATTGAAACGAACGGCCCTGTCCTGAGTGCAATTCTCGCAGGGACTCGTAACGGCCCTTCTGTGGACAAGATCATCGCTGAGTCTATCGACATTCTGGACTGGTACGAGCGGCAGATCGGCGGTGTGTCATGAGCGACAGTGCATTTGCCCCGGAAGTGCGAGGACAGGCCAAAGCGTTCAGCTCACTCCTTGCTCGATCTGTCCGAGAGTTTTTCAAGGACGAAGGGAACCGCAAGCAGTTCGAGAGCTGGTACGAGCAGAAGTACGGAACACCGTATCAATGGAAACCTATGGTTTGGAGGAACAGATAATGAAAAAGGTATTTGGAGTATTGGCATTTCTCTCGTTTTTCTACCTGTTGGGTGTCGTTGATGCGGTAGAGCAGGACACGATGGCTCTCGGCGCAGGCATGGTTCGTATGGGTATCGGTCTTGGCTGCTTCTGGCTGTTCTGTGAGCTGTCCGATGCGTTTTATCCCGCCCCGCCGAGAAAAAGAAAGAGCCGCTGACGGAACTGGTACTTCCATCAACGGCAAGCGTAAAAGCTCAATCTGATTATATCAGAACCTATCACTTTGTAAAGGAGAACTTTATGAATAGCACGATTGCGAAACTCGCTGACGAGTTCGAGAAGATGGAGAAAACCATCGCTTCTCAGAAGAAGATGATCGAAACCCTTATGCCTACGGGCTATGTTGATACCGATACCGTCAAACTTCACCTTAATTCTGTGTATGGTGTCATGTTCGGCGGTCGCCCCTCTCCGAAGCGCTACAAGCTGGAAGACTGTTCTTGGGACGAGATCAATATGTATTCCTCCTTCGGCCTTGCCGACAAGGTGTTCGAGGTCGGTGACACCAAGAAATTCCGTCTGGCTGATGGCTCTTACCTGACTGCCCGTATCATCGGGTTCAATCATGACTACGCTGAGGACGGCAGTCTGACCCACATCACCTTTGAAACCGTGGAAACCATTGACGGTGACATTCCCATGAATGAGAAGTCTACCAACGAGGGCGGCTGGGACGCTTCCTATCTCCGTGCCAAGCTCAACGGCAACTTCTTCGAGAAGCAGCTTCCCGCCGATCTGAAAGCGGTCATCAAGCCTGTTGTGAAGATCACCGTCAAGAGCGGTAAGAACGAAATGCTGGTTCCTTCCATTGACAAGCTGTTCGTTCTTTCTGAGCAGGAGGTCTTCGGTCGCAAGATTTATTCCTGCGGTGGTGAGGGTAAGTGGTACGAGTGGTACAAGCGAGAGAACACGCCCTATGGCAAGTGCAAGCAGAATGGTGAGAGGGATTGGAGGTGGGAGCGTTCTCCTCGTTCCGGCAGCACCGGCAACTTCTGTCGTGTGAGCAACGACGGCGTCGCCAGCTTTGGCAGCGCCGGCGTCTCCTTTGGCGTGTCCTTCGGCTTCTGCATTTGATCGGGTATCTCGTAAATCCCGCCCCGTCAGGGGCGGTGAAAGGAGTGAAAACATGAATGTCAATCGCAAGGTTGGCACTGGCTTTGAAAGAGACTTATGTCTGAGTCTGTCGGGTTGTGGCTTTTGGGCGCACAATCTCGCTCAGAACAGTCAAGGTCAGCCGTTCGATGTGATTGCGGCTCGAAACGGTGTCAGCTATCCCATTGACTGTAAGGATTGTTCCAAGAACATTTTTAAGATGGAGCGTATCGAAGAAAACCAGTTTTCCGCTATGACGCTCTGGAAGGAAACCGGGAATGGAGAGGGCTGGTTTGCAATTAGGTTGATAACCGGTGAAGTTCGATTTATCTCCTTCTCTACGCTTTTGGAATTGTCCGTTTTTCGAACTGTGCTGTCCGCCAACGATATTAGGCGATTCGGTATCACACTCGGAGAGTGGGTGTCCCAATGCAAGTAAATAACAGAATATCCCTTACCGGCAAACAATTCGATTGGATTGTTTATCATTGCGAACCTGAGTTTGATCGTGTAAGTTTGCCGTGTTTTGAATGGGTTGACCCTACCGATCAATTTTCACTGATCTTTCAGTTTAATTCAGACACGGGCGTTCTATCCATTAGTGGGGAAAATGTTGGAACATTAGCTCGTCTTTGTGTTGCCCGAAAAAGCGTGATTGATGGTAAAGCCGCTTGGGAAATTGTTTTGGACGAAAGTTTGCAAAATCTCGACCGAGAAACATTAAGCGAGTATTGGCAGGAAACGATTTTGCGTTTCGCTTGTATTCAAGGCCTTCTGCTGTCCAACCCCGATGACTTATTTGAGGTTGAAGAAAAGATAGTTCGCACGAGATTGCCAAAGAAAAAAGTCCGCAAAGGCGGTAATCCTCATGTAGTTCGTCTGTACCGCTCTTACACCTTAAAGAGAGATTGGGAAAAGACGGTAATTGAACATCGGAAATATCACCGCACTTGTGAGCGTTGGAGTGTCCGTGGTCATTTCCGTCATTACAAGAGTGGTAAGGTTGTGTTCATCGAAAGTTACGAAAAAGGCAAGAAAAGTGGAATTCTTTGCGCAAAGGAATATAAGTTGATGCCCGCTATGCCGGAGGTGAAGTTATGCGAGTCGTAGTCGGCAATCAGCTCCGAATTGAAAACCCGTCTGAGCAGTTGCTTAAATGGTGCAAGCGGAAACTCATTCTCCCGAACCCGGAATACGCCAAGAAAGTCCGTATGCACTTTTGGGTCGGCAACACCCCTGAGAAGTTGTACCTGTTCCAATGGGACGGTGACACACTGGTTCTTCCCTATGGTTGTCTGAATGATGTGTTGGCGATGGACGATTGCCACATGAAGGTCAATCTTCCTACACCGACCGAGGTGGACTTCGGTTGCACCATTCCGCTCTATGACTACCAAGTAGAAGCCAAGGAAGCCCTGATAACTGCCTACTACGGTATTCTTCAAGCCCCTGCTGGGTGCGGTAAGACACAGATCGGAATTGCTGTTGCGGCAGATACAGGTCGAAGGACACTCTGGCTGACCCATACACGGGATTTGCTCGTACAGAGCAAAAGCCGAGCGGAGCAGTACATGAGTCCTTCTCTGACTGGTACGATCACCGAAGGTAGGGTTCAAATCGGTAAAGCAATCACCTTCGCAACGGTACAGACCATGTGTAACCTCGATCTGAGCCAGTACCGTGATGTTTGGGATTGTATCATCGTGGACGAGTGCCACCGTGTAGCCGGAACCCCGACCGCTATGACGCAGTTCTCAAAGGTGCTGAACGCTCTGGCAGCTCGGCATAAGTACGGCCTGTCCGCTACAGTTCATCGAGCAGACGGTATGATTGCTGCCACCTACGCTCTGCTGGGTGGGATTGCCTATCAAGTGCCGGAGGAAGCGGTGAAAGATAAGATCATGACCGTCAGCGTTCTACCCCGTGCCACCCACCAAGGACTCAGCCGTGAGTTTTTGGACACAGACGGTACGATCATCTATGCCAAGTTGGTCAATTTCCTCGCTGACCGTTATCCCCGGAACAACCTGATTGTCGCTGATCTCGTAGCAAACCGAGATCACTACAATCTCATTCTCTCCGACCGGCTGACGCACTTGGAAACACTGATGAACCGTCTTCCGCCCGACCTGAGAAAACAGGCGGTCATGATTGATGGGAAGATGACCACGAAGAAAGCCAAAGCTCTCCGAGAACAGGCCATTGAGGAAATGCGGCAGGGACGCAAGCGGTATCTGTTCGCTACCTACTCTCTGGCGAAAGAAGGCTTGGACATTCCCCGGCTCGACCGGCTGTACCTGACTACACCGCAGAAAGACTATGCTGTGATAACTCAGAGCATTGGTCGTATCGCTCGTACCTTCGAGGGAAAGGGAGAACCTATCGCCTACGATTATGTGGACGATGGTATCCAGTACCTCGTGAGAAGTTACAAGAAGCGGTGTACCACCTACCGTAAGTGTGGTTGTAAATTCATCGAACAGGAGGTGTCGAAGTGAAGGTTTTGGTCGCTTGTGAAGAAAGCCAAGCGGTTTGTACTGCGTTCAGAGAGAGAGGTCACGAAGCCTACTCATGTGATATTCAGGAACCGTCAGGCGGACACCCCGAATGGCACATTCTCGGTGACGCTCTTGAAGCCGTTAAAGGCGGGAGCGTGACTACAATGGACGGGAAAGAACATGAGGTCGGTAAGTGGGACTTGCTGATTGCTCACCCGCCTTGCACCTTCCTTACCGTATCTGGAAACCGTTGGTTCAATGTCGAACGATACGGGGGCAGGGCGGTTGAACGCTTAAAAGCTCGAAAAGAAGCAGCCGAGTTCTTTATGGCATTTATCAATGCGGACATTCCTTGTGTTTGTGTTGAGAATCCAGTTGGTTATATGTCAACACATTACCGCAAGCCAGATTGTATCATCCAACCGTATGAATTTGGGCATCCCGCAAGAAAGAAAACTTGCCTATGGCTTAAAAATCTTCCACCGCTCGTACCAACGGATGTTGTCAGCCCAGGTGAAATACTGCATGGTGGTTATAGTATAGGGGCATCTGCGAATTATGCCACGGACGAAAATGGAAAAATCTTACCCTGGAATGACCCACGAACGGCAAAAGCCAGGAGTAAAACCTTCTCTGGTATCGCAAAAGCTATGGCTGACCAATGGGGAGGTGCTACCGATGGCAAACCCTAACGGCCACTTGGTTCACGGCAAATACCATACCCGGCTCCACGGAGTATGGCAGATGATGAAACAGCGGTGTTTTAATCCTAATCAGCGAACCTATAAATGGTACGGTGCGAGAGGGATTGCGGTATGCCCCGAATGGCTCGATTTCATGGGCTTCTATAAGTGGGCTGTGGCGAATGGCTATTCCGATGGGTTGACTCTCGATAGGATTGACCCGAACGGGAATTATGCCCCTGAGAATTGCCGCTGGGTGTCGTGGAAAAAGCAGATGAACAATAAGCGGTCTAACCGCTTGATCTCTGCTTTCGGTAAAACCCTGACTATTCAAGAATGGTCAGAAGTAACCGGTATTCACCGCTCTACCATTGTCAACCGTCTAAAACTCGGCTGGACTTCCGAACAGGCTGTTACTCCCGGAAGAAGGTGTTGCCATGGATAATGTCTACATCTTTGACTGCGAGGTATTTCAATACGACTGGTTATTCATCTTCAAAGAAAAAGCAACCGGCGAATACACGGTAATCTGGAATGACAACGAAGCGGTTGACGAGTTCATGAAGCGGGAGCCATTGCTGGCTGGTTTCAACAACAAAAGATACGACAGGTTTATCCTGCAAGCGGTTCTCTCTGGCTTTACGCCGGAGGAAATCAAGGCAGTCAACGATTTTATCATCGTTGGTGGTCACGAGGGCTGGGAGTACGCCCCTCTCCGTGACTGCGGGATTTTCTTCGACCAATACGATCTGATGGACGATTGCCAGATGGGTTTGTCCCTGAAAGCAATCGAAGCGCACCTCGGAATGGACATTCGTGAAACCACTGTTCCGTTCAACATCGACCGCCCTCTGACTGAGGACGAGAAGCGAGAGGTCGAGTTCTACTGCCGCCATGATGTTGACGCAACCGATAGGCTGGACGATCTTCGTCAAGGCTACCTGTCCAGTAAGCTCACGCTGGGTCGTGAAAAGGGGCTGTATCCTGCAAAAGCCCTCTACATGACTAACGCCAAGCTGACCGCTGCTTACCTTGACGCAGAGCAGAAACCGCACTATGACGAGCGGGAATACCAGTATCCGCCGAAGCTGCTTCGCCAGTACATTCCGCAGGAAGTGTTCGACTTCTTCGAACGGTTGAAGGATAAGAGTATTCCTGACGAAGTAGTGTTCAAGGAAAAGCTCGATCTGATGGTAGGCGGTTGTCCTTGCACCATCGCCTACGGCGGTATTCACGGGGCTATCCCGTGTTACCGAGAGGAAGCCACGGAAACCCGCTCTATTCGCAACAAAGATGTTGCAAGCTACTACCCACACCAGATGACCTTGAACGGTTATTGTAGCCGAAATATTCCCTCCCCCGATGTGTATGCCGCCACCATTGAGCGGCGTGTTAAGGCAAAGAGGGCTGGTGATAAGGCTACGGCGAACGCTTTGAAGCTGGTACTGAACACCACCTACGGCGCTATGCTGAACCGCTACAACGACCTGTATGACCCGCTCATGGGGCGTTCGGTCTGTATCTCAGGCCAGTTGCAGTTGCTCGAAATGGCGGAACATCTTGTTCAGGACTGCCCCACCTTGAAGATCATTCAGCTCAACACCGATGGTATCATGGTCAGCCTTGATGACTGCGATGTTCCTGTGTATCAGGAGATCACGCAGGAGTGGCAGGACAGAACCGGTTTTGAGTTGGAGGAAGACCTTATCAAGATGATCTGTCAGAAAGATGTGAACAATTATGTCGAGGTTCCTTTCGAGGGCGACCCCAAAATCAAGGGTGGCGTTCTCGTTCGTGGGATTGCCCCGGCAGGAGCGTTCAACATCAACAACAACGCTTGTGTGGTCGCCAAGGCGGTCAAGGATTATCTGGCCTACGGTATCCCGGTCGAAGATACCATCATGAGCTGCGACCGCCTGCTGGACTTCCAGTTGGTCGCCAAGGCCGGGAGCAAGTATGGTGACGCTCTCCATGAGGTAGATGGTCAGATGGAGGTCGTGCAGAAGGTCAACCGGGTATATGCCACGGAAGACCATCGGTGCGGAACCCTCTACAAAATCCACCTTGGCACTGGCAATCCCGTCAAGATTGCTGGACTCCCCACAAAATGTGTTGTAGACAACGACAATCACCTGACGATTGATGTGGTTGACCGTGACTGGTATATCCGGCTGGCACGGCGTTATGTTCGAGATTTCCTCGGAGAGAAGCCACCCAAGCGAAATACCCGCAGAGTCAATTCCATCAAGAAAAAAATATTAGAAATGTTGGAGGTATAAATATGGCTACTACCAAGAAAGCCGCTGAGACTGCGGCGGTGGATTATTCCACCATGAATGTGTTCAAGAAGTTGCAGCTTGCTCGTGTGCGTTTCCTCGAAGCTGGCGTGGACAAGAGCGGCAAGCACATGAAGCTCGAATATAAGTATTTCGAGCTGGCAGACATTGTTCCCAAGGCCGAGCAGATTTTCCTTGAAATCGGTCTGATGATGGTTCCGTCCATGTACGGCGACAAGGCGACCGCTCGTGTCTACAATGTCGATGACCGTGAGGACTTCATTGACTTTGTTGCACCGTATACCCCCATCGCCCCCATCGTGTCCAACGCTGGCAATCAGGTCACAAACGAAATGCAGGCGACCGGCAGCTCCATCACCTACATTCGCCGCTACCTGTGGCAGCTCGTTTTGGACATTGTGGAGCATGACAGTATCGACAGCGGTGAGTTTGACACGACCCCCGCACCCGCTCCCGCCGTCACCAAGAAGCCCCCTGTGACCACTGAACAGCGTCAGGAGATCAAGAAGGAACTGACCGGCGCTCCTGCTGGTGCTGCCACTGAGGAACAGGTCAGTACGCTGAAAAGCCTGCTGAAAAAGCTCATGGATATTGACGCAGAGCAGGAACAGTTCGTGCAGACCATCGCCATGAAGACCGAGGGTTTCTCCAAGATCGAAGCCGACAAGTGTGACGCTCTGATCGAGGGCGTGAACAATATGCTGGCTGGCTACGAAATGAAAGCGGCGAAGGAGGGCTAAGGCATGATTGAAATTGATTGCCGTAAGTGCGTCAATGCAGACTTGGAAGCGGATTGCTGTAAGCTCTACGGTAACGACCCTGATACTGCCGTTCGGGAATGTGCCGCTGACGAATTTGTGAATTATAAGGAGGTAAACAAAAATGGAATGGCTTGACGGTAACAAAATCCAGATTATCCCTCCCAAGCGTCCCAAGAAGCTGACCGGTACTCGCTTTGCTACTATCCTCGGCCTGAACCCGTGGTCTACGCCGTTCGAGATTTGGTGTGAAGTGACCCGCACCTATCAGAAGCCGTTCGAGGACACGATCTACACCATCGCTGGTAAGACCATCGAGCCTAAGCAGGCCGAGTACATGAAGCAGACCTACTTCATGAGCAATCTGGTCACACCGACCGACATTTGGGGCAAAGACTACTTCCGTCAGACCTACGGTGACTTCTTTAGGGAAAGCCCCGTTCTCGGCGGTATGTGGGACTACTTGCTCTATGGCAAAGATGGTAAGCCCACCACCGTCCTCGAAATGAAGACTTCCAAGCGTGTCGAGGACTGGAAGGACGATATTCCTGAGTATTACGCTTTGCAGGCGGCGTTGTACGCTTACCTTCTCGGCGTGGACGAGGTTATCATGGTCGCTTCCTTCCTCGAACCCAAGGACTACGATGCCCCTGAGAAGTTCGTGTGCAGCGGTGAGAATACCATCACCCGTCCCTTCAAGGTGTCCGAGCGGTATCCTGACTTCGAGAAGAAGTATGTGAAGCCTGCCTTGAAATGGTGGAAGGACTATGTGGAGAGCGGCATTTCTCCCGCCTTTGACGAGCGCAAGGATGCTGAAATCCTGAAAGCCCTCCGCACCAACAACCTGTCTCCTGAAACGGACATGGCGGCGTTGGTTAAGGAAGCCGAAGACCTGAAAGCCAAGCTGGACGCTCACACCGCTGAGGTGGCTGAGGACGAGAAGCGGTACAAGGTCTTGACCGACATGATTAAGAAAGCCGCAATCGCTCAGTTCCGTGACGGTGACAAGAAGGTGTCTATCGCTGGTTCTGCCTATAATTGGGAAGTCAGCCGTACTTCTACCACGAAGATCGACAAGGACGCTATGAAAGCGGACGGTATTCTGGCGAAGTACACGACCACCGAGGACAGCTACCGCATTTCCCCGAAAGCCTTGAAAGAAGGTGCGTGAAATGGCGCAGAGTATGCAGAGATTGAGCAAAGATGATTTGCTCAAACTTCTCGACCAGTATGCTGATGACGATTTTGTTGGAGTTTTGTTCACAGCAGCTCGTGATATTCACTCCGACCAGTCCAGCATCTTCGTATTCTATGACAAAGTAACGGAGGTTTAATTATGAAATTTTCTAAGTTTGTGAAGTCCCTCGCCCCTGATGGCGGCGCTATCTACGAGTACATGGACGAACGCTGGCTTGCTTCCCCGTCCGTACTTATGCTCATTCCCGATGGTATCCGTAGCGTGACCGGGTACAGCAACGAGAAAATGCCTGACGGCATTGGTCGCCTGATTTCTCAGGTCGGTTGCACCGAGTACGCCACGCTGGTCAAGGCAATCATGCCTGAGCCGGACGGCGCAATCAAAGATTGTGTCCGTATCTTCGCCACGCAGGACAGCACCATGACCCTTCCCATCACCAACGATGACTGGTCGATGATCGAGAAGTCTGATTTTTGCGAAATTCTGTACGCTTACGATCTGGAAAGCGACAAAAGCGTACCGAAAGCCCTGCTGGTCAAGCAGTACGCCAAGTACCCCGATGACGAAGACCAGTTGGTTGGTATCATTTTCCCCTGCGAGTACACAGAACAGCTCAATTTCTACACCATGAAGGAGGACAAAAACAATGGCTAAAATCGGACTCACCGAGGGTTTTACCCTCATTCCAGAAGGTACTCATGTCTTTCAGATTACCGATGTGAAGTACAAGGAAGACTTCGGCAAGCTGGAAGTCTATATGCAGACGCAGACCGGCAGTAAGCACATCGAGCGCTTCTCTCTGCTGAAATCCGATGGCTCTCCCAACGAGGGTGCATACAACGCTTTCAGCTACTTCGCCAAGACTGCCCTCGGCAATTTCGATCTGACCGAGATCGACCACACTGACCTGATTGGTCACTTCATCGAGTGCGATGTGGAACATGATGTTCAGGAGAACAAGAAGAAGCCCGGACAGAACATTACCTTCGTCCGTCTGGCCGATAAGCGCCCCTCTGAGGGCTGGGGCGGCTCCGGTAATACGGTTGCTACCCCCACCACTAAAACCGCTCCTGCGGCTTCTCAGACCGCTCCTAAGACCCCGATGGATTTGGCAGCTCTCCTTGGCTGATGCCGAGTGCGAGGGAGGGCTAATTTGAAAGGCTCTCCCTCGCCAATGGTATGTTGAAAACTATGTTGAAAGTGAGGATAAGCTACAATGGCAGAAGCCTATATTTGTTCGCTCTCCAAGGTTCAGCGTCATGCTGAAATCTGCAAAGAGATCAACAATCTCTATGAGCGTAAGAACCATGACTACGGTGACAGCTTTCACCAGACCTTCGTTGAAGAAGGAATGGCGATGGCTCGTATCCGATTGGGAGATAAGTTCAGCCGCTTCAAAACTCTCTCCCGTGGCGGTGAGCAGAAGGTCAATGACGAGTCTATCCGAGACACTCTGATTGACCTCGCCAACTACGCCATTATGACCGTGCTGGAAATGGAGGTTGCGGAAGATGTTGCAGATTAAAACCATTCGGAACCGTCTGGACAATCCCACCCTCTTTGACGATGAAGTAAATACGGCTCTGCGTGATGGGTGGACTCTGAAAAAGAGAACCGTTCTGCGGCCTATCGGCCAGTCTGAGTCCGCCTACTCTCACACAATGTTGTATGCGGAGTTGGAAAAGGAGGTCGCTGATGATGACGCTGAATGATTATCAGAAAGCCGCCGAGCGCACTTCCGGCGACCTGACTTCGTGGGATAAGGTTCGCAACGGCTGTTACGGTCTGAACGGCGAAGCCGGAGAGTGCATTGACATTCTGAAAAAGACCGAGTTTCAGGGTCATGCTTTCGACCCGATGAAGATGGTTGACGAGCTGGGCGATGTTCTCTGGTATGTCGCACAGTTGGCAACCGGCTTGGGTGTGACCCTCGAATATGTGGCACAGCACAATGTCGATAAGCTGCTGGCTCGTTACCCTGACGGGTTCGACAGCGAAAAGAGTATCCATAGAAAGGAGTACGAAAATGTCTGACTGTTTCTCCAAGTCCGAAGTGACCGATTTTCTGAACTTCATGAAGCTGCCTGACGGAACCTCTGTTGTTTCCGATGACCTGATGGAATATCTGATGGCTTACGGTTTCTTCACCGCCCCTGCTTCCACCAAGTACCACGGCAATTACGAGGGCGGTCTTCTGAACCACTCCCGCATGGTCACGGAGTACCTTCTGGCGCTCACTCAGGCCAATCACCTGATCTGGCGCAAGGCTCGTTCTCCCTTCATCGTGGGTATGTTCCATGACCTGTGCAAGATCGACCAATACCGCCACCCGGTAACAGGCCACATTGAAGAATTTAATGGTGGGCGCACACCAATCTATGACGAACAGGCGTGGGAGTACAACCCCGACACCCTTCTGAAAGGTCACGGCGATAAGTCCGTCATGCTTCTCTCTCAGTTCTACACGCTGACTGATGAAGAAATCATGTGTATCCGCTATCACATGGGTGCTTTCACCGACAAATCTGAGTGGAATGACTACACCAGAGCAGTCAGCCAGTACCCGAATGTGCTGTGGACACACCAAGCTGATATGTTGGCAAGCCATGTTGCGGGGGTGTGAAGTATGTATATTCCAACGGTTTCTTTCGATTTCGATGGCGTAATTCATTCCTACCGAAGCGGGTGGAAGGGTGCCGCTGTTATCCCCGACCCTCCCGTAGAAGGGATTAAAGAGGTCATTGAACAACTCATAAGCGATGGTTTATGTGTGGTCATCTGTTCTTCTCGTGCGGAGTCCTTTGAAGGACAGGAGGCGATTGCTGAATGGCTGAAACACTACGGGTTCCCGATGGTGCAAATTCAAGCAAGAAAAGTTCCCTCCATCGTTCATGTCGATGACCGTACAATCTGTTTCGATGGCAGAGCAAATAACCTATACGAACAGATTATCAACTTCAAACCTTGGTATGAAAGGGAGTCTGAAAGTGAAAATCATTAAACCTTCTGTGGAGCTTATCAACGCTCCCGAATATAAGACCCTTCTGACCACCATTGAAGCCGCAGGGCGCACTTGCTACAAGTCCGAAGACAAAATCACGGACGGAAGTGCAGAGAAGTTCGTCCGGGGTATCATCAAGCGGGGTCACGAAGCTGTCATTGAGCATGGCTCTCTTACCGTTCGCTTCATCTGCGACCGGGGTGTGAGCCACGAGATCGTCCGTCACCGTCTGGCGGCGTTCTGTCAGGAGTCCACTCGGTACTGCAATTACGGCAAGGATGGCTTCGGCGGCGAGATCACCGTCATTCGTCCCTCTACCTTTGCCAAGACCGACTCGACCTACCACATCTGGAAGCGGTCGTGTGAACACGCTGAGGTCGCCTACTTTGATCTGCTGAACGAGGGTTGTACCCCGCAGGAAGCCCGATCTGTCCTTCCGAACAGTCTTAAAACCGAGGTGGTCATGACCGCCGACCTCAGAGAATGGCGGCATTTCTGCCGTATGCGTTGCCCCGTAGCGGCTCACCCTGATATGCGGGTCGTTGCCAATATGCTCCTGACCCTGCTGAAACAGACCTATCCCGTCTTCTTCGAGGACATTGAGGTATGAGGATTAAGAAAGCTGGCGGTAAGGTGTTCGGTGCGGTCTTAACCGCCGCCGAGAGAAAAGCGATGGACATGGAAATCAATCGTCAGATCGTGGAAGCCGACAGGCGCTACGCCGATGACATTGACGCTATGGTGCTTTATACCCTCCATGTTCACCTTGGTTTCGGCAAGAAGCGCCTGCGGAAGTTCTATGACGCTTTCTCTGCCGAGCATGACCGCCTTATCCAGTATTATCAAATGCCGGACGATTACACATGGCTCTGCAAAGAAATGTTAAAGCGTATCGGCGTTGATGTTGAAGCGTGGAACAAAGAAAGGAAAGAACCCGATGAAACTGAAAAGCATTAACGGCAAAGTGCCGTATATCATGGCTGCTGGAAAAGACTTCGTGAAAGATGAAATGTCGCTGGCGGCGGCAGAGCAGATTTGCTCCCGTGGAACGCAGACCGTCAGCAAGCTCTTTCCCAATTTCCCCATCTGCGTAGATGACAAGTTCTATTTTGCTGGAACCTCGACAAAGCCCAAGTCCAGCAAGTCTAATACCCATTGCGAGGGCTGAGATTTTCGATCTTCCTGTGGTTCGTCACCATTGTCGCAGTCCTTTGTCTGAAATCACCCACGGTTGAGGTTGAAGAACCTTCTCCCATTGTCGAGGTGGTAGAGGTAGTCACCCCGGAGCCAGAACCGGAGGTGACACCTCAGCCGTGGACAAACGAGGAAGTGATTGTACTGGCGAAAATGCTATGGGGAGAAGCCAGAGGGGTCAGCTCTGACGCTGAGAAAGCCGCTTGTGTGTGGTGTGCGCTCAACCGTGTCGATCATGGCTACGGCGACATTATAACGGTCGTGACTACACCCAAACAATTTGTAGGGTACAACGAGGAAAACCCGGTCGATGATGGTTTGATTACTCTCTGTATAGATGTACTGACCCGCTGGTATGCAGAGAGAGAAGGTCAGGTTGAGGTCGGTCGTATCCTCCCTGCGGATTACCTGTGGTTCTCTGGCGATGGCAAGAGAAACCACTTCCGCAACGCCTACCGTGGCGGCGATAGATGGGACTGGTCTTTACCGAGTCCGTATGAAAGCTGAGGTAAGCCTATGAGCTATTTGAATATACCCGCTGAACTCCGAGAGGAAAAGGCATGGGTCAATGTATGGGAAGGGTCAAAGGTTCCCATGCAGGCCACCGTGAGAAAGGCGGCTTCTTCCTCTAATCCTGATACATGGTCAAATTATATTGACGCTGAACACAATGTCCAGCACGGCTACTATGACGGTCTTGGCTATGTGTTTCACGATACAGGGGTTGTAGGTATCGACATTGACAATGGCTTTACTGATGGGCTTCTAAACCCGCTGGCGGCTGACATTATCGGTCATTGTCAGTCCTACACGGAAAAGTCCAGAAGCGGGAGAGGGGTTCACATTCTCGTTCGTGGTGAGCTGCCCTTCAAGGGCAAGAACAACCGTGCCGCCGTGGAGATTTACAAGAGCAATCGGTACTTCATCATGACCGGCGAGGTTTTGATCTTCTCCGAGATCGTTGAAAACCAGTCAGCGATTGACTATGTAATCGAGAAGTATTTTCCCGACACGCCGAAGGAAAGTAGCTCAGGTACGGTCGCCCCTCAGCGTATCTATTCTCCCATCTATCGCCGCCCTGAAAACGGCAAGCTGCATTTGAAGCCTGAATACCCGCCTATCACACCGGGAAGCCGGAACCTCAGCCTGACTTCTCTGGCGGGTCAGCTCCATAACCAAGGATACACCAAAGCAGAGATTTACAAAGAGCTGTTGTACGCCAATCAACAGGCTTGCAAGCCGCCGCTCCCTCAGTCCGAGGTCGAGTTGATTGTTAACAGCGTAACCAGATACAGGAGGTAATTATGAAACCTTATCAGCGTGGCGATGTTGTTGTCATTGATGTTCCCATGCTTGCCAACAGTCATATTCAGGCCGGTAAGCGTCCGTGGGTGGTTGTGCAAAACAATGTCGGCAATCAGTTTTCTTCCACCAGCATTGTCGTTCCCCTGACCACTAAAATCAAGCGACTGGAAATGCCAACCCATGTGGCGGTCACTTGGGGTTCTTTACAGCCGAGCATGGTTGAATGTGAACAGGTGCGTGTCGTAGATATGTCCGATGACTGGGAGTACATCTGCACTCTGCCGCCTGAGATTATGCGTCATGTGGACACCGCTTTGAAGAACGCTTTCTTCTATGGGGGGGGTGTAGACAGTGGAGAGTGAGAAGAAAATCTGTCCGTTATCAATGAGTTGCCCCGAAGATATTCCCCTCTGTCCCTGCCAGAAACAGCGCTGTGCATGGTGGGACGAAGACTCTCAGGACTGCGCCGCTGTGGTGCTGGCGAGAGCGATGAAAAAAAGGAAGTGAACTCATGCTTTACAATTTCAACGGAACCCTTCTCAATGTCGCAGACATTGTGACTGTCTCAACCAGTAAAGGCCAACGAGCGGAATACCCCTTTGTTCTCACGGTTGCTATGAGAAACGGTCAGCAGTTTGCGGTCAGCTACCACAACGAAATCGACCGCATACGGGAAGTCAATGAGATCGCACGAGCCTTTGACCGCTCTGTGGTCAACCCCGTTACCCGCTACGAGGTTGAGTCCATCGTGGAGAAGTACATTAAGAAAGTCAGAGCCGACCTTCAACCCCTGAAAAAGTTCGCAAAGGAGAGTGCTGAAAATGGCTGATGAAATCACAACCGTCCCCGAAGAACAGGCTCTTTTCCAGCTCTCCAACGGTCGCTACATCATGGACGAAGCTCAGTCCCGTGTGATGTTTCAGATTAAGGAAGCACAGCCTGAGCATAGCCATCCGATCAGCGGTACGGGGTATTCGTGGGACGAGTCCGGCATGGCGGAGTTATTCTCTGAGTGCTACAAAAATGATACCCGCTACTGCCCCGAAGCGAAAAGCTGGTTCACCTACTCCGAGGGTGCATGGCGTAAGGATACCGGCTCTCTATTGGTAGCGGAGAAGATCAAAGAGTTCTGCCGCCTGATGGCTCTCTACTGCGGCGAGATCGCCAATGAAGAACGCCGCACCGAGTACATGAAGTTCATCGTAAAGATGGGCGACCGGCGCTTCCGTGACCGGCTGATGAAGGACGCTGCCAGTGTGCTTCCTATCGCTTCGGCGGAGTTTGACGCAAACCCCTACCTTATCAACTGCAAGAACGGAACTTTCGACCTCGAAAAGATGGAGTTCCGGGAACATGACTGGCGTGACTTCCTGACCATGCAGACCAATTTCAACTACACCTTGCAGGACGCACGGTGTCGCCGCTGGGAGAAGTTCGTTGCAGAGGTCACTTGTAATGATGAAGACAAGGCTGACTATCTGCAAAAGGCGCTGGGGTACTCCATGTTGGGTATGGCGAATGAGGAATGTATGTTCATTCTCCACGGCAAGACCACTCGCAACGGTAAGTCCACCATGCTCTCGGCAATTCACCACCTTCTCGGTGATTATGCTTCCGTGTCTCCCGTGTCGATCATCTGCAAGGCAGAACGCTCGAAGAACGCAGAAGCAGCGAACCCCATGCTGGCTTCCCTGAAAGGCAAACGGTTCGTCACGATGGCTGAGAGTAACCAGTATGGAAAGCTGGACGAGGAAACAATCAAGCAGCTCACGGGCGGCGAGGAAATCAAGGCTCGGAACCTCTATGAGACTGCCACGACCTTCCTGCCGCAGTTTACCCTTTGGCTCTCCTGCAACGATCTTCCCACCGTCAGCGATAAGTCCCTGTTCGCTTCCGACCGTGTGCGGGTCATTGAGTTCAACCGCCATTTCACCGAAGCAGAGCAGGACAAGAACCTGAAAAATGAGTTTCAGACACAGGAAGCTATGCAGGGCATTTTCGCTTGGCTGGTCGCCGGGTACTTCAAGTATAAGCGGTTCGGCCTGAAAATGTCTCCCGCTATGCGGAAGGTAGTCAACCAGTACGAGCGTGACAACGATCTGTGCTTGCAGTTCCTCGAAGAACGCTGTGAACAGGCTGAGGGGGTCAACACCCGCTCGAAGTCTCTGTTTGACGCTTACAAGATTTGGTGCAAGTCCAACGGGTACTTTGCCTGTTCTGCCAAGCGGTTCAACGCCGACATGGAAACGCACCCTGAGTGGCACGGCGGCAAGGTTGTGTATCAGGGCTACCCCGTCTACAAGAACCTCAGACTGAAAGGAGCGTCCTAATGAACCGTTCATGCAATTCTATCCTCTGCCGCTTCGGTATCCACACAGCAGACCCGTATGTTCATATTCAGGTCAAGTGCCGTAATGGTTCTCACCGCTGGCAGAGCAATTATGAAGTCTGTAAGCGGTGCGGCAAGCGGCTAAGAAAAATCCGCATTGTAAAGGAGCGTCCGTGATGAAAATTACTCTTGATATTCCCGATGGCATTATTGCAGGGTTCTTCAATGGTGTAGAGGTCACGGCTCACGGTATGCAGTTGGTGTCCTATCAACTCAGCACTGACGATCTGAAAGATGGTAACACCGTAAAACTCCCTCGTGAACAGGAGGTGACAGTATGATTGCCACCAATGAAGAACTCGCCCTGCTGGAAAAGTGGAAGCAAAAACTCTGCTTGCAGGAGTGGCGGATAAAGCTATTGACCCACCTTCACCCCGAAGAAATGATGGTGCGTAATACCGCAGGCTGTACCGAGTGGTCAGAAGCAATTAAGACCGCTCGTATCGAGATCATCAACCCTGCCTGCTACGGCGACCGCATTGTGCCGTTCAATTTTGAAAAGACGCTGGTGCATGAGCTGCTACACCTGAAATTCTCCTTCTGGTGTCAGAACGAAGATGATGTTGGCGATAGAGTCATGCACCAGATGATTGACGATCTCGCAAGAGCTTTGACGGAAGGGGACAGCGATGATGAAGCCTGAATACTGCCCCGACTATGTAGGTGTTGCCTGCGTTGATGGCACTCGCTCATGGGAACAAGGTGGTTATCAACGCCAACTGGTAGTTAGGTGATAAAGGTGATAAAGGTGAGTGTTTTTGCAAAGACTTTTTTCAAATTGGCGTGTTTTGAAAAATTGTTTTTCGTATTTTAGGTGAGTTAGGTGAGTAATCGGGCATAAATGCCTATAACTCTCTCTTATACGCGCGTATATAGAAATAGTTATAGGGAAATGCACCCGATTACTCACCTTTATCACCTTGACGACTATGAAAGGAGAAAACGACTATGGCAGATGAAATTGTGAAAAAACGCACTCGGCCTGATCGTAAGGAAGCCATGAGCGTCCATACAGAACCGGGTGACAATAGAAAATATCTGGAACATTCGATGGTCATGTTGGATTGGCCTGATGTGAATGTGAGAGAACCTGAACAGGTCAAAGAGCGTATGGGTATGTACTTTGCTCTGTGCGCTCAGGATGATATGAAGCCCTCTGTTGCTGGTATGGCATTGGCTTTTGGAGTGGATAGAAAGACGATATGGGCATGGGCAAATGGGGTGGATAGTAAGACGCTACCCGCCGAAAGCCGTAACTTAATTAAAAAGGCGTATCAACTTTTGAACGCTCAGATGGAAAGTTATATGCAGAACGGGAAGATCAATCCGGTTGCCGGTATCTTCCTGATGAAGAACAACATGGGCTATGCGGACAAGCAGGAGGTCGTGTTGACACCCAACCAGCAGCTCGGAGATCAGGTTCCCGCCGAGGACTTGGAGAAGAAGTATCTCGAAGATGTGGTGGGTACGTCCGGCGACTATGACTCGGAGGACTGAGCGACTTTCACGACTTTTGCGACTATGGCTTACGACTATGCCGAACGACTTTGCGACTTTCGCTCGAACGACTTTGCGACTTTGACAGAGCTGCCGATCTCCCCACGGGGTCGGCGGCTTTTCCTTTCTCCGGCTAATCGGCGGCGGGTTCCACCGGGGCGGCGTAGGCGCTGCCGGGGTTCCGGCCTGATCTGAAATGAAAACATTTTTCAGCCCTTTATATTGTATAGCTGCCGTATTTGCGAAAAATCTTGATTTTCTTTTATATTTACGCTTGACAAGTAAATGCAAATATGTTATCTTGTATTTACCGAAAGGAAGTAAATGCAAATTGAATTTTGAAAGGGGCTTATATTATGAAAAAGATTTTTGATTTACCCGTTTGCGGTTATGACCGGGCAAAAAGTTTTTACGGAAAAGCAAAAGTTATTGAAACGGACAACGGCGAAAAAGTTTTGCAGTCCTATAATACTTTTGTTTGTCGTATCACGGCGGCGGGGCGGTTCGTTCGTATGTGGGGCGGCTATTCCGCTACTACAATGCGCCATATAAATAGTTTTCTTTCATTCTATGATATGAACGGCGGCGGGAAATCGTGGTGGGATATGCAGCCGGTAGAAACGGAAAAGCCGAAAGCGGCGGATATAACCCCCGCCGAAAGTTTGAAAGCCATGTATAACCGCCGTGCGGCTAACAGCATGAATTATTGAAAGGGGTGTATTAAATGAAATTCAAGACAACACAAAAGGCAATCCGGGCGAATTACAATAAAATTATTTGCGTTCCCTATTGCGGTTTACAAAACCTTTTGAATTATGAAATTCCCGTTGCGTACACGGTACGCCGTGAGGGGTGGGCCGCTGATATTTACGATATGGGCGGCGGGGTTGCTATTGTAACAGGTTGTGCCCCATTTGGAAATATTCGCCCGTCTTATGAATTGCGGGAACGGTACGAAAAGCAAGCCGAAAAAATCTGCTATAATTATAATCTTTCCTATGAACAACAGCGGGAAAGCCTGAAAAGCCTTGCAAGGGATTTTATAAAGGGGGTTTGCAATCATGAATAAACGGGAATATTGCGAAAGCCGGGAAAGCATTGCATATTATAGCGGCCTGAATGGCCTTGAAATCAAAGGCATTGAATACGGCATTGACGATTATATTTACTGCATTTCCGGGGCGTGGGGTGGTGGTAAAGCGTTCCACCGGTGCAAGATACAGTATACCCGCTCCGGGGCGGCATTTTTCCGGGTATATGGGTATAGAGTTCCGCTTGATGAATGTATTAGAATGGGGGTTTAATTATGAATTACATTTTCAAAACAACGGCAACAATGAAAGAATACAACAATAAAAAGTGGTACATTGACGGCGGTATTGTTTCGGATATGCGTATAGATGCGGATAGCGTGGAAAATGCGCTTGAAATTTACCGGGAACGGGTGGAAGAAAAGTATTGTATCAACATTTCCAAAAATGCCATTAAAAACAAGTCGGAAATGTTCGTTGATCTGTCAAACGGGGGTGCAAAACAAGTTGGTTATGTTATCACGGGCAAAACAGAATTTGACAGGGGCGATTATTCCGGGTATAGCACCCAATATATTGATCTATGGGTAACAATTCTAACTGTTGTTGATACGGTATTTTAACGGGGGTATAGAGTATGGTATATGCGAGGAAAAAGCACGGCGGCGCAAGCTGCTATCTTGTATCCCCTGACACGGTACAAGCGTTTATACGCTATGAAACATGGGCGCAAGGGGTTGCAAATTGCTTTTGTAATATCACGGTAAAGCCCTATAAAGGCCGCAAATATAACCCCGCTTTTATTTGGGTGTGCGTGGGTTGAAAGGCGGTAAAAGCGTGTATTTAGTTCTTCTGTTGCTTTTGCTGCCGGTTCAAATCCTGATTGAAATATTGAAATTGAATAAGTGAACGCCGCCCCGGTGCTATTCCGGGGCGGTTGTTTTTTGCGCTTTTCGGCCTGATCGGGGCGGCGTGAATGGGTAACGGGGGCGGGGGATATGCCAGCGGCAGCGAGGGCGGGGTAAGCTGAAAAATATCCGCAAAAAATAAAAAGGCTTATTTACACTTACCTATTGACAATTACATTTACCTATGCTATCTTATATGCAAGAGGTGATCTTATGATGACATTCAAAAACGCAATCGGCTATATCCGAGTCTCCACCGAGCGACAGGCCGATGATGACAAATACGGTATTGAAGTCCAGAAGCAGGCCATTCTTCTCTACGCCAATGACAACGGCTACAACATCGTAGACTGGAAGGTTGATGAAATCAGTGGTGCGAAAGATGATCGCCCCGGTCTGAACGAAATCCTTTATGGGGACGATGTAAGCAATCCCCCCTATGAAGCGGTGATCGTATTCAAGAATGACCGTGTGGCTCGTGATACCAAGCTGTACTTCTACTACCTGTATGTGCTGGAAAAGAAGAACATCAAACTTCTGAGTACGCAGGAGAGCTTCACAGAGGGTAGTGAGTTTGCCAACATTTACCGTGCGCTATTACAGTTCGTGGCAGAGCAGGAGAGAAAGAACATCGCTCTGCGAACCGGCAAGGGTCGTTCCATCAAGGCTTCCTGCGGTGGGTACAGCGGTGGTCGCCGTCCTTACGGCTACAAGGTGGTCGATGGTGTTCTCACCATTGACGAGCAGGAAGCTCCTATCGTGAAGTTCATCTTCGAGAAGCACGAGGACGGCGTTTCCATGCTGGGTATCACGGAGCTGCTGGAAAAGGCGGGATACCAGACCCGTTCCGGCAAGCGGTTTCAGGTGTCCACCATCAAGAGTATTCTTGGCAACCGTCCTTTGTACGAGGGTATGTATAAATACGGCGACATGAATTGGGTCAAGGGTGTTCATGAACCGATTTTGAAAGGGGTAGAGGTGTGAATGGCGTACTATCAGTTTTCATTACCCATGACTACCAGCGAAAGCTATCAGCTTATCAAGACAGTCTGTGAACGGTCTTGCACCATCAAACAGGACTGTCCGAATGAGAGCATCGAGGTACGAACAAGGTTCCGCATGGGGAAAGGTTCTCTCCCGTTTGTGTTTTATCTGAGGGAACTGGAAGACGGAACGGAAATCATGGTCAGTTCTGATAACGCAACGCTCACGGGAGCTTTGGTGGCGATGAACGGAAATAAGCCGGAAAGCGTTTGGGATTTGCCGGACAAAGAATGGAGCGATCTCATTGAGGATTTCCGAAAGGAATATCCCGCCTTCCCCTTGCAAGTTGGAAAGCCTGTTCCGGTCGCCGCTGAGCCTTGTGATGATGGCATGGGACAGGAATCAATCAGCCGGGGCAAAAATGTATCTCTCGGTAGAGCGGCGGTTGGTGGTTTGATGTTTGGTAGCGCCGGTGCCGTGGTGGGTGGTTTGAGTGGCACAAAGAAGACCATGAGTCAATCCAGAAACATCTTCTCTGCTACTGTTCTTTTCCGAGTGCTTTATAGCAACGGAAGATTGATTGAAAGAACGGTTAAGAAAAACAGCCGGGAATTTGCCGAGCTGATGGCAAAATCCAGATAATCGGCTTCTGCAAGGGCAGGAGTGACAGCCATAACGGGCTATCTGTGTGGAAATGCACAGGTAGCTCGTTTTTTTGTTGGAAAGGAAATGCACATGAATTATGAAAAACTCTCCGGCTCTATTCGAGCCGTGATTGACCGCCGACCGGGAGATAACGGGGCGTACAGCGACCTTTTTTCTTTGTGCCGGGAGTGGGAAACCGAGGATTTCTCGGCGGCACATAAGGTAAACAAGGAGCTGCTGGCACTCTCCGCAGATCAGGTAGTCCGTGGCGGCGGGGCGAAGTTCTATGAACAGTGGCGGCGGTGTCTTCTTTTTGAAGCGCCCCATGATTTTGACTCCTTCATGACCTACATCGAACTCGACCGCAAGCCAGAAAAGCGGTTTTATGCCCCCCGTAAGCACTATCTCAGGCCGATGGTGCAGGGGTTCCAAGATGTTCTGGACGGGAAACTGCGCCTTTTGACGATTTCCATGCCGAAACGAGCGGGAAAGTCTCAAACGGGTATCAATTTTGTGAATATGCTCTCTGGCAAGTTTCCTGACCGCTCGACCCTGATGGAAGGGACAGGCGATGACCTTGTAAAGAGCTTCTACAATGGTTGTCTGGAATACCTGACAGTCCCTAACGAGTATCTGTTCTACGATGTATTCCCGGACGCACGGCTGATACAGACCAACGCTGACTCAAAAACGATAAATCTAAAAAGCAAGTCCCGTTTCCCAACCATCATGTGTCGTTCCATTGACGCTCGACAGGTGGGCTTGTCCGAAGCCACCAATGTCCTCTACCTCGATGACTGTGTGGAAGGTCGTGAGGAAGCGAAGAACCGCCAGCGGCTTGATGACAAGTGGGAAGTGATCTCCGGCGATATTATGGGTCGTGCCATTGAAGGTACGCCGATGGTCTTTACCGGCACTCGCTATTCCCTGTATGACCCCATCGGTCGTGTGCAGGAACACGCACAGCGGGAGGGCTGGGCTTGGAGAGCGATTGAGATACCCGCCCTCGATCTCGTGACGGACGAGAGCAATTATGAGTACGAACGGGAGGGCAAGAAGGTCTTTACCACCGCCTACTTCCGAGAGCAGCGGGAGCTTCTAAGTGCGGAGCAGTTTGAGTCTGAGTTCCAGCAGCAGCCTTTTGAAGCGAAGGGTCTGCTGTTCAACAAGGACGAGCTGAACTACTTCTTTGAGTTGCCGAAAGACCGTGACCCGGATACCATCATCGCCGTTGGCGATACGGCGGAAAGCGGCTCGGACTCAACTTCCATGCCAGTGGCGATGATATACGGTAATGCTGTGTATATCGTTGATGTGGTCTTTGATGACTCTCCCGCTGAGGTGACGAAGCCGGAATGTGCCAAGTGCCTGATCGACAACAGAGTCGCTTCCGCTGTCTTTGAGTCCAACAACGCCGGTCAGTATTATGCCAGAGATGTTGACCAGATCATTCGTGAGCGTGGGTACTCCGTTGGTATCCGCACGAAGCGCACGATCTCCAACAAGCAGACCCGTATCGAGTTCGCTTCCGACAACATCAAGAAGAACTTCTACTTCAAGCACCCCTCCACCTACAAGCGGGGCAGTCAGTATTGGAACTTCATGAAGGAAGTGACCACCTACACCCGCTCCGGCAAGGTTCCACATGATGACGCTCCTGACTCCCTCTCCCTATTGGAGAACGAAATCCGTATGCTGTCCGGGGGCAAGGTTGAAGTTTTCAAACGGCCTATTTGAGTTCTTTACTTTCGCTGTGGCGAATGGTATGATAAAAGGTTAGTATTGACAACCATTGGAGAATTTGATACAATGATAAGAGAGAAAATAGGTAGAGGGGAGGTATTCTGTCTTGGGCTGTTTCGGTCGTAAGAAAATCTTTACCGATGTGACGGAGATCACACGGGACAATGTTCTGAACGTGCTGAGAAAGGCACTTATCACACATTGGTCGAACAAAGCGGATATGGAATATCTCTATGCCTACTACAAAGGCAGGCAACCGATTTTGAACCGTAAAAAGGAAGTCCGCCCTGAGATTCAAAACAATGTGGTCGAGAACCGTGCCAATGAGATCGTGTCCTTCAAGGTCGGCTATCTGATGGGGGAACCCATTCAGTATGTCAGCCGAAGCGATGATAAGATGGTTGCCGACAAGATCACCACTCTGAACGGCTACTGTCTTTCCGAGGATAAGGCCGCAAAGGATAAGGAACTGGCAGATTGGTTTCACATCTGCGGCACGGCATACCGCATGGTGCTTCCCGACAGCGTGTTTGAGAAGGAAAGCGATGAAGCTCCCTTCGAGATTTACACCCTCGACCCTCGGTTTGCTTTCGTGGTGTATGCCAATTCCATCGGTGAACCGCCCGTAATGGGTGTGAAGTACATTCAGCGGTCGGACGGTGTAGTGGTTTACAGCATTTATACGAAAGACCGCTATTTCGAGGTTGAAAACCAGAGTATGATCGTTCGGGAAGAAGCCCAGTCGCTCGGTATTCCCATTATCGAATACCCGGCGAACAACGCTCGGTTGGGAGCTTTTGAGATCGTCCTTCCCCTGTTGGACGCTATCAATACGGTGGACAGCAACCGTCTTGACGGTGTAGAACAGTTTGTTCAGGCGCTCATGCTGTTTCACAATGTTGACATTTCCGGTGATGATTTCTCCAAGCTGCGGGACGAGGGTGCGATCAAGTACAAGGACATTGACCCGCAGTATAAAGCGGAGATCAAGTATCTGACCTCCGAACTGAACCAGAGCCAGACACAAACACTGGTCGATCACCTCTATAACACGGTGCTGACGATCTGCGGTATGCCAAACCGCAACGGTGGTTCTTCCACCAGCGATACCGGCTCTGCGGTCATCATGCGTGATGGTTGGTCGGCAGCGGAAGCCAGAGCGAAGGACTCCGAGTTGATGTTCAAGCTCTCCGAAAAAGAGTTCTTGAAGCTGGTTCTGCATATCTGTTCCGATCTGAGTGATCTGGAATTGAAGCTGTCGAACGTGGAGGTTCGTTTTACTCGGCGCAATTATGAAAATATTGCTCAGAAAGCGACCGTATTGACCACTATGCTCAGTAATCCCAAGATTGCTCCCGTTCTGGCCTTTACCCATTGTGGTATGTTCTCCGACCCGCAGCTTGCGTACCGTATGAGCATAGATTACGCTGAGGAACAGGAGAAAAAGGCCGCTGAACTCGCCAGCAAGCAGAAGGAGGTTAATCCTGATGGAAAAGGAAATCCGCCTGACCCCGGAAGTGGTCAGGAAGATTGAGGAAATCTTGACTACGGGAAAGACCGTTGAGATCGCCGAGCGGCACGAGAAAGTGGTTGTTTGGGCGGTCAGCAGCAAAAAGAAATATGAACAGCCTATCGCATAGGCGGTAGGGACAGCCATTACGGGCTACTGATACCGAAAAGGTATTGGTAGCCCTTTTTCTTTTGGTTTAATCGCCGTAAGGCGTTGAATAGGCAGAGAAGCCTTAAATCACAAAACGGAGAGAACCGTAAACACAAAGGTATAGTGCGGAGATGCACTTTAAAAAGCGCAGAAAGGAACGATTGTATGGCAAAGATTGATGTTTCCACCATTGAGGGCTTTGCGGATATGACCGCAGAGCAGAAAGCGGAAGCCCTCGCAAACTACGAGTTTCCCGACCCTGATTATACCGGCTATGTGAAGAAAGATGTTTTTGACAAGACTGCTTCCGAGCTTGCGTCTTGGAAGAAGAAGCATAATGAGCTGCTTTCTGAGGAAGAACGCAAGAAGCTGGAAAATGAGCAGATGTTCGAGGAAATGAAAAACAAGCTGGCGGGGTTGGAAAAGGAGAAGACCGTTTCCAGTTACAAGGCGAGTTTCGCCGCACAGGGCTATCCTGAGTCGCTGGCGACCGAAGCCGCTACCGCTATGGCGAACGGTGAGATGGATAAGGTCTTTGCCGCACAGAAGACGTTTCTGGAACAGTATGAAAAAGATGTAAAAGCCAAGGTTCTGAAAGAAACCCCCAAGCCCCCTGCCGGTGGCAAGGGTGGTGAGATGACTAAGGCTGATTTTCTGAAACTCGACACCAAAGCCCAGTTGGAGTTCATCAAGGAACATTCTGACTGGCAGACAATTTTGAAGTAATTATGGAGGTAAAACATTATGGCTACCTATCTCGGTTTCCCGTTTGACCCTGAGCTGTTTAACTACAACTGGGCAAACGCAAAAGACCCCACTCTGACCGCTATGTTTGAGAGCGGCGCTGTCGCCCCGAACGCAGAGCTGGCACGGCTGATCGCTAACGGTTCTGACTTCTACACTCTGCCCTTCTACAAGGTCATCGGTGGCACTCCTGAGAACTACGATGGCGCAACCGATATCACCCTGACCGACCCCGCTGGCGGCACTCAGAATGGTATCGTATTCGGTCGTGCCCATGGTTGGAAGGAGAAGGATTTCATTGTTGATTACAACAGCGGTGCCGACCCCATGCAGCAGATCGTGTCTCAGGTGTCCAAGTATTGGCAGAAGCAGCGCCAGTCCATCATGCTGAAAATCCTCAATGCGGTCTTCGGCGTGACCGGTAGCGGTGAGTTTGCTGATTGGGCGAACCACACAACCGACCTGTCTTCCGCTTCTACCACCGTTGGTGACGCTAACAAGATGGGCGCTACCACTATTGGTGACGCTATCCAGAAGGCCGTGGGCGACAATCAGGACGCTTTCCAGCTTGTGTTTATGCACAGCAAGGTCGCTACGAACATGGCTGGCCTGAAACTGCTGGACTTCCTCAAGTACACGGACGCAAACAACGTGGAGCGCCCCCTGCGTATCGGAACGGTGAACGGCATGACCGTGATCGTGGACGATGGCTGTCCCACCACCGCAGCGAATACTTCCACGGCAGCGACCTATACCACCTACGTTCTCGGTCTGGGCGCTATCCAGTACGCTCCCGCCCCCGTGAAGGTTCCTTCCGAGCTGACCCGTGATGCTCTCACGGGCGGCGGCTATGACGCTCTGGTGACTCGTATTCGTGAAACCATGCACCCCAACGGTTTCAGCTTCACCAAGCCCACCCGCGACTACACCGCTTCCCCCACGGACGATCAGCTTGCGGCTACCGCCAATTGGTCTATCGTGGCTGACCCCAAGACGATTGCGCTGGCGAAGATCATCACCAACGGCTAAGGAGGTTCACCATGTTCTATGTTTCTGACGGAAAAGTGTATGTGCGGGAGGGAGATCACTTCCGTAATGTGGGCTTTACCGCAAAGGACAAGGTGATTACTCGGCGTGAACTGGAAAGCACCTCTGTGGTGATGGGTACGGTGGTTGTTGATACTCTCGACAACCCCGTAGCCCTCACCCGTGAGGAAATCATTACCAAGTTCAATCTGTCCGAGGAAAATCCCATTCCCGTTATCAAGAAGTCCCGCAAGAAGTCCGAAGAACCCGCTGAATGACAGGAGGTGGAAAGCATGACGGACGCTGAGAAGTTGAAAATGGTGAAAGCCATGACCGGCGAGACAGACGAGGACACGCTTTCCACCTACCTTTCTATCGCCGGAAACAAGGTGTGCCGCAAGGCATACCCCTTTGCCCCCGCCGTGACCGCTGTTCCTGACCAGTACGCTCACATTCAGGTGGAGATCGCCGTGTATCTGCTGAACAAGCGGGGAGCCGAAGGGCAGACCGCTCACAGCGAGAACGGTATCTCCCGCTCCTATGAAGACGGCGATGTGCCGCCTACGCTGCTGAGGGACATTGTTCCCTTTGCCGCTGTGATGGGAGGTTGAGTGCATGAGGACGCTGAACCGCAACAAATCGCCCTTCTGGTATCTGCTGTATGACAGCAAGGCTCCCGCCAAGGACGAGTACGGCAACGAAACCGGCGAGGAACTGGTGGTTTACAAGCCTGCCGTGGCGATGAACGCCAATATCTCGGCGGCGACCGGCTCCGCTCAGGTGGAGCAGTTCGGTAATTTCGCAGGGTACGACAAGGTGATTGTCACCGATGACCTGAGTTGCCCCATTGACGAGAATACCGTGCTGTTCATCGACAAAGAACCGCAGTATGACAAGGACGGGAAACCGCTCTACGATTACATGGTCAAGCGGGTCGCCAAGTCCCTCAATTCCATTTCCTATGCGGTCAGTAAGGTGACGGTATCGTGAGTCAGACGATCAATGTTCCGCTCTCCCGGAGAGGGATTGAGCGGCTGATACAGGAAGTTGAAAATCGTAAAACTTGGCTTCGAGATCGTGCAACGGTTTTTCTTGAACGCTTAGTTGCGATGGGGGTTGGAATTGCTTCTGCGTGTTTCGATGACGCAGCCTATGATGGCACAAATGATGTTGTTGTATCTGCGGAATATCGAGGTGAAAATGCAAGGGCGATTGTGGCAGTCGGTAAAGCGGTTTTATTTATCGAGTTCGGCACAGGTGTGACCTATCCCGATAACCACCCGGAAGCCAGAGATCGCAATATGAAGCGTGGCGAGTACGGTCAAGGTCACGGCAAGCAACAGTCTTGGGGCTATTACGGCGAACCCGGCACGAACGGAGTATTGAAAGAAAAGAAGAACGGCGGGTTCGTGGTCATCACCCACGGCAACCCCGCCAATATGCCGATGTACGAAACAAAGAAGGAATTGCAGTTCCAGCTTACCCGAATTGCGAAGGAGGTGTTTTCATGATTGATGTGGAGAGTCAAATCTACACGCCGATTGCGGAAGCCCTGAGAGCGCAGTTTCCCGGTATCTTGGTCAGCGGCGAGTATGTCAATGCCCCTACCCGTTTCCCTTATGTGAGCTTGGTGGAGCAGGATAACTACACCACGGAAACTCACATGGACAGCGGCGATACGGAGAGGTTCGCCACGCTGATGTACGAGGTGAATGTCTACTCCGATAAGGCAGGCGGTAAGAAATCCGTTTGCCGAAAAATCATGAGGTTTGTGGACGATCTCATGTACGCCAAGAATTTCCGGCGTACTTCTCTGTCCCCGGTTCCCAATTTGGAGAACGCAACAATTTACCGTCTGGTTGCCCGATACAAGGCTGAAACGGACGGAACCACTCTTTATAGGAGGTAAATGAAATGGCTATTTCCACCTACAAGGTTTTTCTGATGAAGAAAGCCGACAGCGGTGAACAGTGGAGCAAGCTGATCGACATTAAGGAGTTTCCTGACCTCGGCGGCGAACCCGAAATGCTGGAAACCACCACCCTGAGCGACAATATGCAGACCTACATCGCCGGTATCCAGTCCCTCGATGGTCTGTCCTTTACCGCCAACTACACGCTGGCTGATTTCCAGACCCTCAAGGCTTTGGAAGGCAAGAAGGTCAGCTATGCGGTCTGGTTTGGCGGCACCGAGAGCGATGGCACGGTTACTCCCGATGGCTCTAACGGCAAGTTCAGCTTTGACGGTGAGCTGTCCGTGTATCCCGTGGGCGGCGGCGTGAACGAAGTGGTGAACATGAACATCACCATCGCTCCTTCCACCCCCATCGCTTTCTCCGCAACCTAAGACACCAACAATCGCCGTATTGATAAGGAGGATTTATCATGGCAAAGCAGTTGACGATCAATGACCCTACTACCGGCGTGACCTATACGCTGGAATACACCCGCAAGACCGTTGAAGCAATGGAGAAGAACGGCTTTGTTGCCGCCGATGTGGAGCGCAAGCCTATGACTCTGCTTCCGGCTCTGTTTGCCGGTGCGTTCCTCGCCCATCATCGGTTCGTGAAGCGTGATGTGATCGACAGCATTTACGCTCGTATGAACCACAAGGACGAGCTGATTGCCGCTCTGGTAGAGATGTATAACGACCCCCTGCTGAGTCTGCTGGACGAGCCTGAGCAGGAGGGCAACGAGGGAAACCTGAGCTGGAAGACCGGCTGGTAAGCGACCGATCTTCCAGAAGTGAGGGGGGCGGCGGCGACCATCGCCCCGCTCCCCTTCTCGCTTACACGCCAAAGTTTTATGAGGTTTTCCCGTACTATCTTTCCATCGGTATGACCTATGAGCAGTTTTGGGAACAGGACTGCGAATTGGTGAAGTATTACCGAAAGGCGGCGCAGATCAGGCAAGACCTGAGAAATCAAGACGCTTGGCTCCAAGGAGCTTATTTTTACGAAGCTCTTATTGATGCTGCCCCGGTTCTTCGTGCTTTCGCCAAGAAGGGAACCAAGCCCACACCGTATCGGGAAAGCCCCTACGAGCTGTTCAGTCGGCAGGATAAGAAACAGCAGAAGCAGCTTCAAGAAAAACACGATGACCAAGCCAAGGCATACATGGAAGCCTTTATGGTATCGGTCAATAAGAAATTTCAAGAGAAAGGTGGTGGCGTAAGTGGCTGACAATGTGGAAATTCAGGGGTTGGAGTTTCAGATCGTCAATGACAGTACGCAGGCGGTCACAGGACTTCAAAACCTGATTAACACGCTCAATCGTTTGAAAACCGCTACCAACGGCGGCGCAACGGGTCTGAGCAAGACCGCTCAGGGTATTCGGGAGCTTTCCAATTCTCTGAAAGGCTTGAACAGCGGTGACGCTTCGCAGAAGATCACCCGGCTTACCAATGCGCTGACCGCTCTGAGTCAGGTTGGGAATGTGAAGATTTCTTCCTCCATCGCCAACCAGCTCACGGCAATCAACACCGCTCTCGCTGGCCTAAAATGGACAGACGGCGACAAGCTGACTTCCCTTGCCAACGGTTTACGCCCTCTCTCCGAGTTGGGTAAGGCTAATATGACCACCTTTATCAATCAGCTCTCCAAGCTGCCGAAGGTGATCGAGGATTTGGAAGCGGCGGACATTGACAAGTTCACACAGCAGATGACCGCTCTTGCCGCCGCCATGAAGCCTTTTGCCGATGAAATGCAGAAGGTGTCCAACGGCTTTTCGGCGTTCCCGTCCAAAATCCAAAAGCTGATTACCAGCACGGAGAAATACAACGCTTCTGCCCGTAAAGCAACCACCACGACCGGGAAGTTCACGAGTGGATTGAAAGCGTTGAATGTCGCCGCTGTTGCAATCACTTTCCGCAAAATCGGTCATTTTATCGCACAGGCGGTCACGGAGTCCAATAAGTACCAAGAAGACTTGAACCTGTTCACGGTTGCCTTGGGGCAGTATGCCGCAGAAGCTCAAAACTACGCTGAAAAGGTGTCCGATGTCATGGGTATTGACCCGGCACAGTGGCTCCGCAATCAGGGCGTTTTCAATACGCTGCTGACCGGCTTCGGTGACACGGCTGAACGAGCGCAGCTCATGAGCCAAAACCTGACACAGCTCGGCTACGATATTTCTTCCTTCTTCAATATTTCCATTGAAGACGCTATGCAGAAGTTACAGTCCGGTATTTCCGGTGAGTTGGAACCTCTGCGGCGCTTAGGCTACGATTTGTCGCAGGCACGGTTGAAGCAGACTGCTTTGAACCTTGGTATCAAGGAAAGCGTTGCCAACATGACGCAGGCAGAAAAGGCCGAGTTGAGATACTACGCCATTATGACTCAGGTGACAACCGCTCAGGGTGATATGGCGAGAACGCTGGAAGCCCCCGCAAATCAGCTTCGTATCTTGCAGGCACAGCTTACACAGGCCGCACGAGCGATCGGTAACATCTTCATTCCCGCACTGAACGCAATTCTTCCCTATGCAATCGCTGTTGTTCAGGTCATTCGAGAGATCGCCAATGCCCTTGCCAACCTTGCGGGTTTCAAGTTGACGGAGGTGGACTATTCAGGAGTGAATAGCGCTGCTGTCGGCGCTGGGTCTTTGGCTGATAATCTCGATGACGCTGCCGGTGCTGCCAAGAAGTTGAAGCAGTACACCGCAGGCTTTGACGAGCTGAATGTCTTTGCCCCCAACACGGGAAGCGGTTCCGGGGCGGGTGCTGGTGGCGCAGGCGGATTTGATTTCGATTTGCCCACCTACGATTTCCTTGGTGACGCTGTGCAGACCCGCATTGGTGAAATCAAGAAGATGATCGAAGACACTCTCGCAGAGATCACTACGATTGTTTCCGGCTTTATGCTGGCGGTAGGTGCAATTCTGGTCGTAACCGGCGTGAATATTCCGCTGGGTGTCGGCCTGATGGCGGCTGGTGCGGTCGGCCTTGCGGCTACCGTTGGGCTGAATTGGACAGCCATGAGTAGCGAACTGGCAAGTACGCTGGCTCTCATTACGGGTGTTGTCGGCGGCTTCCTGCTGGCTCTCGGCGCAATTATGGCGTTCTCCGGGGCGAACCTTCCTCTTGGTATCGCTTTGATAGCCTTGGGAGGGGCAAGCCTTGTATCTGCCGCTGTTATCAACTGGCATAACAGTGACCGACACCTCACTGACGCTTTGACCACCTTAACGGGAGTTCTGGCGGGTGCTTCTCTGGCGGTAGGCGCTATGTTGGCCTTTACTGGGGTCGCAACCGGGCTGGGTATTGCGCTGATGGCTGTTGGTGCTGTCACGCTTGTATCTGCCGCAGCTCTGAACTGGAACAGTATCCAGGACGCTCTGGCTTCTCCCTTGTCCAGAGTAGGATTGCTGGTCAGCGGAGCAACCTTGGCTCTCGGCGCTATCCTCGCTTTCTCCGGGTGTATGCCCCTCGGTATTGCGCTGATGGCGATTGGTGCTACTTCTCTGGTTTCCGTAATGGCTCTCAACTGGAATGGCCTGAGCGATGAAATCCAGAATGTGATTGCCATTATTACCACGGTCGTATCTGTGGCGTTCCTCGCTATTGGTGCGGCACTGGTATTCTCCGGGGCGAATATCCCGTTGGGTCTGGCTCTGCTGGCGGCGGGTGCGGTCATAATGGGTACGGCTATTATGCCGAACTGGAATGACCTCTCCGACAATGTTCAGCAGAAGATCAGCATGATTACCACCGTTGTCGGCGGCGCACTCTTGGCTGTCGGCGCTATCCTTGCTCTAAGCGGAGTCGCCCTTCCTCTCGGTCTTGGCCTGATGGCGGCTGGCGCATTGAGCCTTGGCGCTGTTGCTACCCTGAATTGGGATTTTGTGGTTAATTCCATTAAGAAAGTCGTATCGGTCATCACGGGTATTCTCAGCGGCGCATTGATCGTTCTCGGTGTCCTGCTGTGCCTGAGCGGTGCGGGTGTTGGTCTTGGTCTTGCGGTACTGGCAGCGGGTCTGTCCCTGTCGTATGCGGCATGGACGCTGGACGATAACCCCATTACTCGCTTTGTGCGACAGATGGCAAACTCCATCATTGGACTTGTGAACGGTGTCATTGACGCAATCAATGATATGTTCCACATCCAGTTCAACGGCCTGTCTGTCATGGGTATCACGCTTATTCCGGCGTTTGATATTCGATTGGTGGATATTCCGCATATTCCGTTCTTTGAAGACGGCGGTTTCCCGAATGAAGGACAGCTCTTTATCGCCCGTGAAGCGGGTGCGGAAATGGTCGGTGCGATGGGGCGCAGAACGGCGGTTGCCAACAATGACCAGATCGTTGAGGGTATCTCCGCAGGCGTGTCCGTTGCCAACGATGGCGTGATCGCTGCCATTTACGCTCTGCTGAATGTCGTGGAAGAAAAGGATATGTCCGTTGTCATTGGCGACAATGAGATCGGTCATTCCTACGACCGCTACAAGGAGAAGCGTGGTCGGCAAGTATCTACTGGCGTGTTCGCCAATGCCTACTAAGGAGGGCTGAGGAAATGCAAAGTTTCATTACAATCAATGGCACAAAGTTTCCTCAGCCCCGCAGGGGCTTAGAGCTGCTGTCTGCCACTATCGTAGACTCTGCCAGAAATGCCAACGGCGTTGTGGTAGGTCAGAAGGTAGGCAGAGATCAACAGAAGCTCAACAACCTCTTTTGGGGCTACTTGACGGCGGAGCAGTGGTCTGCCATGTTGCAGATTTTTGACAAGAACTTCTTTGTGACGGTCACTTATCCTGATATGGTGAACAACCGCTGGACAACCCGAAAGATGTACCCCGGCGACCGCACGGCGACCCCGTACCATCTTGACCCGAACACGGGGCTTCCTGCGGACTACATCAACTGTAAAGTCAATATCATTGACTGCGGCGAACCGTTCTAAGGAGGTGTAGCCGTGAAACAGGTAAGCAACGCTTACAAGCTGTCGATGAAGTCTTTGCTCCGTGAGCAGTCCTTTGTGGAGATCACCTTCTCTCAGGTGGACACGGCAGCGGCAACAGACGGTAATTGGGTCAGCAACGGGGCGCAGAGCTATTCTGAGTTCGACACGCTGGACTACGGATATGATTATCAGGAGTCCTATGCGGCGTTGGAACTGAACCGGTGGGCGCTGGACGGAAATACGGTCATCGTTCCTTCTTCCGGGACGATGTATGACGGCTTTGTTTCGAGCCACATGAGTGATGCTGAGGGCAAGTTCACCACCCCTGCGGTGCTGACCCGTTCTTTCAGCAATCCTCATACCTTCCCCGGTATCACCCTGACTTTTGACACTCGCTATCAGGAATGGCCTGACACCGTGACGGTTGATTTCTACCTGAATGGTGCGGTGCTGGAAAGTCTGACCCTTCCCGTAGAGGGAACAGAGTTGGTCATCAACACGAAGGTCGCTTCTTGTGACAAGATTGTGTTGACGATGGGGAACACCCTCCCGTACCGCCGCCCTCGCTTGCAACAGGTTCTCTACGGTGTGCAGAAGAAATTTGGAAACGATGACATTGTTTCCATCAAGGAGTCTCACGATGTAGACCCACTCTCCCGCAGACTGCCGCAGGAAACCATGCAGTTCGTTCTTTTGGATTACGAACACAATTATGACCCGGATAACCCGAAAGGCATTTATGCCTATCTGGATAAGAAGTCGCCGATCGCTCTCCGATACGGTTATATGCTTCCCACGGGTAAGGTCGAGTGGCTGAAAGCTGACAAGTATGTGTTGAACAGCAAACCGAAAGCCGCCAAAAATCAGGCCACCTTCACAGGGACAGGTCTGGTTGGAAGTCTGACCGGAACCTTCTACAAGAGTAAGCTCGGTTCCAAAAACTTCTACGACATGGCTGAGGAAGTGCTTTTGGACGCAGACCTGACGCTGACAGCGCAGGGTACGCACCCTTGGGTGATTGACCCGGCCTTGAAGCAAATGTTCACTACGGCGGCGCTTCCTATTGACTCGCACATGAACTGTCTGCAACTGATCGCTCACGCCTGCCGCTGCCGTCTGTTTACAGACGATGACAATATCATTCACATTAAGCCCTTCGGCGTGACTGTGGTTGGTATTTACAGCGGCGTGTGGGCGGATAACGGTCATCTGTGGTACAGCGAGTGGGACACTGTTGACCGTGGAAACAAGGTCGGTAACACCTATGCTGCGTTGGAACTGAACCGCTGGACACTGAACGGTGGAGATCAGGTCATTGTCGAAGACACCGACCCCTCCGGTCGAGGGTTTATCAGCGAAGCGATGACTGCGGCAGATGGCACTTATACCACGAAGCCGACCTTCACCAAGACCTTTGATGTTTCTCACGATCTTCCCGTGCTGGCTCTCCGTTTTGATACTCCCTTAGACGAATACCCCACCTCTATTCAGGTGAAGTATTACGCCGGGACGAAGCTGCTGGACACGCAGACTGTGAAGGGTATTACTTCTGCGGAGGTGTTTGTCAACAGCGAAGCGGCGATTGACTGTACCAAGATCGAGGTAACGATGGACGGTGGCCTGCCGTACCGCCGTATGCGGGTGAGCAAGCTCTACTACCGTGAAACGGACTTCACGCTGGATTTTGACTCGATTGATAAGGACTCCCAATCCATCGCAAAGATCGACCAGCTTAAAGCGGTATCTGTCGCCAAGTATGCGTACACGGCGGCAAACGATACCACCAAACTTTTCGAGGGAACGACCACCGAAACTCAGCTTCATGTCGAGTTCTCTGGTCTTGCACAAGATGTTTCTATCTCTGTTTCTGGCGGTTCGTTGGTATCCTCCAACATTTACGCCAGAGCTGCGGATTTGGTGTTATCCTCCGGCACTAAAACCGTAGTCATTACCGGCAAAACTCTGTCTGAGAACTCGGTGGTCGTTTCCTATCCCGTGGCTCTCGATGGAGAAATCGACAAGGAGGAAAACCCCCTTATCACCAACGATACGATGTGCGCCGCTCTTGCCGATCAGGTGAAAAAGTATCTGCAAATGAGAAACACCTATCAGACAAAGTACCGTGGCAATCCTGAGTTGGAAGTGGGCGATGTGATTGGCTTGCAGACGCTCTATACCGATGAAATGGACGCATTGATCTTGGTGGACGAGATCACATTTAACGGCTCTCTGAGCGGAAAGTTGAAGGTGAAAGGTCTGATATGAGTATTATTGATAATCTCGTCTACGACCGCACACAGGCCGATGTGGACAGGGTTTTTACCCTGAAACACAAAATCCTCACGGAAGGGCTTTCGAGCCTTTCCGCTGAGGAAAAGACCGAGTACATGGCTGGTATGAAGGGTGCTTACAATTACGGGGACATGAACCGTGTGGGGCAGGCGGTAATCTATATCGCCAACCGCATGACTTCTCTCCCCGGACAGTTGGCGGCATACCGAGCGGAGAAAGGAGTCGCTGATGACCCGATCTACCAAGTTCCGTATGACCCTTCCTCGGTGGTGGTTGCGGCAAAGACGAATTGGGCGATGGGTGATACGCCCACCCAATCTCTCGTGAAAGCCTACTTGAACAACCTGACGGTTCTCCGAAAGCAGCTCACGCTTCCCCCGGACGCACCGCTGGTTCCGAGCAGTCTGGACAATCTCACTTTTTCCACGGTAAACAACATTGAATATCTCCTGTATGTCATCGACACAACATTGACCGAGGTAGAAACTGAGCTGTATTCCAAGATCGACCGCACGGTGGACGCTTTCGCTTATGTTGGCCTGTATAACTGCGGAGAGTAAGGAGGAAATTTCATGAAAGATACTGTCATCAAGGGCAACGGTAAGTCCCGGTCTATCAAGGCTCCTACCGATATGCCTGCAACCTTCGAGGAATGGCGCACACAGCTTCTCGCCGGAACCGCCACCCTCGACATTGGTCTGAACGCCGCAGGCTGTGATGTGGTCGGCACAGCTATGAGTAAGGCAAATCTGCTGTCCGACACCACCAAGTCGGCACTGGAACTGAGCGGCAGCGACCCCACGGTGAATGACGCTCTGTATGCTCTGAGCCAGAAGGGTTCTCCCGCCGAAGTTCATGTCATGGCAGACAGCGGTACAACCGTTACCATGAGCAAGGGAGGTAAAACGCTGACCGCAACGGCACAATCGAATGGTTATGCCGTGCTTTATCCGACCGAGCTGGGTGACTGGACTATCGTGTATGTTTTCAACGGTAGTCAGAAGACCAGAGTTTATACGCTGGAAGTCATCGGTATCGTGTATATTTACCCCTTTGTGGTGGGCGACACTTTGAATGATACCACTTGGGACAACATCGCAATCGTGTCTAAATTGGGAAAGGCACAAGATTATTGGAAGGTAGGCGACACCAAAACGGTTGCCGTTAATGGGGTCAACTACCAGTTCCAGATCATCGGTTTTGACCACGATGACTTGACTACCAAGGACGGAACTCGTACCAAAGCTGGTATCACTTTCCAGATGGTCGATTGTTTGAACACGACCTATTCCATGAATGGCTCCAATACAAATAGCGGTGGTTGGAATGGTTCCACCATGCGTACCTCCACAATGGCAACGCTGCTGAACCAGCTTCCTGCCGCTTTGAAGAATGTTTTGAAGTCTGTAAACAAGCGGTCTGGCACAGGCGGCGGGTCTACGTCTGGAACGCAAACCACCCACGACAAGCTGTTTCTTTTGTCCGAAGTAGAAATCTTCGGCACTACAACTTATTCTGTACCCGGCGAAGGTACTCAATATGCGTATTACAAAGCCGGAAACAGCAAGGTCAAAAAGGTCAATGGTTCTGCGAACGGCTGGTGGGAGCGTTCTCCTCGTTCCGGCGACACCATCTCCTTCTGTAGTGTGGGCGCCGGCGGCGCCGGCAATTACACCGCCAGCTACTCCTATGGCGTGTCCTTCGGCTTCTGCGTTTAATCCCCGGTTTCATCAACACCAATCCCGCCCCGTCAGGGGCGGTGTAAGAAAGGAATGTTGGCGTGTCAGTCATCAAAGCTATGCGTGGCGAAAGCTCCATGCAGTTTATCGAAACCGCCAGACGGTTAGAGCTTCACGCTTTCTCCGTCTGTACCAAGGCTCCTAAAAGATACGCACCTCTGCTGACAAACCGTATCTTCGAGCTGGCTTCCACGGTTCACGAGGAAGTCCGAGCGGCGAACAACATCTACCCGCACAATCAGCATGAAGCGCAAATGCGGCGAGATCACCTGATTAACGCCAACATCGCCCTTCAAAATCTCAGCCCGAAGCTGACTTTACTCTATGACGCTATTCTCCAAAATCCTGAAAAATGTCCGTGGATTGACCACGCCATGAAGGAATTTGGAGAGTACATCACGGACGAAGCACAGCTTATCTCCAAGGTTCGGAAAGCTGACCATGAGAGGTATAAAGACCTCCCAGCATGAGTTTTTCATTGGGTCAAGCCCTGTAATTGTTACCGTTTCTGCGAACAACTGGTGGGAGCGTTCTCCTAATTCCGGCAACACCAACAACTTCTGTAATGTGAACAACAACGGCAACGCCAACAATAACAACGCCAGCAACTCCAATGGCGTGTCCTTCGGACTCTGCAACTTCGCATAGGTCAGTCGTAGTAACCCCTTTGGGCGAAATCAGTACCTTTTGCAGAGGGAGGGCTTGTTCCCGGCTACCAAGCCAAAACACCCCGTCCGATGTAGTCAGCCGGACGCTTCTTGCATGGTGAGCGATTGTACGGTAGCTCATTTCATGGCTGGTACTACAAGCAGTTAGAACCCGTACCCGACAATAAGACTGTACGGAGGGGAACCTTCTATGACAAGTGAAGAACGGAGAGAAGCCCGTTATCAGCGCAGGAAAGCCAAGCGGGACGAAGCTCGTCTGCGGCGAAGCAAAGAGTGTGGTGATTTCGATGAAGTCTTTTCGTTCAGGCACCTTTACCTTTCCGGGAAGAAATGCTGTAAGGGTGTCTACTGGAAAAACTCAACTCAGCGGTATATCGGCAATATCATTCCGATCATCGCAAAGACCCATCGGGAACTTCAAAACGGAACCTTCAAACACCGTGGTTTTCACGCTTTCACCATCATGGAACGAGGGAAGAAGCGGTATATCCGATCAGTCCATATCACGGAACGAGCGGTTCAAAAGTGTCTGTGTGACTACTGCTTAGTTCCCATCTATTCGGCCTGTTTCATCTATGACAACTCAGCCAGTTTGAAGCACCGAGGTATGGACTTCGCCCTGCGCCGTATGACCTGTTACCTTCAACGGCATTACAGGAAGTGCGGTCTGGAAGGAGGGGTTCTGCTTTACGATTTTCACAGCTTCTTTGACTCAGCTCCACACGAGCCGCTGTTCCGTGAAGCCGACCGCAGACTTCATGACCCGAAAATCAGGGAGCTTGCAAACAGCTTTATTACGGACTTCGGTTCTGTGGGCTTGGGTCTTGGCAGTCAGGTATCTCAGACAAACGCCCTTATGCTTCCCAATATGATTGACCACTACTTCAAAGAGGTCTGCCGTATCAAAGCCTATGAGCGATACATGGACGATGGCGTGGCAATTAGCCCTGACATTGATGACCTGTATCTCTGTATGGACGGGTTAAAGATCATCTGCGAGAAGTGCGGTCTGGAACTGAATTTGAAGAAGACAAGGGTCATTCCTCTCAGAGATTATTACCGCTGGTTGAAAACGAGGTTCATCATCACACCGACCGGAAAGGTTGTTCGGAAGATGAACAAGGACTCAACAAAAATCGTTCGACACAAGCTCAGGGCTTTCCGAGGAAAGCTCGACCGGGGCGAAATGACCTTGGCTGACATTCGGTGTTCCGTGGACTCCTACAACGGTCACATGAAGCGAGGTCACAGCTTCAAGGTGCGACAGCGCACCAATCAGTATTTCAAATCATTGTACGGGTTCTACCCGGACGAGAAAGGTTGGAAAAGCCATGTATAAAATCATCAAGAAGGACACAGTTCTCGGCATTGTGAGCAATCTAACTTGGGTATGTATGCAGGAAAACGGCTGCTACGGCCTGACGGTCGAGGACAATGCACAGGGTATTGCCTTGAACGGCACCGTGTACCATGTCAATGGACACCCCGAACTGGACGGTGCTGAAACGGTTTCGGTCGAAGAAGTGGACGATGGCGTTTACGCTTCCAGTCTGACCGCTCTGCTGACTGACCCGAACGACATTCGTAATTCTGAGCAGTTCCGCAAGGCTGTTCAGATGTTCGCCAAAAGCCTTGACGAAGACTCTGCGATGGTGGTTGCAACCATCTACGACCCCTATCAGGTCGGTCATGCCTATGCTGTTGGTGATTATTTCACCTACGGTGTGAACGGTGTAGGCGACCCGCAGCTCTACAAGGTAGTACAGGCGCACACTTCCCAAGCAGATTGGAAGCCTGACGCACTTCCCGCTCTCTACACTCCGATTGGCCTGACCCCCTCCGGCTACCCTGTGTGGACTCAGCCCACAGGCGCTCATGACGCTTACAACAAGGGTGACATCGTGAGCTACAACGACAAGCTGTACCGCAGTCTGATTGACGGAAATGTGTATTCCCCGGACGCTTATCCCGCTGGCTGGGAAGAATACACCGGCAAGTAAAAAAGGGGGCAGGACATGAGTGACGCAATTCTGGTCGCTATTATCACGGGTGGTCTGAGCCTGCTTGGTATCATCTACTCGTCCGGCAAGTCTGCCAGTAAGGTTGACGCAAAACTGGACAAACAGCAGGCGGTCATCGAAACCAAGTTGAACGAACTGACCCGTGAAGTGCGGGAACACAACAATTTTGCAAGGCGTGTTCCTGTGGTTGAGGAACAGATCAAGGTCATCAACCACCGTATCGAGGACTTGGAGGGCTTTCACAAGCCTGCATGACCCGAAAGTAAGGTGATAAAGGTGAGTAATCGGGTCAAAATCCCTATAACTTTCTCTTAGTATGCGTGTATAAGAGGGAGTTTATAGGAAAAACGCCCGATTACTCACCTAACTCACCTAAATTAAAAATTGGAGGTAAAAATTATGCTCGAAACCATTTTGCACAACCTGACGAACATTGGCTGGGCGATGCTGATTTTTCTGTGTGCCTACCTCTCCAATGTATCTTTTTCTCTGTATTACAACATCAAAATCCTGCTGGAACCGTTCAGCAAGGAAAAGCTGATAAACTCCGGCTTGAAGATCGCCGCTTTTGTCTGCGGTCTGACCCTGCTGTGTGTGGCTATTACCACGCTGCCGCTGTTTGCGGATATGGTCGGGTGGGAAATTCCGACTGAGTATGTGGATATTTTCAGCAATTTGGTGATTATTGGGGCAGTACTCATGGTGTCCTGCAAGTACATCGCAGAAGCATTTACGAAGTTCAAGGCCATTTTGGACGCTACCAAGGAGGGCAAGAGCTATGATGAAATCAAGTGAACTGGTCGCCAAGGTCGTTGATATTGCCAAGCACTACAAGACCCTGTATGTCATGGGCTGTTTTGGTGCGCCGCTGACCGACACAAACAAGTCTCGGTATATCAAGAACCACCCCTACAACATGGCGGCAGCTCGTACCTCTATGATTATGGCGGCGACCCCTGACACCTTCGGCTTTGACTGTGTGAACCTTATCAAAGCCGTGCTGTGGGGCTGGACTGGTGATAAAACCAAGTCTTACGGCGGCGCAAAGTACGCCACCAACGGCGTACCTGACGAGGGCGCTGACACCATGATTAAGAGGTGCAAGGACGCTACGGCTTTCGGGTGGGACAAGGTTGACCCCGGCGAAGTGGTGTGGACTATGGGACACATCGGCGTGTATATTGGCAACGGCCTTGCGGTCGAGTGTTCCCCTCGCTGGGCGAACAATGTGCAGATCACCGCTGTCGGTAACATCGGAAAGAAGAACGGGTATAACACCCGTATGTGGAAGAAGCACGGACACCTCCCCTATGTGACCTACGACAAAACCGTGACCCCCGCACAGCCAGAAACGGTCAAACCCGTTCCTATCACCGAGGTCAAGGCAAAGGGTGTTGCACGGTCTTTCAATAAGGCTGTGGCAGGCACTTACACCGTGATCGCCGGTGCTGGCCTGAATGTCCGTGACGCTGCCGGGACGGACAGTAGAGTGCTGGTGACAATCCCCAAGGGAACCACCGTCAAGAACTACGGTTATTACACCGTTGTAAACGGCGTTAAATGGCTCTATGTGGCGTTCTCGCACAAGAGGGTAAATTATACTGGCTTCGTGCATGAACGCTTCCTGAGCCGCTGAGAGGGCTTCCTATGGGTGGTAAACGAGTGCAACCTAAGCCGAAGAAGAAAAGAATGAGAAAGCGTACGAAGTTCACGATCTTGTCCATCTTCAATCTGACTTGGTATGCCGTTGTGGTTCTGATTTTGAACGCCTGCGGTCACACGGTTGACACAGAATTGACGGTCGGCTGGTTTGCGGCTTGGACTGCCGAACTTGCCATTTTGTACGGCATTAAGGTCAAGTCAAAAGAAACCTCAGACGAGGACGCTCAGGGGTGAGAAAATGCAAGTGCTGAAAGAAATCACGCTCGACAAGGTTATCAATCTCTATGAGGGTCAGGTCGTTCATGACAAAAAGCAGCTCATTGAATGGGACGATCATCGCCGCACTCCACTCTATGAGCTGAAAGAACGAACGCTGGCTCAGGACAAGATGATCTTGGGTGCGCTGAAATGCGCCAGAGCGAACGGGTATTCCGGCGAAGAATAAAAGAAGACACTCCCTACCGATTAAGGTAAGGAGTGTCTTTTTGTTTGAACGAACACCGTTCCCCACACAATGTAGGGTTCGGATATGCGCTCAATGGTACAGCATTGAAAACCGTGCCGACGATGTGTGCAGAGCCAAAGAGGAACTGCGAACAACACCGGTCTATCCCCATTCTGCTGCCTATGCGTCCGAGCATGGGGAAATGGCACAGTACAACCTCTCATATCAGGCGAACAGCGCCTGCAAAGAAGCCATTGAGCAGACCATCAGCGCCCACTATGCAGAGAATCGGCTGGATACGGAGGCGGCGGTCAAAGATGTGCTGGAAAAGTTCGGGACGGAACGGGTACAGTTTATTCTTGCCAACACCATCCAGCGCAAGAACTATGACGGGCGTATCTCTCAGGACAATAAAGCATGGGCAAAAACCATTCCTATGCTGGAGGACAGCGGCGCTTCCCGCCACTGTGCCTATCTGGTGGTAGATCAGGTCAATCCCGGTTTGACCGACCTGTTCACCAGACAGTTCCGAAAAGTCGCTCAAGAACAGCAGAAAAGTTCTGTCCTGCAAAAGCTCAAACAGGAACCGCCTGCCCATAAGCCTGCCGCCCCGAAAAAACGGGAGCCGGAGCGATAACCATGGCAAAGCGCAAGCGGGATGTTCCGGTTTTGTTTTGGGTGTCCGCAGAAGAACTGGAACTGATCCATCAAAAGATGCAGCAATACGGGACAGAGAATTTGAGCGCTTATCTGCGGAAAATGGCGCTGGATGGTTATGTGGTCAAGCTGGAACTGCCAGAGCTGAAGGAGTTGGTCTCCCTGATGCGCCGAAGCAGCAACAACTTGAACCAGCTGACCCGCAAAGTGCATGAGACCGGGCGGGTTTATAATGCTGACTTGGAGGATATATCCCAGCGGCAGGAACAACTGTGGGAGGGTGTGAAGGAAATCCTTACCCAACTCTCCAAACTTTCATAACAGGGATAGATACTCCATTTGCGGAGGGAGGAACGGCGTTTCTTCGCCGCACCTTCCTCCGCTTTTTCTTTTTGTCTGTATCCTTGTCTTTTGCCTGTCCGTACCGGATAATATGAGTAGAATAAGAAGCGTAGCAAAGGAGTGAAAACAGATGCTGACCTTTGAAAAGGTGCTGGAGATTTTTGCGGATTACCTGACCGCAGACGAGACCATAGAAGTTTATATCAGCCGCCATGGATGTGTAAGAGTTGAATTTGACCAAGATTTTCACTATTGCTCTGGCGAGGTGTGCCATACTCCCAAGGAACTGTTCGACCTCTTAGCCGATGATTACCGGACTTATCTGGAGATTGAACTGACCAAAGGAAAACGGGAAGTGACGGAAGATGATGAGAGAGAAGCGGATGCCCTGTGCAAACGGCATCTGGAGCGTTGGAAGGAGGAACAGGAATGAAGATTTTGAAATGTCTGCTGATGATCGTAACTGCACCGGTCATTTTGGTGTTGACGCTTTTTGTCTGGCTCTGCACGGGGCTGATCTACATATCCGGTCTGGTGCTTGGTCTACTAAGCACGGTAATTGCTCTGCTTGGCGTGGCTGTGCTGATTACCTATTCCCCGCAGAATGGTGTGATTTTGCTGGTTATGGCATTTTTGATTAGCCCGATGGGGCTGCCGCTGGCTGCGATCTGGCTGCTGGGAAAGGTGCAGAGTTTGAAATTTGCGATCCAGGATTGGGTGTATGGGTAAATGATGTGAATATAATTTGGAATGAAAAAGAAGCAGGACAATGGGAGATGAGACCCAATGCCCTGCTTCTCTGTTTATTCGGAACGAACTGTAATATATTTTTGATTGCGACTTTTAGGTTTATCGGGAATAGTCATTTCTAATTGCCCGGATTCTAAAAGCGGATTGATATGCTTCAAAGTGAAGTTTCTTAAATCTTTGAAGCCGCAAAATACTGCAAGCTCTTTCTTGGATTTTGGTGTTGTGCAAAAATCCAAAATCTGTTTTGTTGTTTCGTCATATCTATCATGGTCACCGTCTTGGTCACCATCTTGGTCACTGGGCAAGTCCCCCTGACCAAGATGGAAATTTACGTTCTTCAAAATCACACGGAAATCCGTTGCTGTAGAGAAAAATTCCGGTTTGAACGCTTCGGTATAGCCTGGCAATTTTTCGGTTTCACTGACAATCTTTCGCAAACCGCTGCCGCGCCGCTCCATGTATTTCATGCGGTGAAACAAATCGGCAATTACAGGATTCCGGCGTACAGAACGGATGCGGTTGATGTCACACTCCTGAATTGGCGCGCCTTCAAACATTCCGCCGGGCGATACGATCTCCACACGATCATCGAACATATCAATGTGAATCTCGCTGCCCATCACAATGTAATCGCGGTGGATGAGTGCGTTGACAACAGCCTCTGTCACAGCGCGTTCGGCATAGTCCGGCTTATCGACCCGGTAGCGCGCGCTTTTTGAAAAGCGCACTTTGGAGTTGTTGCGGATGAATTCGCAGCCGCTGTTTAGTAGATAAATCAGATTACCCTCATATTCTTTGTCATCCAAAGCGTCATCAAAGATAGAACCCTTTTCCAGCCCGTTCCACCGCGTGCAGAACATTCTGGAATTGTAAACGGTGTGCTGGTCGGTCATCAGCTTTCCGGCGTTGGTCAGATGGCCGCGCTTATCGGCAAGGCCAAAGGAGACATAATCTTCCGGCTCGAAATGCAAGCCGGTCCGTTCCAGATAAGTCGCTTCCAAAAGAGTGAAACTGTAATCCTTTTTGACTGCATCAGTGACCAGTGTGTCGAAGGAACGGTTGGTTCCTTTGAGGATCAATTCGTTGACAATATAGTCGGGCGCGATGACGCTTTCGTTGCCGACTCGGACATACGCTTCCATCACACCGTCTGCTTTGTAATAATACGGTGTGCTGCGGCCAGAGGGAACCTCCAATGCCAACAGGTCTTTGCCGTCTTGCTGATAGGGTCGAAGCACAAACTGCGGCAGCGGCGTGATGCGCTCTTTAATCAACCGACTGATTGCTTCGGAATCGCTTTTTACATCGGGCAGCCCGATGATATTTTTGTTGTCATCTACCCCAAAAAGCAGTGTGCCACCGATTCCGTTGGAAAAGGCGCTGACGCTTTTCAGCCAGCTTTTTGGTCGTTTCTTTTCTACGGCAACTTTGAAATCACATTCTGTTGCCTCTGCGATGAATTGCTCAATCATAACTCTACCACCTCCACGCAGGTGAACTCCTTTTATGCTGGGTTTTATTATATCCTGCATCGAAATTGAATGCAACCTGATTGCCAGCGCAGTTCTCAAAACATCCATCTGAAATAATCCGGGGACTGACCCATATCCACATCGCCATGCCTTACTGAGAGGAATCGGACTAATCTTTGTGCAAAATGATGGTGAAAAAAGCTGGGTTCGGTATGCCAGAAGGCGATTTGTGCAATCGAACAAAGATTTGAAAAACAGTTGACGGGAGGGAACGGATGTGCTACTCTATAAGGGCAGCAGAGGCTTGCGTTCAGGCTTTCAGGTGCGGAGGAAGGTACCCCGCCGCCATCACCCGTCCTGCGGACGGGGAACCTGTTACGGTTGCAGGCGCGCGACGCGCCCCAAACCACAATAGCGCAAGCTGATTCTGAAGATTTCGGCCGACTGGCTCCGAGAAAAAGAGTGCGTGGCAGACCCCACAATCTCTCATTTTCGAGGGGATCAGTCGGCCTTTTTCTTTTACAAGGAGGAATTCCCCATGAAAAAGAAACGAAAGAAACCCATGCGCTGCCCCTATTGCGGGGCCCCAGTGGTGTACCGCAGCGCGGACGGGATCTACCACGAAAACAAGGCGGGCACCATGCTCTATGTCTGTTCCCGATACCCAGAGTGCGACGCCTATGTGCGGGCCCAGCCGGGGACCTCGCTGCCCTTGGGCACCTTGGCCAACGGGGAGCTGCGGGCCCTGCGGAGACAGGCCCACCGGCAGTTCGATCAGCTCTATAAAACCGGGCGCATGACCAAGGAGGAGGCCTACCACTGGCTGGCAGACTTCCTCCAGGCGCCCCAGTCTCAGGCGCACATCGGGTATTTGGGAGAGTACACCTGCAAGCAGGTGATTCAGGCCGCCAAGGAACTGTTGGTCCGTACCGGCCCCAGAGGAGGGAAACCAGCGTGAAATTGACCGCGGAGCAGCAGCGTAAAGCAGAGGAGAATATGGGGTTGGTGGGCAAAGTGCTGGCAGATAAAGTCCATGGCCGGCAGTTTGGCAGCTACACCCGGGAGGATCTGTATCAAATAGGCTGCATTGGCCTGTGTAAAGCGGCGGCTACCGACAAGGGCGGCTGCTTTTCCACCTATGCCTACCGGCTGATCTGGAATGAGATCTGTAATGCCCTGGTTGCCGCCACCCAGCGGGAGAACAAGGAACTGGTCCAGGAGGATCTCTTCTGGGACCGGCAGGAGGCTCCGGCGGACACCCAGGCAGTTTTGGAGCTGAAAACCCTTTTGGATAGAACCGCTCAAAGCGTCACCGGCGTCGCGGCCAAGGGAATCCAGGCCATCCGCCTGCGGCTGGAGCATCCCGAGGCCCAGATCATCGCCGGAGGCACCG
>OLQB01000090.1_pt1 | contig 71376 bp, 110 predicted proteins | sample 1672681 | NCBI WGS metagenome assembly OLQB01 (sample SAMEA3136713, study PRJEB25190) | human gut metagenome | reverse complement strand
CCTGCGCTGCTTTGGCTTGCAGTCCCTGGAGGAACTGCCGCCGCTGCCGGTGTCGGCTGCGCCGCAGGAAACCGCAGAAGAGACCGAAGAAACAGACACACCCACGGCGTAGCGCAGAGGAGGCGAGCGGCCCCTCTTTTGCTATAATGTCTTCGAGTACACAGAAAAACCGACCGGACCCCCGATGGAGGACATACTATGAAGCGTTTTCTGCTGTTATTTCTGCTGCTGGCCCTGCTGCTGAGCCTGACCGGCTGCTTTACCATCACCGGAGACACGACCGACACCTCACCGGAGGGGAAGCAGGAGGCGCCGGAGGAGCAGCACCTGACCGCTGACGTTGACGAGACGCAGGCCTGGCAGCGCACTGCCGGCGCGCCCTGGACCGGCGGAGAACCCCAGACCGTCAGTGCCGACTTTGAGCGCATTAGTGGCGCGGCGGCCCAGGGCATGACCGTGGGGCAGGAACTTCTGCTGCTGGACTTTATGGACTGTTACTACCAGTCCATTGCCGACCTGCGGGTCATTGACCCGGCCGTGCTGTTCGCCGACAGTGAGGAGACGCTCTACCACAAGAATATCTGGCACGGCCTGTGCGTCATCCGCAAGCTCTCGCCCATCGACCTGACCATGACCTCATACAGCTACTCCCTCCGGTGCGTATCCATTACACCCTCCGAGGAGACCGAGGGCGACGTGGACCTGGTGCTCCGGGAGAATAATGTGGTCTATTTCAAGGGCTTGAATGGCCTGCCCTCGGAGCAGTTCGGTATCAAGCACACCTTTACCCTCCGGGGGGAGGGAGACGACTGGTCCATCGTGAAGCACTGGTCTGATGACAATCCCTATTATAGTGCCGACTATGACCGCACCACCCATCAGGACAAGAATTTTCCCGCTATCACCGACTACATAGAGGGCCGCCGCGACCTGCCCCGCGAGGGACTGAGCGTGACAGCCGCTGCCGATCACCCCTATGACCGCGACGCGGCCCGGGCTTATATGCTCACCTGGGTGGGCAAGCGTAATCCGGCCTTCATGGCTTACGACGACTACGGCGGGAACTGCATGAACTTCGGCTCCCAGGTGCTGGCTGCCGGCGGTATTCCCATGGACACGAACGGTGGCTATGAGACAGGCTGGTACTGGTACAGCGCCAGCCAGACCACGCTGCCCTGGGTCAATGTGGGGTCCTTCCGGGACTATGTGGCGGCACCCCGTGTAAGCGGTTTGGTGGCTGTGGCGGACGCGCCCTATTTCAGCGGTGAGACCGGCGATATCATCACCATGGGTGTGGACGAGCCGGCTAACCATACCACCGTTATTCTGGACGCCATTACGGATGAAAACGGCAATGTGGTGGACTATCTGCTCTGCTCGAACACGGCGGATCTGCGGAATTTCCCCGCGTCCGCGTATTACTATACCAATCGTCAGCTGATCAGGGTCATCGGCTGGAACGACTGAGCAAGGAGGCGTATTCCGTGGAATACAAGGTTTTGGCGCTGGGCGATGTGGCCAGCGAAACGGGCCTGCAGCTGCTGGAAAAGAAGCTGCGGGCATTCAAAAAGGAGCATGATGTGCGCTTCACCGTGGTCAATGGGGAGAACATCTCCAGCAGCGGCCTGACGAAGGCGCAGGCGGAGGCCCTGTTTGCCGCCGGCGCGGATGTGATCACCTTGGGCAACCATACCTTCGGTAAACCCCAGATCGCCGCCTATCTGGACGAGGAGCGCTATATCCTCCGGCCCGCCAACTTTACCGGCCGCGCGCCGGGGCACGGCTGTCAGGTGGTAGACTGCGGCGCGTTCAGCGTGGCGGTGATGGTGCTCATCGGCCGCTGCGACCTGGACTTCAACGCGGAAAATCCCTTTACCACCGTCGATAAGCTGCTGAAGGCGCAGACGGACAAGCCCACCTTTACACTGGTGGAATTCCACGCTGGAGCCACCAGCGAAAAGCTGGCCATGGCCTACCATCTGGATGGCCGTGTCTCCGCCCTTTGGGGTACCCACACCCACGTGCCTACGGCGGATATGCAGGTATTCCCCAAGGGTACCGGCTATGTCACCGATCTTGGCATGACTGGCCCCATCCGTTCTGTCCTGGGTATCCGGCCGGAGCAGTCTGTGGAGTTCTTCCTGGGCGGTCTGCCGGGCCGCTATCAGGCGGCGGAGGGCCCCTGCTCCGCCCAGGGGTGCATTTTTACCCTGAACAGCGACACGGGGCTGTGCGAAAAAGTGGATAGAATAGAAATAAAATAACGGATACACGCAAGAAAGCGAACTGAATGAAAACAGGAGTGAATTTTTGACTATGTCTGTGGAAAAAGTAAGAGAATACCTGACCCCCTACGGTGTCGCGGATCGTATGCGCGAGTTTGAGGTCTCCAGCGCCACGGTGGAGCTGGCTGCTCTGGCTGTGGGCGTGGAGGGTGCCCGTATCGCCAAGACCCTCAGCTTTAAGGTGGGGGAGGACCCCATCCTCATCGTGGCCGCCGGCGACGCCAAGGTGGACAACAGCAAGTATAAGCACTTCTTCGGCGCTAAGGCCAAAATGCTCACCGCCGAAGAGGCTGTGGAGCGTATCGGCCACGCCGTGGGCGGCGTGTGCCCCTTCGCTCTGCCCGACGACGTTAAGACGTACCTGGATGTGTCCCTCAAGCGCTTTGACACGGTGTTCCCCGCTGTGGGCAGCGCGGCCAGCGCCATTGAGCTGACCTGTGACGAGCTGGAGCACTGCTGCGGAAAGAACTTCGTCCAGTGGGTGGATGTGTGCAAGGGCTGGCAGGAAGAGGAAGCGTAAATGGTGCGGGTCGTTCACGCAGGTGACTTCCACCTGGACAGTGCCTTCGGTGCGCTGACGCCGGAGCAGGCCCGCCAGCGTCGTATGGAGAGCCGCCGCACGCCGGAGCGCCTGGTGGAGTGGGCCAACGACCACGGTGCAGACCTGCTGCTCCTCTCCGGCGACCTTTTCGACAGCGACAGCCCCTATGGCGACACCGCGCCCCTGCTGGCCCAGGCACTGGGGTGCTTCCGCGGTCAGGCGGTCATCGCGCCCGGCAACCACGATCCCCTTACACCGGACGGGCCCTATGCCCGCACGCGCTGGAGCGACAACGTTCACATCTTTACAGAGGACCGTATGCAGACCATTACATTTCCGGACCTGAACTGCGCCGTACACGGCGCGGCCTTCACCGCCCCGGAGTGTCCCACGGACAGTGTACTCCCCGGCTTCCGTGTGCCGCAGGACGGCCTTATCCACATTGGTCTGCTCCATGGCGACGTTACGACCTCCGACAGCCGCTACCGTCCGATCCGCGCGGCGGATATCGCCGGCAGCGGGCTGGACTATCTGGCGTTGGGCCATGTTCACAGCTGCAGCGGCGTTCTGACCGCCGGGGCGGTCCCTTATGCCTATTGCGGCTGCATCGAGGGCCGCGGCTTCGACGAGCTGGGCGAACGGGGATTTCTCTTCGGCGAGGTGGGGGCGGGCACCGCCGATCTGCGATTTGTCCCCTTTGCCCGGCGCCGCTACTGCATCGCCCAGGTGGATGTCACCGATGGCGACGCCCTCACCGCCCTGGAACGTACCCTGCCCCATGATACGGAGCAGGATATCTACCGCCTGCGTCTGACCGGTACGCCGGAGCAGCCGCCCCGCCTGTCCCTGCTGGAGGAGGCCCTGTCGGGCCGATTCTTTGCTCTGCAGCTGCGGGACGAGACTACCGTGCGCCGGGACCTGTGGGACAAGTGCGGCGAGGATACGCTGCGGGGCCTGTTTTTGCAGGAGTTGCGCCGCCAATACGACGCCGCCCCGGACGACGCTGTCCGCCGCCGTATTGAGCAGGCGGCCCGATTCGGCACGGCGGCCATGGATGACCGGGAGGTATGAGCATGAAGAATATCCTGATGATCGGCACCGGCGGTACCATCGCCAGTGAGATGACGCCCTCCGGCCTGACGCCGGAGCTGAACAGCACGCAGCTGCTGTCCTTCGTTCCCCGTATCGGCGAGATGTGCCATGTGGATTGCGTTCAGCTCTACAGCCTGGACAGCACCAATATCCGTCCCGCCCATTGGCTGGGTGTGGCCAAGGCCGTGCGGGAGAATTACGCCAGATATGACGGCTTTGTTATCTCCCACGGCACGGACACCATGGCCTATACCGCTGCCGCGCTTAGCTATCTGATCCAGGGCAGCCCAAAGCCCATCGTCCTTACCGGCGCGCAGAAGCCTATCTGGTTCGACGGTACCGACTCCAAGCGCAACCTGACCGACGCGTTTCTCTACGCCTGTCGCGGCTGCGGCGGCGTGCAGATCGTATTCAACGGCAAGGTCATCCTGGGTACCCGTGCCCGCAAGACCTGCTCCAAGAGCTTTCAGGCCTTTTCCAGCGTCAACTATCCCGACCTGGCCGTGGTACAGGACGAGCACCTGCTGCAGTATATGCGCTGCGCCTGCTATCCCAGCCCGGTGTTCTATGACGCGCTGGACGACAAGGTGGGACTGCTGAAGCTGATCCCCGGCACCCCCGCCGCTGTGCTGGAATTCATGCTGGACCGGTTTGACGGCCTGGTCATTGAGTCCTTCGGCGTAGGCGGCCTGCCGGAATATGAGGGCGACGCCAGCTATTTCGATATCATTCACCGGGGAATCGCGCGGGGCAAGCTGGTGGTCATGACCACCCAGGTGCCCAACGAGGGCAGCAATCTGGCGGTCTATCATGTGGGCGGGCGGCTGAAAAGCGCCCTATGTCTGCTGGAGGCCTACGACATGACCACGGAGGCTGCCGTGGCCAAGCTTATGTGGATCATGGGGCAGACCCGTGATTTCGACGAGACGGAGAGGCTGTTTTACCGCCCGGTGGCCCGGGATATACTGTATGAGAATTAAAAAGGAAGCGCCGGGGGGCGCTTCCTTTTTTTGCAGTTTATGACGAAGAGGGGATACGTTTGCCTCAGCTGTTCTTTTTTGTCACCGGGCGGCGGTACAGCAGACGGGCCAGCTTCTTCCGGTCAAAGGGAATGAGAGGGTACAGGTATCCCTTACCCACCAGCGGCTTTGCCGTCACGATCAGCGTCAGCGTGATCGCGATCCCTGCCGCGAAGCCCCACCAGTCCCACAGCCAGATCAGCACCAGCAGCAGCATCCGGCACAGCTTTGTGGCGTAGCCCATCTCATAGCTGTGCTGGGCGTAGTTGGCCACTGCCACGAAGGCCATATACACCAGCACCTCCGGCACCAGCCACCGGGCCTGCACCGCGAAGTCGCCCAGTATCAGCGCACCCAGCATACTGAACGAGTTGCTCAGCACATCCGGTGTGTTCAGCGACGCGATCTTCAGTATGTCAATGATCAGCTCCACCAGCAGCAGCTGCACGATCAGCGGCACATAGTATTCGTCCTGTACCAAAAGGAAACGCAGGTTCTCGTGCAGCGTATCCGGGTTCTTCACCAGCAGGTACCACAGCGGTGTAATGAACATGGTCAGCAGCAGCACCAGCGTCCGTATGATCTGCAGATACGTGCCGATGAGGGGCGGGAAGTAGTAGTCGTTGATCTCCTCGTTGAACCGCAGGATCGTTGTGGGCAGCAGCAGGGCCGACGCTGAATTGTCCACCAGCACCACCACATCGCCCTCCATGATACACGCCGTGGCCACGTCCGGACGCTCGGTATACCGCACCTTGGGAAAAGGTTTATATAAACTAAGTACTTACAGAAAATCAAATTCAATCCGGCGGTCTTTGTATAGCCGGATTTCTTTTATTTTGAGTTTCCAAAATGCTTGTTTATTTTCTTTGTTAAGTTGTTTGTATATTTCTTGCCATCCTGCGGAAAATAAGGTTGCAATTTCTTCTGGTGCGCGGCTTTGTGATTTTACCTGTGTAAGCTCATCCATTTGTGATGTCAGTTCTGCATACTTTTTTGAGTAGTCCGCCTTTGAAATCATGTCGTCTATATATAACTCTGACAACTTGGATAGTTTTTTTTGTAAAGCCTTTAATTGCACATCTTGGTTTGCTTTGGGTTCTTGCCGCGGTTTGGCTTGCAATTTTACCTGTATCTGTTCGTCTATTGTCGACAACAAATAATCTTCAATTTTCCATTCGACAGTAAAATTACCGTTGTTGCATCCTTTCCTCTGGGCAGATCCTTGACAATAGTAAGAGTAAGAACACTTCCCGCTTGCGCGTGGAGTTGGATGCCCTGTCATTCTGCGCCCGCATTCCCCACAGATTATTAGCCCCGAAAAAATATACGTTCGATTGCAGGGGGATTTTCGCGTTACCCTGGTGCGTAAGTCTTGCACACGCTGGAATTCCTGCGGTGTTAAATACGGGGGTAATTTTATCCCGTGCCAGTCTCCCATGTATCCGGTGTTGTCCAACATTTGGCTGGCTGTTTGGTATTTAAGTTTTAATTCCGGTACTGCGTCCATCGCTTTTGTTATAGATCCGGTTTCCAAAAATGTAGAAAAATATCTCCGTATAACCGGCTCCGCTTCTTTGTCTATAACAGCAAATTTCCCTTCAATTTTGTATCCTTTCGGCAGATGACCGGTGCAAACCTCATTTCGATCTTTTTTTGCATCAAGCACTTTTTTTATGCGTTCACTGGCGCGGTCAGCTTCGTCCTGTGCTACGGAAAGCATAATGTTAATCTTCAACCGGCCTGCGGCTGTAGACGTGTCGTAGTCCTCATAAATCGTTTTCCACGACACGTTGTGGGCTTCAAGGATTTCCTGCACCTTGTAATATTCACCGATGTTGCGAAACCAACGGTCCAGTTTTGTGACAAGAATAATGTCTACCTCATCACGCTTGACGGCTTCCAGCAGTTGAAGCATGGCGGGACGCTTTTCAATCTTCTTTCTGGCGGAAAACCCGGCATCCTGGAAAACGCCTACCACCTTCATATTGTGGGCTTTGGCGTATTCTTCGAGGTCGTTCTGCTGATCGTGAATAGACAAGCCAAACTTTTTCTGTTCTTCCGTGGACACACGCGGGTATAATGCTGCCCGCAATACTACATTCATTGTTTATCTCCTCCCTTATCTGGCGACAATGTATACTTTTTTGCATAGCGAAAATACATCATCAAAATAGCGGCAAAAAAGCCAATACCGACCGCAAGCAGCAAAAAGACGATCCACGCGAATATGCTGGCCTCTCCACCCTGAATAAGCCCCTGGTGGGGGATACGGTAGTCAAAAAAGATATATCCCACGATAACAGCCATAAATATGGCGCACAAAAACGTAAGGCCATAAATAGCAAATTTTGTGTCCCGCGATTTCTTGCGGTGGTAGTTAATGGTTTTTGCCATCTGCTCCATGCCGCCCTCAAGATGGGCTATCTGCACATCGGCATCATGGATCTGTTTTTGATGCGCCAGCTTTTCGTTGGCTTGTGCTAACTTATCTTCTGTTGTCACTTCTTTTTCAATCCCAAAATATTCATCCATCGAAACGCCAAGAGCGGCACAAATAGAGCCCATTTTGTACACGCTCGGTTCCTTTGATGATACGGAGAAAAAATTGCTTATTGTCGATGCCGAAATGTCCGTCATGTCAGCAAGATCTTGTATAGTTAAGTTCTGCCGGTCTTTTGCATCTCTGCACAAATCCTGTAATGTTTTTCCCATTTTCTACCTTTTCCCCTTTTTTGGGTAGGAAAATCCTAATTCTGTTGTGCCGAAAACAGCAATTATCCTAATCTGGCATTGACCTTCCAAACCCTGATTTGTTAGTGTGGACGTGCAGCCGGTAAGCAGAAAGGCCACCGGCGAGAATAGCCCCGCTGTCCGTTGCGGGAGCAGCGGGGCTATTTGCTTACTTTAATCATCATTACGCCCCCCCAGTTTTAATCAAGCGCTTAAGCGTGTCCCTATCCCACAGCAAAACGCCGGTTGCTTCCGCAATTTCTTTCGCGCCTGCTGTAAAATACCTATTTGTCATTACAACCCCAATATGACAATGGTAAAATGCTTTTCCAGCATTTACTTCCTGCACCGGCTTGTTTCCTAAATCGAAAGAATAGCACTTACATTGAATGGCATATTTGGCATCGCCAAATTTAGCAAGGACGTCAACGCCCTGATCTCCGCTGCCGCGTGTGACTTCAACATTGGAGAAACCGTTTTTCTTTAGAAGATCTGCACACCAGTACTCAAAATCGTGCCCTTCCATTCCATCTACTTTGCATAGCTCCGCTTCCGGACTGATTGCTTCACAAGGCGCAAAACATGAATTTGCGCGGGCAATCTTAAGCGTTGGGATAAGCGCTTCGCATTGTGACCGCGTAAGCAATATTTGCCGAGGCCGAGAACCTTCGAACGGGCCGACAATACCCAGCGTTTCCATCGCGTCGATCAATCGTAAGGCTTGAGAATACCCAAGATTGAGCCTACGCTGCAGCATAGAAACGGACGCTTGCCCGGTTTCCATGACCACTTTTATTGCATCCGGTAAAAGCGGATCGTGGGCTTCGCCATTGGCAGTAATAAAAGGTTCTTGCGGCAAGCTTGCTTTTTCAACGCGCTTATCAAGCCACACAAACAATGCTGTAAACGCGGACGGGACAATAATAAGAGCTACGGTCGCGCCATAAGTAAGCATTGCCGTTCCGTCTGCTTGTGGCACACTTGCGGAAGGAATAAGCAACAACGCTATAATGGTAAAAAACAAAGTGAGAACAAAAATAGCTACGGACTTTAGTTTACGATGCCTTTTCATTTTAGCCCCCCAAAAATTTTCAATGTGTTGCACGTTTGCGGGCAACAAACAGCTTGTGTGTAACTATAAGTGTACTAACTTAGTTGTACACCGAGAAAATAATATGTCAAATTAAGAAAGGGGAAAGAAATGGACAACCAGGTAAAAATGGCCGCCGCGCTTTTTATGATGCTCACCCAGGAGCAAAAAGACGTTATGCTTGATCTTGTAGAAAGCCTTTTATTAGAGCAAGCACAGTGTCCTTTTGTTGAGAAGTAAGACGCATAAAGCCGTCTACAAATTGTGCAAGTTTTGCTTCGCCCTCGCCCTCTGTGGCGGGGGCTTTTTTTGCGCCCTCCGGCGGCAGGACGGGCAATTCATCGCCGTCCAGCTCCGCGAGAGTGATGCCAAAATGCTCGGCTATCTTTTGGCGCGTTTTAGGGTGCGGAATTACAGTGCCCGCTTTCCAGTTTGCGACAGATTGACCGTTTACTCCTATAATTTTTGCAAATCTGTATGCAGAATATTCGCGCTGCTCTAAAGCGTAGTTAAAATTATTGGTAAAACTCATAAAAACAGAACCCTAATTTAGTGCATGTTGACACCCTAAATTCGGTTGACAGATGCCCTAAGTTAGGGTATAATTGTCATCGTGGACAGGCAATAAAAACCTGCACCACCCCGATAAATAGGGCTGGCGTGATAGGAAAGTTTGTAGCAAAACCAAACTATCACAAATACTCTAATTTGTCAAGAAAATAATCTAACTTTGGAGGTGATATTTTGGGATTTGGTGAAAACCTCGCACGGTTGCAGGAGGAACACGGCGAGACGAGTTACCGACTGGCAAAGGCTATCGGCGTACATCAGACGTCCATTACGAACTGGAAGAACGGCATCAAGCCGCACCCGAAGCACGCGAAGCTGGTTGCAAAGCACTACGGCGTGAAGGTGGAGGAGCTGATGGGGACGATGCCGCAGGTGTAAGAAAAAGCCCCGCCCAGTGGTTGCGGCACTGGACAGGGCATCTCCGAAACATCTACCAAAATGTTCTGCGGATAGTATACCACGACCGCAGAGGAAAGGCAAGAGGTTATGACATGTGCTGAAATTGCCGTGATGTTATGGGCACGGCAGAACGGAATGGAAATTATCAAGGTCGAGTACATTCGACAGGAGGAAACGACATGAGTTGGTTTGCATGGACGCTGGCGTTTATCGGCGCGGCGTGGCTGAGCTGGGCTATCGTCAAGGGCGTGGAGGCGCTGTGGCGATGAGAGAGCGGAACAGGCGGGCGCGGGAATACTCCCGGCTATGCCGCACCAGGAGATGGTGCAGGCGTATGTGGGTAGTGGCAATCGTCCTGTGGGTGATGCTGCTGGTGCTGGTGGCGTGGTGCCTGACACTGCCGCCTGTGCAGGAGGACGTGGTGCAGTCACCGCCCACGGCGGAGATCGCGGAGCCGGAGCCGGAGAACCTGCTGGTGTGCGACATCACCGGGTATTGCGCCTGCTGCACACCCTACGCCCACATGAACCAGCGGGGCGGCAAGGTGCTGACGGCATCCGGCCTGTGGGTGGACATCGGCGAGGCGGTAGCGGTAGACCCGGACGTTATCCCGCTGGGCAGCACCGTGACGCTGGGCGGCAAGACTTACATAGCAGCCGATACCGGTGTGTACGGCTACACGGTGGACGTGCTGATGAGCCATGAGGACGCGGCGCAGGCCGGTGTTGTGAAAGCGCTGGTGAAGTGGGAATGATCGGACTGGTGAACCGGACGGCTCCGCCCTGCAAGGGCTGCCAGCGCAGACACGCGAGGTGCCACGGGGAGTGCGAGGACTATAAAGCGTTCCGGCGGGATGTTGAGGCCGACAAGGCGAAACGCTACGCATCGTACAGCGAGGCTGATTTTTATAGCATGAACAGCGCAAGGCGCGAGAACGCCAAAAAGGCGATAAGAAAGAGGGATGGAAGATGAAGGTTTATAAGGCAACAGACAAGGACATGAAGTGCCGCGGCTTTCAGTATGAGTTGGGCAAGACGGCGGAGGTTGATGGTGATATTGAGCTGTGCAAGAACGGCCTACACGCCTGTGAGATGCCGCTGGATGTGCTGGGCTACTACGCGCCAGGTAACGGTTCTCGGTACTTTGAGGCGGAGCTGGAGGATGTCAGCGACGAGAAAGGCAACGATACAAAGCGCGTCGGCAAGAAGCTGACATTAAGCGCGGAGATCGGTATTCCGGGGCTGGTCAAGGCACATGTGGAGTACGTCAAGGCGCAGTGCGACTTTGACAACGCCATCAAAAAGGCAGACGCTGAAAAGAAAAACCACGCCACCGGCGAGAGGGGCGCAGCATCCGCCACCGGCGAGAGGGGCGCAGCATCCGCCACCGGCTTGAGGGGCGCAGCATCCGCCACCGGCGAGAGGGGCGCAGCATCCGCCACCGGTAAAGGCTGCGTGGCCATGACCACCGGCTTTTATGGCCGCGTAATGGGTGATCTTGGAAACGCTATTGTGTGCGTTGAGAGAAATACCAATGGTGATATTGCTACTATTTTGGCTGGCATTGTGGATGGTGAAACGCTGAAACCAGGCGTGTGGTACACCGTTAAGGATGGACAGTGGGCGGAGGCATAGGAATGAACCGACTAAAAGAACGGCGGTTGGAGCTGGGGCTGACGCAGGAGGCTGTCAGCGGCATTCTGAAGCTGACAGACGCACGGATGGACGTGAGCATGGTGAGCCGGTTTGAAAACGGCGTGTGCCTGCCCACGGAGGAAGTCGCCGAGGCGCTGGAGGCGGCGCTGCGGGCCAGCAGGGCGTATCTGTTCGGCGAGGACGAGAAAGCGGAATTGCCCATGCGGACGGCGGAGACAGAGCGCATCGCCTGCCTGATCCCAAAGGGGCGCAGGAACGCCATCAGCCGGGAAGACCTAGCGGCGGCGCTGCACACCACCGACAGGAAGATGCGAAAGGCCGTGGCGGAAGCCAAGAAGCATGGCGTGATGATCTGCAACGATGGGGACGGGTACTACCAGAGCGACGAGCTGAGCGACCTGTGGCGGCAATACAGGCGGGAGACGGCGCGGGCTATGTCTATCCTCAAGGCGCGGAAGCCTATGCGGGAAGTGCTGAAAGCGGCTGGGAGGCCGGTATGAGCGTGTTTGACTACAAGGAGCCGCGGGTGGAGCCGAAGCCCTACAAGGTGCCGCGATGCCCGGTGTGCGGCGAGGAAACAGATACCTTGTACAAGAATATTTACGGCGAGACCGTTGGGTGCGATGTGTGCATCCGAACGGTGGACGCATGGGAGGAAAAGAAATGAGCTTGAGTTTATACCATATTGACCAGGCGCTGGAGGCGCTGATCGACCCGGAGACCGGGGAGCTGCTGGACTACGATGCTTTTGAGCAGCTGCAGATGGACAGGGAGCACAAGATCGAGAACATGGTGTGCTGGTCCAAGAGCCTGGACGCGGAGGCAAAAGCCATCCGGGACGAGGAAAAGGAGCTGGCGGAGCGCTGCCGCACGATGGAGCGCAAGCGTGACCGGCTGCGGGACTACGTTGACCGGGCGCTGGACGGGCACCCTTTCCAGACGGCGAAGTGTTCCGTTACCTACCGCAAGAGCACGGCGGTGGAGATCACCAACATGGAGGAGCTGGTGCGGTGGTGCATGGACAACGGCTATGACGGCAAGGTGACGTATGCAGCGCCTACGGTGGCCAAGAGCGACATTGCCCCGCTGCTGAAAGCCGGTGTTGCGGTGGACGGCGCGGAGATCGCCGAGCGGATGAACATGGGGGTGAAGTGATGGGCGCACATGTTTACGGGAAGCTGATGATGATCCAGCAGGAGCTGAAGGCACCGAAGGGGCAGTACAACAGCTTTGCGAAGTACAACTATCGGAGCTGCGAGGATATTCTGGAGGCGGTAAAGCCTTTGTGCATCAAGAACAACGCCACGCTGCTGCTGAATGATGCGGTGCAGGAAGTATCCGGCAGATTTTACGTTGTGGCAACTGCAACGCTCATAGACACAGAGAGCGGTGACAGCGTTTCTGCAAACGCCTACGCCAGAGAGCCGCAGGACAAGAAGGGCATGGATGACAGCCAGATCACCGGCATGGCATCCAGCTACGCCAGAAAGTACGCACTGAACGGCCTGTTCTGCATCGACGACACGAAGGACGCGGACACGGACGAGGCAAAGCGGCAGGAGCATAAGCCTGTAAAAAAGGGCACAATGGAAGTCATTTACTGCCAAGACTGCGGATTGCCTATCACCGCCACGACGAAGCGAGACGGCACCATCTGGGACAGCGCGGACATTGCCAAGTACAGCTCCGGGCGGATGGGCAGGACGCTGTGTGCCAAGTGCATTAAGGCCGCGATGAAGAAGGAGAAGTAATATGCAGCAGGTGACAGTCGATGGCGCGCGGTGGCAGCAAGACAGCGAGGGCACATGGCTGGCGCTGCGGGTGAAGTCACAGCAGACCGCGATGGACGTGTGCGACGCGCTGAAGCCTGGCAAGGAGTACAACGTGACAATCAAGGGCAAAGGCCGGAGCCTGGATGCCAATGCCTATTGCTGGGTACTGCTGGACAGGCTGGCGGCACACTACGGCATCTCCAAGCAGGAGGTGTACCGGCAGGAGATACGGAACATTGGAGGCGTGAGCGAAGTGCTGTGCCTGCGGGAAAAGGCGGCAGAGCCGTTTTGCAGGGCATGGGAGCGGAACGGAATCGGCTGGATGGCGGATACGTTCCCCAGCAAGCTGAAGGGCTGCGTGACCGTGACAGTATGGTACGGCAGCAGCACCTACGACACGGAGCAGATGTCGCGGTTGATAGACGCCGTTGTGCAGGATTGCAAAAGCGCAGGGATTGAGACTATGACGCCGGCAGAGCTGGATGCGCTGGTGAGCCAGTGGGGAGAGGTAAGCGCATGAACAAGCTGCACATACAGCCCTGCTGGACGTGCAAGAAGTGATACGGCGACTGCAGCTGGTCGAGGAAAGACCCGGAGCCGGTGCCCGGATGGGACGCTACGCCTACGGTGAAGAAAAAAGGAGGCCGCAAGGCGGGCATCATGCACAGCTACGCCATTCACAGCTGCCCGGAATACGAGTGGGACGGGACGGAGGAAGCGCATGGAGAGTAAGAGATGCTTTTTGTGCGGCAGGAATGACCCTGGCGACCCATTGGAGAAGCACCATCTGCTGGGCGGCGCCAACCGCAAGAAAAGCGAAAAATACGGCCTTGTGGTGTACCTGTGCGGCAACAGGTGCCACAGGAACGGAAAGACGGCAGTACACCGCAGCGGCGAACAAATGCGCAGGCTGCGGCGGTACGGACAGCTAAAGGCCATGCAGGAGCAGGGATGGACGGAAGAGGACTTCCGGCGAGAATTTGGAAAAAGTTACTTATAAGGAGATTTGATATGCTGAACAAGATTTTTGTCATGGGTAGATTGACCAAGGACCCCGAGCTGCGGCGCACCAATAACGGCACCGCCGTTGCCAGCTTTGCCCTGGCGGTAGACCGGGACTTTAAGAACGCAGACGGGACCAAGGACACGGACTTCATCGACATTGTGGCGTGGCGCGGTACGGCGGAGTTTGCTTCCAAGTATTTCACCAAAGGCCGCATGGCGGTGGTGGAGGGCCGGCTGCAGATGCGTGACTGGCAGGACAAGAACGGAAACAACCGCAGAAGCGCCGAGATCGTGGCGGACAATATGTATTTTGGCGACAGCCGGAAGGACATGGACGCGCATGGAACGTTTCCTCGGACGGACGGCAAGAGCCAGTTCGTGGAGATGGACGAGGATGACAGCCTTGATCTGCTGCCGTTTTGAAAGGAGTATGTATGGAAAATTGGAGAGATATCCCCGGATACGAAGGGATTTACCAAGCATCAGATTTGGGGCGCATTCGTAGTGCACCCGGTAAAACTACATCAAACAGCAGATACAGCAAGCGGGTATGGAAATCTCGCATCTTAAAGCCGAAAGCGCAGGTGAATAGTGGCCGCGGGGATTACAGAGTTTCTTTGTGGAAAGATGGTAATCACAAAGACGCGCTTGTTGCAAGATTAGTTGCTATGGCATGGTGCGATGGGTTTTCCGAAGGGTTAACTGTGAACCACAAAGATGGCGATTATAGAAACAATACTCCCGAAAATTTGGAATGGGTTACATTGGCAGATAATATACGCCACGGTTTTGAAACAGGCCTTTATAAAAACAGCATGAACAGAGTGCTTCTTGTCGCAACGGCGACTGGGAGTATGCGGTTGTTTTCTTCCATGAAAGCAGCATCGCGGTTTTTAGGCCGTTGTGATGGATATATATCGGGTGCTGTAAAAAACGGAGGGCATGTTACAGGTAAAAACGGAGATGCGTATATCGCTATTTTACAGAACTAAGGGTGTGACGTGAATGGGCAAGATGCAGGAAGAGATCAAGGCATTGCGGCGGCAGAACACGCATTTGCAGAACGTGGTACAGCGGCAGCGGCAGCACCTGTCAGAGTTTGCCGGTGCCGTGCAGGACTACAGGAAGGCCATCACGGCGCACTATGTGGCCTGTGCCATTACCTTCGGAGAGAAACGGGAGGACTGCGACACGCTGTGGGGCTGGCATCTGGAGGTACCCGCTGACCTTGTGAGTAAGGCGCTGGAGAACTACACAGGCGATGTGTGGTTGGACAAGGAGCGCGGGGTGTACGTCATCGGCGCGATGCCGAAGGAGTGATACCTATGGGCAAGTGCTACGTGAAAGCCTACTATGACTGGATAGAGCAGACAGCGGCGCTGTCCGATGCAGAGCGTGGACGATTGTTTATCGCCATTCTGGAGTACGCAAGAACAGGCACCCAGCCGGAGTTGGAGGGTGCGGAAAGCATACTGTTTCCGGTGTTCCGGACGATGCTGGACAGGGACGAGGAGCTTTCCGCTGAACGGGCAAGGAACGGGACAAAAGGCGGCAAGCAAACGCAAGCAAGTTTAAGCAAAATCAAGCAAACCGAAGCAAACGCAAATGACCACAAGCCTACTAAGACAAAGAAAGAAGACAAAGACAAAGACAAAGACAAAGACTTATTCCCACCTGACGGTGGGAGCACGCGCGCGAAGCGCTTTACCCCACCCACACTGGCAGAGGTTCAGTCCTACGTGGCTGAACGCCATTCGGCGGTAGACCCGCAAGGCTTTATCGACTTCTACGAAGCGAAAGGCTGGATGGTTGGCAAGACCCCCATGAAAGACTGGAAAGCGGCTTGCCGAAATGCTGAGAAGTGGGAACGGTGGGTACATGCCCCTGCTGCACCTGTCGGCAAAACCGACGGTGCACGTGATGCCTGGATGGGCAAGTACATCAAGGGGGCGAAGCCATGAATGCGGGCATCTGGAAGATCGCCACGGCGAAGCTGTGCGGGCAGTGCATCCGGGACATGGAGGACGAGTACATCTTCTCCCCCGTGTGGCGGAGGACGCTGGGCGGAAAATGCGAACGCTGCGGAGAAAACCGCGTCGTCCATGAGGCGCAGTACACGATGAACAAACGAGGGCTGGAGAAAAGAGGGAAACTGAATGGGCCTGATGAGTAACGATCTGGCGCGGCTGTCCCCGGCGGCACAAAAGCAGGTCATGGAGAAGATGCGGAAACCGGGGAAGTACAAGGCGCAGAAGACCAAGCGCGGGAAGCTGACCTTTGACAGCAAGAAGGAGGCGGAGCGCTACGACGCGCTGATGCTGCTGCAAAAGGCCGGGGAGATACGGGGGGCTGAAATTGCAGGTGCGGTACTGCTTGCAAGAGGCGTACACGACGTTTGAGGGCGACCGGGTGAAAAGTATCGATTACATTGCTGACTTCGTGTACGAGCGCAGAACGGCTCCTGACAGCTACGGCCAGCGGTACTGGCTGCCGGTGGTGGAGGACGTGAAGGGGATGCGTACCCGCGAGTATGCCATGAAAGCAAAGCTGTTCCGCAGTAGGTACGGGTTTGCTATACGGGAGGTGTGACATGGAGCGCACAAACCAGCCGCTGACGAATGAAGCGGCAAGGAAACTGATGGCGCTGGACGTGCAGGACAAGGAGATACTGACCTACGAAAAGCTGGACGAGTGGTACACCGCATGGGGCGGACAGTGCTACGTCAGCTTCTCCGGCGGCAAGGACAGCACGGTGCTGGCGTATCTGGCGGCGCGGTACCTGTCGAGTTTTAGGACACCGCCGTGGGAGCTGAACTTGGTGTTTGTGAACACTGGGTTGGAGTACCCGGAGATACAGAAGTTCGTCAATGAGTACGCCGACTGGCTGCGGAGGGAGTTTCCCCGCGTGACCATCAACCTTTACCGTCTGCGCCCGAAGATGAACATTCGGCAGGTGGTGACGAAGTATGGGTACAGCATTATCGGTAAAGACGTAGCGCACCGAATAGAAACTGCGCGGCGTTCACCAGATAGCCGAAGTATGAAGCTATTGCGTGGGGAAGTCTTACGCACCGATGGGGGAAAGAGCATATACAACTGCGAAAAGTGGGAGTATTTGCTTTCAGCTCCATTTCTCATATCAGACAAGTGTTGTGAAATTATGAAAAAGTTTCCATCAAAAAGCTATGAGCACCGAGCGGATGTCAAACCCACGACGGCAACAATGGCGGAGGAAAGTCTTTTGCGGATGCAAAAATGGCGCGAAACTGGCTGCAACGCCTTTGAAGGAAAGCGCCCCTTATCTAAGCCCATGAGTTTCTGGGCGGAGCAGGATGTACTGCGGTTTATCGTGGAGCGCAACCTACCCTACGCCAGCGTGTACGGAGACATCGTAGCCAGCGACGGCGAGAACGACTACGGCACAACGCTGATCGACTGCAATCTGCACTGCACGGGATGCCAACGCACGGGCTGCATGTTCTGTGGATTTGGAAGTCATCTCGAAAAAGGCACAAACCGATTTGAACGCATGAAGCTGACGCACCCGAAGCACTATGCGTTCTGCATCGGCGGTGGTGCGTTTGACACGGATGGGCTGTGGAAGCCTACCAAAGACGGCCTCGGTTATGCGCGGGTGCTGGACTACATCGGAGTGAGGTATTGACATGGGCAAGCAGCATTTGAGCAGGGACGACCGCATCTTTATGCGTGGCAAGCTGCAAGGCACACGGGAGAACATGGACATGGTGGCGATGGTGCTGATGGACAAATGCGGCTGGCACGTCTTAGAGGAGACATCGGATAGCCGGGACACGCAGAGCATTGCGTACCTGTACGAGTGCCTGGAGAAGCTGGCGGAGGAAATAAACGAGGGCCGCATCAAGCGAAAGCACATCAAGGACGTGCTGAAGGACGAGTGCGGCGTGGTGTTTGGAGATTGATATGAAAGTTTTAGTTGCGTGTGAAGAAAGCCAGGAGGTGTGCAAGGCGTTTCGTGAGTTGGGGCATGAAGCATATTCCTGCGACATACAGGAGCCGTCTGGCGGACATCCGGAGTGGCATATCCTCGGTGACGCTCTCGAAGCCGTTAAATGCGGGAGCGTGACTACGCTGGACGGACAAGGACATGAAGTCGGTAAGTGGGAGCTGTTGATTGCACATCCACCGTGCACATACCTGACTGTTACCGGGAATCGCTGGTTTAACACGGGAAGATATGGCGAAAAGGCGGTCAGACGGTTGCAGTTGCGGGAAGAAGCTGCGGCGTTTTTTATGGCCTTTGTAAATGCTGACGTTTGTAAAATCGCGGTAGAAAATCCGGTCGGATATATGTCTACACACTATCGTAAGCCTGATTGTATTATCCAGCCGTATGAATTCGGGAACCACGCAAGAAAAAAGACTTGCCTATGGCTTAAAGGCTTACCCGCTTTGCGACCGACAAACATTGTAGATGCAGGAGATATTTTGCCAGGCGGGTACAGTGTGGGGGCAAGCGCGGACTCTGCAAAAGACGAGACTGGTAAGATTCTGCGATGGAATGACCCGCGTACAGCAAAAGCCAGGAGCAAGACATTTCCCGGCATCGCCAAAGCAATGGCCGCGCAGTGGGGCGGAAATGCGAGAGGAGGAATGACATGACAAGAGATGAGATCGTGACCGCGCTGCGGTGCTGTGCGGGAGACAGTTGCGAAGGATGCCCATATGATGAAATTTTTACCATAGAAGACGCGAAATGTATCGGGGAAGCGATGGGTATCGCCGCTGACCTGATCGAGAACCAGCAGCGGCACATCGAGGCACTGATGAAAGCCAACGACAGCCTGAAAGACGCCATTGCACGGCGGGATAAGCAGATAGAGGACATGAAGCAGGGCATGGCACAGCTGGCAAAGGCTGTGGCGGTGAAGGAGGAGCAGAGTGAACTGCACGCCATGAACAACGAGCTATGCCAATACTGCGGGAAGTACAAACACGCACACGAGGGCGCCTGTTACGGGTGCAGATGGAGGGAAATGTGATGAACAACAATTCTAACGCACTGGGCGGTCTTGGTGGAACGCTGCTGCAAATCGCATTTATTGTACTGAAGCTATGCGGTGTTATCAACTGGTCGTGGCTGTGGGTGCTGTCACCCATGTGGATCGGATTTGCGCTGTGGCTGCTGGCTGTGGTGATTTTTTCCATCGTAAAAGCGAAGGAATGGAGGGATGATGAATGAGCCGTTTTACTGAAACTGCTGTGGGAAGCACGGGATATGTGGCCGCGCAGGGTTATGCACCGCCGAAGGGGAACACGGTGGAGACCAGCGGATATAGCTCCGCAGACATTTGCGGATACCGCCTGCCATGTGGACTGTGCCTGATGATGGAAAAGCCGTGCCCCATGCAGCGGGTGACACACAACGAAGTGACGTGCTCAAACACGGAGGAAGAGTAAATGGATGCTGTGAAGTTTATCGAGGAGCGGAACAGAATGTGCGGCACCATGAGTGAGGTGTGGGGCGTTGATGCGGCGCAAATTGTGAAGAACACCGAAGAATGGGCTGCTGCACATCCGCGAAAGACGCGAAAGAGCGTTTTTCTGGAGCGGTATCCTAATGCCCAAGTTGTCGCTGACACTGACATACCTTGTGTATACCCGTGCGATATAGAACAGGGTATGAAGGACGTTAACTACTGTGAGAGCCTATCTTGTTATGACTGCCGCCGCGAGTTCTGGATGCAGGAGGTGCAGTGATGGAAAATTTGTTGCAAAACATTGCCAGCGGGCTGTGGATCGTGTTGGGCGTGTACTTTTTCTTCGGACTGAGAAAGTGGAACAAGCGGTTCAGTGAGTTGTATGACGAGCTGAAAGAGGGCATGAACGAATGAGCAAGGCCGTGATGATAAGCATACGCCCGAAGTGGTGCGAGAAGATCGCCAGAGGCGAAAAGACCATTGAGGTCAGAAAGACGCGCCCGAAGCTGGAAACGCCGTTTAAGTGCTATATCTACTGCACGCAAGCGAGGGAACGTCTCATTACCATTCTGAAAGATGGCGACGAGAACTACGGCGAAATTTACCGCGGGAAGCCTGTTTTCATAAAGACGGACGAGGGCTCTGTGTGTGATATGTGGGGTAAGCGCCAGAAGGTCATCGGCGAGTTCGTGTGCGATAGGATATTCCCGATTGATGTGTATGATAACGGCTGCATCAAAGATTGGAATTTTGAGTGTATGTGGCAGGCGTGTCTGCCGTATGAAGGAATTGCTGCCTACATTGGAAGAGAAAAGCGGGGCTACGGCTGGCACATCTCCGAACTGAAAATCTACGATGCGCCGAAGGATCTGGACGAGTTTACTTTTCTGCGTGAAACGAAATTTGGCTCAGAGCCAGTGACGATCAAGCGCCCACCCCAGAGCTGGTGCTATGTGGAGGAGGGCTGACAGTGGACGAATTGAAACGCTGCCCTGAGTGCGGTGGAGTTGCAACCGTTATCCATATGTACGATACCTACGATAGAGCAGATTTTGGGTGGGATGCCGGTTGTGGGAGATATAGGGCTGGTGATGGCCTCCACACAAAGAAGATGAAAGTATCTGGGCTGCCCAGCAAAGAAAAAGCAATCGAAGCATGGAACAGGAGGGCCGGGGATGAACGTGTGTGAATACTGCCATGAGGACAGGGACGGATACGTTACGCACTTGGACCGTGAGGGAATCGGGAGTGCGCACATAATGAAGTCTCACCCCATTAACGGCGGCTGGAAGCTATGCGTCAGTTCTGGCAAGCAGGTGCGTATGACGGTTAAGATCAAGTTCTGCCCGATTTGCGGGCGCAGATTGGAGGGCGACAATGGATGACTACATAAGCCGCAAGGCGGCGATTGCTTATATCCGTGAGCAATCGGAAGAATGCCAAAAAGCGTTTGAAGAGCTTGGCGGGGAAAGCGGAATCTACGCAGACGCCTATAACGATTTAGCGGAGGACTTTTACAGCATCCCCGCCGCTGACGTTGCTCCGGTGACGCGGTGCAAGGACTGTAAACACAAAAGTTGGGTGCAAGAGCCTTGTCATGGCAAGAGCGTTGACTATTGCAAGATTTGGGACTGCACTTTGCGGAACCTGGAATCGACGTTTTGCAGCTACGGCGAACAAAAGGACGGAGGTGCCAGCAATGGCTGAATACAAAATCTGCTTTAGCGTGGCTGGGGCGTTCGGCGCTCAAATCAGCTTTGAGGCAAAACTCGGCGTATCCTATGAGGACGCTGCGGCGTCTATTGACAAGGAAAAGCTGGTCCGGTTGATGTGCCTCGACACCTTGGGCTACTCCGCAAAGGACATTGAGGTTATCACTCCTGAACAGTACGAAGCGGAATTTGGAGGGGATGAAGATGGCTGAACATGTTGAACGAGAAAAGCTGCTGACAGATATATGCGATGATATGTGCGGACTTAAATACACTGGTGTCTGTGAAAATTGCAGGGTCGTCGCGCTGATTGCTGATGCGCCCGCCGCTGACGTTGCGCCGGTGGTGCATGGGCGGTGGGTAGACGCCGGGCGTGGAATCAAGGCTTGCAGCAACTGCAACCACGGAATCAAAGAGCATATGGCCTGCGCAAATCATTACTGCCCCAACTGCGGGGCGAAAATGGACGGAGGTGACAACGATGCGGCTGATTGATGGTGACAAACTGCAAGAGTTTCCCATTCGGGCAAACCATTGTGACAAAGAACACGCCAACACGCATTTCATCAACGGTATTGAGTCGGTGATGGAGTATGCAGAGCAGCTCCCCACCGTAGACGCAGAGGTCGTGGTGCGCTGTAAGGACTGCTATCAATCAGTGGTGATCGGAAATGTCCTGCACTGCACCTATTGGAGCAAGGACACGGACGAAAACGGATATTGCCACGAGGGAGGATAAGCCAATGGCTGAATACATTAAACGCAATGCAATTAAGGAACGACTGGAGGATTTGGTGAACTGGTGTCAGGACTTGAGAAAGCCGGGGCTTGAGCAGGCACTGGCCATGCTAAACGAGGAGCCAGTCGCCGACGTTGCCCCTGTGGTACACTGCAAGGACTGCATTCACTACGACATTGGCGGGAGCTGCATTATTTGCGGGTTCCAGAGCCGCAAGCCGGACGACTTCTGCTCCTACGGAGAGAGAAAGAACGTGAAGTGATGGAACGGTTAGAAAATTGGAAAGAGGTAACAAAGGGAGGAATTTGAAATGTCACGTTTAATCGACGCGGACAAATTGGAGAAGCAAGAATATTGGGGGAATGAACGGTGTTTTGACTATGTAGACGCAGAGGACATAGACAATGCGCCGACGGTGGATGCGGTGCCGGTGGTGCGGTGCAAGGACTGCAAGTACTACAAAGAAAGCCGAGTGCTTGCACCGAACAAGTTTTGCTTTAGGCTTAAGCACCCCACAGAGCCGGGTAAAATCGGTTACAACTTTGCGGGCAATGATTTTTGCTCACGCGGTGTGCGTAGAAATGAGGGTGCGGACAATGGCTGATATATCTATTGAAGAACTTGGGCCAGGTGTAATCCTTGAGGGCACAAAGCCAGACGGAGAAAGATACGGATATAGCATACCGACATGGCCCCCTGGTGATGGCGGACCGGGGTATAGAGGGCACGAACTTGAGATAGACGTATTCTATGGAGGCGGAGGCGGCGATGCAGAAAGGTGACACGATCAAGGCGCGGTTTCCTGTTCGCAAGGGCACGGTGGTGTATGTGCATCCGAAGGGGCGGTACATCGTGGCGGAGTGCGGCGGGGTGCGGGAGACATTCTTCCCGGAGGAGGTGCTGACATGAGCGAATTCCCGGAACGGCTGAGAAAGCTGCGGGAGAAAAAGAGACTGAAGCGGTATGTGCTGTCGGAGCGCTGCGGGCTGAATTCGGATGCCATACGGCGGTATGAGCTGGGGACGGCGAAGCCGACGATGGATGCGCTGAAGAGCATAGCGGATGAATTTGGTGTGTCGGTGGATTATCTGATGGGCAGGACGGACTATCCCTGCGTAGTAGATATTTCCGAAAAATAAATTTTGAAAATTCCACTTAAAAGTGGAAAAATTGAAAAAACGCATTTTATCATGGGAGATGCAGGGGCAAACTCTGCATCTCCATTCTTTTTCTTTCCCCCCTTCTTTTCCTGATGGGCGGGGCTTCGGCTCCGCCCGGAGGGAGCAATATGCAGGCAGAAGCTGGGTGGGTACAGCTCCGATATGAAGAATTTTCGGGTTCGCAAGTTCAAATCTTGCTGTCTGCACCATAGGCGTGACCTCTTGCCTCGCAGCCGCACGGAGCGTAAGCCTGCGGAAGTGGTCTTTCCTGTGCGCTGTACGAAAGCGGCAGGACGAAGTAATTTATGTATTGGCTGGCACCGGCTTTGTAAAGATGAACGGATGCGACCGACGTACCGGCGCAGGGCTGAAAAGTTCCGTGGCCGGTCTGGGTACCACCGTGTTTGAGAGAAATCCGAGGCGTGGATGCGGTGTGGTGGCGGTTGTCTTAGGACAAAGCCGCTGTGTAGGACAGTATTGATGCGTGGTGGCACCCGACCGATTGTGTAAACAACAGGCGATGCGCTGGCAGACCGCTGTATGGGATGCGTCTCAAATAGTCTGCTTACTGCAAAGGATTTCGCCGTGGTGGATGCTATGTATGCTTGCGGGGCACATAGCTCACGGCGGGAACATATTAGGTGAAGCGAAAGCCGGGTACAGACGTGCCAATGACAAAGGCCAGTGGGGGGAGGCCGGTGCGTCAGGCAAAGCGAGGTGGTGACAGTGGCTGCAAGGTTGACAGACCGGCAGAAAAAGAAAATACTGGCGGACTATGTGCAGACGAACAACTATTGCGCCACAGCCAAACTCAATGGGGTTTCCGCAAACACTGTCAAAAAAATAGTGCAGACAAATGCGGATATTGCGGAAAAACTCATTAGGAAAAAAGAGGAGAACACCGCCGACGTTTTGACGTACATGGAGAGCCAGCGTGACATGGTGTGCCAGATCATAGGTAAGGGGCTGGCAGTGCTGAACGATCCGGCGAAGTTGGCAGAGGCAACGCCCAGCCAGATCACGACTGCTATTGGGACATTGATAGACAAGTGGACGCTGCTACAAGAAAAGACCGCTAATGATGACAGCGAGAGGGTTCGGGTGATAATTGATGTCTGACATCCGTTTGTCTGAAAAAATTGGCTCTGCGTTCTACGACGTGGCTCATGACGTGTTCCACCACGGCCACACGCACTACGATTTCAGCGGTGGGCGCGGCTCACTGAAGTCCTCCACGGTGTCTGTACTCGTTCCCCTGCTGCTGATAAACAACCCGGGTACACACGCTCTGGTGCTGCGTAAAGTGGCAAATACCATTCGTGACAGCGTGTACGCGCAGTATATCTGGGCAATCGGTGAGCTGGGTATGGCGGCGTATTGGGAAGCCAAGGTTTCCCCGATGGAGCTGATCTACAAGCCTACCGGCCAGAAGATCATGTTCCGTGGCGCTGACGATCCCATGAAGATCAAGTCCATCAAGGTGCCGTTTGGCTATATTGCCGTGACGCACTTTGAAGAGAAAGACCAGTTTGCGGGACGCGCCGAGATACGAACGATTTTGCAGTCCACAATGCGCGGCGGGTCGAAGTATTGGAACTTTGAAAGCTACAACCCGCCGATAAGCCGCGATAACTGGGCGAACAAGGACAGCCTGGAAGAACGCACAGACAGGCTGTGCCACAAGTCAACGTATTTGCAAGCCCCGCCAGAGTGGTTGGGTGAGCAGTTTTTGGCAGAGGCGGAACATCTCAAGGCCACGGACGAGAGAGCGTACCAGCATGAATATTTGGGCATTCCTGTGGGTACTGGCGGCAACGTGTTTGATCGGCTGGAGCTGCGGGAGATAACTGACGCGGAGGTTGCGAGTTTTGACAAGCTATACCAAGGTGTAGACTGGGGCTATTTCCCTGACCCATTTGCTTTTGCTCGGCTGTACTATGACCGGGCGAGAGAAACCATATATTTGCTTGATGAGATTTATGAAAACAAGCTTTCCAACGAGCAGAGCGCAAAGATGATATTGCAGCGTGGCTACAATGACACGCGCATTATTTGCGACAGCGCAGAGCCGAAAAGCGTTGCAGACTTCCGGGCTATGAAGCTACCAGCCTTTGAAGCAATTAAAGGCCCCGGCTCTGTGGAGTATGGAATGAAGTTTTTGCAGCGGCGCACTATCGTGATAGACAGAAAGCGCACCCCACACGCTTATGACGAGTTTGTGGGATATGAATACGAAAGAAACAAAGACGGCGACATAATCAGCGGCTACCCGGACGCAAACAATCATTTGATCGATGCGGTTAGGTATGCCCTTGAGCCTGTAAGCCGCAGAATGGGAGTTATCGCATGACGGTAATCGACAAACTGAAACAATTGGGATATACGACCATCCCGGAAAAGTTTTACACGCAGGTCGGCGTGTGGAAGTCGTGGTATCAGGGCAACGTAAAGGGATTTCACCAATACAAGCGGTACAACGGTCACGACTGGGCGAAGTGTGAGCGCGTGACGCTGGGCATGGGTAAAAAGGTCTGCGAGGACTGGGCAAATCTTCTGATGAACGAAAAAGTCCAGATCACCCTTGAGGGGCAGAAAGAGCAGGCGTTCATTGACCGCATCCTAACCGCCAACAACTTTACGGTCAAGGCCAACGAGATGCAGGAGATGAAGTCCGCGCTGGGCACGGTGGCCTATATCCCTCGTGTGGTAGGCCAAAGCGTCAGCGGTACTGGTGAACCTATCCCTGGTGACGCATCCGGCATTGTGCTGGACTACGTGACCATCGAGCACATATTCCCGCTGGCGTGGTGCAATGGGTTTATTACCGAGTGCGCGTTTGACAGTGTGGTAACAGTGCAGGGCAAAACGTATTTGTATCTGCAAATCCACCGAAAGGACGACCTGGGACAGTACATCATCGAGAACAGTATTTATCGATATGAGAACGAGAGTTTGTCCGATGTCAAGTTAAGCGAAGTGCCGGGTTTTGAGCGCATTCCCCCTGTGGTGTATACTGGCAACGACAAGCGGCAGTTTGTTATTGACAGGCCAAACATTGCCAACAACTTTGATTATCTGCTGCCGGTGGGTATTTCGGTATTTGCAAACGCTGTTGATGTGCTGCGCGGCGTGGATTGCGCCTACGATTGCTACGTCAACGAGTTCGAGAACGGCCCCATGCTGCTGGCGGTAAAAATGCCCGCTACACGCTGGGAGAATGACAAACCGACGCTTGATCCGCACGACAGGCGCTTCTATTTGCTGGAAGAGGACACGCAGCAGGGCGATGTGGTAACGCCTATTGCGCCGCAGCTTCGTACCGACAAGCTTAATGTCGGTCTACAAGATCAGTTGAATCTTCTTTCCAGCAAGTGCGGCTTCGGCGAGACCTATTACCGCTTTGACGGCGGCAGCGTAGCAACTGCCACACAGGTCATCAGCGAAAACTCCACCATGTTCCGCACCATCAAAAAGATGGAGATCGTGCTGGAACAGGCTCTGGTAGAACTGTGTCGCATTCTTCTGCGGCTGGGCAACACCGCCATGAACGCTGGGCTGAATGAGGACGTGGAAATCTCCATCGACTTCGATGACAGCATCATTGAGGACAAGCAAACCGACTTTTCCCGCGATATGCAGCTTCTCAGTGCGGGCATCATGAACGATTGGGAGTTCCGCATGAAGTGGATGAACGAGGACGAGGCGACCGCAAAGGCGGCGCTGCCGAAGATGCAGGACATGACCACGGAGCAGCAGAACGAAGTGGAGTGAGGTGACGGGCAGTGCCGAAATACCCATTCTCCCCTCCTGTTTTGGATGCCATGCCGGAAGAATTGGCAGAGCTGTACCGTGGACTTGAGGACACGCTGCTGATGGAGATATGTTCCCGGCTGAAGATGCGGGACGAGCTGAACGAGGTCACGGTGCAGGACATCAAGGCGCTGCGGTCACACGGCGTCGATCTGAAAGAGATTGAAAAAGCCATACGCCAGACTACCGGCATCAGCGAGAAAAAGCTAAACGAGCTGATAGACGATGTGGTGGAGCGCAACCAAAAGTATTACACCGAGGTCATAGACCTTGCCCGTGTAACACAGCCCGACGTTCTGGTGGATGCAACCACCATTGACGCCATCAAACGGCAGACGCAGGACGTGTTCCGAAACATCACCGCTTCGATGGGATTTTTGGTAGACGCAGGGCGGACGATGCTGCCCCCCGCAAAGGCGTACCAGTGGGCTTTAGATGCCGCTACTTTGAAAGTAGAAAGCGGGGCTATTTCTTATGGGCAAGCCATCAAAGAAGCCGTTAGGGAGCTTGCAAGCGGTGGCCTGCGGGTAGTGGACTATGAGAGCGGACACCGTGACCATGCAGACGTAGCTGCACGCCGCGCCGTAATGACAGGCGTATCGCAGTTGTGCGGTAAGTACACGGAGCAAGCGGCGGAATACCTGGAAACGCCGTATTATGAAGTGTCTGCCCACGCCGGGGCGCGTGATGTACCAGGGCGGTCGCCGTGGGCATCGCACAAGGAGTGGCAAGGCAAAGTGTATTCCACTCGCAGCGGCGACATCTACCCGAACATCTACGAGGTGTGCGGTCTGGGTGCCGTTGATGGTCTGGAAGGAGCTAACTGCCGGCACCGCCGCAACGTTTGGGTTGAGGGCGTAAGTGAGCGCACTTACACAGACGAACAGCTTGCCCACATCGACGATGGGTTGGGCTGTACGTTTGAGGGCAAGACCTATACGGCATACGAGGCCACGCAGGAGCAGCGCAAGGTGGAGCGCACCATACGAAAGCTCAAGCGCGAGAAAACAGCGTACAATGCCGCGGGGCTGGCAGACGAAGAACAGGCCGTCAATATCAAGCTGCGCCGCCTGAACGCCAAGTATAAAGCGTTCAGTAAGGCGGCAGGGCTGCCAGAGCAGCGGGAAAGGATGAAGGTGCTGTATGAGAATTAGGGTTAGAAGTTACGAGGGGCTTTTGCTGGAGCTTGATAGCGATGTGAGCGAAATCCGTGATTTTTTGGGTAATGCAACTCACGCAATTCGGTATCGCGTTGAATTTTGGCTTGATGATGGCTCAAAAATTGAACTCGCAAACGTAATCCCCAGCGAAATTGAGGTGGTTAATGAACCGCGATGAAATGATACAGGCTATCGAAGCCATACTTAAGCGCGGCAACAACGCAGAAGTGCGGCGAAAGGGCGACGGCGTTATCGTGCTGGAAGTCCAAAAGAAAATCAAATATCAAACCCCGGCGTAATTGGGCACCGGGAAGGGCAATAGGAGCCAAGCAGTACGCAAATCATGCGTGTTGTTTGGCTCTTTTGTTTTATCAACACCGACCGACAGGTCGTTAAACAAGGAGAAGTTTATGGCAGAAGAAATCAACGTGCAGGGCACGGAAAACACTGCTCTTGAGCAGGAAAAGACGTTCACACAGGCTGATGTTGACAAGATGATTCAGACGCGGCTTGACCGGGAACGGAAAAAGTACCCCAGCGAGGAAGAGATCACCGCATACCGCACATGGAAAGACGGCCAGCAGACCGAGCAGGAACGGCAGGCAAAGCGCGACAAGGAGCTTGCGGACAGCAAGTCGGCCCTGACTGCTGCACAGGCGGAAATCGAACAGATGAAGCGCGACAAGTATGTGCTGTCTAAGGGGCTGACCGACGATGACGCTGAATTTATCGCGTTTAAGGCCCTCAAGATGGTGGATGACAAGACCACCTTTGAGCAGGCGGTAGACAAGCTCACAGAAAATCGCCAGAAGGTCAAGTTTGACTGGACGGCTCCTGCGGGCAACGGTGAGAAACCCAATGCAACCAATGCCGCGATGAACAATCTGATTCGCGGCGCACTCAAGTAAAGAAAGGAAGATACAAAACATGGCAAACATCATTGACAGAAACGCACTTTCCGGCCTTATCCCGGAGCCTGTAACTCGCGAGATCATGCAGGGCGCTATCGCGGAATCCGCCGTCCTGCGCATGGGCCGCCGTCTGGCAAACATGTCCAGCAAGACCCAGACCATTAATGTGCTGGACGCGCTGCCCTCCGCGTATTTCGTGAACGGCGAAGCCACCGACGCTGGCGCTGGTGATGCGTTCAAGCAGACCACGAAGATGGCGTGGGACAAGAAGAAGCTGTACGCCGAGGAAATCGCCGTTATCGTCCCCATCCCCGAGGCGGCGCTGGACGATGCCGATTACGACATTTGGGGCGAAGTCCGTCCCCGCCTGACCGAAGCTTTCGGCAAGGTTATCGACGCGGCTATCCTGTTCGGCACCAACAAGCCCAGCACTTGGCGCAACGGCGTTGTGCCCTCTGCTATCGCTGCCGGTAACGGTGTGCCTATGGGTACCGACGTGTTCAGCGACATCATGGGCGAAGGCGGCCTGATCTCCAAGGTCGAACTGGACGGATTTAACCCGAACGGCGTTATGTCCGCCATTCAGATGCGCGGCAAGCTGCGCGGCCTGAAGGACACCACCGGCCAGCCTATCTTTAAGTCCGACATGCAGGGCGCTACCCGCTACGGTCTGGACGGCATGGATATGTACTTCCCCATGAACGGCGCTTTTGACCCCAATCAGGCGCAGATGATCGTGGGCGACTGGAGTCAGCTGGTGTACGCCATCCGCCAGGATATGACCTTCAAGATCTTCACCGAGGGCGTTATTCAGGATCCCAGCACCAAGGCCATCACCTATAACCTGATGCAGAACGATATGGTGGCGCTGCGTGCCGTCATGCGTCTGGGCTGGGAGATTGCCAACCCCATCAACGCATACAACGCCGACATCGCAAACCCCTTCCCCTTCTCTGTGTACGGAAAGGCGGGCACTGTGTCTACCGTGACCGTTGCTCCCGCTACTGCCACTATGGCAAAGGGCGACAGCAAGGCTTTTACCGCTACCGTAACCGGCGAGGGTATTGTCAGTGGTGATGTGGAGTGGAGTCAGGACGGCACTAAGTCCAGCATCACCGATAACGGCGTGCTGACCGTTGGCGCAGCGGAAACCAAGGCCAGCATCACTGTTACCGCTAAGTCCAAGCAGGACAACAGCAAGACTTCCACCGCTACCGTTACCGTTTCTGGTTAATTTGAAAGGAGCTGGCTCACATGACATACGCTGATTACGACTATTACTCCGTGACCTATTTGGGCACCGTGAGCGAGGAAGATTTTCCGCGTCTGGCTGTACGAGCCAGCTCCTTCCTCGATTACTACACGCAGAATCGGGCAAAAGATAACGCCGATATGGACGCTGTAAAAATGTGCTGCTGTGCACTTGTGGACAAGTATCAGCTGATCGAAGCCGCGCAGCAGCTTGCCGCAACCAAACTGACAAACGCGGCGACCGGCGATGACGTGAAAAGCGAAACGGTAGGCGGGTACTCCCGGACGCTGGCCAGCGGCGGTGAAGCTGCCGCGTCTGCGCTGAGTGCAACGGACGGTGCGAAGAAACTGCTGGCGGCGACCTGTAACGAGTATCTGGCGCATACCGGTCTGCTGTATCGGGGAGGGGGGTGCTGTGGTTGTACGCGCCCCATACTATAACGGTCTACAACGCCGTGCAGGAGACTGACCAGGCAACCTTTGAGGAGACCACAAAGCTATATGTGACCATTTTGCGCGGCGTGATGCTGCAAGCCAGCAAGGCGGTCAATGTCCGGGAAAGCGGACTTGAGAGCGCGGACGCAGTAAACCTGTACGTTCCGTTTTCCGTGGAAGCGGTGGACGGCACGACAGGCAAGGCCAAAACTTACGAGCCCCCGCAGGCGTTTCTTGCGGCGGCGGACAAGTCCGGACTGTGGACGCTGTCGGTCAACGGTAACGGCGGGCTGACTTTCTTTGTGAAAGGCGAGTTTGTCACAGACAAAGAGGACGTGGCTATGGCACAGGACGGCTGCTACAACGTGACCAAAGTGGACGAGAAAGATTTTGGCAGCGTTGATATGCAGCATTGGGAAGTCGGAGGGGCATAAAATGTCGCTCAAGTTCTCTGTTGACGTGTCCGGCATGGACGAGGTAAAGCGGCAGCTTGCAATGGCCTGTGGCCGCGCTGAAAGCGTTTTAGCGCAACAGGTGATGAAAGATACCACCCCCTTTGTGCCTGCGCTTACAGGCTCTCTGACGCAGCGAACGCGGGTGGTGGGAAACGAGGTCATTTATCCCGGCCCATACGCCCGGTTTCTGTACTACGGGAAAGTGATGGTAGACCCGGCGACCGGCAGCACATACGCCCCAAAGGGCGGGCACAAGGTGGTCACAGACCGAAATCTTGTATTCAACACAACAATGCATCCGCAGGCACAGGCACATTGGTTTGATGCTTCCAAAGCGCAGAACATGGAAAAGTGGGTGCGGGTGGCAGATAAGGCGGTGAAGAAATTTGGAAAAGATTAAAAAGGCCGTGTCGGCGGCGGAAGAAGATCAGGTATCGCGCAAGCTGCTTGTGTGGCTGAACACATACCCGGAGCTGCCAGTCGACCTTATCCGCTTTGAGTTTCTTCCTGCCGACACTTCCTCTATGGCGATGTCGACCATTCAGGCGGCTTACATCGTGCGGAAGTATATCACCGGCGGTTATGTGGCGGAGTATCAGTTCAAGATAATCTACCGAGTTAAGCCGGGGAACAGCAACGACAAACGGCTCAAGGCTGACGAACTGTTGAACGCTATCGGGGATTGGGCAAATGGTCAAAAGCCCGACATTGGCGATGACAAGCGCGTTATCAGCATGGAGCCAACCACACGATCTTCCCTGTTTGCCATGTATGAAAACGGGGATGAAGATCACCAAATCCTTATGAAACTGAATTACGAGGTGAATGTATAATGGCAGATTTGGAATTCAACACCACGGCGGGCCAGACCATTGACCGCGAACTGCTCATTGCGTACCTGAATACCGGCACCGCATCCGCGCCTGTGTGGAGCGCCATCGGTAAGCGCGTTGAGGACAGCAGCGAGGAAATGGACTGGAGCACCGACACCAAGCAGGACATTCTGGGCCACACCTTTACGACCATGAAAAAGCCCACCATCACGCAGACATTTGATCCCATCCCATTGGATGCGGGCGACGCTGCGGCGGTGAAGATGTGGAACCTGGCAGTAAAAGACCAGGATGCCCAGGCGCTGGCAAATCAGGACATGATGATCGGCCACTTCTACGCCACCAGCGGTGAGGCGATGTTTGCGGAGCGCTACGACGCTTGCGCTATTGCCATCACCGGCATCGGCGGCGAGGGCGGCGGCACCCTAAATATCACCAGCGAGATCACCTATGGCGGTACACGCACTGTGGGTACCGTGAAGAAGGGCAGCAGCGGCGCTATTGAGTTTACTGCGGCCTAAATAAAGGGGCGGGCAACCGCCCCCTGTTTTGGAGGGAACACATGAAGGAACTGACAATCACCACCGGCGTACAGGAATACCACCTGAATGACAAATGCACGGTGTATTTTAATCCCAGCGATCCGGCGTTTGCAGACAAGCTTTACACAGCGTTTGACGCGCTGAAAAAGAAGCAGGATGCGCGGGACGATAACGTAGAAAAAATGAGCGCCCGCGAAATGTTTGATTGGCTCCGAAATATGGACGCCGAAATGCGTGAGACTATTGACGGGGTGTTTGAGCAGCCGGTGTGTGAACCGCTGTTTGGCAACGTGAGCGTTTACGCTATCGCGGACGGTTCTCCGCTGTGGATGAACTTGATGGTTGCCATCATGGACGAGCTGGACGAGGGGATTAAGCGGGAAAAGGCTTTTCACAGTGAGAAGCTTGCAAAGTATACGGCCAAGTACCACAGATGATGTACGACCTTCCGACGAGCCTTGAGGTGTGTGGAACGGAATACCCAATAGAAACGGACTTTCGCGTGATACTGGACATATTCTCGGCGCTGTCTGCTGTTGAACTAACGAGCGAAGAAAAGTGCTTTGGCGTGTTGGGAATGTTTTACCCCGATTTTTTCACGATGCCTGGGGAGCATATGGAAGAAGCGATAAAACAGTGCTTTTGGTTTATCAACGGAGGGAATGAAGAAGCGCAAAAAAAATCAACCAAGTTGATGGATTGGGAACAGGACTTCCGCCTGCTTGTCGCTCCAATCAACCGCATAGCGGGGCAAGAGGTTCGGGCGCTGCCGTATCTACATTGGTGGACGTTTCTTTCGTACTACGGGGAAATCGGGGATTGCTACTTCGCGCAGATCGTGCGTATACGCGATCTGAAAGCAAAAGGCAAGCTAAAAGACAAAACCGACAGGGAGTTTTACCGCAGAAACCGCGACGCTATCGACATCAAGCGGCGGTACTCGGAAACTGAGGAAGAAATCATTAAGGGCTGGACGTAAAAAAGCCGCCCCGGAGGGCGGCTGCGCGAATGTCAGTGATTTGCAATAAATGTAATGTCGTTGCCAGACCAAAAATCAGGTGTAAACCTGATTTCGAGTGTTTTCCAATCGGCGGGAACTTCGTAACCTATTACGCCGGACATCTTTTTCCCTGATGCAACGGTGCCGTCCAGCTGACCTTTATCTGCGGCCAACGTTCCGGTCATGCTCATGTTTGTGGAGTAGTCATCGACATACGCTTCAAAAGACATTATAGAGCTTATGGAAATATCTTTGCTGGATTTGTTTTCAATGGAAAATTCGCAAAATAGAAACACGTTGCCGCTGTCTGGTGTGTAAAAACCTTCTCCGCTTGATTGGGTGCAAGACACAAATGTGACTTCAATGTCTTTAAGGGAGACAACGTCACCAACTGCAAATTCTGTTTTCTGCGGAGCAGTTGATCCGTTTCCGCCTTTTGCGTCTGTATCCCCCACCTTTTCTGGAGAATTCCCGCCAAGCGCAGTGCCAATAATGCCGATAGCAATAAACACAGCTATAACGATCAGCACGACCGGCTTTTTCTGTTTGGCTCCACAAGCGGGACATACTTTCGCGGATTTTGCAATATCTGCGCCACAGGTCTTACACTTAGTCATTTTATCCATTTTCTTCCACCCTCCAAGAAATTTTTTGTGGTTTGTTTATAATACCACACAAATACCATAAAAGCAAGTAGGTGATTGTATGGCAAACGCGGACGGTTCCGTTATCATCAAGGCCGATATTGACGATAAGCAGGCGCAGAAAAAACTCAATGCGCTGGAAAAGAAAATAGAAGCGCTGCAGGAAAAGCTCACCAACAAGAAATCCGCGCGAGATACTTTGTTTAACCAAGCCAACAACTTAGGCGCACAGCTTGACGACGCAAAGGCCAAGCTGGCGCAGATGAAGGGCGGCGGCGAGTTTTTCACCAGTGATGCTATCAAGCAGCAGGAGGCCGCTGTAGCGTCTATGGAAAAAGAATGGAACGCCATGAATGACAAACTGGACAAACAGAACGCCGCTATCCGCGAGGGCGAAGCGGAGCTTGACCGAATGAAAGCAAAGGCCGGTGAGTTAGGTAAGCAGCTGGGCAATACCGGCAAGAACGCAGGAAAAATACAAGAAGGGTTAGACAAAGCATCCAAGGGCATGGAGGCATTCACAAAGCGCGTAAAAATGCTGGCAAAGCGGGCGCTGGTGTTTACCATCATTGCCCGTGCGTTGGCGGCCCTCCGGGATTGGCTGGCGGACGTGGTGGCCGTAAACGGCGAAGCACGGGACGCTATTGCGCAGCTCAAGGGTGCGCTACTGACGCTGGCACAGCCGCTTGTGCAGATCATCATCCCGGCGTTTACTGCGCTGGTTAAGGTACTGGCTACGGTGGTTTCGTTTATTGCGAATATTGTATCCGCCCTATTCGGAACAACGGCAAAAGAAAGCGCCAATGCGGCAAAGTCCCTGAACGACCAGAAGAACGCATATAAAGGCGTTGGCGGAGCGGCAAAGTCTGCAAGCAAACAGCTTGCGTCGTTTGATGAGATCAACAAGTTAAGCGGCGAAGGGGGCGGCGGATCCGGCATTATTCTACCGGATTTCAGCACGGCGGCAAATTTCGCATTTCTTGATAAAATCGCGGACAAGCTCAAGAAGATAGGGCAGGACATTGTAAACCTGTTTAAGGATGTCACTGGGTTTATCGGTAACGTATTCTCCGGTGATTGGGGCGCGGCGCTGGACAACATCATCAACTTTGTAAACCACGCCCGTATTTTGCTGGCCGATTTGCTGGACTTTGTGGGGTATATCTTTGGAGCGATCATAGACACCATCATAGAAAAGTGCGGCCTTGCGGGTACTCCGGTAGGAGATATGTTGACCGGCATTAAGGACATTGTGCAGGGCGCGCTGGGGCTTATTTCCGGCATCCTTACGTTTGACTTGGAGAAAATGAAACAGTCTGTCATTCAAATGCTTACCGGTGTAAAGACATTTGTGCTGGGCATTTTTGACTGGTTCAAACTGGGGCTGACAAGTTTGCTTGACTGGCTTGACGAAAGCACAAACGGTAGGTTCCATGAATTGATAGAGCTGGCGAAAACTTACGTCAATGACGTAGTCGAGGGCATGAAGCAAATCTTCGGTGGCCTTATTGAGTTTCTGACCGGCGTGTTTACGCTGGACTGGAAAAAAGCGTGGGAAGGTATCAAAGAAATTTTCCGGGGCATCTGGAATACCATCGTCGGCACTCTTGAGGCGGCTATAAACCTCATCATCAAGGGTATCAACTGGCTTATTGACCAGCTGAACAAGATACACTTTGAGATCCCGGATTGGGTTCCTGGTATCGGCGGTAAATCTTTCGGCATCAATATTTCCCATGTAAACGAGCTTAAAATCCCCCGTTTGGCACAGGGCGCGGTCATTCCTCCGAACCGGGAGTTTATGGCAGTGCTTGGCGATCAGAAATCCGGGACGAACATTGAAACGCCCCTTGCTACGATGGTGCAGGCGTTCAAACAAGCCCTTGCGGAAAGCGGCTATGGCGGCAGCAATGAAGCCGTGTTGGTGCTGGACAAGGACGTGCTGGGCAAGGTCGTGTACCGGCTGAACAAGGCGGAGGGTACGCGCATCGGCGTAAATTTGTCGGAGGTGCAGGGATGAACTACATCAAACTGAACGGCATTTCCTTTGACGCTGACGTAGCCATTTCAAAGTATAACCGAAACTTTAACGTGCTGGACGGCGAAAACGCAGGGCGCGTAATGACGGGCCGCATGGTGCGTGACATCATCGGGACATACCTTGGCCACAAGCTGACGGTTTTTCGGCGTGGCGACAACTACAAGGGACTGGACGATTTCTGGAACTACCTGTACAAACACAGCGTGGATGACTCCGTTATGCTGGAAGCGGCAGACGGTCAAACTACTATCGCTTATGAAGCGTATTACACCAGCGCGTCGCAGGACTTGGAGAAGGGCGATGGAGGCGTAAACTATTGGGGAGAGATCGAGGTGAACTTCGTCCCGATGGACGCGCAGCTCCGCCCCTGAGAGGTGGCCTATGTCGAAAACGACTATTCTGTACAAGGACATAGCCCCCGGCGCAGCGGATGACGCAACTGTGGTCGCCACCGGCGGCACAGGAGACATCACCCAAATTCCGCACGGCGCGGCTCCAGGGAAGCTTATCACGCTGGAACGGAGCCGCTGGGTGCTGGACGGCACCTTTGATGGCGTGTACGCGGAGGACAAGGTAGGCTTTTGGTCTACGGAGGTTTCCGGGGACAGCGGAGAGTTTACCAACCCGCCAAAAATCACCATGACGTTTACACAGCAGTATTCCAGCATGGGCATCCAGCTTACCTTTGACGAGGACACAGGAGAGTATTGCAGCGAGGTAGAAATCTCGTGGTATCAGGGTGCGGTGCTGCGGCGGGCGCAGTCGTTCCAGCCTAACAACGTGGTGTACTTCTGCGATTGCAGGGTAGAGAGCTTTGACAAGGTGGAGGTCACGCTGAAAAAGACCGTAGTCCCCCATCGGCGGGCGCGTGTTAATGAGATCGTGCTGGGCGTGGTGCGTAAATTCGGGATGAACGAAATACGCAACGCATCCATCGTAAACCAGGCGAACGAAGCCGCCGTAGAGCTGCCGGTGTCCACGCTAAACTGGACGCTTGACAGCCTGAAAGATGTGGATTACCTGTTCCAGCTGAAACAGCCGGTGGAGGTGTGGAACGACAACCGGCATCTGGGGACATACTACATTAACAACTCGTCACGCACGTCCGCAAACGTGTATGTGATAGAGTGCCAGGACGCGCTTGGAGTGCTTGAATACACGCCGTTCAGCGGAGGTGCATACCTTGATGGAGTGAGTGCAAAAACGCTCTTAGAAACGCTTGCAAAGCCCTTTGAGGTGGAGTATGAGAGCGATGTGGAGGACACAACACTAACAGGCGTTATTGTTAAGGGCACCAACCGCAGCGCCATTCAGCAAATCATATTTGCATGGGGCGTCTGTCTGGCAACAGACGGCGGGAACAAGCTTCGGGTATTCAACCAGCCCACAAAGCCTATTCTTATTCCACGCGGGCGGACGTTCGTCGGATCTTCCGTTGCAACCGGCGCGGTGGTCACAAAGGTAAACGTGACGGCGCATAGCTATGTAGAAGCCAGCAACGGCAACGTGACCATCAATGGGGTCAAGTACAAAGACACCCGGACGGTGTACAGTGCCATCAACCCCAACGTGACCGCATCCGACCGGGAGAACGTAAAGGAAGTCACGGCGGCAACTCTTGTATCTGATGAGATTGGACAGGCGGTGGCGGACCGGCTGTACAAGTATTATTCGCTGCGTGACACGAACACGGCGACCGTGGTATACGGTGGCGAGAAGCTGGGCGACTGCGTAAGCATTTACACGCCGTGGGGCCTGCTGACCACAGGCAATCTTCACAAGATGGAGATAAAACTGTCCAACACGGTTGTGTACAACGCGGAAGTCACAGGCGCGTGGATCATCAGTCCGTACTTCTATTACAGCAACGACCTGTTCTCCGGGGAGGTGTAACCGATGGCGGAATATACAGCACAGGTGCCGAAGATAGCGGCGGCTGTACTGCTGCCGAACCCGGCGACCATCAACGGCAAGGTAAAGCTACAGGTAACGGTGATAGAGGAAACCGTCATCGTGTACCCCAGCTATTACTACAGCGGCGATCTATATGCGGGCGAAAGTCCACATACGCCGTACCCGCGTGTACCCCAAGCATATCATTTCTTTTGCGGCGATATTTACGCCGGGGAGGTATAAATGGCAATCAAGACAGTAAAAGCGACGATCAACGGCCAGACATACGACCTGACGCTGAACTCCGCAAGCGGCAAATGGGAAGCGACCATTACCGCTCCGGGGAAAACATCGTACAATCTGGCAGGCGGCTACTACAACGTATCCGTCGAAGCAACAAACGAAGCGGGCACAAAGGGCAGCGCGGACGCATCTACCGTAGACGGCCTGAAGCTGGTGGTAAAGGAGACTGTGGCACCTGTTATCACCATCGTGTCCCCCACGGCTGGCGCGTATGTGGCGAACAGCAAACAGCCGGTGGTATTCAACATCACGGATGAAACCGGCGGTTCTGGCGTGGACATCAGCACATTGGTAGTCAAGCAGGACGGCACGGCTGTAGCGGCGGCGAACATCACGCACACGGCTATTACCAATGGCTACAGCGTGACCTACACGCCGTCTGCGGCACTGAGCGACGGAAGCCACACCGTGACCATCAACTGCAAAGACCACGACGGAAACGCGGCTGCGGAGAAGTCCACGACCTACACCGTGGATACGGTTCCTCCGACGCTGAACGTAACATCCCCTGCGGACGGACTTATCACGGCGGCTTCTTCTGTCACTGTGGCCGGTACTACCAACGATGCAACGTCTTCTCCTGTGGTCATTACAATCTCCCTGAACGGAACGGATCAGGGTACAATCCCTGTGGGCACCGGAGGCACCTTCTCCAAGGTGGTTACGTTGAAAGAGGGCAGCAACACCATCATCGTAAAGGCAAAAGACGCGGCAGGGAAGGAAAGCTCCGTCACCCGTACGGTCACGCTGGACACTTCTGTGCCGAAGATCAAAGCAGCGACCATTACGCCTAACCCGGTCGACACCGGTAAGACGATGGTCATTAGTGTTACCATTGAGTGAGAGGTGATAGCTTGAGCAGAGATATTCGCGTATCGCTCCCCGCCGCCATCGTCTATGTGTCCGGCTCAGTCAACGGCAAGGATTACGTGTGGACGCTGGATGGCGAAGCGTGGAAAGCCACGGTAGACCGTGCTTCGGATGAAAAGTACGCCGTATCTTTGACGGCTATCAACGCGGCGGGCACAAGCGCCAGTTACCAGTTTACCCTTAACTACGGCATGCTGTCCCTTATTACGGACAGGACGCAAGCAGACGTGGATGGCGTGATAGCCGCGCTCAGTCGAATAGAAGCTGGGCGCGGCACACCGGCGGACGTGCTTCTTCTGAGCGACAACAAGGGGTCGTACAACTACACTGACCTGAACCGCGTTGCGGGAGCTGTGCTGTATGTTGCAGAGGAGTTAGCGGCCAGCGGGTACAGCGTGACGGTAACGGCAAAGCAAGGGTGGACGGAAACGGACATTCCCACGCAGGCGGACATCGACCAGTACCTCGCGGACATCGCAGAAATACGCAATGCGCTGCCTGTGCCAGCCGATGCCCCGGAGGTGCCGACAATGCCGCTGGACTATCGAAAGGCCAACGACATTGAAAGCATCCTCATACTGGTAGACAAGCTTGTGCAGAACATAGCCAAGTCGTGGTTTTACTCGGGAGACTTGTACTCCAACGAAATCAAATAATAAACGTTACTCCCGGCCAATCGGGGCACGGGAAGGGGCAATAGGAGCCGACTATGGGAACGTAGTCGGCTCCATCTTTTTTGGAAAGGAGCAGATATGCAGGACAGAATTTCCCTTTATCCTGGCCGCGTCAAGCTCACGCCTGTTTCCGGGCAGGACAACGTGTACGACATGACCCGGCAGGACAACCCCACCACAGAGGGCACACCGCTGAACAAGTCCACGCTGCTGACAGATGAGGTGGCTGAAACGCTTGGGCTTGACCCGGCAACGGCAACGCCCTCTCAGGCCATCAACGCCGTGGCGGGCAAAGCAACGGACAAGAAGCTGACGCTGACGCTGGCGGCGGCAAGCTGGACAGGGAGCGCAAGCCCCTACACCCAGGGTGTGACCATCACAGGCGGAACGGCCACCAGTCAGGCGGACATTCAGGCAGACGCAACGGCGATACAGCAGATGCTGGACGACGGCACCAACGCCATTTACATCGCCAACAACAACGGAACATTCACCGCCTACGCTGTGGGCGAGAAGCCCACCGCTGACCTGAGTATTCAGGTGACGGTGTACGACGTAAAGGAGGTAGTTTAACGATGGTTATTATCGGTAAATCGCAAATAGCGGGGGGGGGTACTGCTAAACGGTTAGAGTTTGAGTACACCGGAACGTACAACGAACGGTTGGAAGATGGCGTGGTGGAGTTGCTGACAAGTGGCGTGCTGAAGTTCAAGAAGGAAGCGGCCATTGATGCCTTTTTAGTTGGAGGGGGTTCTTCTGGACGGTCAGGGTCGAGGGCCACTTCTGGTGCCATTGCTGGTGGAATTGGCGGAAGTGGGGGAACTACCAAAACTCTATTGAACATCATACCAAGAGTAAACACAGAGTATCCTATCGTTATCGGTGCTGGTGGCGCTGCAACTTACACACCCGACAATGGCGGTCTCAGCGCAAATCCCGGAGGAGATACTGTCGCTTTCGGCTCTACTGCTGCTGGCGGAACGGTGACTTCGGGAGGTTCAGGAGGAGGTGCTGGCGCGATGGTAGCAAAAGCGGCAAACGGCGGTTCGGACGGTGCTGATGGGGGTAGGTCCTCCTCAGGTTCCTCCTCAGATAAAGGCGGTACTGGTCAGGGCACCACAACGCGAGAATTTGGCGAAGCCACTGGCAAACTGTATTCTGGCGCTGGCGGAGGCGGGGATGGTTATTCGGGTAGTTATTACGGGAGTGTTGGTTTAGGGGGAGAGGGGGGAGGAGGAAACGGTGCACCCAGGTCTGGTTCAGGCTCTAATGGAACTGATAACCTCGGCGGGGGTGGTGGAGGCGCTGGAGGTTCAGAAATTTATTCAGGACGCTTTTCTTATTCAGGGGCTGGCGGCTCTGGCATCGTGTGCATAAGGCTACACAAAGAATAAACACGGCCTCCGTTTCGGAGGTCGGGAACGGAGGTTTATATGGCAATTACAGGCAGAGCGGTGACAGCAGGGGGGAGCGGAATTGCCAATCGGCTGGATTTCACCTACACGGGCGGTACATTCAATGAGCGTACCGCAGACGGTGTAGTGGAGTTTTTGGAAACCGGTATCCTTACGATGAAAAAGGATACGTATGTGGATGTATTCATGGTTGGCGGTGGTGCCGGTGGTGTGTCTATTGGAACATCCAGCAACGGCGGAGCCGGAGGTAGCGGTGGATGCACAAGAACTATTGTAAACGCTTTGTTGCGAAAAGGGGTGGCATACCAAGTTGTTATTGGCGCGGGCGGCACCGGTGGCGGCAACTCCGGCGGGGAGACTTCGGCTTTTGGTTACACAGTTACAGGTGGAACTGTTGCTAACGGCGGCTCTGGCGGCGGTAAAGGCGGCGTTACTGCAAGCGGGAACACAAACGCTGGTGATGGAGGGTCAAACGGAGCTGATGGTGGCAATGTCGGTAACGCAATAACCGGAAACCCTGGGAAAGGGCAAGGCGCCACCACAAGAGAGTTTGGCGAAGCAACCGGAAAACTGTATGCCGGTGGAGGTGGCGGCGGTCAAGGAATATACGGAAGCTATGGAACTGCGGGAGCTGGCGGTGAAGGGGGCGGTGCAAACGGGAATTCCACAACTGACGCTACAGCTAATACCGGTGGCGGTGGCGGCGGCGGGAAAGGGTTTGCTGGTGGTTCCGGCACCGGCGGTCAAGGGACTGCTGGCGGCAGCGGTATCGTGTGTATCCGCCTGCACCAAGACGACCCCACTGAGAACGTGCTGAGTGGAACGTGGAAGTTTAATGACACACTTACCATGCCAAGCACTTTGTTTACAGAGAACTTCGATTATGACGGGACATTTGCCTATGCTGGTTCCAACTTTTATACCGTGATGGGCGCAAGAGCATTCTCTACCACAACCGATCTGTGCTTTGGGCATAACTCCGGTGATTTGTCGACAAATTATGTACTGGTATATGACTTTACACATAACATGTGGAGGCAAGCAACAGCAAAAACCATAAAATTCTGGAACCGCTATCAGGTAGTTTCCCCGGAGTTCTACGCATGGTTCACCGCAAACGCCACCAAGATTTCGGATTAAGGAGCGTGATTAAGTGAGATACGCATTGGTTGAAAACGGTGTTGTTACAAACATCATCGAAATGGACAAGCGGAACGAGCAGTTCTTTCCCTCCGCCGTGTACACCGGTGACAGGCCGGTGGGCATGGGCGACACGTACACGGAGGGCAAGTTCTACCGTGACGGCAAAGAGGTGCTGACGGCACTGGAGGAAGCCAACAACGAGATAGACAGCCTGACGCAGCAGCTGGGCGAGGCTGTGGAAACCATCTATAAGGCGGATATGGAGGTTATCGGATGAGCATGATTATCGGTAAAGCGTTAATTGCGGGGGGGGGGGTACTGCTAAACGGTTAGAGTTTGAGTACACCGGAACGTACAACGAACGGCTGGATGACGGGGTTGTGGAGCTGCTGACCAGTGGTGTGCTGAAGGTCACTAAGGACACGTATATCGATGCGTTCCTTGTGGGAGGCGGAGGCGCCGGGTCTGGAGCTAGTGATGGATTTAATTCAAGTTATAATGGCGGTGGAGGTGGAGCTGGTGGCTTTACAAAGACCATCACAAAAGCGCTGCTTCAAGCAAATGTCGAGTATTCCGTTGTAATCGGTGCGGGCGGAATTGCATTATCCGGAAAAAACGCCTATGGAAAAGTTGGCCCCGCTGGAGGGAATACAGTTGCTTTTGGTTATACAGCAGAGGGCGGAAAATCTGCGTCCACCAGGCTAAACGGGGGTAACGGCGGTTCTGGTGGAGGCGTAGCTGGCACCAAAGGCTCTACTTCTACAGACTCCGAACCCGGCAACGGAGCCAGTGACGGGAATAACGCGCTTACAATCGGTTCGAGGAATGGCGGTACCGGTCAGGGTACAACTACTCGTGAGTTCGGGGAAGCAACCGGCAAACTGTACGCCGGTGGCGGCGCAGGGTCAAGGGGTTCCAGCTCTTCAACCCACGCCTCTGGCGGTGAAGGGGGAGGGGGAACACAGGGTATATCTGGCAAAGCTAACACTGGTAGCGGTGGTGGTGGTGGGACGATAGCAGTTTCGAATAATGAATATGTGTCTTACCCCGGCTCCGGTGGCTCTGGCATCGTGTGCATCCGGTTGCACAAGGAAGCGTAACAACAAACTGAAAGGAGAACGACTATGTACAACATTATGACGAAGCTCATCAACAAACGGTTCTACAAGACCCGTGAGGAGGCACAGCAGAAGTGCGACGTGTTTTACGCCGTGGGGCGTATCACGGACGAGCAGTACACGGACCTGTGTGCGCTGATCGAGAGCGTGTACGCAGAATAAGGGGCGGGGAGAATTACTCCCCCCGCCGGATGTAGGCTTCCTCGGCATCGAGTTGTGCCTGTTTGAGTGCGGCAACGGCCTTTTCAAGCTGGGCAATGGCGTCGGTGACGGCGTTAAACAGAGTGAAATACTCGGGCATGGGAACACCTCCTTTCTGCAAGCAGGATAGCACAGATGGCGTGTCAGAAACGGTCGAAGTGTGTCGAGGGGCAAAAATAATTTGAGAGGAGAACGCGGCGAATGGAACCGTGGGTACAGCAGATCGCCGTCCCGCTGGCGGTAGCGGTGCTGACAAGCAGCGGTTTGTGGGCACTGGTATCGAAGCGGGCGGACAAGAATAACGCAGAGCGGAAGATGCTGGTGGGGCTGGCGCATGACCGCATCATCCATCTGGGCATGGTGTACGTGACAAGAGGGTACATCACGCAGGACGAGTACGAAAACCTCAATGACTATCTGTACCAGCCGTATGAGAAGATGGGCGGCAACGGCAGCGCAAAACGGGTCATGGAGGAAGTAAGAAAGCTGCCCATCAAGCGAGAGGCGTAAAGCCGGACGATAGGCGTAAAAGCCGGAAAGGAAGTAACTATGGACATCAATACTATCGGAGTAGCAACTGTTGCAGCTATCATCGTGATCTGCTATCTGATCGGCATGATCGTGAAGGCAACGGCGCTGGACAACAAATGGATCCCCATCATTTGTGGTGTGTGCGGCGGCATCATCGGTGCGCTGGCGCTGGCATTCCATATGCCGGATTTCCCCGCCGAGGACTACTTTACGGCGGTCGCCGTGGGCATTATGTCCGGCCTGACCGCAACTGGCGTCAATCAGGTGTTTAAGCAGATGAAGTCTACCAACGACGAGGAGGCTATGTAAATGTCCGCCCCGAAAGTCTACCTGTCCCCGGCTATGCACAGGGCGAACCCCTGCGTGTATCCCCGCCCGGACGGGAAACAGTGCTATGAGGCACTGGAAAACAACGAGTACATCGACATTCTGGAGCCGATCCTGAACCGCTGCGGCATTGCCACCAAGCGCGGCTATCGGCGCACCCCCATGAATGGCGACAACGGCGACGCCATCATGAAGCAGAACGTGGCGGAGAGCAACGCATGGGGCGCGGACGTGCATTACGTCAGCCACACCAACGCCAGCGCCAACGGCAAGGCGCAGGGCTGCCACCCCATGTACTACACCTATTCCAAGAACGGCAAGAAGCTGGGCGAAATCATGGTGAAGTATCGGAAGCAGATTTACCCGCGCACGGTGAAGCTCGTCCCCCGCGCCGACCTGTACGAGCTGAAAAAGACCAACGCCGTTGCGTTCTACGAGGAGCACGCGTTCCACGACAATCTGGAGGACATCACCTGGTTCCACACGCACATGAAGGAGATCGCCGAGAGCGCGGCGAAGGGGCTGTGTGAGTGGTTCGGTATCCCCTATGTGGAGCCGGAGAAGCCGGAGAAGCCGGAAGAGCCGGAGGATCCTGTTGTGACCGAAACGTACACCGTGAAGGTGACGCGGAGCGCGGACGGGAAAAGCGGCACGTGGGAGATCGTGAAGTAAAATAAATCTGCTGGGCGGGAAAGAGCTACGACAAGCCGCCTCTTTCCCCGGCGTAAAGTCCCGCAAGCTCACGGCTAAAACCGTGTTATGGACAGCTACCACAAGCAGATACGGCGCAGGTTGCAGAGCATGGCACCAAAGCGAGCTATTGCGTATGTGATGAGCGCCCAGCTACCGCCTGACGAAGCGGTGTGCGTTATTGAATGTGACGTGAAGCGGAAAAGCTATTGTGAAACGGCGTTACTGCTGAACGTATCACCGGAAACGGTAAAGCGGTGCCGCAGGAGAGCGTATCAGAAATTTGCAGACGAAGAAAGAAGCCACACCTGAAAAGGTGCGGCTTCTTTGTTTGCGCCCGGTAGGGGGGGAAACCGGGCGTATAAAAAGGGAAAGATGCCCGCCGGGAGTATTCCGGGGTGGCTGATTTTATTATACATCGTTTCTGCGGTATTGTACAAGTAAATAATTCGCAAATTAACGGCCTTTTTCTGACCTTTAACTGCCCCTTTGCGGGGGCAGTTTTTTGTTACGCTTATTGCAAGAAACGGAGGTGCTTGCATGGTCGAAAAGTTGATGTCGTTGGGATTTACACAGCAGATGGCGGAGGACATCATTTGGGCGTATCAGGATGACCTCCCGGGGCTAAAAGCCTATGTACGGGTGATAGAAATAGTGGCGGCGCATGTATAGCTACTTCAACGAAAACCCACACGGGAAAAATGTGGGAGACTGCACCGTTCGGGCTATTTCAAAAGCCACCGGGAAAGAGTGGGGCGAAACGTACCTTGCTATGGCAATAGAGGGGTATCTGGATGGCGACATGCCATCCGCAAACGCCGTGTGGGGTGCGTATCTGCGGCGGATAGGCTACAGGCGGTACATGGTGCCGGATACTTGCCCAGATTGCTACACAGTCGGTAGGTTCGCCGATGAACACCCGGAGGGGACGTTTATCCTTGCGCTATCCGGTCACGTCGTGTGTGTGCAGGACGGCGTGATCTATGACAGCTGGAACAGCGAAAATGAAATTGTTTTGTATTACTGGCAAAAAGAAAGTGAGGCGTAACTATGGCATTTAACCCGTATTTCAACCCTTATTACCCGCAGCCAATGCAGGACAACCTTGCCCAGCTTCGGCAGCAGCAGATGCAGACCATGCCGCCGCAGATACCGCAAATTCCACCCATGCAGAACCCGGTGGCGCAGGGCGGCGTACAGTGGGTATCTGGTAGGCCGGAAGCGGAGAATTGGCTGATCGCGCCCAACTCCGCCATTGCGCTGTGGGACAGCACAGCTCCCGTAGTTTACTTGAAACAGGCCGATGCAATCGGCAAGCCGACCCTCAAAACGTATGACCTTGTAGAGCGCCTTGCAAGCGCTCCTGACGCGCAGAAAGCTCCCGCCCCGGAATATGTGACCCGTAAGGAGTTCGATGCGCTGGCGGCGCTTGTGGGCGAAATAAAGGGCAAGAAAAAGCGCAAGGTGGAGGAGGAAGAGGACGATGAGTAACAATCCGTTTTTCAATGCGTTAGGTGGCGGACAGATGCCGGGGCCGATGAGCGGCTTTCCCCAGCTGTTACAGCAGTTCAAGCAGTTCAAGGCAAGTTTTAAAGGCGACCCAAAAGCGGAAGTAGAGAAAATGCTGCAAAGCGGCAAAATCTCACAAGACCAATTGAACAAGATACAGTCAATGGCGAACCAATTTCAGGGGCTTTTCAAGTAATCAAAATCGTGGCCACGGTTTGATATAAATATTTTTTCAAAAGGAGTGATACTATGTCTCTTTCCTCTGACGGCACCATGCTGACTATGCCTGTGGCTCCTGCCAACACCGGCAACGGTAACGGCTTCGGCTGGGGCGGCGATGGCGCGTGGTGGATCGTGCTGTTCCTCATTTTCGCCGCGTTTGGCGGCTGGGGTAACGGCTTCGGCTTCGGTGGCGGCGGCAACGGCGTGATGGACGGTTATGTTCTGACCTCTGATTTTGCCAATGTCGAGCGCAAGATCGACAGTGTAAATCAGGGACTTTGCGACGGATTTTACCAGCAGGCGCAGCTTGTCAACGGCACCAACATGGCGATGGCAAACGGCTTTGCACAGGCCGAGCTTTCCCGCAGCAACCAGCAGGCGGCGCTCATGCAGCAGCTCACCGCCATGCAGATGCAGAACCAGGAGTGCTGCTGCGAGAACCGGGCGGCTATCGCCCAGGTGCGGTACGACATGGCGACGCAGGCTTGCGATACCCGCAACACCGTGCAGAACACGACGCGGGACATCATTGATGCAATGAACTGCGGCTTCCGTAGCATCGATCAGCGTCTCACTGCGCAGGAGATCGCTGCGAAGGACGCGAAGATTGCTGAACAGAACCAGCGTCTTTTTGCTGCTGACCTCGCGGCCTCTCAGTCTGCTCAGACGCTTGATATGCGCAACTATGTTAGCGCACAGTTCGCGTATTACAATCCGCGCCCCGTTCCTTCGTTCAGCGTCCCTGCTCCATACCAGTACACCGGATGCGGCAATCAGTACAACTGCAATGGCTGCGGATGCTGACAACTGCATAGCATAGCTTTTTCCCCACATGGGGAAAATGGTCAGCCCCGTGCTGATACTGATACCAACGCGGCGGGGCAATAGCTCCGCCGCTTATTTTAACTGAGAAAGGAATGATTTTAATGGCAGAATTTACTTCTGCGGCAATTCAGACCGTTGCTGCTGGGCAGAACGTTCCCCTGACGGAAACTGCGGTCAACAACAAGCCGTGTATCGTGCATCGAGCCGGAGCAGGCATCGTAACTTTGCGCGGGTTGACAAACCAGTGCAAGGCACGTTTTCGCGTGGCTTTTGGCGGCAACATCGCTATCCCTACCGGCGGCACGGTGGGAGCTATTACCGCCGCGCTGGCTATCAACGGTGAACCGCTGACCAGTGCCGTGGCGACCGTTACACCCGCCGCCGTGGAAAACTATTTCAACATTTATGTCAGCGCCATTGTGGAGGTGCCGAAGGGCTGTTGCCTGACTGTGGCTATGGAGAACACCAGCACACAGGCAATCAATTTCGCTAACTCCAACTTGACCGTTGACCGCGTAAGCTGAAAGGAGTAAACTATGAGTATGAAAGCAATGTACGATTTGCGCGATATGCTTTGCAAGGAGCTTGACGAGATCGCCCACAAAGGCGAACTTGGCGCAGGTGATTTGGACATCGCGCATAAGCTGGTAAGCACCATCAAGAACATCGACAAAATTGGTCTGATGGAAGATGAAGGGTACAGCCGTGACGGCGATTATTCCCAGCGGCGTTACTCCCGCGACGGCGACTATTCCCAGCGCAGGTATTCCCGCGACAGCTACGGCGGCGGCAGCTCCTACGCACGGCGTGGCACCCATTATGTGCGCGGCCATTATAGCCGCGACGGCGCAAAAGATGACATGAAGCGCCAGCTGCAAGAGATGCTGGACAATGCGGATGATGATACTATCCGCAACGCCATTCAGCGGTGCATGGATGCCGTGGAGGGCTGAGAGGGGGTAGTTCCCCTTGATCGACGAAAAGGAACTTAAAGCCTGGATAGCCAGACTGGAAACGGAACAGTCAAGCTGGCCGAATTACGAGAAGTTGGCCGCGCTGTACATTATACAAAACCAGCACGAAGGGCAGAGAACCCCTGCACCGGTGGCTATGTATTCCAGCGCACCGGCTCCTGATGTGGTAGACGGTGACAGTGACTTTATGCAAGCGGTATCATCCCGCGCGCCGGAACAGGCGTGGGCCATAGTGGACGAGTTGATGGATGCGCTGAAAGTAACCAACGCGCGAATGTATGATAACGTGATGCGAAAGATGCGAGGATAAAGTATCCCCCGCCTGTTTTGGCGGGGGATATTCCTGTGTACTTAGTTTTGTGTAACCTAACGGGTTCCAGAACTGCCTGGGCGCGATGGCCTCCGCAATGGTCTCCTGACTCATGGCCACCGACCGCAACTGGATGTGCATCAGCTTTTCCCGCAGGGCCCGCAGCAGCCCCTCGTCTGCCTCGCCCTCCATGTAGCACAGGGCCACGTCCGTGCCCGAGCGCTCCGGCAGCTGCAATCGCTCCAGCCGCAGATGGGTGTCCCGTACCCGCCGCCGCAGCAGCGCCGCATTCTGCATGAGGTTCTCTACGAAGCCGTCGTGGCTGCCCCGCAGTACCCGGCTGGTATCCGGCTCCTCCACCGACCGGGTGGGGAACTGCTTGGCGTCCAGCACCACCCCGCCGCCGAAGCCGTCGATGATCGCCAGCGTCTTCCCAGCGAATACGCCCATCACCGCCGCGTCACGGTCCGACTCGGCCGCCGCATCGCAGGCGGACACATACCGCCGGCAGAAGTCCGCCGCGTCCGTCACGTCGTCCAGGCCGGGCAGTGCCTGCCACCCGGCGATGACCCGTTCCAGCAGGTCCTCCTGGGCGTAGCCGTTTACCACCCACAGCCGCGCCTGCCGCCCGCCGATGGACAGGTCGCGCCCTGTCATATCAAAGCACCGGCCCACACCCAGCAGCTCGTTCAGCTCCGCCGCTTTCAGCGAAAAGCACCCTGCGCCGCGATAATAGCCCGCCATTTCCGGGGCCGTCTCGTTTCCGCCCTGTTTTGCCTGTTCCATGATGCCTTCTGTCCTCCGTCTGCCATTTTCCGGTAGCATTTCCCGCCTGCGGAATTTTATGTATGCCCCGGACAGGCCCTGCATATCGTGTAAAAAAGGAGGTGGCAGCCATGAAAAGAAGCGCGGCGGCGGCCCTTATTCTGATGGTGCTGCTCTTCGGCGGCGCCTACCTCACCGCCACGGAGCCGGACGCGCCTGCACCGGAGACACCGCAGGCACAGGGGGACGGGGAGGTCGTGCTGACCATAAAAACCGGGGAGACAGCGGAGCGGATGACGCTGCGGGACTACCTTGTGGGCGTGGTCCGGGGTGAGATGCCTGCCTCCTTTGAGATGGAGGCGCTGAAGGCCCAGGCCGCGGCCGAGCGTACCTACGTCTACTACCAGCTGGCGCAGGGCCGTAAGGACGCGCACCCCGACGCCGACTTCTGTACGGACCATACCTGCTGCAGCGCCTATCTCTCCGAGACAGCCGCAAAGGAAAAGTGGGCCGCCGACTTTGCTCCCTGGAATACCCGCGTCGTCCAGGCTGTGGCGGACACGGACGGTCTGGTGGCCCTCTACGACGGGGAACCGATCCTGGCGGTGTTCCACTCATCCTCGGCGGGCAGGACCGCCGCGGCCGGGGATGTCTGGTCCGGCGACCTGCCCTATCTGGCCAGCGTCGCCAGCCCGGAGAGTGCCGACACCGTGCCCAACTATTACAGCACCGTGACCTTCACCGCAGCGGAGGCAAAAGACCGTCTGTTGGCGGCCTACCCGGAGATAAAACTTACCGGCGCGCCGGAGACGTGGTTCGGCGCAGTGACGGAGAATGATTCCGGCCGGGTAGAGACCGTCTCCGTGGGCGGTACGGACATCGAGGGCACGGAGATGCGCCGCATCTTCTCCCTGCGCTCGGCCTGCTTTACCCTGACGGCGGACGCGGAGAGCGTTACGTTCCGCGTCACTGGCTACGGCCACGGCGTGGGCATGAGCCAGTACGGCGCGGAGCAGCTGGCAAAGGCGGGGAAGACCTGGCAGGAGATACTGGCGTGGTATTATACCGGCGTGACCATCGGACCGGCGGGCTGATATCGGGGCAAGGGGTCAGGGGCACGGAAATGCGTGACAAGCGGGCAAAAACGTGGTATAATCTATAAATTATGCGGGATATTCACAAATTGTTCAGGAAAAGCCTGCCCCGCAGGATGTAAGATATACCCAACGATATGTACCGGGAGGAGAGCGCCTATGGCACGCAACATTCTGGTGGTCGAGGATGACCGCAATATATCCGATCTGATCCGTATGTACCTGGAGAAGGAGGGCTTCGAGGTCCGCAGCGCCTATGACGGCGGCAAGGCCATCGAGGAGTACGACAAGCAGGCCCCCGACATGGTGCTGCTGGATATCATGCTGCCCGTGGTGGACGGCTGGGGCGTATGCGCCCATATCCGCGAGAAGGGCAAGACGCCCATCATTATGCTCACCGCCAAGAGCGACGTGGGCGACCGCATCACCGGACTGGAGATGGGCGCGGACGACTATCTGGTCAAGCCCTTCGAGATGAAGGAACTCATGGCCCGGATTAATGCCGTGCTCCGCCGCAGTGAGATACCCGACGATACCAAGAAAAAGCTGGTGTTCGACAAGCTGGTCATCAATCTGGACAGCTATGAGCTGCTTGTGGACGGCAAGAAGGTGGACACGCCCCCCAAAGAGCTGGAGCTGCTGTATCATCTGGCGGCCACGCCCAACCGGGTCTATACCCGCAACCAGCTGCTGGACGAGGTCTGGGGCTTTGACTATTTCGGCGACAGCCGCACCGTGGACGTGCACATCAAGCGCCTGCGGGAGAAGATCGAAAACGTCTCGGACCAGTGGGAGCTGAAAACGGTCTGGGGCGTGGGCTATAAGTTTGAAGTGAAGTAAGCATGGGCGAGAGGATCAAACGTATCACCGGCAGCCTGTATTGGCGGCAGTTTATGCTCACCGCCGGTATGGTGGTGCTGACCATGGCCCTGCTGGGCGTGTCCTTCTACGCGCTGAGCTATAACTACACCGTCTCGGAGAAGCGGCAGGAGATGCAGGACCGGGCGGTGCTGGTGGCGCAGCTGTCCGTGGACTATTTTACCGCCGGCGATGACGCCGAGCGTGACCAGGGGGACGCGCTGCGCTCTCTGGCCGGCGTGGCCTCCCGGATGACGGACGTGGACTTCCTGATCTGCGACACCACCGGCAGCGTCCTGCTGACGACGGATGCCGATTTGGCCGGAAAGACCGTCGTTGTCCCCGAGGACATTACCCAAACGGTGCTGGGCAGCGAGAGACTGTACGAGGGCCGCAGCACCGTGGGCGTATATGAGAAAAAGCAGTTCGTGGTGGGCGTGCCCATGACGGACGCGGACGGCAACACGCTGGGCCTGGTGCTGGCGGTGATGAACAGCGCCGAGCTCATGCAGATGTGGCGCTCATTCATCGCCCTGTTCTTTATGACCAGCGCCATTATCCTGATGCTGGCGTTCGTGGCCAGCTTTGTCACCTCCATGCGGCAGATACAGCCCCTGACCGAGATGGTCAAGGCGACCCGTGCCTATGCCGGCGGCGATTTCGATGTACGGATGCAGGAGACCGGTGACTGCGGCGAGATCAGTGAGCTGGCGGCGGCCTTCAATGCCATGGCCGACTCCCTGCAGGAGACGGAGCGCCAGCGCCGGGACTTTATCGCCAATGTGTCCCATGAGCTGAAGACCCCCATGACCACCATCGCCGGCTACACCGACGGCATTCTGGACGGCACCATCCCGCCGGAGAAGGAGCGCCAGTATCTTCAGATCATCTCCGACGAGAGCCGCCGTCTCAGCCGCCTGGTGCGGCGTATGCTGGATATCTCCCAGATACAGAACAAGGAGATGAAGAAGGAGGAGTTTGATCTCTGTGAGTCCGCCCGTATTGCCCTGCTGTCCATGGAGAAGAAGATCACGGACCGTGGGCTGGACGTGGACGCGGAGATCCCCGAGGACTCCGTCATGGTCCAGGGCGACCGGGATCTGATCACCCAGGTCATTTACAACCTGCTGGAGAATGCGGCCAAATTCGCCACACCTGGCTCCCAGCTGTATCTGGGTCTGGCGGTCAACGGCGAGAAGGCCTATGTCACCGTCCGCAACCTGGGCTCCACCATTCCGGCAGAGGAGATACCACTGCTGTTCGAGCGCTTCCACAAGTCCGATAAGTCCCGCAGTGAGGACAAGGACGGTTACGGCCTGGGGCTGTATATCGTCAAGACCATCCTGGCCCAGCACAAGGAGCAGATCACCGTCACCAGTCAGGACGGTGTAACGGCCTTTACCTTTACCATGCAGATGGCGCACGGCGCGCCCCGAGAGGTGCTCTAATATGTATGATGAAAATAAAATGCCGCTGACGCCCGATCCGGCGGCTCCTGCCCCGGAGCAGGAGCCGGACGAGGTCGTCAGCTGGTATGTCCGTCCGGACGAGGGGCAGGAGATCACGGACTGCTATGTGCAGCCGGGCCCCATGCCCGCTGCCGCGGCGCCCAAAGCTGTCCGGCAGGAGAAGCGCCGCAGCCGCAAGGGCCTGTGGACGTTTCTGGTCATCCTGGCCGTGCTGGTAGGCGTGGTGCTGGGAGTGGCCATCGTCTCCGCCCTGCGGGGCGGCAATACGGACGGCTATGGCGATGACTTCGACGACGGCGATCACGATGCCAGCAGTATCGTGGATATCTTCCAGAGCGATGTGCCCACCATCCCCCGGGCGGACACGGACCCCGATCTGCGCTTTTATTGCGAAAAAGCAGGGGAGGAGAAGCTGACTATCCAGCAGATCTATCAGCAGGTAAACCCCGCCACGGTGCTGGTGCTCACCGACCTGGGCGAAAAGGCCAGTGTCGGCACCGGGGTCATCCTGACGGCGGACGGCTATATCGTCACCAACGCCCATGTGATCGCCGGCGGGCAGAACGCGCTGGTGGCGCTGTACAACGGCGACCGCTACGAGGCGGAGCTGGTGGGCTTCAGCAGCACGGAGGATCTGGCGCTGCTGAAGGCGGTGAACGCCTCCGGCCTGCCCACTGCGCCCCTGGGCGACAGTGAGGAATGCCAGGTGGGCGATACGGTCTACGCCATCGGCAACCCGCTGGGCGTTGAGCTGCGGGGCACACTGACCCAGGGCATCATCTCCGCCATCGACCGTCCCGTCACCATGGAGGGCCGCGTGATGACGCTGCTCCAGACCACCGCTGCCCTGAACAACGGCAACTCCGGCGGCCCGCTGATCAATGAGTACGGCCAGGTCATCGGCATCAACACACTAAAAATGAGCAACACCCTGTCCGACATCTCTGCCACGGTGGAGGGCCTGGGATTTGCCGTCCCGTCCAGCCGTGTGGTGTCCGTCATCAATGATATCATCGCCACCGGAGGCTTCCGCGGCCTGCCCTCGATCGGCATCTACGTGCAGGAGACGGAATTTGCCGACGGTACGACCCACCCGGTGATCGATTCCGTCACGGAAAACTTCGGCGCCGAGGAAGCGGGGCTGCAGAAGGGCGACGTAATTCTGGCGGCGGACGGTATAGGCGTCAGCACCAACACCGATCTGCTGGCCGTCCGCCGGACCCACATCGTGGGCGAGAGCGTCGTGCTCACTATCCGGCGTGACGGACAGACCTTTGATGTGACGGTCGTCCTCTACCCGGTGGAGGAATGATCACTTTACAGCGCAGAAACAGGGACAAGGCCATGGCCTTGTCCCTGTTTTACACCGCAAAACGACGGATATTTACAGATAATAAACAAATAGTATACATTTTATTGCCGGAATTTGCGGCTATTTTCGCCTTCGTTCCCGCCATAGCTGCCGCAGGCTGCCGACGGCCGCCAGCAGCAGATATGCCCCGAACAGCCGCCGCAGTATCGCTGTGTCCACCGCCGTCGCCGCCAGTGCACCGGCCGCCGCAGCCGTTGTGCCCCAGGGGATAGCGGATTTCAGCACCTCCGTTTCCAGCAACCCGTTCCGCTTGTGGGCGATGACGCCCATGGCCGCCGTAGGCAGGAAGTACAGCAGATTGACCGCGGCGGCCTGCTGCTGCGGAACACCCAAAATGAGCGTCATAACCAACAGCAGCAGGGTCCCGCCGCCCACGCCCCAGGCGGACAGGATGCCGGCGCCGAACCCCGCAGCCATTGGTATCAGCCAACTTTTCACAGGATATACCTCACGCCGCCGTACAGCAGAAAGGCGGCGAACAGTCCCCGCAGCCATGTGACGCTGACGCGGCGGAACAGCCGTCCGCCCACCAGACCGCCCACCAGCCCGCCGATGAGGTATGGCAGCGCGGCGGCCCAGTCGAAGGGCTGCCGCAGCAGGTATACTGCCGCGCTGACGGCGCTTAGGGGCAGTATGGCCGCCACGCAGGTGGCGAAGGCCTGCTTGCCAGCCAGACCGCACCAGCCGTTCAGCAGGGGCACCAGCACCATGCCGCCGCCCCCGCCGAACAGTCCGTTCACCAGCCCTGCCGCCGTGCCGGACAGGGCATATTTTGTCTTTGCCTGCATTGTGCCGCCTCCTTTATGTATGCGCCCATCCGGGCGCGGGGTTTACTGGCACTTCTGGTAGCTTTGGCAGTCGGTGCACTGGTCCATGGTGGGGCGGCTCTCGTGGGTGCCGACCTGAATGGCAGTCAGACCGCAGTTGTCCACGTCCTTGCAGTGGTGGGCACAGTTGGTGACGGTGCACTTGATGGACGCATTGGGGGTGCAGGCGCACCCGTCGTTGGTACAGGCTCTGTTCATGGTGTTTCCTCCCTGAAAAATAAAAAGTCAAGCCCGAAGGCTTGACTCTATTTTTGCCCGGAGCGCAGGCGGATATGCACATTTTTTATATGCCAAGAAGCGCCGAAGCGAAGCTGAAATAGATCAGCAGACTGGTGGCGTCCACGATGGTGGAGATGAAGGGACTGGCCATCACCGCGGGGTCCAGACCGACCTTTTCCGCCAGCAGCGGCAGGGAGCAGCCCACGCATTTGGCAAACACCACCACGAACAGAATGGTCAGGCACACCACCAGACACACCAGCGGCGTTACCGCCGCATTGCCCAGCAGCAGCCGATCCACCAGCAGCATCTTCACGAAGTTGGCCCCGGCCAGGCATACGCCGCACAGCAGCGAGACCCGCAGCTCCTTCCACAGCACCCGGAATACGTCCGAGAAGTCCACCTCGTCCAGGCTCAAGGCGCGGATCACCGCCACGCTGGCCTGCGTACCGGAGTTACCGCCGGTGCCGGACAGCATGGGGATGTAGGCGTTCAGTACCAGGCAGGCTGCCAGCGCGTTTTCGTAGTGGTTCAGGATCATACCTGTGAACGTGGCCGACAGCATCAGCACCATCAGCCAGGGCAGTCGGGCCTTCCAGGTGGCGAAAACGCCGGTACGGAGGTATGGCTTGTCCGAGGGCAGCATAGCCGCCATCTTTTCGAAGTCCTCCGTGGTCTCCTCCTCGATGACGTCCATAGCGTCGTCAACGGTGACGATACCCACCAGCCGCTTTTCCAGGTCCACGATGGGCATGGCCAGGAAGTCGTATTTGCTCAGTGCCTGGGCCACGTCCTCCTTATCGTCCGTGGTCTTGGCCCACACCACGTCCGGGTCCATGATCTCCTCGATCAGGTCGTCCTCTTCCGCCAGCAGCAGGTCGCGGACGGACAGCACGCCCAGCAGGTGCCGGGTGGGATCGGTGACGTACAGGATGTTGATGGTTTCCAGCTCGCCGCCGATACGGCGGATGCGCTTGAAGGCGTCCTCCACCGTCATGTCCTTCTTCAGGGACAGGAACTCCATGTTCATAATGGAGCCGGCACTGTCCTCCGGGTATTTCAGTATTTCGTTGATGGATTTACGCATCTCCGGCGTGGCCTTGTCCAGAATACGGATGACCACGCTGGCCGGCATCTCCTCCACGATATCCACCGCGTCGTCCAGATACAGCTCGTCCAGCACCTCGGTCAGCTCCGTGTTGGAAAAGCCGTTGATCAGCATCTCCTGGCTCTCCGGCTCCAGCTCCACGAATACCTCTGCCGCCGTCTCCTTGGGCAGCAGACGGTACAGCAGGGGCATCTGCTCCTGCTTGCCCTCCTCCAGCAGCAGGGCAATATCCGCCGGCTCCATGGGCAGGAACAGGTCCCGCAGCTCGGCGTAGCGTTTTTCCTTCGCCAGTTCGTCTATCCGTTCCTGGTATTGCTCCAGTTCCTCCTGATAATCGATCAAGCCTGTTCCCTCCCTTCAGGCAAAATAATACGCAGCAGGTAGTAGCCTGCTGCGTGCCGCAAAGTGCGCCAATGCGCCCTGTTCTGCACCGTTACAAGCTTTAGCATCGCGGGGCGGTGAAACTGCATTAGATGCCACCTTGCTTTCGATGGCACCTGCTCAAACCCTCTGATGGTGTCTCCACCACTTCGCGGCAGCAGTCCGTATCCCTCGCGGTAGCCTTACCTACCGGATCCTATTCAACATATCTATGTTATGCCAAAATCATCGGCCTGTCAAGGCGTTTTCTTGCCATTCCCGCCATTTTTCTTTACAGGTACACCTGCACATTGTCCTGCGCCAACAGGTGGCCCTTCAACTCCTGCAAAAATCGCAGGGCCGGCGGTGTCAGCGGTTCGCCCGCCCGCGTCACCAGATAATTCACCCGGTCCGGCGGCGGACTGGTAAAGTGGCATACTCGTGCGCTATTCCCGATGCGCGACGCGGCGGCGATGGCCGGGGCCGCCACCCAGCGGCCCTCGGCGGGCGGCAGGAAATCCGCCGCCTGTAGGGTGTCGGCGTACAGCAGGGGCCGCGCGCCCGTGCCGAACCACCGGTCGTGCCAGCGGATGAACTCCGGGTCCCAGGTGACCAGCAGCTCCTCGGCTACGTCCAGCGAGGCCGGGTCCACCTCCTCCGGGTAGTGGCTGTCCGGCGGCGACAGCAGCAGAAACGGCTCCCGAAAGGCCGGACGTACCGTCAGACGGTCGTCAAATACCGTGTTGCTGTCAATAAAGGCAAAGTCCAGCTCATGGCTCAGCAGCGCCTGGGTGATATCCACATCCCGCAGGGTGTGGATCCACAGGGATACCGGCAGCCGCAGGGCAAGAAAGCGCTTATACACGGGCGGCAGGATGTATTGGTTAGTGGTGTAGGTGGCGGCGATACGCAGGTAGGCGCGCTGCTCCAGCTCCGCCAGCGTCTCCGTCTCTGAGAGCAGCTGCTGCCAGCGCTGGGCCAGCGTCAGGAATTTCTGGCCCGCCGCCGTCAGCGTGATGTGCCGCTGGCCCTTGCTCCGCACGAACAGCGGCGTGCCAACCCGTTCCTCCAGCGCCCGTATCCGCATGGACAGCGTGGGCTGGGTGATGTACAGCGCCTCCGCCGCGGCGGTCATGGTGCCGTGCTGCACCACCGCCCAGAATGTCTCGATATCCAGGTTGGTCATACTACCGTCTCCTAAAATATAAATTTTCGTTGATATTTTACACGAAAACAATCAATTTTACAAGTGCGGATATCCGTGCTATGATACGGATGTGTTCAGGGAACACCGCTGGTTCCCTAAACCAAACGCTATTTTGATTCTTTCTTTCTTCCTATTTCCCTATTTCTCCCCCCTAATACCCGATAAAAAAGGACAGGTTTTTCCAGCCTGTCCTTTCGGGCTGTTTAGGGGTAGATTTTTCCCTGCGGACGTGGTATGGTAGTGCTGTTGTACACAGGAGGGATAACGATGCCCGGTTTTCAGTTTTATTTTGAATTGATCGGCGCGGTGGCCTTCGCCATTTCCGGCGCAGCCCTGGCGGTGAAGAAGCATATGGACCTGTTCGGCGTGGCCATGATGGGCATGACCACTGCCGTGGGCGGCGGTATCCTGCGGGATCTGCTGCTGGGCATCACGCCGCCCGCCGCGCTGCGCGACCCCCTACAGGCACTGGTGGCCATCGCTACGTCCCTGCTGGTGTTTCTGGTGTGGAAGCGCTTTCACCCCGAGGGCGATCACCGGAACTGGGAGGCGCTGCTGCTGGTGGCGGACTCCATCGGCCTGGGCATTTTCTCCGTCCACGGTGCGGCGGTGGCCGTCCGGGCCGGGCTGGGCGGCAATGTGTTCCTGACGCTGCTGGTGGGTATGCTTACCGGCGTGGGCGGCGGTGTTCTGCGTGACCTGTGCTGTATGGAGCGCCCCTACATTTTCACCAAGCATATCTACGCCTGCGCGTCCTTGGCCGGCGCGGCGGCATGTATGCTGCTGTGGAGCGCCGGAGAGAACCTGGCGCTGCTGACAGGCTGCGCGCTGACGGTGGTGCTGCGGCTCTGTGCCGCGGTATTCCGCTGGAGCCTGCCGAAAGCGTAAACACATAAAAAAGACCGCGAAAGCGGTCTTTTTTGCTGTTATGCGGTGAGCTTCAGCCCGACGATACCGACGAGCAGCAGCCCCACGAAAATGAGCCGCGGGACAGTGACAGGCTCCTGGAAGGCCAGAATGCCCACGATGACGGCGCCCAGGGCGCCGATACCCGTCCAGATGCCGTAGGCGGTGCCCATGGGCAGCGTCTTCGTAGCCTGTGACAGGAAAAAGAAGCTGGCGACCATGCCCGCGACCGCCCATACCGACGGCCACAGCTTTGTGAAGCCCTCGGACAGTTTCAGAAACGTAGACCAGAACACCTCCAGCCCGCCTGCGATGAAAAGATATACCCACGCCATACCGATTACCTCCAAAAACAAAAAATGCGCCCACAGGACGCACCTTCTAAGACCTAACGGCGCGCCCGCGAACGCCTGCCCGTCACCCGGTGGCGGCGGACAGCACAGGTACTATACCACGCCGCCACCACAAAGTCAAGCGATCCTGCACCGCAACAAATGTTCGAAAAAACAACTTGTGACACATGGAGATATGTGGTATACTATATTGTCGAGAATTTACGGTTTTAACCGCAGGAGGGGAGGGGTCATCATGGGCCTGCACGACGGGCATCGCCAGCGCAGCAAACGCCGGTATCTGGCGCTGGGTGCAGAGGGGATGGAGGACCACCAGCTGCTGGAGCTGCTGCTGTTCTACGCCATCCCCCGGCAGGACACCAACGAGACGGCCCACCGGCTCATCCAGCGCTTCGGCTCGCTGCAGGGGGTGCTCCACGCCGCACCGGAGGAGCTGACCTCCGTAGAGGGCGTGGGAGAAAACGCCGCCGTGCTGGTGCGGCTGGTCGGCGACATGGCCCTGCGGGCCCGGTGCTCGTCCCTGCCCCAGAAGGTGCTGAACTCCCCTGACCGCACCGGCGCGTACTTCATGGAGCTGCTGGCGGGGGAGAAGAAGGAGATGCTCTACCAGGTCTGCCTGGACGCCAAGGGCAAGCTGCTGACCTGCCGCTGCATCAGCAAGGGCAGCGTGGCCGCTTCGCCGGTCAGTGTGCGCCAGGTGGTGGAGAACGCTCTGTACGCCGGCGCCAGCAGCATTATCCTTGCCCACAACCACCCCAGCGGCGTGGCTTTGCCCTCCCAGCAGGACCTGCTGGTGACGCGGCAGATACAGGAGGCGCTCTCGCCGCTGAATATTCGCCTGGCCGACCACGTGGTGGTGGCTGACAGCGATTATGTCTCCATGGCGGAAAGCGGCCTGCTGGCGCGATAAACGGAGGATACCATGCCTGATCTGAAAGTCGTTTCTGAATACCAGCCCGCCGGCGACCAGCCCCAGGCCATCGACAAGCTGGCGCAGGGCCTGGAAAACGGCCTGCGCGCGCAGGTGCTCAAGGGCGTCACCGGCAGCGGCAAGACGTACACCATGGCCAAGGTCATCGAGCGCGTCAACCGGCCCACGCTGGTGCTGGCCCATAACAAGACGCTGGCCGCCCAGCTGTGCGAGGAGTTCCGGGAATTTTTCCCCAACAACGCGGTGGAGTATTTCGTCTCCTACTACGACTACTACCAGCCGGAGGCCTACGTGCCCCAGACGGACACCTATATTGAAAAGGACGCCTCCACCAACGAGGAGATCGACCGTCTGCGGCTGTCCGCCACCTGCGCGCTGCTGGAGCGGCGGGACGTGATCGTGGTGGCGTCGGTCAGCTGTATCTACGGCCTGGGCGAGCCGGACGATTTCGCCCGCATGATGATCTCCCTGCGGACCGGCATGACTTTGGAGCGCGACGAGCTGCTGCGGCGGCTGGTGGAGGACCGCTACGAGCGCAACGACGTGGCCTTCCAGCGCAATGTGTTCCGGGTACGGGGCGACACGGTGGAGCTGTACCCCGCCTACTATAAGGACCGGGCCATCCGTGTGGAGTTCTTCGGCGACGAGATCGAGCGTATCACGGAGTTCCATCCGGTCACCGGCGCGGCCCTGAAGCAGCTGACGCATGTGGCGGTATATCCCGCCAGCCACTATGTTACCCCCAAGGACAAGCTGGAGCGCGCCGCCAAAGAGATAGAGCGCGAGCTGGCGGAGCGCAAAAAGTGGTTTGAGGACAACGGCAAGCTCATCGAGGCCCAGCGCATCGACCAGCGCACCCGCTACGACGTGGAGATGATGCGCACCCTGGGCTACTGCTCCGGCATTGAGAACTATTCCCGGGTCATCTCCCAGCGGCCGGTGGGCAGCGCCCCCATGACACTGCTGGACTTCTTCCCGGAGGATTTCGTGCTGTTCGTGGACGAGAGCCATGTGACCCTGCCCCAGGTGCGGGCCATGTACAACGGCGACCATGCCCGCAAGCAGAGCCTGGTGGACTACGGCTTCCGCCTGCCCTGCGCCTTTGATAACCGCCCCCTGAAGTTCGAGGAGTTCGAGGAGCGCTTCTCCCAGGCGGTGTTCGTCTCCGCCACCCCCGGCGACTTTGAAAAGCAGCAGGCGGACCAGATCGTGGAACAGGTCATCCGGCCGACCGGCCTGCTGGACCCCAGAGTGGAGGTCCGTCCGGTGCTGGGTCAGATCGACGACCTGGTGGCGGAGATACACGCCCGGGCGGAGAGGAACGAGCGCGTGCTGGTGACCACCCTCACCAAGAAAATGGCCGAGGACCTGACCGCCCACTTCCGCGGGCTGGGTATCAAGGTGCGGTATATGCACGCCGACGTGTCGGCCCTGGAGCGCATGGAGATCATCCGCGACCTGCGTCTGGGCGAGTTCGACGTGCTGGTGGGTATCAACTTGCTGCGTGAGGGCCTGGACCTGCCGGAGGTGTCGCTGGTGGCCATACTGGACGCTGACAAGGAGGGCTTCCTTCGCAGCGAGACCAGCCTGATACAGACCATCGGCCGCGCCGCCCGCAACGCCGAGGGTCTGGTCATCCTGTACGCCGATACCGTTACTCCCTCTATGCGGGCCGCTATGGACGAGACGGAGCGCCGACGGAAGCTGCAGGACGACTTCAACAAGGCCCACGGCATTATCCCGCAGACCATCCGCAAGAGTGTCCGCGAGATGGTGGAGATCAGCCACAGCGCCGAGGAGGCCTCCAAGCTGTCGAAGAAGAAGCTCTCCGACCGGGAGCGGGCGGAGACGATCGCCCGGCTGGAAAAAGAGATGAAGGAGGCCAGCCGTATGCTGGAATTCGAATATGCCGCCCTGCTGCGTGACCAGATCATCGAACTGCGGGGGGAGAAATAAACCGAACCGAGAAACGACCTATGAAAAAGTACCTTTCCTATATCTACGTGATCCTCAGCGCCGTGTGCTGGGGCTTTATCGGTTTTTCCAACCGTATGCTCACGGAGGTGGGCGTATCGCTGGGCAACCGGGTGTTCATCCGGAACTTCGGCACGCTGGTGATCCTGACCATCGTATTCGCCCTGTTCCACCGTCAGGTGTTCCGCATCAAGCTGAAGCATCTGCCCATTTTCCTGTGCTCCGGACTGCTCAGCATCCTGACGCTGAGCTTGGTCTACTTCCAGTGCCAGACCATGTGCTCCCTGTCGGTGGCGGCGGTGCTGCTGTATCTGGCTCCGTCCTTTGTGGTCATTTTCAGCGCCGTGCTGTGGAAGACACCGCTGACGAAGCGCAAGCTCATCGCCCTGGTGGTGTCCCTGCTGGGATGCGTGATGGTCAGCGGCATCATCGGCGGCGATATGACCGCCTCCTGGGCGGGTATCGGCCTGGGCGTGCTGTCCGGCCTGTGCTACGCCAGCTATACGGTGTTTGCCCACTACGGTCTGGCCCATTACGAGAGCTACACCATGATCTACTGGACGTTCCTGGTGGCGGGGCTTGGCTCGGTATTTTTCGCGGACTTCGAGACGCTGCCGCTGGCCTTTTCCGGCACGCAGGGCATCGTGGGCGTGTGCGGTGTGGTGATCGTGGCCACGGTGCTGCCCTACATCTTCTATACGAAGGGGCTTGAGGGCGTGGAAAGCGGCCGTGCCTCCATCATTACCAACATCGAGCCGGTGGTGGAGACCCTCGTAGGTGTGTTCGTGTTCAAGGAGGCGCTGACCGTGTGGACTGTGCTGGGTATGGCCTGCGTGTTCGGCTGCGTGATCCTGCTGGCCAATGGAGATAAAAAATGCGAAGAAAAACCTGCCAAGTCCTGAACGGCTTTCACCTGAAGCTCATCGCCGCCTGCACCATGTTCATTGACCACATGGGGCACACGCTGTTCCCAACGGTTTTGTGGCTGCGCTGCATCGGGCGGCTCGCCTTTCCCATCTTCTGCTTCCTCATCGCCGAGGGCTGCATCTATACCCGCGATCGGAGGAAATACGCCCTGCGGCTGCTGGCGTTTGCCCTGCTGTCCGAAGTCCCCTTCGACCTGATGGTGGGCGGCACGGTGTGGTATCCCTATTCCCAGAACGTGCTGTGGACGCTGTTGGCCGGTGCGCTGATCTGCTGGTGCGTCGATTGGGCGCTGCGAAAGAAAACGCCGGCGGCCTTTTTGCTCACCGGCGCGGCCGTGGCCGCCGCGTTCTGCCTGCTGGAGCTGGCCGGGACGGACTATCGGGGCTGGGGTATGCTGCTGGTGGTGCTGTTCTACGGTGTCCGCCGCGTGTCCTGCGGCACCGTCGTGAAGCGAACGGCGCAGGCGGTGGGACTGGCGGTGTTCAGCATCGGCATTATGGGCGGCGTGTCCATCGAACTGTGGTCGCTGGCGGCACTGCTGCCCCTCTGGCTCTACAATGGCCGGCGCGGCTATTCCAACCGGGCGGTGCAGTACGGCTTTTACGCCTTTTACCCCGTGCATATCCTGATACTGTCCCTCATCGCCCTGTATGCGTAAACAGATAAGGAGGCTGTCCCTATGGCAAAAAACAAAGAGGAAAAAACCAACGTCATGCGAACGCTGGATCAGAAGAAAATACCCTACACCGCCCACAGCTACGACCCGGATGGCCCCGTTGACGGCGTGTCCGTGGCGCAGATACTGGGCCAGCCGCCGGAGCAGGTGTTCAAAACCCTGGTGACAAAGGGGGCCAGCGGGGCATACTATGTGTTCGACATCCCTGTGGCCGAGAACCTGGACCTGAAAAAGGCCGCCAAAGCGGTGGGGGAGAAGTCCGTGGCCATGCTGCCACAGAAAGAGCTGCTGCCCCTGACCGGCTACGTCCACGGCGGATGCAGCCCGGTGGGCATGAAAAAGCAGTTCCCCACGGTGTTCCACGAGACAGCACTGCTGTATGGCGCCATCTGTGTCTCCGCCGGGAAGATCGGCCATCAGGTGGAGTGCGATCCCAACGCCCTCATCGCCCTTCTGCGGGCGAAAACGGCTGACGTGATCGTATAAAAATTATTTCGCTGTTGACATTAAAAATTGATTTCACTACACTTATCTGCAACCATATGTTGCAGAAATGAGGCATACCATGCAGACTGAAATTTTCATTAAGGGTGCGCGGGAGAACAACCTGAAAAACATCGATGTCACCATCCCCCGGGATAAGCTGGTGGTGCTGACGGGCCTTTCCGGCTCCGGCAAGAGCTCCCTGGCCTTTGACACCATCTATGCCGAGGGCCAGCGGCGGTATGTGGAGAGCCTGTCCTCCTACGCCCGTATGTTCCTGGGGCAGATGGACAAGCCCGACGTGGATTACATCGAGGGCCTGTCCCCGGCCATTTCTATCGACCAGAAGACCACCAGCAAGAACCCGCGCTCCACGGTGGGCACGGTGACGGAGATCTACGACTATCTGCGTCTGCTGTGGGCTCGGGTGGGCACGCCCCACTGCCCCCACTGCGGCAAGGAGATACGCCGCCAGACGGTGGATCAGATCATCGACCAGATACTGGCCCTGCCCGAGGGCACCCGTATCCAGGTGATGGCCCCGGTGGTGCGCGGCCGCAAGGGCGAGCACGCCAAGGTGCTGGAGGATGCCCGTCGGTCCGGCTTCGTCCGGGCCCGGGTGGACGGCAATATGTACGAACTCTCCGAGGACATCTCTCTGGAGAAGAACCTCAAGCACCGCATCGACATCGTGGTGGACCGACTGATCGTCCGCCCGGACATCGCAGGCCGGCTGACCGACTCAGTGGAGACGGCCTCCAACCTGGCGAATGGCCTCGTCACCGTTAACCTGCTGCGGGAGGAGAGAGATATCACCTTCTCCCAGAACTACGCCTGTGACGACTGCGGTATCTCCATCGAGGAGCTGACGCCCCGTCTGTTCTCCTTCAACAGTCCCTTTGGCGCCTGCCCCACCTGCACCGGCCTGGGCCTGCAATTAAAGGCTGATCCGGCCCTCATCATCCCCGACGGCAGCAAATCCATCCTGGAGGGCGCCATTACTGCCACCGGCTGGGCCTCCATCCGCTCCGACGGCATCAGTCGTATGTACTTCGAGGCCCTCAGTAAGAAATACCGCTTCTCCCTGACCCAGCCCTACGACAGCCTAAGCGACGAGGTGAAGAACATTATCCTCTACGGCACCGGCGGCGAAAAGCTGGAGCTCCACTATGACCAGCCCCGGGGCAAGGGTGTGCTGTACCAGGCCTTCGAGGGCATCTGCAACAACCTGGAGCGCCGGTATCAGGAGACCCAGTCCGATGCCAGCAAGAAGGAGATCGAGGGCCTGATGACCCCCTGCCCCTGCCCGGCCTGCCAGGGTAAGCGCCTGCGGCCGGAGGCGCTGGCCGTCACCGTGGGCGGCAAGTCCATCTACGACGCCACTACCCTGCCGGTGGACGACGCCCTGGCCTTTTTTGACCATCTGGACCTGACCGGCAACCAGCAGATCATCGCCGCCCAGATCCTGAAGGAGATCCACGCCCGTCTGGGCTTTCTGCAGTCCGTGGGCCTGAGCTATCTGACCCTCTCTCGTGCCTCCGGCACCCTGTCCGGCGGCGAGAGCCAGCGTATCCGTCTGGCCACCCAGATCGGCAGCAGCCTCATGGGCGTGCTGTATATCCTGGACGAGCCCTCCATCGGCCTGCACCAGCGGGATAACGACAAGCTGCTGGCCACGCTGCAGCGCCTCCGCGATCTGGGCAATACCCTCATCGTGGTGGAGCACGACGAGGACACTATGCGCGCCGCCGATTACCTTATTGACATCGGTCCCGGCGCCGGTGCCCTGGGCGGGCAGGTGGTGGCCTGCGGCACCCCGGAGGAGGTCATGGCGAACCCTGACAGCCTGACGGGCCAGTACCTCAGCGGCAAACGCACCATCCCCCTGCCGGCACAGCGCCGCAGGGGCAATGGCAGGCTGCTGACCGTCCGCGGCGCCCGGGAGAACAACCTGAAGCATATCGACGTGTCCATCCCTCTGGGGACGTTCACCTGTGTCACCGGCGTCAGCGGCAGCGGAAAATCCTCTCTGGTCAACGAGGTGCTGTTCAAGGCGCTGGGCGCCCAGCTGAACCGCATGAAGGTGCGCCCCGGCAAGCACGACGCCATCGAGGGCATGGAGCATCTGGACAAGGTCATCGCCATCGACCAGAGCCCCATCGGCCGGACGCCCCGATCCAACCCGGCCACCTATACCAACCTGTTCAACCTGATCCGCGACCTGTTCGCCTCTACCCCGGACGCCAAGGCCCGGGGCTACGGACCGGGCCGGTTCTCCTTCAACACCAAGGGCGGCCGCTGCGAGGCCTGCGGCGGCGACGGTATGCTGAAGATCGAGATGCACTTCCTGTCGGATGTGTACGTCCCCTGCGAGATCTGCCGCGGCAAGCGCTATAACCGCGAGACGCTGGAGGTCCGCTACAAGGGCAAAAACATCGCCGACGTGCTGGATATGACCGTGGACGAGGCGTGGGAGTTCTTCTCCGCCGTGCCCGCCATCTGTGACAAGCTGACCACCCTGCGGGATGTGGGGCTGGGCTATGTGAAGCTGGGCCAGCCCAGCACCACCCTCTCCGGCGGCGAGGCCCAGCGCGTCAAGCTGGCTACGGAGCTGAGCCGCCGCGCCACAGGGCGGACGGTGTATATTCTGGACGAGCCCACCACCGGCCTCCACGCCGATGACGTGCGGAAGCTGTTGGAGGTGCTCCAGCGGCTCACCGACGGCGGCAATACGGTGCTGGTCATTGAGCACAACCTGGACGTGATCAAGTGTGCCGACTATATCATCGACCTGGGCCCGGAGGGCGGTGTGGGCGGCGGTACGGTGGTGGCCTGCGGCACGCCGGAGGAGATCGCCGCCTGCCCGGCGTCCTACACCGGCCAGTATCTGAAAAAATACCTGAAGTGACCGGCCTTCCCCCTGCCGCATAGGATGGGGCAGGGGGGAGGTGGCTGCATGGAGCTTTTGCAGGACGGCGTGGTCGCCGCGCTGGCGGCCATCGGCGTCACGGCGCTGATATGGTTGGCGGCATCGCTGCTGCTGTGGCGTGAGCGCCCGGTGGACGCGGTGTATCTGGTCCGGGTCTCCGGAGACGGGACGGGACTGGATGTGACGCTGCGCCGTCTGGCCCAGAGCCGCCGTCTGCCGGTGCTGCTGGTGGACTGCGGACTGACCGACGAGGGCCGCCGCGCCGCGGCGCTGCTGTCCGATATGAACACGAAATTGCTGACGCCCCAGGAGCTGGCGGCGTACTATACAGAGGAAGATACCGCCGAACAGGGGAGGTGAGCCGATGGGCGAGCGCGTGACCGTGGAGGGCACCGTAGAGAACGTCATCTTTCATAACGAGGAGAACGGCTATACCGTGCTGCTGCTGACCGTGGAGGGCGAGGAGGAGCCTGTCACCGTGGTGGGCTGTATCCCCTGTGCCGCCGCCGGCGAGGGTATGACCGTCACCGGCGTGTGGAGCGTCCACCCCGTCCACGGCAGCCAGCTCACCGCCGAGAGCGTGGAGCGCCGGATGCCGGAGCGTGAGGAGGACATGATCGCCTACCTGTCCTCCGGCATCCTCAAGGGTGTTGGTCCCGCCACCGCACAGCGGCTGGTGGAGCGCTTCGGCGCGGACACCCTGCTGGTCATCGAGCGGGAGCCGGAGCGCCTGCGGTGCATCAAGGGCATCACCGCCCAGAGGGCGAAGGAGCTGTCCGACGCCTTCCGCGCGCTGACGGGCCTGCGCCAGCTGATGGAGTTCCTGGCCCGGTATGACCTGCCGGTGTATTTGGCCATGCCCCTCCAGCGCACCTACGGCGACGGAGCCATCCAGGCCCTGCGGGATGACCCGTATATCCTGTCCCGGGCCCAGTACGGGGTGGATTTTTCCATAGCGGACGAGATCGCCATCAGTTTGGGCTTTGACGGGGACGATCCCTGCCGCCTGCGGGCGGCGCTGACCTATGAGCTGGAGCACAACGCCGCCAACGGCCACGTGTTCCTGCCCCGCGAGAAGCTGCTCTTCGCCACGTCGCAGCTGCTGGCCGTGACGCCGGACGAGCTGGAGCTGGCGCTGGACAAGCTCATCGAGGGCTTCGGCGTGGTGGAAAAGACCATCGCCGGGGTGCAGGGCTGCTATCTGCCCCGGCTGTACCAGGCGGAGACCTTCGTGGCGGAGCGCCTGCTGTCGCTGGTGCGGACGCCGGTGGAGGTGCTGCCCCGGGCGGAGAAGGTCATCGATGACATTGAAAAGGAACAGGGCGTGGCCTACGCGCCCCTGCAGCGGCAGGCGGTGTGCCTGGCGGCCCAAGGCGGTATACTGCTGCTGACCGGCGGCCCCGGCACCGGTAAGACCACGTCTCTGCGGGGCATCGTGTCTCTGTACGAGCGTATGGGGCTGGATGTGGCGCTGCTGGCGCCCACCGGCCGCGCCGCCAAGCGCCTGGGCGAGGTGACGGGCCGGGAGGCCCAGACCATCCATCGCGCCCTGGGCATGAGCTACAATGAGCTCACCGGCCAGACGGCCTTTAAGAAGAACGCACAGGACCCGCTGGAGGTCCACGCTGTCATCGTGGACGAGATGAGCATGGTGGATATCGAGCTGATGCGCTCCCTGCTGGAGGCCATGCGGCCGGGAAGCCGCCTGGTGCTGGTGGGCGACCCGGACCAGCTGCCCTCCGTAGGCCCCGGCAGCGTGCTGGGGGATATGCTCCGCAGCGGTGTGGTGCCGGCGGTGTCCCTGACCCAGGTGTTCCGTCAGGCGGAGCAGTCGGCCATCATCCGCGCCGCCCACGCCGTGGACCGCGGCGAGCTGCCGCCGCTGGAGAACAGCGGCAGCGGCGACCTCTTCTTCCTGCGCCGCCGCGCGCCGGATCGTCTGGTGCAGACGGTGGTGGAGCTGTGCCGCGACCGCCTGCCCAAAAACATGGGTATTCCCGCCGAGCAGATACAGGTGCTCTCCCCCACCCGAAAGGGCCCCTGCGGTACGGCGGCGCTGAACCGGGCCCTGCAGGCGGCGCTGAACCCGCCGGAGCGCGGTAAGCGCCAGAAGCAGTGGGGCGACATGACGTTCCGGGTGGGTGACCGGGTCATGCAGACCCGGAACAACTACGATGTGCTGTGGGAGAAGGAGGATGGCTCCGGCGGCAGCGGTATTTTCAACGGCGACGTGGGCGTTATTCAGGACATCGACCCCGGCGGCGAGCTCATCACCCTGCGGTTCGACGACCGCACGGCGGTGTACACCGCTGACCTGCTGAGCCAGCTGGATATGGCCTACGCCGTCACCGTACATAAATCTCAGGGCAGCGAGTATCCGGCGGTGATATTGGCCGCGGCGTCCGCCGCGCCGTCGCTGCTGGTGCGCGGCGTTCTGTACACAGCTATCACCCGTGCCCGCAGGCTGCTTATCCTCGCCGGGGACGATGCCGTCCTGGCCCAGATGGCCGCCAACAACAAGCAGCAGCGCCGGTACAGCGGCCTGCGCCGCCGACTGAAGGAGGGATACCATGAGCAATAACGGTAGTATCAACGACGCATTGGACAAGGCCCAGCGGGGCTTGCTGGACTTCTTTTTCCCCCGCAAGTGCCCCTTCTGCGGGCGCGTGGCGGGCCGGGAACTGCTGTGCGAGGCGTGCAAGACATCGCTGCCCCGGTGCGATAAGGTACGCACCGGCACCTTCGGCGAATGTGCCGCGCCGCTGTATTACGAGGGCCGCGTCCGCGACGCCCTTCTGGCCTTCAAATTCAAGCGGCGCATCGAGGACCTGAACGCCTACGGTGTGCTGATGGCCGAAAAGGCGGCGGAGGTCTACGCCGACCGCTTCGATGCCGTCACCTGGGTGCCGGTGAGCAAACAGCGCCTGAAAAAGCGTGGCTTCGACCAGTCGCGTATGCTGTGCGCCAGCCTGTGCGTGGACTGGCACACGGAGCCGCAGGAGACACTGCGTAAGGTGCGGGACAACCCGGCCCAGTCCGGTATCGGTGACCCGGCGGAGCGCCGGGCCAATGTGCTGGGCGCTTACGAGCCGGTGGACCCGGACGCCATCGCCGGAAAGCGCTTCCTGCTCATCGACGACATCATCACCACCGGCGCCACGCTCACCGAGTGCGTCCGGGTGCTGAAAGCCGCCGGGGCGGCGGACGTGGTCTGCCTGACGCTGGCCATGGCCCGTGATAATTGAGGTATGGACTTCGGCGTTTCCGTATAGAATACAGAAAATACCGCGATTTTCATTTCGCAGTTGCAATATTCTTTCTCAATCGGTATAATAGATAAATCAGAGGGTAACGGGCGCACCCGCCCGAAACGAAAGACAAGATAGAGGTGCAGTAGTATGTGTTCCATTGCAAAAGATATCGGCATCGACCTGGGCACCGCCTCCGTACTGGTGTACGTAAAGGGCAAGGGCGTCGTATTGAACGAGCCGTCCGTGGTGGCCATTGACAAGAATACCGGCAAGCTTCTTAAGGTGGGCGCCGAGGCCCAGGCCATGCTGGGCCGTACCCCCGGCAACATCGTGGCCATCCGCCCCCTGC
>OLQB01000077.1_pt1 | contig 74954 bp, 68 predicted proteins | sample 1672681 | NCBI WGS metagenome assembly OLQB01 (sample SAMEA3136713, study PRJEB25190) | human gut metagenome | reverse complement strand
TGTGGGGAAAGGAGGATGCACCGCAGCGGGGAGGGCTGCCCGGAGCAAAGCGCAGAGTCAGCCCGACTTAAGCGAAGGTTGCGTCCGACGCGACGACGCTTAAAGGTCGATTTTTAATTTGCTCCCTGCTGAATCCAAAATAAAATGCGCCGCGCCGCCGCTAGGCGACCACAAACTTGCCCTCAATTCGCACAACAAATCCCAGTTGTAATTTCCCAGTGAAATCCTCTATTTATGAGATGTTCACCCAATATTTTCATATCTTGTAAATCTTCCGTAAATAAAAGTGAAATATTAACCTTTCATATGCAAAAAAGCGGCCATTTTGCCGTATTAGTGAAAGGACTTTACTGATCCCGCCAAAATTCCACGAAAGGAGCCGAAAGGGTATGGAAAAAATCGATATCTCTTCCCTGCCGCTGCCGCAGCTCACCGAATGGGTCACCGGCACACTGGGGGAGCCTAAATTCCGCGCCGGACAAATCTACCGGTGGATTCACCAGAAGCGGGTCGGCTCCTTTGCCGAAATGACCAATCTTTCCACCGCCCTGCGGCAAAAGCTGGAGGAGCGTGCTTTTCTCACGGTGCTTACCACCCGGCGGCGGCTGGAAAGCAAGCTGGATGAAACCGTGAAGCTGCTGCTGGAGCTGCCTGACCAGAACTGCGTGGAAGCCGTTCTGATGCGGTACGAGCATGGGCTGAGCCTCTGCATTTCCACCCAGGTGGGCTGCCGCATGGGGTGCAAATTCTGCGCCTCCACGCTGGGAGGGCTGGTACGCAGCCTGACCCCGGCCGAGATGCTGGGAGAAGTCTATGAGGCGGAGCGGCAGGCGGGAGAGCCGATCTCCTCGCTGGTGCTGATGGGCATAGGCGAGCCGCTGGATAACTACCGCAATGTACTGGATTTTTTGACGATACTATCCTCGCCGGAGGGCAGAAACCTGAGCCTGCGGCATGTTTCGCTTTCCACCTGCGGCCTGTGCGACCGCATTGACGAGCTGGCGGAGCTGGGGCTGGGGCTGACCCTTTCCATCTCGCTGCACGCAGCGGATGATGAGACCCGCAGCGGCATTATGCCGGTGAATAAGCAGTACAACATTGCCCGACTGATGCAAAGCTGCAAAAATTATTTTGCCAAAACGGGGCGCCGCATCAGCTACGAATATGCCCTCATCGCCGGGGTGAATGACAGCCCGGCCCATGCCGAGGCGCTGGCGAAGCTGCTGGGCGGGCAAAACTGCCATGTGAATCTGATCCCGGTGAACCCGGTGGCGGAACGCGGCACCAAACGGCCGGATAAAGGAGCGGTGCAGCGCTTCGCGGCTCGGCTGGGGGCGCTGGGGCTGAACGCGACCGTCCGGCGGGAGCTGGGCAGCGATATTGCCGCGGCCTGCGGCCAGCTGAGAAGGACGGAGGCCGGGAAAGCCGGAGACGGTACGAAGTGACGAGGAATGAGCGCCGGGGAGCGGCCGCCCGGTGAGGGCCGCGAGACGGCGCAGAGGCTGCGGGGGTGCTGGGAGCGGCCCCCTGTAAAGGCCGGGCGGGGACAAAGCCCGGACAGACGGAAAACTTCCCGAGGAGGGGAAAAGAAAGATGCTGCATATCTACGGAGCGACAGACCGCGGAATGGTGCGGGAAACCAATGAGGATCGCTTTGCCGGGGAGGTATTTGACCAGGGAAGCGGCTATGCCGTCGTATGCGATGGCATGGGGGGCGAAGTTGGCGGCGGAATAGCGGCCGGCATTGCTGCCGAGGAGGTGCGCCGCATGATCGAAAGCAGCCTGCGGTCCCACATGGAGGAACGCAGCCTGCGGCTGCTGCTGGAAACGGCCATCGCCGGGGCCAACCGGGCGGTATACACCCGCAGCGGCCAAAGCGGCGGGGCCCTGACCGGCATGGGCAGTACCCTTTGCGCCGCCGTCATCAGTGATGGGGTGGCGCTGGTGGCCAATGTAGGCGACAGCCGCTGCTACCTGCTGCGGCAGGGGGATCTGATCCAGGTGACCGAGGACCACACCGCGGTGGCGGTACTGCTGCAGCAGGGCCTGCTGAGCCCCGAGGAAGCCGCCCATCACCCGGACCGGCACGCCATTACCAGGGCCATAGGGGTGGAGCCGGAGGTCCAGCCGGACTACACCGTGATAGACCTGCTGCGGGGAGACGCCCTGCTGCTGTGCAGTGACGGATTGTATAATACCCTGCCGCCCGGGGAGCTGGCCGGCACCCTGCAGGAGATTCTGCAGGGTGGGGATATCCATACATTGATAGCGAAAGCCAATGCCGCCGGCGGACCGGATAACATCACCGCCGTACTGATCCACAACCGCTGAGAGGAGAACGAAACACATGGAAAATATACTGGGAACCAAGCTGGCAGACCGCTACCTCATAGAGGAGCTGGTGGGGGTAGGCGGCATGTGCAATGTCTACCGGGCCTTTGATGCCGAGGCGCTGCGGACCGTGGCGGTAAAAATGCTGCGGGATGAATATGCCGCCGATGAGGAGTACCTGCGGCGCTTCCGCAATGAGAGCCGGGCCATCAATGCCCTTTCTCACCCCAATATCGTCAAAATTTATGATGTGGTACTGGATGTGCCCAATCCCTACCTGGTGATGGAGTATGTCAGCGGCATTACCCTGAAGGAATATATCGAGCGGAAGAAGCCCATCCCCGGCAAAACGGCCGCCAATATCGCCGGGCTGGTGCTGACCGCCCTGCAGTGTGCCCATGAAAACGGCATCGTCCACCGGGATGTCAAGCCGCAGAATATCATGGTGACCGAAAAGGGCGAGGTAAAGGTGATGGACTTCGGCATTGCCCGCTTTGCCATGAGCCAGAGCCGCACCATTGACGGCAACGCCATCGGTTCGGTCCACTATATCAGCCCGGAGCAGGCCCTGGGCGACGCGGTGGATCAGCGCACCGATATCTACTCGGTGGGTGTTATCCTTTTTGAGATGCTGAGCGGCAGGCTGCCCTTTGACGGGGAGTCGCCCATCAGTGTGGCGCTGCAGCAGGTGGAGCAGAACCCCAAGGCGCTGCGGAGCCTGAATCCCAATGTGCCGGTGGGTCTGGAGCAGATCACCCTGCACGCCATGGCCAAGGACCCCGACTGCCGCTACCAGAACTGCGGTGAGATGATAGCCGACCTGCGGAAGTGGCTGACGGACCCCAAGACAACCTTCCCGGCGTATACCGCCCGGGCGGCCAAGCCGGCGAAAAAGAGCGGCGAGGGTATTGGCATTATGCCCAAAAAGCAGGGCGTCATGGCCTCCCATAATGCCGCAAAAACTGGTGAAAATAACGAAAAGAAAAGGCTGCGCGACCGGCTGACCACCCCACTTTCCAAGCTGTTTGCGGTGACCTGCGGCGTAGTGGTGGCTTCCCTGCTCTTTGTGCTGGTGATGTTCCAGATCTATCAGCCCTTTAAGTCAGTGGAGGATATCCCCCTGCCCAACCTGGTCGGGGTGGACTTTACCGCCGCCTCCTCCAACGGGGCCTACCCCGGCATCAAGATAAAGCTGGAGAGCGAGGACTACAATGCCGACTATGAGGAGGGGCAGATCTACCGGCAGAGCCCCAACGCCGGCACCAGTGTGAAAAAAGGCAGCACGGTGCAGGTGTGGGTAAGCGCCGGCAACAAGATGGTGACCATCCCGACCTTTACCAACCAGGAGGCGACCGCCGTTTACGCCAAGCTGGTAAGCCTGGGGCTTAAATATTCCACTACCGATATTGCCAGCGACACCATAGCCGAAGGCAGCGTGGTGCGTACCAGCCCCGATGCCGGACAGAGCGTGGCCGCCGGCAGCACCGTGGTGGTGTATGTAAGCGTGGGCAGCAATAAGGAAAAGGTGCAGGTGCCGGAGGTACTGGGCTACCCCGAGGAGAGCGCCGTGCAGGTGCTGCGGGACGCGCAGTTTGATGTGACGGTGACCTACCAGCTGACCGACTACCAGTATGACGGGCTGGTGATCAACCAAACCCCGGCTTCCCCCAGCATGGTGCCCATTGGGAGCAAGATCACCCTGGTGGTGGGAACAGTGGATAACGCCAATGTGAACGGCGAGGCCACCGTGACGCTGCAGACCACACCGCCTGATCTGCCCGGCACCGTGAATGTGACCGCCGTACTGAACGGCGAGACCGTATACAGTGAGGTAATAGAGCCCCGCAACACCCGGCTCATCTCCATCCCGCTGCAGGGCAGCGGCACCTGCATGGCGGATGTGCTGATCGACGGCGAGGTGTATAAGAGCGCTTCGGTGGACTTTGCCACCGGGCAGTACTACTGGACGGCCGACTATTCTTCGGCCTTTGGTGAGTAAATGGAGGGGTTGATCGTGCGCTCGCTGGGCGGGTTTTATACCGTCATCAGCGAGGACGGAACAAAAACCGAATGCCGGGGACGGGGCATCTTCCGCAAGGACGCAACCACCCTGCTGGTGGGCGACCGATGCCGGTTTGAGCCGACCGAGCCAGGCTGCGGGAGCATTACCGCCATAGCACCAAGAAAAAACACCTTACAGCGGCCTCCGGTGGCCAACCTGGACCGGCTGGCGATGGTGATCTCATTGGCGGACCCGGCCCCCAACGCACTGGTCATAGACCAGCTGACGGCGATTGCGGCAAGGAGGAATATCCCGGTGGCGGTGCTGTTTACCAAGCCTGACCTGGCCGACCCGACCCCCTGGGCGGAGATCTACCGCAAGGCGGGCTACCCCACTGCCGTGGTGAACAACCGGACCGGGAAGGGACTGGAGGCGGCGGCCGAGCTGCTGAAGGGCGGGATCACGGCCTTTTGCGGCAACAGCGGCGCCGGGAAAAGCAGCCTGATGAACGGGCTTTACCCCGACCTCAACCTTGCCACCGGGGAGATCAGCAAAAAGCTGGGGCGGGGACGGCACACCACCCGCCATGTGGAGCTTTTCCCCGATGGGCACGGCGGCTGGCTGTGCGATACCCCCGGATTTTCGGCGCTGGAATTCGCGAAAGCGGAGCCGATGCCGGCGGCGGAGCTGGCGGAGTGCTTCCCCGAGATGGAGAAATACAAGGACCATTGCCGCTACACCGGGTGCAGCCACCGCACTGAGCAGGGCTGCGCCGTGCTGGAGGCGGTGCGGGAGGGGCTGATCCCCGAAAGCCGGCACCGCAGCTATGCGGCGATCTATAACGAACTGAAAGAGCTGAAGGAATGGGAGCTGGCCAAGATGGGACGCTCCCAGGGAGGGACATGATATGCAGGAAAAGGACCTGCTGCAGAAAGCGATGCAGCAAAAGAACATGATGGTGCTGTACCGGGATGAGCTGGTGGCGCCGGAATATGCCGGGGTGCCGGTAGCGGTGGAAAACGAGCTGGTGGTGCTGCAGCGGCAGACGAACTTTGTGCTGGACGGCTACTGCGCCCTGCGCACCGGGGATATTACCGAGGTGGAGCAGATGGACGATGTGCCGTTCCTGAAAAAGGTGATGGCCGGAGAGAAGCTGTACGACGCCGTAAAGGCGCCGGGCTTTGCCTGCCGCGGCTGGCAGGAGCTGCTGGAGGGCATTATGGCCCAATACGGCGGCTGGGCCGCGGTGGAATGTGAGGGCAACCCGGAGGAATCGCTGTACTTCCTGGGGCGGCTGATGAAGGTAGACAGCCGCTACCTGACCATGAAGCGGGTGGACGCGCTGGGCAACTGGCTTTCTGATCCGCTGGTGCTGCCGCTGGACGATGTGACACTGGTTTCCTTTGGCGACCGGTATTTGGAGATCTTCCGGAAATACTGCAAGTGAGGCGGCGCGGGGGAAAATCGGATGATGGCAAGGCAGACCGAAGCAAGGCTGTTGCCCGGCGGAGACGGGCTGTTGCCTTGGGAGGGCAACGCAGCCAGCGGCGATTTTCGCCAAGCCGCCGTATGCTGCCGCAAGGTAGGTATAATATTATAAAATATATACGAATAGTATATTCAGGGAGGAATGGACATGAAGAAGTTTACCAAGGAGCTGGGGCCGGGGTGGATCACGCTGGTGGAGAATGACGACTACGCACTGAGCCGTTTGATTTTCGGCGATGGACTGGAGGTGGACTGCGATGAGGAGGAGACCCCGCTGCTGAAGAAGGGCTTCCAGCAGATACAGGAATATTGGACCGGGCACCGGGTCATCTTTACGCTGCCGCTGGCGCCCGGCGGGAGCGACTTTGAGCGGGAGGTATGGGAGACGGTGATTCGTATTCCCTATGGGGAACACTTTACCACCCCGACGCTGCTGGCGGCGCTGGCGCTGGAGGATACCGAGGAGAACCGCGCGCGGGTCATCAAGGCGGTGGACGACTGCCCCATTCCGATCTTTATCCCGACGCACCGGGTGGGCGACCCCGAGACGGAGCATGACGAGGAGTATCATTACCCGGCCGGGGAGGATGTGAAGGGGGCCTTTATGGCGCTGGAGCATCCGTTGGATTAAAATAAACATGGAAAAAAGAGGTATCCAAAAGCGGATACCTCTAATTTTTTGGGGAATAACCATCAGCACAACACACCTTACAGCATTGATAAATCACGCTTGTTTATTGTGCCTATAGCTTCTATGAGATTTGTTGCATCGCCGCCTATACGATTCACGACATACATTCGTGGAAAGTTCCTAATTAAAGATGCTTCTCTACTGCGCTGCTCTTTGGTTCGCCACGCATAAATTCTTGTTGTATCCAGCGCTCGAAAAAAGTCTATAGAAAAGCAGGAACTAGTTACTGCATACATTGGGAATAATGTCCGATCAAAAGGTTTTATAGCCGTCCAATGTGATTGTATTCGTCGCTTAATATCTTCTGATTTCCCTATATATACTTGTTTGTACTCGTCCAGCACCATGAGATAATATCCCGAGACATAATCATAATCCCACAGATTTTCCACCTCTTTAAATTTATTGTATTTCTCCAAAAAGTCATTGAGAATTTTATTGAACTCGATGCTGTCTAGTTTTGCAAAATATTTCATGGTTAAATCATAATTTTGCAAGCACAACTCTCTATACTCTTTGCACCATTCTTCCCTGTATTTAAGCTTGTCTGAATTTTCCTCGTATGCTCCTCTTTTTACGAGACTTTCAAATCGAGGCAAAGAAGGCTTTGTACTAATGGGGGCAAATTCTTCCCTGTTAATCTTCAAAGCGTATTTTCTCTGGATTACTTTTACGCCAAAATGCTCTAAATATGATTGTGCCATCTTAACTCCTCCATTTCTACAAAATCACAGCAAAGTCTAATGCAAAAACGCTATCCTTACATGCGGCGGGTCTTTTTGATGATGGGAACCAGCGCACCGACCACGATGGCGGCGAGGATGATCTCCAGGAGGCCCTGCAGGCCGACAAAGGCGATGATGAACGCAAAGACATTGGTGGTGCCCATCATAGCGGCGAAGCCCTGAAGATAGTCACTGGTGTAGAAGAAGATCGCCAGCGTGACCATGAACATTGCCGTATGGCAGATGGTGGCCAGTGCACCGGTGATGGTGCCGCTCCACTTGCCGGTGAGGTGATCGAAGCCGCGGTAGATGTAGGCGGCAACCAGTCCCAGCAGGATGCGGGGGATCACACAGACGATAAAGGTGCCAGCGGGATTGATGCTGAACAGGGTGGTGCCGAAGGTGCTTAGGCCGAAGCACTGAAAGAAGCTGGTGAAGCCAAACACTGCACCCAGCACCATGCCGCCGGCGGGGCCGGTAAGGGCCGCGCCGAGGATGACGGGAATGTGCAGGAGGGTGATCTCCAGACCCATGGTTTTGATGTAGCCGAGGGGGGTGAAGGTCATCACCAGGATGATGGCGGTAAGAATGCCGAGTGTGGTAAGGGTACGGGTGCGGTTGGTGGAACTTGACATGATAATCCTCCTTGCTGCTATTCCTTTGCCGGGTACGGCGGCACACGGGACGCTTTATCATTGCGGCGGGTGGCGTTCCCTTTTGGGATACGCCCCGTGGCAAAAGCGGCGCAGCGGGGCCTGCGGCGGATGTGGGATACAGCGCAAAATTTTAAGGAAGCGACTCCGCTGCCGGCGCGGTAGGGGGCGGCTTCCGCGACATATCATAACAGATGAGGGGGCAAAATGCAAGGGGCAAATGGGGCGAAATGGATGGGCTGCGCCCCTATCCCCTGCCCCGCGCAAGCCGTACCAGGAAAAAGCAAAGCCCCCACCCAAAGCGGGAGGGGGCAAAATGTACGGTTCAGTGCTGTTTGGGCGGGGCGTTGCGGCGGTAGATGGCCAAAAGGCCATCCAGCAGCAGATCCTGATCGAGGATGATGTTGGTGCGGCAATGCGGCACGATAGCCGGGGAAAGGCCGCCGCAGGCCACCACACTGGGAACTTCGCCCAGTTCCTCTCGGTAGCGCTCAATAAGGCCATCCACCATACAGGCGGTGCCCAGCACCACACCGGAGAGCATACAATCCACCGTATTGCTACCGATGGTCTTGATCTTACCGGTACCGAGACCGATGGAGGGCAGCAGCGAGGCCGACCCTGAAAGCGCCTCCAGCGAGATCTTGACGCCAGGGAGGATAGCGCCGCCGATAAAGCTGCGGTCCTCGGTGACGACGGTGATTTTGGTAGCGGTGCCCAAATCGATGATGATGGCTGGCAGGGGGTATTTTTCCGCCGCGCCCACAGCGGTACAGGCCAGGTCCGCACCCAAGGAAGCGGGTTCATCGATACGGATATTAAGGCCGGTTTTGACCCCGGGGCCAACCACAATGGTGGGGATATGGCCATTGCCGAGGATGCGGACGGCATCGTGGAATACGGCGGTGAGCGCCGGTACGACCGAGGAGATGGCCGCGCCGGTAAGCTGGGCCGGATCGGACTGATGCAGACGGAAGATCTGCGAGAGAAGGACGGCGTATTCCGTTTCGGTACGCAGGGGGTCCGTCTTGGCGCGGGCGGTAAAGAGGGCATTTTTGCCCTCGTAGACGCCAAAGCAGATATTGGAGTTGCCGATATCAATGGTGAGGATCATGGGGTCAATCTCCTTTCAGCGGGGCAGCAGGGCACAAAGACGGTCGGCGGCGGGCTGCATAAAGTCGCCCTCAAACAGCTCGATGGTACCGGTATCCATCAGTGAGGCGAGCGCGGGCTGGATGGGCAGGCGGGCCAGCACCGGAATGTTGTGCTCCGCCGCGATGCTATCAAGGTGGCTTTCGCCGAAAATAGCATGCTGCTTTCCGCAATCAGGGCAGGTGTAGGTGCTCATATTCTCGATGAGGCCCAGAACCGGAACCTTCATCATCTCGGCCATTTTTACCGCTTTTTCCACGATCATGCCGACGAGCTGCTGCGGCGTGGTGACCACGATGATGCCATCCACGGGGAGGGACTGGAATACGGTGAGAGGGACATCGCCGGTGCCGGGGGGCATATCGACAAACATAAAATCGACATCCTTCCAGTACACATCGGTCCAGAACTGGCCCACCGCCCCGGCAATGACCGGGCCGCGCCAGACAACGGGATCGCTTTCCCGTTCGAGCAGCAGATTGATGGACATGACCTGGGTGCCGAAGCGGGAGACGGCGGGCAGCATGACCTCACCGAGGGTTTCGATCTTTTCCCGAAGGCCGAATGCCTGCGGGATGCTGGGGCCGGTGATATCGGCATCCAGGATGGCGGTGCGGTAGCCCAGCCGCTGCATACTGACGGCCAGCAGGCTGGTGACGAGGGATTTGCCGACGCCGCCCTTGCCGCTGACGACGCCGATGACCTTTTTGACGCTGCTCATTTCATTGAGTTTTTTGGAAAAATCCTGCTCGCTGCCGCAATCGTGGCCGCAGGTACTGCAATCGTGAGTACAACCCATGGGGATGACCTCCTTTTGATTTTGGACAAAAAAATTTTGCCGGCAAAGCCGAAACCGACCATGGAAAGCGGGCGGGCCCGCGGGGCTGGGGCTTTGCTGCCGGGGAGAGTGGGTGCAGAAAGTGGGGCGCCCCGCAGGGGCGGCGGTGAAACCGCCGGGACGGGCGAAGCCCGTCAGGCCCGTTCCCGAAGGGAACGGGTCCCCTGCGGGGCGCCCATCCGGCGGCTATTGCAAATTCTGTCCAGATATTAGTAAGCCTTACCCCAAATGATCATGTGCTTGGCGGGGCGGCCGCAGCAGACACAGGTAGAACCGAGATTCTCCTGCTCCAGCGGCATGCAGCGGCTGGTGACGCCGATCTCATCCTTCATCTTGAGCTCGCAAGCGAGGTCGCCGCACCACATGGTCTTATAAAAGCCGTTGGTGCCATCAGCGACCTTGTGCATCTCGGCCATATCGTGGGCAACATAGGTGTTGGCTTCGCGGTTGGCCAGGGCCTTCTGGTACAGGCTGTCGTGGATCTCGGCCAGCAGGCGGGTGATCTCGCTTTCGAGATCCTCCAGCTTGACAAAGGTCTTTTCGCGGTTATCGCGACGGACCAGCACGCACTGGCCGGCTTCGATATCCTTGGGGCCGATCTCCAGGCGAAGGGGTACGCCCTTCATCTCATACTGGGCGAACTTCCAGCCGGGGCTGTTCTCGGAAAGATCTATGTCTGCACGGAAGTTCTTTTTGAGGCGCTCACACAGGGCGGAAGCGGTCTCGGCAACGCCCTCCTTATGCTGGGCGATGGGGACGACCATGACCTGGATGGGAGCGACGGCGGGGGGCAGCACCAGGCCGTTATTATCACCGTGGGTCATAATAATGGCGCCGATGATGCGGGTAGACATACCCCAGCTGGTCTGGTGAGGATACTGCAGGGTATTGTTGCGGTCGGTGAACTGGATATCAAAGGCACGGGCAAAGCCGTCGCCGAAGTAGTGGGAGGTACCGCTTTGCAGGCTCTTACCGTCGTGCATCATGGCCTCGATGGTGTAGGTTTCTTCGGCGCCCGCAAATTTTTCCTTATCGGTCTTGACGCCCTTAACAACGGGGATGGCAAGATATTTCTCGCACATCTCTGCGTAGACATTCAGCATGCGCACGGTCTCAGCCTTGGCTTCCTCGGCGGTTTCGTGCATGGTGTGGCCTTCCTGCCACAGGAACTCGGCGCTGCGCAGGAAGGGGCGGGTGGTCTTTTCCCAGCGCATGACGCTGCACCACTGGTTATACAGCTTGGGCAGGTCACGGTAGCTGTGGATGATATGGGAATAGTGCTCGCAGAACAGCGTTTCGCTGGTGGGGCGCACACACAGGCGCTCCTCCAGCTTTTCCTCGCCGCCCATGGTGACCCAGGCGACCTCCGGGGCGAAGCCTTCCACATGGTCCTTCTCTTTTTGCAGCAGGCTCTCCGGTATGAGCATAGGCATATAGACATTCTGGTGACCAGTCGCCTTGAACATGCCATCAAGAATATGCTGGATATTTTCCCAAATGGCATAGCCATAGGGGCGGATGATCATGCAGCCGCGGACGCTGCCGTAATCGACCAGCTCGGCCTTTTTAACGACATCGGTATACCACTGCGCAAAATCGTCCTCCATCGAGGTGATCTCGGCTACCATTTTCTTTTGATCTGCCATAGTATTTCTTTCTCCCTTTCAGTAGGATATATACTTTTATATTATACGGGTTTTTGCGTCATTTGCAAGGGATTGCGGGGATTTTGTGGGGAATTGGGAGGCGGGAGGCCAAAAGAAGCGGGCGGGGGAGGTACGGCCCGGACACGGCAGAAGCTTGCGGAGGATGCCGGCAAAAAAACCGCCGCGAGCAGGGGCTTCAAAATTTATTTACAATATTTCACCTTTTCGTCACGGCATTTTTACCGACCTTAAAAAAACAGGTCAAGCATTGTTCACAATTTAACGGTATACTAGGAAGCAGTCAAGGGGCCAGGCACCCCACAGAAAGGCAGGTCAGTTCCATGACATATCCGAACGACAACTTTAATGACCGCAACTTTACCACCGGCAATACCGATCTTCCCACCGGGGAGTATCGCTATGATAAAGACTGCATCCATCAGGATGCCGCGTCCGGGCAGGCGCAGCAAACGGCTGCTTCGGGGTATCATCCCTCGGACGCAAACAAAAAATCCACAGGACGGGGCAAAAAGGGTACGGCGCTGCTGCTGGCAGGCTGCCTGGTGCTCTCGATGGTGGGCGGCGCAGGCGGCGCTGTGATCGCCGCCAAGAGCGGCCTGCTGGGCACCGGTTCCACCGTTCTGTATCAAGGGGTAGAGGTCCCTTCCACCAACGGTTCCACCGTCGGCGTCAGTTATTCCGGTGTGGTGCAGCAGGTGGAGGACAGCGTAGTGGCCATCACCACCGAAAGTGTGGCGACCAACTACTTCTTCCGGCAGTATGTCACCCAGGGCGCAGGCTCCGGCGTGGTGCTGACGGCGGATGGCTACATTGTGACCAACTACCATGTGATAAAAGGCGCACAGCAGATCACCGTGACTGCCAATGACGGCAGCACCTATGCCGCCACCCTGGTGGGTACCGATGAGGATAACGACATCGCGGTGCTGAAGGTGGACGCCAAAGACCTGACCCCGGCTATTCTGGGCGACAGTGACACCCTGAAGGTGGGCGACGCCGTGCTGGCCATCGGCAACCCGCTGGGTACCCTTTCCGGCACCGTCACCGATGGTATCGTCAGCGCGCTGGAGCGCCAGGTAACGATAGATGGCAACAACATGACCCTGCTGCAAACCAGCGCGGCGGTCAACCCCGGTAATTCCGGCGGCGGTCTCTTTAATGCCAGCGGAGAGCTGATCGGCATTGTCAATGCCAAATCCACCAGCGATTCCAGCGGCAATGCCGTGGATAACATCGGCTTTGCCATCCCTATCAACAGCGTCAAGGCTATCATCGAGGATCTCATCAGCCACGGCTATGTGACTGGTCAGATCGTGCTGGGTGTCAGCCTGGTGGATATCACCGATGAGCGCACCGCCCGCTACTACGGGCTGGACAGCACCGGCGTGTATATTCAAAGCGTGGAGTCCGGCTCCATAGCGGATAAGGGCGGCCTGCAGGCCGGCGACCGGCTGCTGAGCTTTGGCGGGGTGGAGGTTTCCACCGCGGATGAGCTGAAAGCGGCACTGGCCGCCCACAGCGTAGGCGACCGGGTGGAGATCAAGGTCTCCCGCAATGGCCGGGAATACACCCACAGTGTGGTACTGACCGAATATGTACCCAGCAGCGCCACCAATTAACTTGCCAACTTCTCCATACTCCTTTTCAATATCACAGCGAAGCCTCCCCCGTGAAGGATGGGGGAGGCTTCGCTGGATTTTGTACTTTTCCTCGGCAAAAAAATATGTTAGAATAGAACCAGAAGAAAGAGCTGCCGTGCGGCAGCGCAACGATAGGAGGAATCCCCCATGAGATTTTGCCCGAACTGCAATAGTGCCGTATATGATGACCGGGCGGAGCTTTGCCCAGAGTGCGGCAAGCCGATGAACCAAAATGTATGCCCCAGCTGCGGCCGGCGGCTACAGCCTGGCCAGAAATGTCCCCACTGCAGCGACTGCCGCGCCCACGGCGAACGCTATACCGTGCGAAACCAAAGTCCCGAACAGACTGTCAGCGGCGGACTGAGTATGTGGGCCTATATGGGGCTTATTCTGCTGGCGATGGTGCCGGTCATTGGGCTTATATTTATGATAGTGTGGGCGTGCGGCGTGAGCAGCAACCCCCAGCTGGCCCGCTTTGCCCGCGGCATGCTGCTGGCCAAGGCCGCGCTGTTCCTCATCGGGATCATCTTCTTTTCTGTGATGATCGCTGCCATGCAGCCGCTGCTGAATGAGCTGGAGGACTGGCTGAGCTACTACGGCGATGAATACGGCTACTATGATAACTTTGATGATTCCTACAATTACAATTTTGGCGATGACTATAATGCTGGTGATAACGGCGATCTCTTTGGCGATGACTGGCCCGATTTTTACGGGGAGGAGGCCCCGGCTGCCAATGCCGCGTAAATCATAAAGCAAAAGCCCCCTCCGGGTGTACCGGAGGGGGCTTTTTTATGTGGGATCACTTTTTGAGGGTCTCGCGGCTGCCCTTCCTGGCAGCGGCTGCTACCAGCCCGCCCAGTGCTACGATAGCCAGAAAGTTGGGAATAACCATCAGCTGGTTAAACATATCGGAAAGCTCCCAAGCTAGGTCATTGGATACGCAGGAGCCGAGGAAGATGAGCGCCACAGCGATGATGGAATAGGCCGGGACGGCCTTTTTGCCAAAGAGGTATTCCACATTGATACGGCCGAAGAAGTTCCAGCCCAGGATGGTGGAGAAAGCGAAGAACATAAGGCAGATGGCCACGAACAGACTGCCGGCGGTATTACCCATGATGCTGGAGAACGCCAGCTGCGCCATATTGGTCTTGCTGACACCTTCGGCTGCGCCGGAGGCAAGGATCCCGTTGCCGGCATACAAGGTGGAGATAACGACCAGAGCGGTCATGGTGAGGACGACAAAGGTATCAATGAAAACGCCGATCATGGCCACAACGCCCTGCTCGTGCGGGCAGCTTACCTTAGCCATAGCGTGGGCGTGGGGAGTGGAGCCCATACCGGCCTCGTTGCTGAACAGACCGCGCTTGACGCCCTGGCTGATGGCCTGCTTGAGCGCAAAGCCGAAGCTGCCGCCGATGATGGACTGCGGCTGGAACGCATAGCGGAAAATCATACCAAAGGTTTCGGGGACAAAGCGGATTCGGGCAATCAGCACCACCAGACCGCCGATGAGGTACAGACAGGCCATCACGGGGACGATCTTTTCAGCCCAGGAGGCCACCCGGTGGCTGCCGCCCAGGAATACAAAGGCGGAAAGAGCAGCCACAACAATACCGATGACCCAGGTGGGAACGCCGGTGGCATTGGAGAGCGCCTCACCGATGGAATTGGACTGGACCATGCTGCCGATAAAGCCCAGCGCAAGGATGATGGCTACGGCGAAGAAGCCGGCCAGGAACTTGCCGAAGCCACCCTTAAAGGCGCGCTTGATGTAATAAACCGGGCCGCCGTGGACGCTGCCATCCGCATTGACCACACGGGTCTCCTGCGCCAGCACCGCTTCCGCATAAATGGTAGCCATGCCGAAGAAGGCGATGATCCACATCCAGAAGATGGCGCCGGGACCGCCGATGAGGATAGCGCCGCAGGCGCCGACGATATTACCGGTACCTACCTGCGCGGCAATGGCCGTGGCCAGTGCCTGGAAGGAGGAAAAGCCGCCCTGCTGCTTTCCGCCATGGAGATTGATGTTGCCGAATACCCGGCGCATACCCTCGCCAAAGCAGCGCACCTGCACAAAGCGGGTACGGATGGAGAAATAAAGGCCCGCGCCCACCAGCAGGATGATGAGGATATAATCCGAGAGATAGCCGTTGATTTTTTGTACGATGTTGAGCAATGCTGCTTCCATTTGTTTCACTCCTGATTAAAATATTGCAGTGAAAAAAGGATAATAAAAAGGCTGCCCGTCTTTTTTAAGCGGCAGCCTCTGAAGAATAGCGAGCGATCAAACAAAAGATGCTTTGATGACCGCTCTGTCCTTTTGCCTGAGAGATTCGGCGGAAAAACCGCCTTGCACCTTCGGCACTCAACTCAATGAGATTCTCCAGAGCCCCCTCCATATTCAGTCTCTTACGATTCTGAATGTTTCTGCGGGGTCGCTATCGTTATTCACTTGATGTTATTCTACACCATTTTGCAGCTTTGTCAAGAGAAAAATGCAAAATGCGTTATTCTTCCGTGCGGATGCACCGCACCGTTACTCGGGCACGGCCATCGTAGGTGCAGGTAAACAGGGTAAGATCCCACTCCCCAGCCCGCATTTCCTCCACGGCGGTCTCCAGCAGGGTCTCCACCCGGTCCACCATATAGCGGTAGGTCTGCCCGGCTGCATCGGTAAATAGGACGGCATCCCCGGGACGCAGGGTGTGCAGCGCGGCAAAGTGCCGCCGGTAATTGTGCGCCGCTATGATGATATCATCCCCGGCCAGGGTACCGGCATAGCGGCAGGGTGCCTGGCGCAGAAAATCCATCTCCCATTCGGCCCCCACCGGCAGCTCCAGCGCCAGGGTAGGTAGAGAAAGGATGCCCAGATACTCCTCCCCCTCCAAAGAGACCGTCAGCTCTCCGGCGGGCAGGGTAGGCATCGGCGCTGGAGACTGTCCGATGCTATGTGCCACAGCAGGCAAAATCCTTTGGGCGGCCGCCGCGGCACGGCGTTCCTCCCGCAGATTAAACCCCAATAGGAATGCGGCGGCCAAAATGCACAGGCCGCCCAAAATGATGCAGAACCGGCCGATACGCTCTCGTGTCATGTCGGTTTCCTCCGGCGGCGCAGGCGGCAGCCCACCGCCACCAGCAGCACCCCTATGGCTGCCAGCAGCGTGATAGGCCATTGCAGCAGGCCGGTCTGCGGCAGCTTATCCCCTGGGGTGGGGGCCGGGTTATCCGGTATGATGATGACCGGCGGTTCGGGGGTACCGGTGCGCTCCAGCTTGGGCTCTACCGTTGCAGCGTACTGCCACCCGCCGCCCGCCTGTTGGGCCGGCAGCTCCAGCAGCACCGGGGTGGTGGTATAGGTGCAGCCGTCCTTTTGGTAGGGAACCGCGCACAACAGATACAACCCGGTGGGCAGCCCCTCTAATGCAGCTTTGCCATCAGCCGCGGTGGTAAGCTGCTTTTCTGGGGAAATGTTTTGCTGCTCCACCCATTGGTCCAGCAGCCCGGCCGCCTGCCGCCAGTCGGCGGCATCCCGCAGGTTCCCCAGCACAATACCGCTATCCTCATAGGCCGGCAGCAGGGTGTGCTCTCCCTGCGGAGAAAGCGCCGCCACCCGGTACAGCGAAAAGCCCATGCCGCTTACTGGCTTATTCTCATAGTGACAGTCAATGGTCAACGCGCACAGCGCGTCAGGATCGGCTGTCTGTGCTATCGCGGGGAGACACAGCAGTATGATCAGGATCAGGGCCAGAACGGCTCTGAGACGCTTTTTCATCAGTTCTCCCCCTTTCTCACATTGCCCTCTTTGGGCCCGGTTTTCTTTTTCTTGCGGCGCAGCAGCGCCAGGATGAGCAAAATAAGCAGGAACAGCAGCAGCGCGCCGATCAGCAGCTTGCCCTTCCAGCCCAAGCTGTGTACTACCTGCTGGGTCACGGTCACTTCCACCGTTTCCTCCACGGTCTCCAGCGGGATGCGGTGCCCGCGCACCAGCAGCCGGTGGGTATTTACGCCGTAGGGCGTACAGGTCACCAGGGTAACAAGGTCCTCCCCTTCCACCGGGTACAGGTCCTTTACCTCATCCGGCTCCACCACCAGGATCTGATCCACCTCATAGAGGAGCTGCTCCCCCAAAATGCGCAGGGAAAAATGGTCGCCCAGCTGCATTTGGTCCAGATCGGAGAAAAGCAGCGCCGAGGGCAGCCCCCGGTGGCCGGAAAACACCGCGTGGGTGCCCTCTCCGCCCACCGGCAGGGAGGTACCGCCTAGATGCCCGATGCCATGCTGGAGGACCTCCTCCGTGGTGCCGTGGTAGATGGGCAGCCGCACGCTGATGCGCGGGATCTCGATGTAGCCCATAATGCCGTTGCCATCGGGATCCAGCAGGCCCCAGTAGGGGTCCCCCGCGGGCAGCTGCCGCCCGGTAAAGGCATCCCGGAAGGTGGGACTGAGGTTTTTATTGTATTCCTGCGCCGCTTCCCACAGCGCGGAGTGATCCTCCGGGGCAAGGGTCGTGGTGCTTTGGGTGTAGTGGGAGATCAGCTGGTTCTGCCGGTGCTGGTTCCACAGGTCGCTGGCCACCGGGTAAAATAGAATCCCCAGCCCCAGCAGAAAAATGAGGATGGCCAGCACGGTGCCCAGCCGGTTTTGTCTTTTTTGTTTGGCTTGTTTTGTCGTCACGAATGGTACTCCTTTGGCAGTAATGCAGCAGGGAAAAAACCGCAAGCCGTTGCAGCGGGCTTGCGGCCTTTTCCTTGCCGCCCATCCCGCCGGGGAGAGAAAGAGGAAAAACCCGGCGGGACGGCAAGAAAATGAGGAGGATGGCAAATTACAGGGTGGTCTTATTCTGCTCCTGCTCATCCTCACGGCGACGGCGGGCAAAGAGGAAGAACCACAGCGCCGCACCCATGCACAGCAGGCCGATCACCGTGAACATCACGGTGCCGACACCACCGGTGGTGGGCAGTACGGGGGTGGAGCTATTGAGAAGGTCGGCTTCAAAGCGATTTTTCTCAGCATTCAGGCTCTTTTTCTGAATCAGTGCGCGATCCGCTTCTTTCGTTTCAGTAAAACCGCCACTGGCCAAATCCTTGACCAGACTTTCGCTGGCATCCCGCTCTGCGGTCAGATCCAGCTTAAAGATGCCCTTGGGGGCATAGTAGCCGGAAGGAGTCTTGGTTTCCTTCACATAGTAGGAACCGACATCCAGGCCGCGGATGGAAAGGGTATTATTATCATTGCCCATATTGGCATCCATCTGCGCCACGGCGCCTGCCTCGCCCGCCAGCGCGGGGCGGTAATAGGCCCCGACATCTCCATTGGCTTCCACCTTTACCATATTGATGGCTTTGGTCATCGCTTCATCGGCATACAGGATGAAGCCCGCACCGGCCAGGGGCCGGTGGCCGGAACCCGCGTTACTGGGATCAATCAGCTCATTGGATTTCTTAAAGAGGGTAAAGTCATAATTATAAACCGCAGCGGTAGAGTCGGCGGTCGTTTTGGTATTGCCCGCCTCCATGGAGAATACATATTCCAGCTTGGCAGTTGCGGAAGCCTCAGATTTTGTAACTGCATCCGGGGCTACGGTGGCCTTGAAGTGGAGATAAATCAGCCCTCTGCCGGTGGCAGCATTGCGGATCTTGCTGTAATTCAGCTCAACGGTCAAATTACCGTCGGCACCTACGGTAGTCCCTTTAATGGCACCCTCTACGGCATCGCTATCCGCTTTGGGCAGGGTGGTTGCTTTCATGCTGTCCGCTACATAGTTCAGCCCGGCCAGCTGGCACTTCGCAATCAGCGAACTAATGGCCACATCCTCGCTCTCGTAGGCCGGGATAGATACTTCCATATAGAAATCCATCGTTTCACCCACCCGGCCACCGGCAGTTTCTTTCCATTGGGTAGTAGCTCTGCTGTCATCACTTACTCGTACATTGACAGCAGGGCCGTCCTCGTACTTAAATACAGCGGTCAGGTCATCGGTGATCTCACTGCCGGCGGCATACACCCTTACATTCCCGTTCTTCACCTGCACAAATACGGTAACAGGCATATAGGTCCGGTTGTTCTGTTCGGTGGTAGAAACCAGCAGCAGATAATAGCCGGGCTCCAGAGTCATCTTAACCTCATTATTTGCATCGGCAGTCGCTTCCACCGGGTTTTGGGGGAAGGAAACCCCACCATGAGCAGAATCGGTCATGATTGCATAATTGATCATCAGTGCGGTCAAATGCTCTTTCGTACTTTCGGCAAGGTGCTCCTCCAGCGATTGTGTTTTAGAATCATAGAAATTGGCTGCAAAGGTCTCAAATTCCCTGTAAAATATGTACTCGTTGTAGTTCGCATCGTACTTCATCAACTGGTACGCCTTCACGGTATCGCCCTTGGCCACCCCGGTAAAGGTGATGGTTTTGTCGTAGGGGGTGGCCGCCGCAGCGGGGACTGCCATGGCCAGCAGCATGGCCAGCGCCAGCAGCAGCGTCAGGCACTTTTTCATTGTCTTTTTCATGTTACTTTCACTCCTTTGGTATCATTGTTATCCACAGCGGCTTCCCCTTGGCAGGGGGCGCGCTTATTTCACTTTCTTTCGGCCTGGCAGCAGTACCGCTACGGCCATCAGGGCCGCGCCCGCCAGTGTAAAGGGCACCGTTCCGGTGCCGCCGGTGCTGGGCAGAATATGCAGCTCCTTCAGCTTCAGGGTCAGCAGATAGGTGTATTCCTCCCCCTCGCACTGTTCCAGCTGCCATGCGGTATTCGCTGTATCCAAATAGGTCAGTGTGCCGTATTCGGCCTTTAGGTTGGGGGCGCTGTCCTCCGGCACATAGCCCGTGGGGGTGCCCGCCAGCTGGATGATATAATCCCCGGCAGGCATCTGCTCCAGCAGGGCCGCGCCGGCTTCATTGGTTTTATACAGCATCGGGCTGCCATTATCCCGCGTCACCCGCAGCACCGCCCCGGGGAGTTCCTCTCCCAGTGGGCCCAGCACTTTCAGCTTCAGCCGCAGCCGGGAGGTATTCTTCACCTCGGTAACGGTGGTGCCGCCCGGTGTAGAAATGGTCGCCTTCCCCGCCGCGATCTTCACCGTCCAGGTGAGCTCCGCCGCAGTGTAGCCCACAGGGGCGGTGGTCTCCCGCAGGTAATAGGTGCCGGCCGGCCACTTATCCTCAAACTGCACATCGCCGTTTTCATCGGAGGTGGCTGTTGCCAGCCGCTTGGTACATTCCGCATCAGCATACAGGGTAAATTCCGCGCCCTTTAATGGGTAGCCCTTTTCATCCACCTTTTCAAAGGCGATCTCGCCCCGGATGCCCTCATTATTGACCACCAGCAGAGCCTCCCGCGCAAAGCATTGCGTTCCATCGGCCTTCTGCCACCAGTGCTCCTCCCGGTATTCCTTATCCTCGGCCTGCCGGTACAGGGCCTTGGCATAGGTCACCAGGTAATCCGCGAAGCCATCCTCGGCCACACCGGGGTCACGGTAGGTGTCCCCTATTTCGATTTCCCGCAGCGTGTAATCAGCCACCGTGCCATCCGTAAAAAGCGGCAGATTTTCCCAGGTGTATTGCCATTCGTTTTCCTTGTTCAGCTCCACGGTATAGGCATCACCCGGCAGCGGCGCGCCATCGCGCCACAGCTCCACCGTCACAGGCAGCTTATCCCCCGTGGCGGGCCAACTGCTGCGGGCCGTCACACTGATGAGCATTCTGGGTACATTTAGGATGACCACATTGTCGGCATCGGCATTCTGCAGCCAGCTGCCGGTCGAGGGTGTTATCCCTTCCGGCAGCGCTTTTGCCTCCGCATGGTAACTGATATTCCCTCCAGTATTTTGGACGACCGTCACCTGCACAGTACCGGGGCCAAAGTACCCCGTCGGCAGCGTTTCGGTCAGGGTGTAGGTCCCTTCCTCCAGCCGGATGGTAAAAAAACCGCTGGCATCGGCAATGATCTTGCAGTCGGCGATCTGCTCGGTATAGCCCTCCTCCTGCACCACGCTGTAAAGGGTGGTGTTCGGCTTGCGGTACAAGACCACTTCAGCGCCGCCCGGCCGGGACAACTTATACTCTACCTTTGCCAGCCCGTTGCCGGTAATGGAATCCTGCGTTTTTACCGTCAGGGTACCTATCCCCACATATATGTTCTGCAGAGCCACGGTCTGCACCGCAGTGTTCGGCACATCGTTGCCGTAGGCCACCGCCGTAATAGTAATGCCACTTTCCTCCGGGTAGTCCTGATATCCCCCCGAAAGTCCCTGCGGGTGATTGCGGATGAGATAGCGGTTGTTCACCCGCCATTTGTCACCCTGCAGCGTATGGCCGGTTTCTTTTATCGTGTAGTCCCGCCGCTGCTGGGCCGGGACTTCCCAGGTGTAGGTATCGGCCTCGGCATCATAGCGGGTATAACCCAGCTTGCCCTGTTCCGTTACCGCCTTCGCAGGCTGCGGCACCAGGGTAAAATCGGTCACGCTGCTGCCGTTTTCGGTGTGGGAGACAGTAATGAGGAACTTATCCCGTACCTGTTTTATCGCCTCAGCATCCCCCGCAAAGGTCTTTGTCACAAAAAAGCGGGTGCGCTTGGCCACCAGCACACCATCGATATGCCAGCCATCGGAATGCTCAAACTTGACCATGTTCCAGCGGATCTGGAAGTAATCCGAATTGAGCATCTCCGCGGGGATCTCCACTCCGTCCACCTTCATGGTAATGGTATCGCTGTGGGCCCGCAGGTAGGCAAAGATCGTTTCCTCATTGGGGAGATCCTCCAGCCTACCGCCCTGCACCGGGTTATTCACCATGTTGCGGATCGTGTCATCCACCGCGTAGGCATTGTCGCCATTGGTTGCCCGCGCTACCAGCGGCTTTACCACACCCTCCGCATTTTTATTGGAGTACTCCGCCGGGATATTGTCCGCCCCCAGCATCCGGATGGTATATAGGGCGGGCGTATAGTCCTTTTGGTCCTCCCATTGCACACCGTCATCCACCGAGCCCCTGATCTCTCCATTGAGATGCAGGAAAAAATGTGTGGTAATTGGGCGTTTCAGCTTATCCTCGCCGCTCCATTTTGCCCGCAGCGTCACTTCGCCATCGCTGCCGGTATAGTGCTGCAGGTCTGCGGCAGTCAGCTTTGTACCGGGCTGCAGCAGCACCTCTTCCGTTATATTGGCCACCCGCCAACCTAAAAAGGAATAGAACAGTGAGCGGTTATTGGCTTTTTCGCCGGTCAGCTTTACCTCTATCCGGTCAATATCCGGGGCCAGCAGCGTGTAGTCTCCGTCACCCGGTTCCACCAGCAGGGTTTTTTTGCCCTTTACCATCGCGCTTTGCTGGGGCGCCTGCACCGAAGGCTCAAACTGGCCAATCTTGTGCTGCCAGCCGTCCGGCTCGGCCTCATATTTTATTACCAGGGTATCGGTATGCGGGTAGAAAACCACTGGCTGGCTGATTTTCTCGATGGTATAGGTCACACTGGTTTCGGTCTGCTTGGTCGGCTCCAGCTCCAGATGCGTTCCGGTCAGGCCATCCATGGCGTCCCAGGCCATACTGGACACGGTATTTAGGGTAATGCTCACATTCTCCCCATGGAAAGCGATCTTCGGCGCGGGCGGCTCCTGGTACACCCTGTTCAGGTCGTCCTCCACCGTCACCGTGTAGAACATATTCTCCGCCAGCAGCGTTTCGTTGCTCAGTTCTTTTTTATCAAGGAAATAGCTTTCGGCACCTTCTTTATTCGCGGGCAGGTAGTACAGCCGGATCTCGGTCCGGTGGCTTAGCGGAATCTGCCAGCCGCCGTCCTCACTCTTTATGGGAGCGGCACCTGCCTACATTTTGTTGGGGTCATAGCTATCGGTGTGCGGGAAGAACCGCTCCCCGTGATAATTCGCCGCCTTAAAGCCGTAGGCGCCATATACCTCCTCCAGCTCCGCCGCCGTTATATAGTAGCGGAGCTTTCCGCTGCCATCGGCATATTGCGCGGCGGTTTGCACCGTGGTCACCGGGTACCAGATGCCATCCCGTGCCGCATAGCATTCCACCGTGGCGGCCGCCGCACGGGCCTTGTCTTCAGCGGGCTGCGCTTCGGCCGGCTGCTCATCCGTCTCTTCCTCTTTTGTCATGGAGTCTTCCGGTTCGGGCAGGGCCTCCTCCGGAGCAGGAACCAAAGCCGGTTCTTCCTCCGCCGGGGCGGCATCCGCCACCGTGTAAAGGCCCGTTGGCAGCATGGTAAACAGCAGCGCCAGCACCACCAATAGCACCGAGGCCCTGCGGGCCCGGTGCCGGCGATGTTCCTTTCCGCTGCTGATTTTGGTATGCATTATTTATCCTTTCTGTTCTAATTTTTGTAAATATAAAAGCTGACTGCGTTCTTTTACTCAAGAATGCAGTCAGCCGGTCATGCGGTTTCCCGTTTAGACGCTTTACTTTGCGTCCCTGCCTTTCAGCAGGTTTGCCAAGGATCATTCAATTTATGGGAATCGTTCCTGTTTCCTTAGCGTTATCTTAACATCAACTCACAAAGAATTCAAGAGAATTTTTCATCAAAATCTCATTTTTCATTATTTTTGTTCAATTATTGCATTTTATTTGCTGGCGCTCATCTTACAATTGTGTGTTTTTCCTATATTATCGCCTTTTTCTCCTTCAGATATTGTAAAAAGGAAATAATATCCTTGCAAAAAAAGCCCGCGCTCCCCGCATCCTCCTCCATAGCAAAAAAGCCGCAAGCAAACCCTCCTCCCCGCAAGGAAGGGGTTGTGTGAAGGGGGAACCTTTGCGGGGTCCCCCTTCGCGTCAAATCAGGGCTGCGGCTCTCGCCTTTTAGAAAAGCCCGCGCTCCCCACATCCTCCTCCACCACAAAAAAGACGCCCTAAAGGCGTCTTTTTTGTGGAAGGGGTGGACACTTTAGATCCCCCCTTGTATTCAACTGAGAAACGGCAAAAAACTTAAAAAATAAATTTTTTTGCCCAAAATTTTGCGCTTGGCTTAACCGGAATCGTGGTAAACTCTGCAACAAAATTTCTGTATAATTATTATAGCATACATCCCAAGTCCTGTCCAGTCTTTTCGACAAAAAAATTTCAGGAGATGTTATGGTATGTTAAGAGGGTTATGGGCCAAACAGTTACCCACAAAAAAATAGCACCGATGCCCCCGTATTGAGGACATCGGTGCTATTTTTTTGCAGGCAACCTATTTTTTCAATGGCAGGTTTGCGTCCTGCTCATATCCGCCGACAAACCGTATTCTGATTTGGGTGGCAGAGAGAACTGTTATCTGTTCAATAATTCTTCGGATAAAGTCATCGTTAAATTCAGTAAGGTTCAAGTTTTCCTCATTGTTGATATAAAGCAAGGCTTGTTGGTACTGGTATTCCTGTGCCTGATCTGCCATCTTCTTTTTCTGGATTTCCTGCAGTTGGCTGGTAAGGCCCATTTTCTGTTCAGAAAGCTGCCGTAACTTGGCGGCATAGAATTCGCTATCGCCACCCTGCGCGATAATTTTAACTAAGGCCGACATTTCCTGCTGCAACTTGTCTATTTGCTTTTCCAGTGATTGCGGTGTGATTTGATTCCCGGAAAACAGGATAATGTTTTCTTGAACATCACGCAGATTTTTCAGGATATCTTCTTTGTCCTCGACCACTTTTTGAATACATTGGAGGATTGCCTGATGCAAGGCTTCTTCCGATATGGTTGGTGAATGCTGGCAGTATTTTGTTCCGAATTCCAATCGACTGATGCAGCGCCAGACTACTTTCTTCTTGCCCTTTTTTACCCATGTGGTCCGGCGATACATGGAACCGCATTCCCCGCAAACCAGCCTTTCGGAAAGTGCATACTTGCTGCAGTATTTGCCCAGCGCACTCTTGGTTTTCTTTTGGGAAACCTTCTTTTTGCTGTTCCTTCTGGTCAGTTCAAGCTGGACATTTAGGAAATCCTCACGAGAGATAATCGCCGGATGGTTGTCAGTGATGTAATATTGGGTGAGCTCCCCGTTGTTTTTCTTCTTTTTCTTAGTCAGGAAGTCTACGGTGTAACTCTTTTGCAGCAGTACATCGCCCATATATTTTTCATTTCGCAGGATATGTTCAATACTGGACAATCCCCATTCTGGATTCCCCCGCGGCGTCAGTATGTTTCGCCGTTCCAAGGCTTCCTTGATCTGACGCAGGCTGCGGCCCAGCAAGAACAGGTTAAAAATCATTTTGATATGTTCTGCTTCTTCCGGCACAATCTCCGGCTCTCCGTCCTCTCCTTTTTTATAGCCCAGCATATTCTTATAGGGAAAGGCGAAATTTCCTTGACTGTACCCTTTTCGTTTGCCCCATTTAACATTGTTGCTCAGAGATTCGCTTTCGCCTTGGGCGAAAGCACTGGTCCATGTGAAGAATATTTCGCTTGTTACACGGGAGGTGTCCAGTCCTTCTTTTTCAAACCGGATGATAATGCCCCGATCCTTGAGCATTCGTATGTACGAAATGCATTGCAGGGTATTTCGGGAAAATCTGGATAGCGACTTTGCCAGTATCATGTCGATTTTCCCTTTTTTGCACTGCTTTATCATTTCCATAAAACCGGGGCGGTTCTCATCTCTGGTTCCGCTGATGCCATCGTCTGAAAAAACGCCAGCATATTCCCACTCAGGATTTGAACGAATCAAATCATCGTAATAGGTGATTTGGTTTTCGATACTGGTCTGCTGTTCTTCCTGCTCTGTACTGACTCGGCAGTAAGCCGCTACCCTTAGCTTGTGATTGCGGGTTCGGGCCTGCAGCACTGGGGAGGGTTTAATCTCCCGGATGATTTTCTGCCTGATGGGGGCTTGTGGCTCCATATAAACGCTCCTTTCCGGTAGGCTATATCATTTTTCCGTTTCGCAGTTGAAGGTGAACGGAAGCATTTGGCTGAATAAGGATTTTCTCTGTTATGCTGCTAAACAGGTCGTAGTCGAAATCGGAAATCAGGGGTTGATCGGCCAGCCGTTCCTGTATAAGCTGAGTCATCTGCTCCGAAGCACCGCTTTCGCTGACTTCGTATTTCGCTTTGGCACAATCCATGATAAGCTGGAGCAGTTGATCCGCATTAGCGCGGGGATTGGTCATCTGCCGGTCAATTTCATTGTTCAACCGGAGGACTTCGATGGATAAGCATTCACAATGCCTTTCTTCCGGTTTCAGCTTTTCCCGGTTTTTAATTGCCCGGTTTAATAGGGCAGTCACGCTTTGCAGCAATAGTTCGTCTGGTATGTAGTCTGTGCTTATCCCGCATTTTGGGCATTCCCACAAGATGTATCCTGTCCGCATATTGACTCGCTTGAGGATTTGCCCACAGTTTCCGCAGCAGATCTGCTGGCGGATTTTTTTCATTTCCACAGGCAGGCTGCCGCCATATTGCTTTGCCTTGGCTGCTCTGAGGAAAGCTGCTTCTTCCAACTGTTCCTTTGAAATCAGCGGCGGGAATCCTTCATCGCCTGCATACTTGGAATTGTCCAAAATCCGGCAAACCATGGCTTTATTCCACTGCCCGGCTCCTTCCCGATAAGGAATGCCCGACAAGGAGGCATATTTGGCGAGTGTTGAAAGGGCGGTCCTTTCAAGGTATTTTGAAAAGATAGCCTGTACCAAAGGTCCCTCGTCAGGGTGCGGGATGATTTCTCCCTTTTCCATTTGATATCCGAAGGGCAGGTATCTTTTCTTTTTCATTGGTACAACTCCTATCTTCTTTCAGCCAATTCCATCCCGTTGATTAACCGGAAACAGATGGTGTCTGAAAAAATCCTCACTTTAATAACCATATTGCGGAAAGCTACAGGCTCAAACTCTGAGATACTTTCCTGCTCTTCAAAAATTTTTAGAAGCAGGTAGCTTCCATTGAGTATTTCATGGTAGTCGTTTAAGTCACGGTATCGCTGGAGCTCCTTCCGCAAATTTTCCAGCTTGGTGTTATTGGTATTGGTTTCACTCATATAAAAAGCAGAATCAATGCACTCTTTTGCTCTCAAAGTAGCCAGCGCATGATTCTGCTCCAACAGATCCGCTATTTCTTTGTTCAACTGCATGGCCCCCGGATGGGACATGAAATTTTTATCACGCAGTTTTTCCACCTGCGTAATGAATGGGGTTAAAATCTCTGAGCGATTTCTCCCCAGCTTGTTATATAAGGTAACGAATGCGGATTCCACTTCGGACTCCTGCACATTTTCTATGGCGCACAATTTTTTGTCACGGAAATGCCGATAACAGGCCCATACTACAGTTCCGGCTTTGGTTACCCGCCTGCAGAATGTGCTTCCACACTCGCCGCACTCCAGCATTTTGGAGAAAGTATAGGTCTGGATTTCCTTTTTCCGTCCATGGAGTTGATTTTTCTTTTTTAGAAGTTCCTGCGCCAGACGAAATACATTGGGGCTGACGATAGCTTCATGGGTATTCTCCGCATAAAATTGGCTTTTCTCGCCACGGTTCTTTACTTTCTTAAAAGGAAATGCGTCAGTGGTGAAGCGTTTCTGGAACAATTCATCTCCCATATAGCGTTCGTTGGTTAAAATATAAGAAACCCCGGTGGCACTCCACACGGGGTTCCCTTTCAGCTTTGGCACTTGGGCCTGTGCAAGTTCATTGGCGATTTCTCGAATGCTTTTCCCTGAGAGAAAGTCCCCAAATATCTTTCGGACAACCTTCGCTTCTTCCGGGCAAATCAGAAAACCGCCTTTTTCATCTAAGCGGTAGCCATAAGGCGCTTGGGATAGACGGTAGGTTCCATTTTTCATCCGCATGACTGCGCCTTTACGCATATTCTTCGCAATGGAAGTGGATTCTTCTTGTGAGAATGCACTGTACATGGAAAAGTACATTTCATTGGTCATGCGGCCTGTATCAATGCCTTCTTTTTCAAACGCAACAGCTATTCCCAACATTTTCAGTTCCCGAACGGCTTCAATGCAGTCGGCGCTGTTTCTTCCGAATCGGGAAATGGATTTAACCAGTATGCGGTCAATCCTCCCAGCTCTGCAGTCCCGCATCATCCGTTGGAAATCATCGCGCTTGTCGGCTCTGGTACCGGTTATGCCCTCGTCGGCATAGATGTCAATGAATTCCCAATCGCTGTGGGCTTGTATTAGTTGGGTGAAATATTCGACCTGCGCGGAAAAGGAGTTCAATTGATCATCGGAGTTGCTGCTCACACGGGCATAGGCACAAACCCGGATTTTCTGTTTCTGTGGTCTTATCGTAGGTTCTATGATCTGCACCTGTGGCATTCTCCGCACCGCCCTTTCTGCGCTTTCTTGGGCGGCATCTATTGTGACCACCCCGCAGCAACAACATTACCACAACGGCTGGTACAAAGCTATCACGATAACCACTAAATATCGTATCGCAAAACCCGGTATCTTTCGGCAATAGCAACAGTCGCTTTCTTGTAATTTTCAGAGGTTATGATGCCATCGGCCAGCATCTTTTTCAAGGCCGAAAGCGCCATATAATATTTGATTTCATTGACTATGAGAGGGGATGGCGCTTCTGGATTGTAAGTAACACGCATAAATTCAGCCCCCTTTACCATGGCAAATGGAGGCCCTTTTGGGCCGCCCTCTGGAAAAAGCGGTTTTCCAGCCCCTTGACGTAAAGCTCATACCGCAGGTCGCTCTCGGTGGTGATCAGTACCGCGTCGTGATCCTGCAAAAATTCCAGTATTTGAATCAGGATGGCGGGATCGTGGCTCAGGCGGGATAAATCCCGCACAAGCACAGCGCGGACGAAGCCGCCCTGCACACTCCGCATCATCTGCTTCAGGCCCATGCGGGCCATGCTTCTGCCGGTACCCATATCCTGAGAAGTACCTACAACGGTATATTCCCGATGATTGGCTTCCTCTAAGAGATTCCGCATCTGCTGAATCAGGACGAACATCCTTTTATCGCTGCTGCGGCTGTATAACCACATGGGGCGGTCTGCGTAGGGAAATTCCGCCGTTTCTGTTTTTCTGTTCATCTATGTCAATCTCCTTTATGGCATAAAATAATCCGGGCCTTTCTTTGCCCGGATGAATTCCTCGACATCTTCGATTTTTCTGGTGAGCCGAAGGTTCGGCAGGGTTTCCAGCACAGCCTTGTGATACCGTTCTCCGGGGGCTGCCCGATAGTCCAAAATGCTCACCACGCAGGTGTCGGTTTCGGTGCGGATGGCCCGCCCGAAGCCCTGCCGCAGCTTTACCTGCATATCGGGGATTACTACGGTTTTGATATAATCCTGCAGCGTTGGGTACTGCTCCCGTTCCGCTTCGCTCAATGGATCGGGAACAGGGAACGGCAGCCGCACAAGTATGAGCGACGACACCATATCGCCGGGAAAGTCCACACCTTCCCAACAAGAGCCCGCCGCGAACAGCACAGCGTTGCTGGCCTGTTTGAACTGGTGGATGACGTCCTGCGAGTGCCGCCATACTTCCATCAAGGGAAAAGACAGCCGGTCTTTTACCTGATTGTAAACAGCGCCCATGAGGGAATAGGAAGTAAAAAGCACCAGAGTGTGGCCATGCGTGGCTTCCACTAAACGGCAGATCTGCTCTGCCAGACACTTAGCTTCCTGTTCACTGCCCATCTGTGTTTTGGGAAGATCATTTGGGATGTAAAGAAGGCAGTTTTCCTCATAATTGAAGGGCGAAACCGCAATAAAATCCTCCAGCCGCTGATTTAAGGACAGCCCCATGACCTTTTTTGTGCGTTCAAAGCTGCCGCCAGCCATGAGGGTGCCGGAGGTCAGGATGGCGGGGACGTCCTTCAGCCACAGCGCCCGGCGCAGCTGCTCCGGCAGTTCCCGGCTGGCGGCGCAGAGGCTGGGGCTTCCGTCCCTGTCGTACTGGATGTAGAGGATGTATTTTCGGTCCCCGGTAAAAAACAGGCCGAGGGCCTGCTCTGTTGTTCCCAGCCGGTAAAGAAGCCACCGTGGGAGGTGCGGGGCAAGCTGTTTTTGAAGCTGCCGAAGGAGGGAAAGACAATCTCGAAGGGCCGCTTCCCGATCCGGCGTTAAAATAAAGGCGGTGCGCTGGGCTTCTTCCAGCAGTTCGCCCCGGCACATGGCCCCCATGAGAGCGCGGAACTTTTCCCGCAGACGCTGGGAAGCAAGGATATATTTTTCTTTTGCCAGCAGGTCGCAGAGTTCACGGAAATCCTCCGCAGACAAACTCTGCCCGTACATCTGGCGTGCTGCGTCCGGCAGCTTGTGGGCCTCGTCGATCACCAAAGCCCGGTAATCATTGAGAAGGGGCCGCATTTCCTGCAAACGGTGGGCAGCGTCGGCCAGCAGATAGTTGTGGTTGCAGATCTGGACGAAAATCTCCGCGCTTCGGGCTTCCTTCAGGTATTGATGGTACCGGCAGGCATTTCGCAGCGAACAGCTTTTCTCACAAACCTTGGGGACGCATACCTGCCGCCTGTCAAATCCACTGAGGCCGGTTACGGCGTCTAAATCATAATAGGTGCGAAGGGAGAGCAGGGCTTTCATCTGCTCCGCATTCTTTTTCTTATGTTTCACGGCTTCCAACCGATGAGAAAGACGGACATCGCAGACAAAGCGTTCCTTGCCTTTTCGCACCATCGCCCGGATGGGTTTTTGAATAATGCGGTTCTCCAGAAAAATCCGGGACAAAAATGGGATGTACTCCCCGATGATGGCGTCCTGCAGGGCAACGCTGGAGGTGGAGACCACTACTGGCTGGGAACCGGCAGGCCCGTGCGGGGCAAACTTCTTCAGTAAAATGCAGGCGGTCAGGTAGGCGTAGGTCTTGCCAATCCCGACTCCCGCGTCGCATAAAGCGATATTGTTTTTGAGCAGGGTGTCCAGCATGGCGTGGCATAGGGTGATCTGTTCTTCCCGAACTGCCAGTCCGTTTTGAGGGAGAAGGATTCGGAAGATCCGTTCGATTTCCCCATGGGCCTGCTCTTTCAGGCTATTGTTCATTTCGGCACATTCTCCTTAGAGCAATTTGCTCTTGTGCGTTGGCGGCAAACTGATGCGGCGCAGAAAACCTGCGCCGCACGGATTCGCCGTCAACGGCAATCTGAATAAAAATAAAAGGGTTGAATTTGATGTGCCGTATTTGCTGCTCGCCCCCCGGCAACCTTGGGAACCATGCGGGCAGGCTTGCAGTTGACAAGCCGTTCACTGGCTCCCCGAAGGTCTTGCTGATTACAACCCAAGGTCGGCCAGCCCATCTGACGTGTGGGCAAAACGATAGCGCGTATCATAATACCCCGCCCAAGGTCGTGGCGAAAAGGGAAACTACCCCCTCTTTCCGGTCAAAATGCATCGCTCAAAGCCAACAACACAAGCCGCCATCCCTGAAAAGGGAGGCAGCTTGCGTGCGGCTCGTCATGGCGCTTTTTCCGAAGTTTGTGCATAACAAACTTTTAGTCGCTCGCTCAGGCGGGAACGTACCCGCATGGCTGGTATTTACTTTTCAAGCTGCAAGGCGAACGTTTCTTTTTCCCCGTTCGCCCTATAGCCCAGGAAAAAGGCCGGAATCTTTCCGCTTATAAAAAATTTTTTAATTTTTTCTTGAGTTTGAAAATCCGCAGATCAATGGCGTTTACTGACAGGCCGGTTTTCTCTGAGATTTCCTTGCTGCCGTATCCGTCCATCTTCATGAAGAGGATTTCGAGGGTGAGCTTGTCCATATTGTGTAGCAAAGAAAAAAGCTCCATATCCTCGATGCTGTCCAGCAGGGCTTCGGTATCCTCGACGGGCAGTTCCAGATCCTGTGCTGAAACCCAGTCCACATAATGTGACCATTCTACCTGTCGCTGCAGGTACTGCCGTTCCTTATTGAACTGCGCCCAATCGTATGTATGCAGGCGTTGGATGGTGTCCTCATCCACGCCGAGTTCTCTGAGTTTTCTTTCTTCTGCTTCTTTCCATTTGAGCCACTGTTTTTCGGCTCTGGCTTTGTTGTAAGCCATGGCTGTTTCCTCCGATCAATCTGAAATTTTGAAAAATTCAGATTGTCGGGGCGGCGGCCTGCCGCTATGAGTTCTTAGCCATGACCTCTTTCTAAAAACATGAAAAAAGCGCACCCGCCCGCAGGCGAATGCGCATAGCGAGGCTGTTTCCTCGAAATTGGCATTTAATGGTAAATTAAAATGAGATAATGTCGAACGAAAAAGGGCTGCAGCTTCGTATGAAGCTGCAGCCCTTTCTGTGTGCGGTGGTTTTCGCCGCATTGTCGCCATCCCCTCTGCATGGGGAAAGCGGACGTTGTTTTATTTCCATATTTCCCCATATAAATTTAGATGGGGACAGTATAAAAGAGAAAAACTACTTTTCTGATTCGATTCTCCTTTCATTTGCATATTTCGTAGTGCTTTTATCTACATTACATGACAAAAGAACAAGAATATTTATTTAATCAACCAAAAAGGTAAAACAACAGCCTTTTTTCTCTGCACAGGTACCTTCAACGATCCGGCAGGTGGGGTTCGATTTATTCAGGCCGAGTTTTTCCTGCAGGCTTCGCACATAGGCGGCAGCTTCTTCCTCTCCATGCTCCGAATCTGGATGAAGCCAGACGGCATTGTGGAGAAAAGACGCAGAAAGGGCCTGATTCGGATGGGAAGCAAATAAGCCGAGAATTTCGAATTCCCGATGGCTTAGTTTTACAGCATTACCATGGAGGGTTACTTCCCGCTTGGGCTGGTCAATCCGCAATGAGCCGAATTCATAAACCTTTCCCGGCCCTCGAAATGGCTGGTATTGGGGTTCGGCAATAATGCTCTTGATCTGCTCAACCAAACGGTCGGCTTCTTCATCACTGCATTCAATGATCATTACTTTTGGCATTTGGATACTCCTTTCAGTGCATGAATTCTGGATATGGATTTCTCTTGTATAAAGGGTTTTGGGCATACGCTGCCACAATAATGGGGAATGTAGCCCGATCTGACCTTTTGAAATCGTCAGCTTGATAACAAGTATATTTTACAACATTCGGCAGGGTGATTTCATCATAAAAGGTTGGGAAAGCGCCTTTTTCTGTGTTGCCATTACAGGGAAAATAAAGGGGTGTGAGTCCTCTCACCACAGTTACTCCACTCCCTCTTTACGAACAGCCCGCCCTATTTCTTTCGGGCGGTTTTATGCCAAAAAACCTTTCTTATGGGCTTCTCGGCTCCCTTTTCATCGCAAATCGGAAAAATATTCGCTCATAATCTTAGCGATTCGCTAAATACTTTTATTATACACTTAGCCAGACGCGAAGGTCAACGGAGTAAAATATAGCTATACACGAAATCACAGGACAGAGCGAGGTGATAGGGATGTTTGATTTTGGAAATCATTTGCGGATGCTGCGGGAAAAGCATGGTATTTCTCAGGAGGAACTTGGGCGTCGGGTAGGCCGGGCCGGATCGGTAATCAGCAACTATGAAAACAATATCAAAATCCCCACGCTGGATGTCCTCACCACTATGGCAAGGATTTACGATGTTTCGTTAGACTACTTGGTTGGGTTTGATAAAAAGGATCAGGTGCTTTTAACGGATATGACGGATGAGCAGCGCGATTTGGTTCGTCGGCTGGTAAAAGAATTGAAACAAAGCACTAAGCCGAAGGCCGGGGGATTATCTACGGGTCAGCAGGAAATTCTCAACTTGATTATGCAGGAGTTTGCAAAATAGAAAAAATAGAATCTGTTATGCTGTAAAGAGCCGAGTAAACTAATTTTATTCGGCTCTTTCTATATGTGCAAATTGCATTATTTTTCGAGGTTAGAAGAAACTAACTTTGTGAGACAATTAACTTGACAGTTTTCAAAAAAAGCAGTATATTAAAACCGTTGGATTGAAACCGAAGGTTTTAATCTGTTTACAAAATCAACCTATAAATTCGAGTTTGGAGTTGATGGAATGGCAAAACGTGTGGAGGGCGTTACTGAAAAATTGCTTGAATCAGCTAAAAAAGAGTTCTTAAAGAGTGGATATGAGAACGCTTCGCTGCAGGTGATTGCGGAAAAAGCAGGCTCCAGCAAAGGCGCTATCTATATCCGATATCCTGATAAGAAAAGTCTGTATTGCGCTTTAGTAGGGCCAACGGCTGATGAATTTTGTAATTTACTCGAAGGGGAACTCCATCGCTTTAAAATACTTTCATCAGATGAGCAGAAAGAAAAGGTTATGACCTTTGGAAACGACGGCTTTTCTAAGGTAATTGCATATATCTACGATCATTTCGACGAGTTTAAGCTGATTCTTACCAGTGGAGAGAATAGCACATATCAGGAATTTATCCATCGGATTATTGAATTGGATATTTCCTGTACCATGCAGTTTATTGAACAGACAGGAAATGACGCGCTTTCCTCCGGACGGCTTACGCCGGAACTGGCGCACCTTCTGTCCAGTGCTTTTTATGCCGGACTATTTGAAGTGGTTATTCATGATATGCCCCAAGATCAGGCTGTCGAGCATATCCAAAGAATGAGAAGGTTTTATAATGCCGGATGGAAGACGATTTTTGAAGAAAATGCGGGGTGATGCTTTTGAGTGGGTGGATTGATTCATCCGGCTGGGTTCATTGTCCTGTCTGCGGCAATAAAACGAGAACGAAGGTAAACAGAGATACAGTATTAAAGCGTTTTCCGTTGTTTTGCCCTAAGTGTGGACATGAACATATCATAGATGTTCAAGAGAATAAAATAGTATCGTTAGAGCCAGACGCTAAGACGCAGAGCCGATAATTTGTAAGACAGGAATCTTACAGGTTATCGGCTTTTTTAGATGCAATGGTTAGCTACAGCTAACGAAAGGAGAATTTTTTATGAAGCAAACTTCATCTATTGGGATCATGGATTTCATCCGTCCGCATAAGGGTGGATTCCTTTGCTCCGTGGTTTTATCTGTGTTGGGGGTGGCCAGTGGTATTGTACCATACTTTGCAGTCGCAAAGATGATTAATTTGCTTATTGTAGGAGAACAGGATTTTTCTATATACCTATTGTGGTGTTCTGTTGCTTTGGTCGCTTTCATCATGAAGTCTGTATTTCATGGGTTTTCGACAAAAGCTTCGCACGAAGCAACGTTTGCAGTTTTATCTGAAATACGGCGAAGGATTGCCTCGAAGTTGACAAAGGTTTCTATGGGGTATCTAACCGATACGCCATCGGGAAAACTGAAAAGTTCTATGGTAGAGCGAGTAGAACAGATGGAGGTTCCATTGGCGCATATCATTCCCGAAATGACTTCTAACCTTTTGGTTCCTGTCGCAGTCATTATCTACTTGTTTGTTTTAGACTGGCGCATGGCTCTCGTTTCTCTGATTACTATTCCGATTGGTATCCTGTGCTATATGGCACAAATGAAAGAATATCCTAAAAAATACGGGGCAGTCGTACAAGCAGGTAAACACATGAGTGCTACCACAGTAGAATACATCAACGGGATTGAAGTCATTAAAGCGTTTAACCAGAGCGCGGTGTCCTATGGGAAATTTACGCAGGCTGTTCATAAAAATGCAGAATTGATTCTTGACTGGATGAAATCTACACAAGGGTATTCAGCCCTTATGATGACCATCTGGCCAGCTGTTTTGATTGGGGTACTCCCCATTGGATGTATTTTCTATATGAACGGAAGCCTTACCACAGCTGCCTTCATCACTATTATGATTTTATCGCTGGGTATTGTAGGCCCGTTGGTATCTGCAATCTTTTTAACCGATGACTTTTCCAAAATCAGTACCATCGTTGGAGAAATCAGTTCTATTTTATCAGAACCGGATTTAGATCGTCCACTCCAACATAAAAACTTAAACGGATTGGATATTACTTTAACCGATGTGAAATTCGCATATAAGGATACTCAAGTCTTAAAGGGTATAAACTTAAAAATTAAACAGGGAACTACAACCGCTTTGGTTGGTCCTTCTGGTTCCGGTAAATCTACCATCGCAAAATTGATTGCTTCTTATTGGGATATTGATGAAGGAACAATTACGATTGGTGGGGTTGACATTAAAAAAATTCCCGCAGATCAAGTAATGGATTTAATTGGATATGTATCCCAAGACAATTTTCTATTTAATGTGTCTGTACGAGAAAACATTCGTATGGGTAATCCCAACGCATCAGACCAAGAAGTGGAGGAAATCGCCAAAGCTGCAGGCTGTCATGAGTTTATTATGGGCCTCGAACACGGTTACGAAACCCTTGTGGGAGGAGCCGGAAGCCATTTGTCCGGTGGAGAACGCCAGAGGATTGCCATTGCCAGAGCTATGATGAAAAACGCACCCGTCGTTATCCTCGACGAAGCGACTTCCTATACTGACCCGGAAAATGAAGCGGTTATACAGGATGCGGTGAACCGGCTTACTAAAGGAAAGACCTTGATTGTTATTGCACATAGGTTATCGACTATTATCCAGTCTGAGCAGATTGCAGTAGTAGAAAACGGAAAAAACGCCGCAACTGGAACTCATGAAGAACTTCTGAAAAATTGTCCGCTTTATACAGATATGTGGAAAGCGCATATACAGGCAAAAGACTCTGCCGGTATGAAAGGAGGCGCTGAGAATGTTTAACGCATATAAACGTTTTTTTGCTTTTGCTGGAAAACAGAAAAAGACGTGGTATAAGGGAATGGGTTATGAACTGCTTCGCAGTATTTTTGAAGCTATCCAGTTTATTGCTTTGCTGGTTGTGCTGCGAGCCTTGGTAGAACAAAATGTTACAGGCGAAACAGCATTGGCCGCACTGGGCGTCATGCTGGTCAGTGTAACAGGCGCTGCGGTTTTCTGGTATCTGGCCCACAACAGTGAAGGACAGGCCAATTACCATATGTGTGAGGAAAAAAGAATCAGGATCGGTGAACGTATGAAGTACATGCCGATGGGCTATTTCAATAGTCAAAGCTTGGGAAGCCTTACGGCTGCAGCAACTTCTACAATGGAAGATTTGGAGAGTATGTCGTTTGCCGTCATTGCCCGAACGATGGTGGGGATCATCCGTACTGTTGTATTTTCTATTGCGATTCTGTTTTTTGATTGGCGTATAGGGTTGATTTTCTTATTAGGAGTACTGTTGTTTTTATTTGTTAATTCACAATTGCTGAAAAAATCCCGTCAGCTTTCTCCCGGACGTTTGCAGGCACAAACCAAATTGGTAGATTCCGTTCTTGAATATATTCAGGGAATGAGCGTTGTTCGTGCGTTTCATGGCGATAAGGCGGCGAATCAAACATTAAATAAAACCATAGAGGAAACGGAGTATCAAAACTTTAAGCTGGAGCGCAAGCGTATCCCATACAATGTTCTGGAGCAAATTGTGTTGCGAATTGCTGCGGTAGCGGCTGTGCTTCTTTCTATCTGGCTATATTTAAGTGGAGCTATGACTTTATTTACCTGCTTGATGATGGCGATTTCCGCTTTTCTTGTTTACAGCGAGCTTGAGTCAGCCGGAGAAATGTTCTTTATGCTTCCGATGATTGACGCTTCCATTGACAGAGTGGAACAGATTGATCATGCTCCCCGCATGGATGAACAAGGTACAAAACAAGAAACGAAAAATAGGGATATTACATTTGAACATGTCAGTTTTTCTTATGGAGAACGGGAAATTATCCATGATGTCAGCTTTTCCATACCGGAAGGGACTACCACTGCAATCGTTGGCCCCTCCGGATCAGGAAAAACAACTCTTACCAGTTTAATGGCTCGTTTCTGGGATGTGGACAGTGGAACAGTTAAATTGGGCGGGACAGATATCAGGGAATACCAGTTGGACAGCTTGATGGCAAACTTTAGTATGGTATTTCAAACGGTCTACCTCTTTAATGATACGATTGAAAACAATATTAAATTTGGAAAACCCGGTGCCACTCACGAAGAGGTTGTGGCGGTTGCCAAGGCAGCCCGGTGCCATGACTTTATTTCTGCCCTTCCGGATGGTTACGACACGGTGATCGGAGAAGGTGGAGCTACTATTTCCGGTGGAGAGCGTCAACGCCTATCCATCGCACGCGCCATGTTGAAAGATTCCCCGATCATCATTTTGGATGAGGCTACCGCCAACGTTGACCCGGAAAATGAAGCTGAACTTCAAGAAGCGATTGAAGCGTTGACGCATAATAAAACGATTATTATGATTGCCCACAGGCTCAAAACCGTTCAACATGCGGATCAGATTCTTGTTCTGGAGGCTGGCCGTATCATACAGCGCGGCAGACATGAGGATTTGATAAAGCAGGATGGAATCTATGCGGATTTTGTCCAAAGCAGGAAGAAAGCCGAAAGCTGGAGTATTGCTGGAGAAGGAGCCTTGGGAGTTGGAGTATGAGCAAAAAAATATTGACGCGCTTATCTTTATTTCTCCTTGTGCTGTTTGGCATCACGATTTTGACTTTCATCTACACAAATTTATCCCCTGTAGATGCGGCTGAGGCTTTGGCTGTGCGCCGGTATTCAAGACCCACTCCAGAACAGGTTGAATTAGTACGGGAAGAATTGGGCCTTGACAAACCTCTGATCCAGCAATATGGTTCTTGGCTGTGGAACGCGTTACATGGAGATTTTGGAAATTCCTACAATACAGGCCGCCCTATCATCGAAGAACTGACAGCCTCATTAGGGCCAACCATCACAATGGCATCATTGGCGTTGTTGTTTGCAGCCATATTTAGTATTCCTCTGGGTGTGCTATCTGCCAGTAAAAAAGGTGGATTATTCGATAAAACAGTTTACTTGTTTGGGATCGTTTCCATGTCTCTGCCCAATTACTGGATTGGTTTTATGCTCCTGCTGGCCTTTTCTGTTCAGATTCCGATCTTCAGCATTATGGGGGCAGACAGCATGAAAGATTTTATTCTTCCGGCTTTGGCTCTGGCAATCCCGGTTGCGGCAGGTAATATTCGTGTGTTTCGTTCTTCACTTTTGGAGGGATATAGTCAGGATTTCGTTTTATATGCCCGTTCACGTGGGGTTTCGGAACGCAGAATCGCTTTTATGGTAAGCCGGTTTGCACTGCCCCCTTTGGTAACAATGCTCGCCCAAAGTTTTGGGTTTATGATAGCAGGCAGCGCAATGGTGGAATCAGTTTTTTCTATTCCGGGAATAGGTTCTATGTTGGTAACAGCGTTAAATGCACGGGACACTATTACAATCAACGCATGTGTTTTGTTAACAGCCGCCATTTTTGTTCTGGTTAATTTTATAGCGGATCTGGTCAATATCGCTTTAAACCCACACGGAAAAGCAAAGGAGAAGGTTTATGATTCGTAAAATTTTACATAAACCGCAGGCACTGCTTGGGTTGGCCATGATGTTAATTGTATTTTTTGTTGTGGCATTTGCGCCCTTTATAGCACCGCATGATCCATCAGAGCTAAACGTCGCGCATGCTTTGTCTGCACCTGATTCAGAATATCCTCTTGGAACAGATGAAATGGGGCGCTGCGTATTTTCACGATTGCTCTATGGCGCGCGGTCATCTATGTCTATCGCTCTGCCCTCGCTTATCATTTTGGCACTTGTCAGTACGGTCGTAGCTACTGTCTGCGCTTATCTGGGCGGTGTACTTGACCGGATTTTTGATGTTGTTTCTAACATCTTTATGGCATTTCCACCCTTTCTTGTGGCCATTACTCTGGTGGGATTATTTGAATCAAAAGTGTTCAGTATCATTCTATCCATTGTAATTGCCATGTGGGTATGGAATGCACGAGTGGTTCGTACCTACGTTCTCAGAGAAAAACAAAAACCTTATGTTATCACCTGCCGGATGTCAGGCTGTTCAGAACTGCGGATTATATTCCGGCATATTATTCCAAATGTCCTTCCACATCTTTTGGTGATATTCAGTACAGGACTGTCCTCCATTATCATTATGATTTCCAGTTACGCCTTTCTGGGGCTGGGCTTGGAGGCGGGAACAGCAGAGTGGGGCGCCATGTTCGTGAATGCCAAACAACTGATTTTCAGTCAGCCGCAGCTTCTGGTCTATCCGGGGCTTTGTATCCTGTTTACAGCCGGTGGATTTAATTTGTTCGGTGAGGCTTTGCGGGATATTTACGCACCACGGGAGGGTTAGAAATGCTTGATATCAACTGTTTAACAGTTCGCTCAAAACTGACAAAAGAGGAATTGCTTCACTCCATCAGCTTTTCCGTAGGCGAGGGAGAAACCTTCGGGCTGATCGGAGAAAGCGGAAGCGGGAAAAGCATGACCAGCAAGTGTATTATGCGGCTGTTAAATTCTCGTGCTTTTCAAATCAGAGGGGAAATTCGCTGGAATGGCAGAGATGTCTTTTCCATGAATGCAAAAGAACTGGCTGACTATCGAGGAAAACAGATCAGTATGATACCGCAGAATCCCATGACTGCATTTGCTCCCATGGTGAAGCTGGGAAAACAACTTGAAATGGGGTTTCGATTCAATACCAGAGAAGAACGGCACAACTTTTGTAGAGAACTTACGAATACGTTGGCCAGTGTGAACTTGCCGGATGCGGAAAAAATTTTTAACAGTTATCCGGATGAGCTTTCGGGCGGCATGCTGCAGAGAGTGATGATTGCTCTCACTATGCAGCAGGCTTCGAAACTGATTATTGCAGACGAAATTACCACTGCCGTAGATGCGGCCAGTGAATATTTGATTTTAAATGAACTGGAAAAAATAAAAACATCAGGGGTATCGATGCTGGTTATCACACATGATTTTGGTGTAGTAGCGAGACTGTGCGACCGTGTTGCGGTGATGAAATCGGGAGAAATCATTGAACAGGGTAGAACCCATGAGGTGCTCTCCACACCACGGCATGATTACACAAAACAATTGATGGAAGCAAGTATACTGTTTCAGGAGGCGCTATGCTAAAGGCAGAAGGAATTATAAAGAAATATCAAATACCGGGTAGAAAAAAAGACCTGTTGGAAGCCCTGTCAGGCGTATCTATCGAGCTTGCCGACAACAGTATCACGGCCATCGTAGGCGAAAGCGGAAGTGGAAAAAGCACACTTGCCAGAATTTTGTCCTATATCGAGCTCCCCGATGCCGGAAAAGTTACTTTAGATAATTTAACAGTGACAGGCGTCAAAAGAAAAACGCTTCAAAAGATGCGAGGCAAAGTGCAGCTTGTCATGCAGGATGCAGCCAGTTCTCTTGATCCTCACCAAAACGTATTACAAATTTTGGATGAACCTCTCCATCTTTTATTGGATATGGGAAAAGAGGACAGAAAAAAGAGAGTCGAAGAATTGCTGGACATGGTTAATTTAGGGGGAGATATATTGAATCGTCGCCCTGATGAACTTTCTGGTGGTCAGCAAAAGAGGCTCTGTGTAGCGCGTGCTTTGGCAACAGAACCACAGCACATTATTTTCGATGAATCTTTTAGTGGGCTTGATGTTACATTAAGAAAGCAAATTTTGCATCTGTTACGGAATTTGCGGGACGAGTTGAGATTGAGTTATTTGATTATTACCCACGATTTAGACATTGCGATGTATATGGCAGATACCATTCATGTGATGCGTTTCGGGAAAATAATCGAGACAGTTTACAAACCGCAAAGCTTTTCGGATTTTCATGAACCATATTCTAATGAGCTTGTAAAGGCCGCCCTTTCAAAAAGGCAGGCTTTGCAATAAAAAACATGTAAAGGAGCACAAACATGAAAAAACTTTTATCCCTTCTTTTGGCTTGTGTAATGGGGTTGACGCTTCTTGCTGGTTGCAGCAATACAGATCCCTCATCCTCCAGTAATGGCCAAACAGACAAGAACGCATCTCAAACGATCTCTATTGCGCAAAGCGCAAACTTTTCGATGGGCTTTGCCCCTGCGGTACAGTCCTATGAGGCTACATATTATATGAACAACTTTTATGAGCCTTTGGTCAAATATCAGGACGGAGAGTACCAGCCCTGCCTTGCTACAGACTGGACAAATTCCGATGATGGACTCACCTATACTTTCCATCTGCGTGAAGATGTAAAGTTCAATGATGGAACACCCTTCAATGCGGAGGCTGTGAAACTCTATTTCGACAATATGAAGTCTGTCATAGGAACCAGTTCCAATTACGGGCAGCTTGATATGTTGACATCCGAGATCACAGTAGATGATGAATACACGGTTTCCTTTCATTTGACTCGTCCTTATTACAATGTTCTCAACGATTTGTCCATGGTAATGCCGAGAGGGATTCTTTCAGCATCCGCCTTCAATGAGGACGGTTCTTTGAACTCAGAATATCTGATGAATCATACGCCGGGTACAGGTCCCTATATGTTTGAGAGCGTGAATGATACTGCAACGGAATACACTTTTGTACGCAATCCCAATTATTGGGGCGAAGAACCGGATGTAGATTCCTTCACAGTAAAAGTTATTCCGGAATCCAAGGTCGCTGCAATGAGGGCTGGAGAAGTGGACTTCATTATCGGTTCTGACACATTGGATGCTGCTTCCTATCAGGAACTGTCCAGCACGGAAGGCATTACGGGCGTAATTTCCGATTTTGATTTTGTCACAGAGTTTATTGCGCTTAACGACGAAGTGGCTCCATTGGATGATATCAATATCAGAAAAGCGATCCAGATGGCTATTGATAAAGAGTCTATCGCTCAAAATATTTATTCGGGCTTGAGAACGGAAGCAGATTCAGTTATGCCTGCGGATATGCCCTATTGCGAGGTAGATGTGACAACTCCGAGCTATGATATGGATGCGGCCATTGAACTGATGGACAAGTCCGGCTGGACTGATACGGATGGCGATGGCATCCGAGAAAAGGATGGTAAAAAGCTTTCCTTTACGATTACTTATCCCTCCACGGGTGTGTATGACAAGGTAGTGCTTTTCTTCCAGGATTCGATGAAAAAGCTTGGCATTGAAATCACGACGAATCCTATTGACCTGATGGCATTTATGCAACAGGTGTTTACAGAAGGGAACTACGAAATCACCGCGTATATGAGCTATTGGTTCCCCTATGATCCGTACACATTTGTCGCCAATATGTATCCTTCTACTGATTATACAGATGCCAGTGGAATTTATTCGACTGATCCTCAGATCGCCAAAGCACTTGCCACAATGAGCGAAGAGGAAGCGAAAGAACTGATTGCCGGCCTTTACAAGACAGATGATCCGGATACTGTTCAGAATATCTTTACCACTGCCCTTAATTCCGCAAATGAAAGCAGCGTTGTGATTCCGTTGAACTACAGAAACGAATATGCGGTGTTCAATAATGAGGTGATAGAGTCCTACACATTCAACAGTATTCCAAATCATGTTGACGTTGCAGCAATTAAATTAAAGTAATTTTTCATAGATTATCTCTTTTACTTTTAATAGATAAGGGAGGTGTGCCGACTGCGTCTAACATCATCCATGGAGGACTATCTGGAAGCTGTATATATCCTTTTTCAAAAACAAGGGGATGTCCGTTGTGTAGATGTTGCGGAGTATTTGGAAGTAACAAAACCCTCTGTAAGCCGCGCTGTAAAAGAATTAACCAAGGCAAAATATCTGCGTAAAGATTCAAGCGGCATACTTTCCCTGACATCTTCAGGAGAACAGGTTGCCGCAGCAGTATATGAACGCCACTGCTTTTTCATGGAACGGCTCATCGCGGCAGGCGTAGATCCTAAAACTGCGGAAGCGGACGCCTGCCGGATGGAGCATGGAATCAGTCCAGAAGCCTTTGAAAAACTAAGGCGTTCTATTGAAAGGCAGGGCGAAGAGGTCAAGTGAAAATCATGCTTTTGATCTTTGAGGATGGAGATGAGGATGCGTTTCTCAAAGTTCAGGGGCTGGCCCAATCCGCTTCTCGTATAGAGCTGATGGAGTTTAGGTCACAACAGAGTACCTCTGCTTTGGAAATCAGGGAAAACCAGCGCCGGGTATTCTGCAAAGGGCGGGAGATCCCTCTCACGAAAACCGAGTATGAGATTCTCCTGTACCTTTTTCAGAACATAAACCAAGTGCTGACACATGACCAGATTTACGAAAAAATCTGGAAGGAGCCAGACTATGGCGAGGCTCGGAAGCTTGTCAGCCATCATGTGCAGTCAATTCGGCGCAAGTTGAATTTAGGAAAAGATTCCAGTATCCGTCTGCGCTGTATCCGTGATGTCGGATACAGCCTTGAAACAAAATAAAGCCAGCAGCCTGTTTTTTGCAGGCTGCTGGTTTTTCCATATATATAACAACCCTCTGCTGCTTCCGTGTGTGACATTTCTTTGATTTGCAGGCGCTATTCCTTTACCTTAAAGAAACCGAGGGCGTCGGTGCGTTCCCCATTTTGCCAGACCTCGAAGTGCAGGTGGTTACCGGTGGAATTTCCGGTGGTGCCGACGTAGCCGATCACCTCGCCCTGCTTCACTTCCTGCCCAACCGTTACGCAGATGGAGGAACAATGGGCGTACAGGGTATCGAAGGTATCGTTGTGGTTTACCTTGATGTGGTACCCATACCCGCCGCCCCACGAGTCGATGGCGTTGGCTATGGTGACGGTTCCGTCTGCTGCGGCAAGGATGGGCGTACCTTCCGGCGCGGCGATGTCGGTTCCGCTATGGTAGGCGATCTCCCCGGTAAAAGGATCTTCCCGGTATCCAAACCATGAGGTGATAGTGTAGCTCTGCGGAAGGGGCCACTGGAAAATGCCCGTCCCTATCCAATCGGCATCGGGGTTCACGATCTGCCCGCCGCCGCTTGTGTAACCGCCCAGCAGTTCCGCCCACAGGCTTTGGTTTTCCGGCTCCGACATAAGGGCGAGGTATTCGTTCTGCCGGGAATTGAAGTTGTACTGGCGGGCCATTTCATCCGGGGTTTTGTGCGTGATGGTGATTTCCAGAATGGTTTCCGTCACCGTTTCGGTATGGGTGGTTTCGTTCCCATCCTCGTCTACTTCGGTAACTTCTACCTCATGGCTTTCGGTGCGGGTGCTGGAGGATACCGCATTCATCTCCCACATAATATTTCGCAGTTCATCCACCTGCGCGTCATCCAGCGAAGCGACCTGCGCCCCATCCTCCGCGCCAGTAACCTTGGCGGAAAATACAGCGAGGACGTCCTCCCAATTGATGGAGAGTTTCCCGTCGTTAGAGGTGGTTTCCATCCGGTCATGGGGGGTGGCGTCCTCTATCTCCTGAATGTGGGCCAGATATTCCCCGTTGAGGGTAGACACCGCCTGCGTTACACTGGTACCGGTCCCCGTGGAGTCGGAGCCGAAAAACAGGCCGAAGCAGGAGCCGACGATCAGGGCGATTAAACAAATCAACAGGATAATGACCACAGCTACCCAGCCCCCGGCAGCAATCAGGGCTATCAATCCCTTAATTGCGGCGATGGTTGCTTTGATGGCGGCTGCGGTTGCCTTGACCGCCACCTTTATGCCGGTTACCGCTGCTTTCGCCGCAGCTTTGGCAGCTTGGGCGGCTGCCTTAGCCGCCTTTGCGGTGGCCTGCGCTGTTTTCTGTGCCGCTTTCGCCGCCTGCTGTGCTGTTTTTGCCGAACGCTGTGCGGTCTTGATCCTCTTGGCGCTCTGCTTTACGCCTTTCACAGACCGGCTGGCTGTCTTTACCGCCTTTTGCGGCTTTCCTTTGATAGTCTTGGCCACTGTGTTCTTCGTCCGTATTTTTGAAGATGTGTTTTTGACAGCCTTGCCGCCTGCATCTTTGGCCCCCGACAGGGTGCGGGAAATCTCTCTTTTTTCTTTCACCTTCCGGGCCGTGGCCTGCGCCAGCTTTTTCCCGCCCCGGTAGGTCAGGTTCGCGCCTTTCTTGGCGGCGGTTTCCATCCCGGACAGCATCTGATCCCCGGCAGTATTGGCAGGGGCGTTAGAGGATTCCCCGCGCTGGCTGGCGAAGGGCGTTTCCTTGAGTTCCGAGATGGATTTATCCTTGGATTTCAGCCATAAATCCTTCATGGCTGTTTTCGGGGCCTTGGCAGCTTTGTCCAGCAGTTTAGGTTTGCCGCCCTCCGGCTTCGTTTTAATTTCTTTCAATGGCATACCTCCTGTAAAAAAGATTGCAGAGTGTCCAAGGCGGCCCCCTATCAGAATAGTAGTTCGAGCAAATAAGAGTAGTAAAATCTTAAACATCAGCCAAAGTTCTATATAAATGGTGTTTTGGAAGTCTATCCGCCGTTGATTTTTTCGCTGTAATATGGCATATTGAAAGTGTATCATCCATACAGCTTGAACGCTGTCGACCCTTTTAGGAATGATTTTATGATTTATAAAGTTGAGCTAAAAATGGGAACACACAATCAGAAGATAACGCCCATGGTTAATACCAAATGGGAGGCAACCAAAAAAGCACCATACAAATCTCTATCTGTTCCATATCGATATAAGCTGCAACATCATTTAAGTTATGCTTACGGGAGAAAATTCGCAAAAACAATCATGCGGTATGTTTATGACTATCTGCGTCAAGATTGCGATATTTATGCGTGGTGGGAATGGGGAAAATACACACAGATATTTGCTCAGAACAGCAGGCGCTTTTTCCGCCTCTCTATACGACCTGTGCAAAGAAAATAAGCAGAGAGCCGAAGGCGGCCCCCTGCAGGAATTGGCTTTCTCTATGGTTACACCCCTCTCAGGGCCTCGTCCGGCTTGGTGGTCATGAGCTGATACAGACGGGTGCTGCGGGGGAAGCTGTTTTCAAAGGGCACAATATTCCCGGCGCAGCGAATCAGGCCGCAGCCAGCCGCCACATTGGTGATGTACGAGAGCTGGTTTTCGGAAATGTGCAGAAGCCCCGCCAGTTCGTCCCGGTCGGTGGCGGATTGGTTCAAGAGGATTAAAAATTCCGAGTTTGCCAGCATGAGGCGGGCGGTGTCGGAACGGAGGAGCTCCTCCACGTTCTGTGTTAACCCTGTCACCAGCCCGTTGTATTTGCGGATGCGCTTCCACAGCTTGTAGAAAAAGTCGGCGCTGTACTCATAACGGAACAGCAGGTAAAACTCGTCGGCAAATACCCATGTGGTCTTGCCCTTCTTCCAGTTCTGAATGACACGGTTGAAGATGGCGTCGAGGGTAACCAGCATCCCGATGGGCATAAGCTGTTCGCCCAACTCCCGGATGTCATAGGCGATGATCCGGGCCTTGGTATCCACATTGGTGCGCTGGGCAAAGGTATTGAGGCTGCCGGTGATGAACAATTCCGACGAAAGCGCCAGCCCTCTGGCTTCCGGCTCCGGCTGTTTTAACAGAGAGTGGTACAGGTCTTTCAGGGTGGGCGGTTCGCCCTCGTAGTTGTTGGCAACGTATTCCCGGTACACATCGTAGGTGCATCGGTCAAGGATGGATTTCTCCTTGGCGCTCACGTTGCCCGCGCCCACCAGCTGCTCGAACAGGGAGAGGATGAATTCGGATTTTTCAATCAGCGGGTTGCGCTCGTCTCCATAGGCTTTGTCCATGTCCATGGCGTTTAGATGGGTATCCGAAGAGGCGGATACCCGGATGACCTCGCCGCCGAGGGCTTCCACCAAAAAGCCGAACTCGGATTCGGGATCTAAAATCAGGATATCGTCGTTGGTGGACAGGGCGATGCTGACGATTTCTTCCTTGGCGGAGAAGGATTTGCCGGAGCCGGATACGCCGAGGCGGAAGCTGTTGCCGTTGAGCAGCTTCCTCCGGTCTGCCACAATCATGTTTTTACTGACAGCGTTCTGCCCATAGTAGATGCCGCCGTTCTGGAGGATTTCCTGCGCCCGGAAGGGAATCAGCACCGCAGTGCTTTCGGTGGTGAGGGTTCTCAACGCCTGAATTCTCCGCAGGCCGTAGGGCAAAGCCGTGTCCAGCCCGTCCTTCTGCTGCCAGCGCAGGACGCTCATCTGGCACAGATGCTTTCTTGCCGTAGTGAGCAGGGTTTCCGTATCGCTGTCCAACTGCTCTTTGGTATCGGCTAAATGCACCAAGGTCACAAGGCCGAACATCATCCTTTGATCCCTGTTTGTCAAATCGTCCAGCATTTCCTTGGTTTCTTTCCTCTGCTGCTCCATATCGTAGGGCAGGACAGCCGAGAAGTTGTTGGCGGCGTTCTGTTTTCTCTGCCAGTTCGCCGCATTCGTTTCCACTCCTAAGAGCTTGTTCTGGATTTCCCGCACCGCTTCGTCGGTGGGCACCGTTAAAATATCAATGGAGAGCATGAGGCTGCGGTCCATGTCGCAGAGCTCGGCAATCATGGAATCCTTGATGTAGCTGGCATAGCCCTGCAGGTAGAGCACGCGGCCCCATCGGTCGTTTAAGCGGAAGTGGTCCTTCTGGAATTCCATGCTGTCGGGGCAGAGCCAATCCTTGAAGCTGTGCCCCTTTTTCATGTGTTCCTTCAGGTCGAAGGCAAAGGCGGCGGGCTCTCCACCCTTGAAGAAATCCCGGAAGATCTGCAGGCGGGCGGCTGCGTCCAGTTCCCGGCCTATGGAGGAAAGCTGGGAAAGGTGGGTGATGAGGTCGGTGCCCACACGGGCAAAATAGGTGCGGGCCTCGTCGATGGTTTTCTTTGCCACCGTGATGGTGATGTACCGGTCCTGCACCACGCTGTTGTTGGTGCCGGTTACCTTGGAGAGCAGCATTTCGTTGTACTCTTTCCGGTAATGGTCCAGCCCGTCCTCTTTCATGGGCAGCAGCAGGGATTTCTCGAATTCTGCTTTGTCAATGCGGCGGTTGTTGATGGTGATCTTGGCGGAAGCGCCGGAGTCCAGCGCGTTCAGCAGTTCCGAATAATCTATAAACATCGCCGTCTTATCTTCTTTGCTGGCGATGCTGTAATTGATGTCGGTAAAGAAAAAGGTTTTGGAAAACCGGCTCCCTACCTGAAAAATCCCATCCGGCCAGATGCGCTGGATGGGGATAGCGTCCTGTACGGACTTTGGAATTTTGAATTTTTCTTTTTCTAATTTCGTTGCTTTGAGAAGCGTTTTGATGATAGGCATCCTTCCTTTCAGTGCGAAAAATGAAAAGGTTACTGTTCTTTCCCAGCCGGTGGCTGGGGCTTGCGGGTTTTCCGTTTGCGGGGAGGCTTTTCCCCCTCCGCGATGGCGTCCTTCATGGCGTCATAGTAAAGGCTGTCGGATTTAAACACCAGCTTCTTCGGGTACAAAAATTCCGACTTGAACCACGCCCAAGCCAGCTTTTCTGCTGTCATCCCGTGGTATTTGAAAAAGCCGCAGGCCGCAAAGGGCGCGGCTCCGAGGATGCACATCCAGCCCACTTCCTCGCTGCCGACCAACGGGCGCAGGCCGAAATAGATGCCGACTGCCACGCCTACGGCCAGCAGGGAACAGATAAACTGCCGGGTGGAGAGGCCGAAAAAAATAGATTCTTGATAGTCCCGGATTTCTTTTGGTACTTTTACTTCTATATCGCTTCACTCCTTTTGGGCCTACAGCCCCAATAATTCTTTGACGATCCTGTCGCTCATTCGTACAGCGCCTACCAAAACCAAAAGGTTGAAGATGAGCTCGCCCACGTAGCTCCATACGGCGGTAACTGCCGAAACGTTGGGATCAACCGCAGGCGGGCTGGACGCCATAACCGAGAAGATGATACAGGCCAGCGCAATGATGGCCCCTTCGAGGCACACTCCCGCATAGGAACGCAGGAAGTTTTTCCCCACATTGCTGGTGGGTTCCCCGGCGAACGTGGACATGGGGATGGGCGCGATAGCCGTGTACAGTAGGGTAAGCGCCCAGCGCCTTGCCGCATTGCTGCGGTAGGTTTCCAAACACTCCCCTCCAAACCGGACGTACACCTCTCGATGTATCCGGCTTTCTAGATGTCAGTCTAACTTTCCATTGTGCAGCTTTACATGGCAGGGGTGGCATAGCGCCATTGTCTTGCGTTTGCGCGCAATCATATGGCGTTCCCATTCCGCCTTACCACTTAAATCTTTCAGTTTTCGGACATGATGGATTTCAATATCCTCTGTTTCGGCTCCGCAGAACTCGCATACATGGCCTTCCAGTCGGTCTGTCAGACTTGTATAGCGGCGGTTCTCATTTGCTCTGCCAATGATGTCCGGGTTTTCCGTCACAGCAACTCTGCCGTTGCGCCGCATACCCTGATTGTAGAACACCACGGACTTTGTCCTGCCTTTCGTTGGATAGGATACGGTGAAGTCCCCGTTGTGGCAGTATTTGCGAATGATTTTTCGCATGCTCGTCCGATACTTTCCAGCGAAGGTCTTGTACATGCTGAACTTCATCACATAGAGGAAGGAATTCAGTACAGTTGCATTGTTTGCCAGCCGATAATAGTTGTACATGCCCCGCACTTCTGCATTGTACTGGTTCAGAATCTCAATATCATCCAGGCGTATCAGGCCCGGACGACGTACCGGCTCCCATACCTCTTTATTCCCATGGGCTTTGTCGTAGCTGATTTTCAGGGTGCCATAGGAAATCAAGCGGTTCAGCCATTTTTCCTTGGGTATATAGAGTTTAACCTTGCCAGAATAAATGCGCTGGACAGCGCCCTTTGAGGTGCGGATGCAGTTTCGGTCCTGACTAATTGTAATCAGATATCCGAGAAAACGGGCTAAATCATTGCCGTGGGTGATGAGCGTTTTTTCCGGTGACATCTCCAGATGAAGGCGCTCCCTGATGAACGCTCCCACATCGGATTTGACCTGCTTTGCATCCTCTTTGCTTCCAATCACGCCAATCAGGAAGTCATCGGCATAGCGGACGTAAACAACCCGCTTGTATTCCGTATCCATGGGGTCGCTGTAAGGGATAGAGCGCAGTTGGATATTGAGTTCCTGTATCTGTGCCATGACCTCCCGACGTTCTTCCTCACTGATTTTTGCTCCATTGCGTTTTAGCCATGCCTGTTTTCCGCGCCGGACATCTAACGGCTTTTTGTATGCCGGGTTGATTTTCCGCTTTGTACCACGGTTAAAGGTCTTGGCATATTCCGCCATGAACACGTCCAATTCATTGAGATAGATATTCGCCAGAATTGGGCTAATCAGCGACCCTTGCGGGGTGCCGGAGTAGGTGTTGTAGTACACCCAATTTTCCATATACCCCGCTTTCAGGAATTTCCAAATCAGGCCGATGAAATGCTCATCCGCAATGCGTCTGCGCAGTATCTGCACCAGCACATGATGGTCAACATGGTCAAAGCACCCTTTGATGTCGCCCTCCACAAACCATTTGACCCCCGTGTAATTCCGCTTGATATGTTGCAGGGCTGTATGACAGCTCCGCTTTGGGCGGAATCCATGGGAAGTAGCACAGAAGGTAGGTTCGTAGATACTTTCCAGTATCATGCGCACCACCTCTTGCACCAGCTTGTCGTCAAAGGATGGAATACCAAGAGGGCGCGTTTTACCATTTGCTTTCGGGATATACGTTCTTCTGGCAGGTTTCGGCTGATAACTGAAATCCTTCAGTTTTTGGATGAGGGCTTCAATTCGCTTCATACTCATGCCGTCGATTGTTTTCCCATCGCTTCCGGCTGTCATGTTGCCTGGCTTTGCTTGGATACGCTCATATGCCAGCAGAAAAAATGCAGGATTGTACAGGTTTCGATAGAGCCTTTGATAGTGGTAATCTTTGTTTGCTGCTTTTGATGTCAGACTTTCCAAAACGTTCTTTGGACTTCTCATAGTGCCTCACGCACCTTTCCATTGATAGTTTGGTTGATATCCTGCCGCCCTTCGCCATGTGCAAGGCTTTCCCTTGCTCGGACTACTATGGCGGCTCCGTTGCCATACCGGATTTTCAGGCTCTGAAAGCCATAGCCTATGAGGGCATTCCGGGTTAGGCAATCCCCGGTTAGGCAGTTTGGGACAGCGTGTTGCGATGTCGGAATGGGTTTTCGTCCGTTATCCGCTTACTGCGGTTGGCTGCCGTGGGTATTTCGCAATAAGTGTATATATGTCACCAATTGCCACGGCATGCGGCGAATACAACTATCCTGCGCCGCCGGCTCAAGTATACCGCCTTGGACTGCCCTTCAAGCAATCCAGCTTTATTCCTCATTCACAACGTTTCACCTTGCCGTTCAGTAGTGGTTAGATAGTTTCCCAACTTACGGCGTTGCCGATATGCTACACTCCCCATTGGGTTTCCCCGCCGGATAAATCGGCTGGTGATAGGGCAATTTTTACCTCCCTTCGGAATACCTTTTCCTACTGCCGCGCTACTGGCAGAATCCCAAATTGCCCGCGAGCTGCTTTGGCTTACGCCGCAGCCCTTCCGGGCGCACTATATAATTTGAATAGGCGGCTATACACTGTCAGAATCATGATGAACGCCAGCACCGTAATGAACAGGCCGCCCAGCAGGGTGACTGCCCACAGAGGGATGCTGTCCCAAAAGCCCACGTTGTTGATTTTGTCGATGATCTCCTGCGGAAGCGTCGTTCCGCTGCTTCCCGACAGGCCGGATTGGGTAATGATGGTGGAAACCATCCCCTGAATGATTTTGAAAACGGCCAGCATGAGGTCGAGGCCGTATCCCACCGCCGCCTTTGCCAGTACAAAACGGATGAACATTTTAAATGCCGCTTCCGGGCGCTTCAGATCGGCAAGGCTCGAACAGGTTTTGACAACGCCGACCGCGAAAAACAAAACCAGCAGGCCGTACCCAATGGCTTTCAGGGCCCCGTTGATGTCCAGCATGACCTGCCAGATCCCGCCGCCTTTGAAGGTTGCGGGATCTTGGGTAAGCAGCGTCCAGATTTCAGCCAGCTTGTCGTTCCATGTTTCCAGCGCCGAATTTAAGTTATCAACAATCCAGTTTCCGGCTGGTCACCTCCTTGCAAAAAAAATAAAGGGAAGCGCCCGCCACCGGGCGCTTCCCTTGACTGGAATACAGAAAATCAGGCGGTGATAAGGTCGAGGATTTCCTTGGCAAAGGTAATCACGAGGCCGCCCGCCAGGGTGAGGAAACCCTGCGAACGCTGGGAGGGATCGTGGCTCTGGAAGGAGAGGCCGACCTGCACCACGCCCCAGCCCAAAAGGATGAGGCCGATGGCGCGGATCAGGGAAAAGATAAAATCGGACAGGTTGTTCACCACGCCCAACGGATCGCTGGCGGCGAAGGCCGGGATGGAAAAGCAGCAGAAGCACAGCACGGCGGCTGCGTAGACGGAAAAGCCGAGCCGCCCCTTTCTTCCAAGGGGCAGGGCATTTGCGGGCTTATCGTTCTTTTTGGGATTTTTCTTCAAAACAAAGCGATTCAGGGTTTTCTTCAGAAGCATTCCTCCAGTTCAAAGTGTATTTTTATGGGTTTAGAAAATCCTCCGGCTCCAGCAGTTCAAAATCGTCGTACTGGTCCGGGGAAAAATCGATATCGTCTGCGGCGTCCTTTGCCTGCGTGTAATCGTAGGGCGCAGCGCCGCCATCTTCGGTCAGCCGGATATTGGGGTGGCGCATGAGGTCGTATTTGTCATCCATCATGGGGCGTTCCCCACGGACAAAAAGAATGGCTTTGCGGTTGTCCAGCATCCGCACCTCGTCGGGGGTGAGAAGCTCCCGGCCCGTCTGCTGGTCGTTCACGCTGAAGCTGCCGCTTCGCCCACGGCTGCGGCCATAGGTGTTCGTATCCAATGTTTCCTTGCCCATGAGCTCGGAAACGTATTTGTGGGTTTCCTTTTCATTGCCGCCGAGATAGAGAAACTCGTCGCACAACCCCACCAGCGATTCCCACTGTTCCTTGAACAGCGCCTTGATCTGCGCCATATTCTGCGCGATATAGCTGCAAAAGATGTTGCGGCTTCGCATGGTGGAAAGCCACGGCAGAAAGTTGTCTGTGGGCAGGGCGATGTTGGGGGCCTCGTCGATCAGCAGATGGACCGGCACCGGCAGCCTGCCCTTGTATTTCCGGTCTGCTACAAAGTACAGGGTTTGGATGAGCTGTCCGTAAATCATGCCTACAAGGTAATTGAGGGATTTATCGCTGTCGGGAATACAGCAGAACAGGGCCACCTTTTTCTCGCCCATTTCCTCCAGATGGAGATCGTCGGTATAGGTCAGCCTTGCAATCTGCGGCAGGTTGAAGGCCGACAGCCGAACGCCCACACTAATCAGGATACTCTTGAGTGTTTTGCCCGCCCCCATCTTAAAGACATGGTATTGCTTCACGGCGATGCTCTCCGGGTTCCGCATTTCAAGCCTTGCGAACAGGATGTCCAGAGGCGACTCGTATTCCTCATCTTCCTCCCGCACCTCGGCAGCAGCCAGCATTTCCATCACCATAGCGAAGTTCTGTTCTTCCGGCGGCGCTTCGTGCATGAGGTACAAAACCAGTGCCTGCAGAAGCGCGGTTTCGGATTTCTGCCAGAAAGGATCGGCGCTCTGTGCTCCGGGCGGGGTGGTGGATTGGATGAGAGTTTCGATCAGGCGCAGCACGTCCTTATCGTCCCGCACATAGGCCAAGGGGTTGTAGCAGAAGGAGGCGTCGGGGTTTAACAGGTCAAATACCCGCACTTCGTATCCATTGGCTTTCAATGCCCCGCCTGTTTTCCGCAGGATTTCGGATTTTGGATCGCAGATGACCAGCGAACAGTTCCCGCAGTTGAGGGCGTTGGGAATGGCGTAGGAACGGCTTTTGCCAGCGCCGGAGCCCCCGATGACCAGCACGTTGGTGTTGCGCTTGTGCTTATGGCCATCCATCCCCATCTGGAAATGCTGGGTCAGGATGAGGTTTTCCTTGGGGTTCTTCTTATCCCGGTATTTCTTTACAATCTGGAATACATCGCCCCACTTGGCGGAGCCATGCTCCACGCCCCTGCGGGTGTTCTTCCGGCTGGAAACGATCACAAGGACAACAATTCCATATGCAAGAGTAAAAAACAGCAGGCACCGGGCGGAATATCCCGTCCAATGAACAGAAAAGGGGCTGTTCATGGCGGCTGAGAGCTTCCCCAGCAGATCCACGAGGTTCATCCCTTCGCTCCAGCTTCCGGCTGTCAATAGGGCCAGCCACCAGACGATGGGCAACGGCAGAAGCCACACCCACCATGGATTTTTTCTTGTGGTTATCGAATCAAAAAATATCCTTCCTTTCCGTGAAAACAAAAAAATCCCCCGGAGCCCATGGAAAAGCGTTTCCAAAGGCTCCGGGGGTAAAGCAGTTCTTTATCTGCTGACGATACTTCTGTAGCTGGCGCGGACAAGTTTTAAGAGCAGACGGTCGATCCCGCCGCAGCTTCGGTCTGCCGCCAGATAGTCGTTCCGCATCCCGTTTAAGCACAGCGTGGCGTACTGGTACTCCTCATCGTTCAGGTACAGCCTGCGCTTTGGCATGCTGAGGATTCGATCAATAAATAGCTGCAGTTTGCCGGACAGTTCAGGCTCAACCGATTCCTGCGCGCTGCGAAGCGCCTTGACGAGTATGTTCCGGTCCCCGCAGGTCATTTTCACCAGTCGCTGCTTTGTCATGGCGATCCCTTCCTTTCTCTTTTTTCACAACCACCATACCACAACGGCTGGCGGAAAGCTACCGCACAAAAGAAAACAAACGGAAAACGATCAGCCCTCATCGTTCCGGCTCTTTCTCCGCCTTGGATTTGGCAGCCTTGGCGGGCTTGGGCGCTGCGACGGAGAACTCATCCGGCTGGATGGTCTGCTCCAAATCCCGGAAGCTCCTTTGGACGTCCCGGTTGATGGCATAGGCGGCCCGTTTGACGTCGCCCAAAAAGCCGCGCTTATCGTCCGCGCTCCTTTCCGCATAGCTTTGGCACACCTTGTCGAAATGAAAGGCGGAGGTATCCAAGCCGAATTTCTGCGCCGCCACATAGGCCGCGCAGTAGGCTTGGGCCGCATACGCCTGCCGGTAGTAACCGCTGCCCACCATATCGAAGCTGGCGTGGGCCTGCTCACGGGCAATGGCGCAGATGGTTGCGGTTTCATCCATCCCGTTTCGGACAAAAATGGTGCGCTGTTTCGGCACATACTGCGCCTGCACCCCTTGGGGAAGCTGATCGGAGATGGCAAGCGGAACAGGGCTGTTTTCTACCATGGTGGCGATGATTTCCTCCGGCAGATGCTGCTGGGGCGGCAGGGGCTGGGGGCCTCTGGTCTGAGAAATGTCGTAGGCTTTTGTGATGGTATAACCATTCGCTATGGTACCGTCCTCTTTGGTGTATTCCTGATCGGCAAAGAAGGTGTACCCTTTCTCGCCGGAACGGATGGAGCGTCCGGCTTCCTTCCATTTATCGAAGGTGCGGGGATGGGTGATTTCAGTGTTCTGCTCATACAGAATGAGCAGATTCCGGGTGCTCTGGGGCGTGCAGTTCGCCATGAAATTGAGAAAGCCTTTCATGGATTCGTCATCCTTGAACACCGACTCGGCCTGTGCGTTGACTCTTGCCCAGGTATCCTCCCGTTCGGCCTGCTTCATGGCGGCGTATTCTTCCTTGGTGTACTGCTGTTCCGGCTGAGGCTGGGCTTCCTGCTTTTTGCCGATTAAACTGGATAAATCGATAGGGCATTACCTTCCTTTCTGTTTTTTCTTTTTCTTCTGTTTGGAATGGCTGGGGGTGGGATGCTGGCGCTCCTGCTGTTTGGCCTTTTCCTCTTTTTTCTTCGCTTGCCCCTGCTTAATCTCCTGTAGTTCCTTTTTTACCGAGGGCTTATGTTCTGGCTCTTTAGGGTTTATTGAGTTGGGCGAAGAGCTTTTGCTGGGCGAGGAAGGCTCGGACGGACTCTTTTCCACTGCCGGGGGATTTGATTCCTTCTCCCGGCCAGAAGTAAAATTTTCGGCGGTATCCTGCTGGGTTGGGCCGATATTGAAATCGTCCTCAAAACCGCCCACCTCAAATTCCACTTCGCCCTGCTCGGTTTTGACGGTTTCCGTTTTGTCGGGGGCCGGGGCTGCGGGAGCCTGTTTTTCCTGCTCCTGTACGCTGGCGATGGTGGCTTCGCCAGCCTGCGCTTTGACCGCGTCAAGGCCGAGGTTGTCAAAAATGCGTTGTACCTTAGAGGCGTCATCCGCGAACACCACCACTTCGATGCGGTCCGCCTTTTGCTTGTTCCGAATGGGAACATACAAAAGACCGTGGGTTTTGGCTTCCGTGGCGAACTCCTTCATGTTTTCCGTGGGGACGTTAAAGAATTTGAACGGGCGCTGTTCCCTGAGCATCCGCACAAGCCTTGTCTTGCCGTGGGTTTTCTTCTGGTCCTTCAGTACGGCATAGACAAACAGCGCAAAGTTTTTTGCCGCCATGCCCGACAGCTTGAGAGCCATTTCCGTGCCCTCAAGGGTAAATCGAACGATCTGGTCGGCTGGATCGCTTCCGTAGTTCAGTCAATTCACCTTCCTTTTATCGCTCCAAGTCACAGGAGCGTTTGTGTTTTGTTTTTTCCGGCGAGGCTTCTTTAGAAAAGGAATCCTCGCCGGGGATGAGGGACAGGGCGGAGCCGTTGTCCCACTCAATTCCGATCGTGCCCATATCGTCTACATAGGCAACGGTGCCCTTGGTGCCGGGCGGCGGGGCCTGCGGATCGTCCATGGAATGCAGGGTGATGCGGGTTCCGGCAGGGTACTGCCGCCGGAGGCGTTCCACTTGTTCTCTTGTAGGCCGTTGGTTCAAACAATCATCTCCTTTGTTTTTCTTGATTTCGGGCTTCCTTTTGCTGTTCTTCTTTTTCCCGTTGTTCCCGCCGCCGTTGTTCTTCCATCTGTGCCGCCTGCAGCCGCTTCTCCATCTCTATCGAATGGATTTCGATGTTCCGGCACAGCTTGGCGGTATGGCGAAGCTTTTTCAACCGCTCTGTGAGGACGCCGATCTGCGGAGAGCCCGGTTCATAGCGATAGAGCTTCTGGCGCTGCTTTATGAGGACAGCGATTTCATCCTCCGCTTTCTGCCGAATGGCGGCAAGCTGGCCCCGGTCCTCTATGTGGTTTTTAAAGATGAATTCTGCCTGCTCGATCCGTTTGTCCAGCTTGCGGATATCCTCCCGCACAGCATAGCTTGGATACCGGGGCTTTTTCGGCAGCGCCCCCATCTTGTAGAGGTAGGAAAAGTAGAGAGCCCGCAGGCCGGAAAGCCTGCGGGGCTGCGTTTCCCCAAGAAGGAGCAGGAAGCGGCTGGCTGGCGGCTGTTCTTTCCCAGCCCGGCGGGGTGGCTTGGGGTAAAGGATGCGGCGCTGGAGGGCCTCCGGGGTGTACTGCTTGCCCAAGGTCTTAAAACGCACGGTGCGCCCATTGCCCGGCAGGATCAGCGTGGGGTATTTGCGGTCAAACCGAAAGGCATAGCCCTGCTGCTCCAGCGTCCGCAGGAACTGCTTCCATGTGAGGGAAGCTGCAACCGCCGCATTGAGATCCTGCTGGATGGGCGTTTTCCATGTGGGCGCTCCATTCTGCTCGGCCAGCCACTGGACATAGGGACGGGCAATCCGTTCCGATTTCTCCGTATGAATAACGGAGAGGCCATGCTTTCTGCACAGTTCATCGGAAATCTGCCGTACCTGTGTGACATAGGTTCTTTCATTGCTGCGGTATTTCCTGCCGCTTTTCATGGACACGGAATTCCAGACAATGTGGTTGTGAATGCATTTGGTGTTGAGATGGGTGCTGACCACCGCCTGAAAGTTCCCGCCGAGCAGCCGATCCGCAAATTCCAGCCCGATCTGGTGGGCCAGTTCCGGCGTTACCTCTCCGGCAGCAAAGCTCTGCACCAGATGGAAGCCCTGCACACCTTCTTCCTTGTGCCACATTTCCTTGACGCGGCACATATCTTGAAAAGCCGTTTCACAGGTGCAGCCGAGAGCGGATGCGAACAGATCCTGCTCGGTTTTGTCTTTGTTGAGGGCCTTATCGATTTCCCCTTCCAGCGATTCCTCGTTTTCCCTGCGGGAGCATTTCTTCTCGTCGAGGGTATAGTCGATGGCGTTGTCGAGGCGGTGGACGGGGATAATGCTGGTGTAGGCAATAGCGGTTTTCTCCTTTCTTGGGCGCAGGTAGCTTAGGCTGATTCACGTCTTGGTTATGTGCGCGAATTGCATCCAACCGCAGGTTGGCTACCAGTTCTCCTTTACTTCTTCCCAAACCTGCCGGGCCAGCTTCGTCATTTCCTCGATATCCTGCTGGCTGGCCTCTCCATAGGTATTAGCGACCTTGGCAAGCTGGTTTGCGTTGTTGCACAACCCAGCCACCTTGTGGAGCAGATCCGTATGGTGGTCGCAGGGCCTTGCCCGCAGTTCCGCACCCATGATGAGGGTGCGGAGGAATTCCTCACGGGGCAGGCCGCTTGTTTTCACCTGCGCTTCCAGATGGGCCAGTTCCTTTTTGTTGAGATGGAGAGGAATGATGTGGTTTCGTTTTCTCATAGCGAGGCTCCTTTTAACGCTCCGGCTCTTTCCGTTTCCGGGTTTTCTTCTGCTCCGGCACTCTGGCAGGGTGTTCGTAATGGACGGGAATATCCTGCAGGCGCAGCCTGTCGCAATCCGATGCGAATGCCGCATACCGGGCGTAGGAATACCCTTCCGCATCTACAAGAATGCCCTCTTTACCGGTTTCACCCTTAACGAGTACGCAATGCCAGCAAAGGCTGCCCGGATCAAACCACATCTTGTCGCTGTAATCGAACAGGAAAATCTGGTCATCCTTGAGGCCGGTTTCCTGAAACTGCCGGAACTGCTCATCGCATAGAACGACCACCTGTTCCACCTGAAAACTGGTCTGCCGCTCCGGCACAGGCCGCAGTGGGTTCTGCCCATTGAGGTCGTTGATATGGCTGGGCCTGTGGTAAAAAACAGCGTGCTCCTGATAGGCTTTCGGTTCTTCCAAGGCGATGCGTTCTACCGGCACTCCCTGCAGGTCGACGTTGCGGTAATCCCTGCCGTAGCCAAGATACAGGGTATCCTTCCCTTGGGCAATCAGCATATTTTCTTTTTCCCCTTCGGCCCGCACCATGAGGCAGCGGAACAGCCCGCCCGGCGAGGCGCTCATGATTTCCCGGTTATCCTTGAGGAAGGGGTATTCCGGGGAAACGTCCTCCGAGAGTTTTTCAAAATCCTCTTTGCTCAGAATGATGACCTTTGCCACTTCAAAAACGCCGGGGACGTAGTTTACCTCGTTCCGGCGCAGGGTGTCCAGCATTTTGGCGTTTGCCGCGAACGCGGCGTATTGCTTTTCTCTCAGTATTTTCACCTCTCATTTCTTGAACAAAATCAGCCGGTGCGGTTCTGCGGGGGTTTGGGGTTCTCCCCAAGATGCGTTTGGATATCCAAACGCTATGCTTGCAAAACCAGTCACCGGCTGGAAAAGAAAAACGCCGCTGATTTAGAGGCCGCCGTTCTCATCCGCTTCCTTGATCTTGGCAAGGCCGTCGAGGGTGGTGCAGATGAGATTGCGTTTTTCAGCGGCCCCAATTTCAGCGGACATACTGTGGCTGATTTCATTCCCGCACACCACCAGCATACGGCACCGGCCCAGCTTCTGACGAGCGATGCTGTGGAAATCCCTCTTTTCATCGGCATTGTCCGGCTGGAGGTACTGCGCTTCACTCAGTTTCGGGCAGATGGGGACATATCCCAGCTCATAAACCTTGCGGCAGTAGCGTTTTAATAGGCGGGGCGCGGCATCGGAGGCGGCGCAAATGTAGGCAAATGCTTTTTCCATGATGATTTTCCTTTCCTATATATATCTCTGATAAAATGGCAGCGGCAGGTTGGTTGTCCATGTGGACGTCCAGCCTACCGTTTGGTTTTCTGTTGGTCATCCACGTGGACAACCATCGGACTATCTGGCGGTTTCTTCCGCTTCGGTATGGGCTTCCAAAGCAAAGCGCACCCGGTCGGAACCCAGTTTGTAGTAGGCGTCGGTGACCTCAATGCCCACAGCTTCATATCCTTCCAGCTTGGCGGCGAGAACGGTGGTCCCGGCCCCGCAGAAAGGATCGAGGATGCGCCCGCCCGGTACGCAGATTTTCACCAAATCCCGCATAAGCTGTAGAGGTTTCTCGGTGACATGGGTACGGTTCTGCGGATTGGCATAGCGAAATACCCCCGGAAGGCACCCCACAGGGCGGTTCACCGGCATGGGGCCGTTGCTGCCCCACACCACATATTCGCTCTGCTGGCGGAACCGGCCTTTCTGGGGGCGGGAAGTCATCTTGTCCCAAACCACCGAACCGCGCCAGATCCATCCAGCCCATTGGAGAGCGTCGGTGATAGAGGGGTACTGCCGCCAGTCGATGAACAGGCAAACGGGCGCTCCCGGCCTGCAGGCTTTCCGGGCGTCAGAAAGCCATTCAGCCATCCATCTCGTCCAGCTTCTCTGGTCCCGGTTATCCCCGTCAAAATCCGGCAGGGCGTTCTTCGGGTCCATGCTGCTGTATTTCTGGTTGGTGGTGCGGTTTTTCTCCGATGGCTTCCAGCCGCCCGAAGCATAGGGCGGATCGGTGATGAGGGCGTCGAACACCTGCGGCTTAAATGCCCGGATGATCTGCAGGGTGTCCCCATGCAGGATGCTCCAGCCATCCCCGCCGCTGTGTTCCATGGGCAGAATGGTTTCATCAACAATTTGAGACAGTTCTTTCGTTTCATTCAGAGGCATCTTCCTTTCCTTATTTGGTTATCGTTCTTCTCCGCGATGGTGCTTTTTCATGGCACTCCGCTGCTTGGGTTGGAAACCGGGCGGCGGAGTGAGAAGGGATGATTCACGCTTGAATTTGCGCTCAATGGCAATATCGTCCGGCCCGATGTGAATCACATCGCTGGTAGGGTTGTCAATCATAACGCCGGGGAGGATAACTGCATTTTCACGGACTTCAATTTCTCCGCCAAGTTCGCCATAAACAGAAGCTTTCTCCATAACAGTGGGGATACCGCCGGTTACAGCGTTCGCAAAAAGTTTGGCATTCCCCGAGATATGGACGTCGCCATGGACATAACCGGCAGCAATAATGGCGTAGTCCTCTACAATGGCATTTCCACCAATTCTGCTGGGGCCGGAGATGGAGGCGCAGCCACGGGCACAGGAATAATCCCACAGGATGGCATCTCCATGTATATATGCTTCTTCTACTGCGACCGCATTGTCTGCAATCCAACTTTGCCCATCCTGACTCAAATTTTCTTCTGACTGCACAAAACCGCCAAGGTTACCAACATGAACATCCGCCCGGACGTCTCGAAGAGCCCGAATGCGATGCAGCCATGGGTATTGTGGATGGGCGATATTGGTAATCTCATACTTTCTGGTCATCTGGCTTCACCTCGTTCCTTTTTGGTTTTTGCAGGGGATTTTTCCGACAATTCCGTTTCCACATATTCGCTGATAATGTTCAGCGCTTTGTAATAATCCCCGGATTGGTAGACACGGCTGCTCATCTCTTTGGCCTGTTGCGGCTGTCCATTTTCTTTCAGCAGCCGGGATGCCCTGCCGAGAATAGCGAAGATATTTCCATCCATACCCACCAGCTTCATTTTCGGGCGTTTAAAAGCAGATTGTTCCTTCTCCGGTTCTGCTGGCTGCACCTGTTCCACTTCAAAATCAAAGCGTTCTTCTGCAAAATGAACATACAGCACGCCATCTCCAGTTTGGATTTCCTGCTGCTCGAAGCCCTCGCCCCAGCCATCGGAAAACTGGCCCTTAAGATAACTTTGCAGATCCTGCATTTCCGCTTCTGTGAGAGGTTCCCGCAGCTTCACGGTGGTGCAGCCCATGAGTTCTCTGCCCCGGATTTCCACCGTGGGAACGGCGCTCAGTACCTTTTTCTTGACGCCGGGATTTCGATCCTCGTCAAAGTAGGGCATTAAATTCCCGCCGTCATCGTTGTCGCGCTGTTCCACGGCTTCCCGGATGCTTTCCTCGTAGTAGGCCATATCGACGCCTGAAAACAGCGTGGGGTAATCGGCCACGTCGTTGTTCCAGCCATATTCGTCTACATCGTTTTTGTAAAAATCCCCGGTCAGCGGGGAATAGAGTTTCAGCGTGATTTCATTTTCTTCGATTCGACAGCTCTCCCTTCTAAAGAGAATAAGCCGCTCTTTGACGGGCGGCCTGTTCTTCCTGCTTTTCTTTTGCTAAATCAGCATAATCGCAGCCATCTTTTCCCGGCAGGTTCTCCACGATGCAGTACTTGCCCTGATAGGCTTTTGCCAAATGCCCGGCTGCCCATCGTCCGGCAAAATCGTTGTTCAGGCAGATTTCGATTTCCTCAATTTCCGGGTGGCGCCCCAGAAAGGCTTCCAGCGCGGGCGGCTTTTTGAAAGAAAAGAACCGCGTTTCTTGCCCTTCCTTGGGGGCGTAGATCCCGCCAAGAGACAGCCGCCATTTATCCGAAGCCCCTTCCAGCGTCAGATGGGCAAGGGTTTCGATGGCTGCTTCATAAACCGCCAGCCGGTTGGTTTTTCCTTTGGGCGGGAGGCAGAAGCAGTATGCTTTTTCGCTGCCGGACACCTCTGCCTTGAAGGGCTTTCCTTTGGTGTAGGTGCCCCGCAGGAACGCATACCGGGCAGTACCGGCTTCGTCTTTTCCAACGAACACGGCATTGTGGTAATCGGCGCTCTCATAGAGTATCCCTGCCCGGACACAGGCTTCGATGACCTTGCGGCTGATCCCGCGCTTCATCAGGTAGGCAAACACCCTGCGGTTATTCTCCGCTGCCGGAGGAAGCGCAAACTCCTTTTTCTGCTCCGGCTGGGAAGGGGGCGGAATGTAGCCGGGGCTTTCTTCACACAGGGCCAGCACCGCGTCCACAAACTTTACCCCTTCCACTGTAACGAGATAATCAAGAGCGGATTTACCGCCTACGTCCCGGCTTTTCCAATGCCAGAGGCTGGTTTCTTCGTTGATTTTGAAGCTGTCGTGCGCTCTCAGCTGGAATTCACCCCGGCTTTCGGCTTTGACCAGTTCTCCGGGCCGATACCGCCGCAAAAATTCAATGGCGGTCATTTGTCTGGCGGCGGCAATTTGTTCTTCGCTTACTCCGGGCATGGGGAGACTCCTTTCCTGTTAAATGACAGCCGCCCGCAGGATTTTGGCCTGATCGGTGCGCTCCCATGGGAACTCCAATCTGCCGAAATGCCCATAGGCGGATGTCTGTGTGTATCTTGGCGTTAAAAGGTTAAGTTCTGAGATGATCTCCGTAGGGGTCAATCCGAACACAAACCGCACCGCTTCCGCCAGACAATCGTCGGCACAGACCGTGCCGGTGCCGAAGGTATCCACCTCCACCATGACCGGCTCGGCTTTGCCGATAGCATAGGCAAGGGTGACTTGGCATTTTTCGCACAAGCCCGCCGCTACAAGGTTTTTGGCGATATATCTGGCCATGTATGCGCCGGAACGGTCCACTTTCGTGAGATCTTTCCCTGAAAAAGCGCCCCCGCCGTGGGGAGCGAATACGCCGTAGCTGTCCACCATGAGCTTTCGCCCGGTGAGGCCGGTATCGGCTTCCGGGCCGCCCAGAACAAACCTCCCGGAAGGGTTCAGAAGGATTTTCGTATCCTCATCCGGCGGCAGGGCCTGCAGCGCCGGGGCCAGCACCTTGTCGGTGAGTTCCCAGCAGAGTTCGTCCATGGGTTTCTCCGGGGTATGCTGGGCCGAAAGGACAACCGTATCCAGTCGCAGAGGTTTTTCATCCTCATCGTATTCCACAGTGACCTGCGCTTTCCCATCCGGTCTTAATCCTTGGATAACCCCGGTTTTTCGGGCTGCGGTGAGAGCGCTGGTGAGGCGGTGGGCCAAAACCACCGGAAGAGGCATCATCTGCGGGGTTTCTGAACAGGCGTAACCCACCATCACGCCCTGATCCCCGGCCCCCAGCTGTAGGGCGGGCTGGTCTTCAGAGGGATTTCTTCTGCGCTCTAACGAACAGTCCACCCCGGCGGCAATATCCGGGCTTTGCTTATGGACGAGGCACTCTATGGCGTATTTTGCCGGATCATACCCTACCTTTTGAAGAACAGAACGGGCGATGGCGGGGATTTGCGGCTCAAACAGGCTGGTAATTTCTCCAGCCACAATAATCTGCCCTCTGGTGGCCAGCACTTCGCAGGCCACACGAGAAAGGGCGTCGTGGGAAAGACATTCGTCCAGCACACTGTCGGCTATGAGGTCGCACAGCTTATCCGGGTGTCCTTCCGTCACCGATTCGGCGGTATAGAATTGGTTCATCTTTTTCACCTCACTTGCAGGGAAAAGGGCTTGAGGCTTTTCCCAATTGATTCATAGTTTTCAAAATGCACCTCGCAGCCTAAGAGATAGGACACGGTTTCTTCCCATTCTTTTAAGGGGTATCTCTCCTTATCCTGCAGGCGGTATAAATTCCCAAGGGAGGCCCATTTAAGCTCCGGCTGCAGGCGTAGGTTGGAGATATAGGTGCGGTGCTGTTCGGCTAAAAGGTCTAACAATCCGGTTTTCTTCAATCAATCCCTCCAGTGCAACAAAAAATATGGGCGGGGTACCCTGTGGCACCCCGCCCGGCTTCATGCTTCCGTTATTTCTTCCTGCGGTTACGGATATGCAGGAAAACAAGGCCGCCTAAAATGACAGCGCATAAACAGATTAATATAATGGCTTTTGGTTCCATAGACTGATTCTCACCTCACTTCTGTGGCGACGACTACGGTGCGGGCGCTTTCCCACTCATAGGAACAGGTGACAAGCGTCAGCAGGCGGCAGTCCACGCCGGGGATGGTTTCGGGTTTGTAGAGCGACTGTGCGAAGAACTCCTTCTGAAAAGACAGGAAATCCGCATCGTCCGCAAATTCAGTGCGGTTAAAGGGGAGCTTTTGGATATCGGTTTTCAGCACAGCCGCAATGCGGTATTCCCGCAGCCCATCGCTGGTCTGCAGGAGAATTTGGGAATGCTCCTTTTGGAAGGCTTCATCCGCCATCTTTTGTAGAACAGCGAACATGGTCCCATCGTTCATGTTGTGCCCGTAGACTACAAGGTTTTTGCTTTCCGGGGAACAGTCCCATTGAAAAAAGATGCTTCCGGCAGTGCGGTGTTCGCCCTTGTAGGTGCGCCGCAAATAGTATTCGGGATCGTCAGCGCTGCTCTGCAGAACAGGGTAATCCACGCAGGTGCCGGGGATGAAAATCCAGCCCTGAATATCCGGGTATTCGGCTTGCAGGGCGGAGAGATTTACAAGGGAGGCAGCCTGTTCTTTCCCAGCCGGTATCTCCCCGGAGGATTCTCCGGGGAGGGGCTGCGCGTATCCTTCTTTCAAATCCTGCGCTTCTCTGTTGGTCAGCCACGGTTGGAGCACCAAGAACCAGAGAAGCCCCAAAAGGCTCATGCACAAAAGGCCGATGCAAAACCCTTTGAAAAAGGTTTTCATTATTCTGCGCCCTGATCCTCATCGCCTGTGGCCTTTTTCTTTTTGCTTACAAAGCGCAGGACAAGAAGCCCGCCAGCAGACAAAACCGCCAGCACGGAAAGGCCAATCAAAACAGCAGGCGTCCACGGGTGGTCGCCGGTCTGCGGCACAGTGGGAACCTCCGGCACCAGCTTGTTGTGCATCTTGACGGTCGTGGTTTCTCCCGCCTTGATTTCTACAGTCTGGTCATCCGGCAGGATGTACTTTTCAGCGTCCTCTCCAGCCACTTCAGATACGGTGTATTCGCCCACTCGAAGGGTGACATGGATTTCTCCCTTTTCATCGGTCTGGAATTCCTGCTCATAGGGGTTGCCCATGAAGTCGGTGCCGCTGATTTTGAAGGTGCGCCCTTCAATCTTATCATCATCGGCTGTCTTTACTACCTTCAGGGAACCGGTCTGTGCATGGTTGAGGAAGCCCACACCAGCTTCGGTTTCAATCCGAACCACCGCTTCGTTTTCCGTGATGGAGAAGGGGTAATACCCATCATCCTTCTCGAAAAATTCCGGCGCCTGTTTTTCGTGCAGGAAGTAGTTTCCGTACACAAGGTCCTTCATCTGGTAGAGTCCCGGTTCGGTTTCGGCCATTTCACCTGCCAGCTGGTCGATCTCCGCATCGAATTCCCCGTTGTTGTCCACATCGGCGTAAACCTCAAAGACAGCCCCGGAGAGCTTGTTTTCCGGGAAGTCGGCGTCCACCTTGGTGGTTTCGGCAGTACCATTGATGATCTGGTTTTCGATGCGGATTTCAATGGTCTGCCCGTCCTCGGTGATCTCTATAGGGAAGGTTTCTTCCGTCAAAACGAAAGCTGCCGGAGGCGCGATTTCCCGAACCAGCCAATTTCCAACCGGTACCTTGTCAAATTCAAAGTACCCGATCTCATTGCTCTCAGTGACCATGAGGGCGGTTTCCTCGGTGAACTCGGTTTCGTCGAAACGGAACAGGCCGATTTTTGCGCCTGCCAGTTCAAAGCCATCCTGATCCACCTTCCAGCCGGATACCTTTCCACGCTTCAGGGTATTTTCAATGGCTTCTCCATCGTTTGCTTTGATTTCCACTTTCGCCACATCCTGACCGGCATACTCAAACACCACCGGGTATTTCTCATCGCTCAAAATGTAGTGATCATCGGCGCCGATTTCCTTGATATACAGGGAAGCCCCGCAGGGTACGTCGGTTTTAAAGATGGCATTACCATTTTCGTCAATGCCGGTGGTTTCCATCAGCCCGTCTGCCGGAATGGAGGTACCATCGGAGGCGGTCAGTTGTTCTGCGGCGAACAGACCGAAGGTGATGTTTTTCCATTCCCCATTCATGCCGATGGAGAAGGTGCCATCCTGCTCTAACAGCTTCTGGAGAGAAATTTCCACCTTCTGGCGCTCGTTGACAAAACCAACGCTGGCGGAGGTAATTTCCACTTCCTGCCCGGTGTAGGACAAGGTGACTTCCTTGGGTTCCGGGTCGATTACCATGCCATCCGGCGCGGTGCGCTCCAAAATCTGATAGCGGCCCAGATACAAGGGTTCCGAGGTGGCGGTCCCATCGCTCCCTGTGGTGAGGGTGGTGGCCAGTTCACCGGCTTTCAGATGAACGGTGCCATCCGGGGTGACAATATCTTCCAACGCGGTGATATCGTAAACAGCGCCCGGCTGGCCCTGCACCTCATATTGGGGCTGGTACATCTCGCCTGCTTCTGCTACGTGGCTGAACACTTCTCCCTCTTTGGAAACGGTGATGGTGCCTTTCTGCGCAACATTGTATTTTTCAACGGTGACAACGTCCTGCGTTCCATCCACCACAAAGGGTACCGGTTCGCCATCGAACACATATCCCCATGGACTCTGCTGTTCAAAAAGTTCATAGTTTCCAAAGGGAAGCGGCTGCGGCAGCATGAGGGTGCCTGTGGAATCCGTCACGAAGGTGTCGATGTCGATGGGGCTGGGATAGTTTAAATGCTGTACCACCCACTCGCCGGTATCGGCATTTTTGATTTTGACGGCTGTTCCGGCCAGCGGGATAATTTTCCCACTTTCCAGATCCTTTTTCTCAAATCGGATGAGGGAGGTAAAGGTGGGGTTGTTGAGGATATAATAGTAGGTCTTGCCATGTTCGGAAATGAACACGGAGAAGTCCGGGACAAATTTCTGCCCCTCGGCCCCCTTGGTTTGATGCACCACATACAGGCCGTAAGGCATGGATTTCGACTTGGCGAAACCATGGGAATCGGTAATCAGGAGATCCCGTTCCGATTCCTTGGCGTTCTCATAGCTTCCAGCGCTGGCAAGGTAAACTTGAAACTCGGCCCCTTCCTCCGGCTGCTCGATCTGCACCTCATCGTTGGAGGCTGCGGCGGACAAAGGAAGAACAGGGGCTTTGGAGGCAAGGCTGGCAACCGCAGGGACAAGCTGCGGCACAGATGACGCGCTGGAGACAGGCTGCGGCTGGCTGGAGGAAGCAGCTTCCTCTTCCGGCACAGGGGTGGATTCCGGGGTTTCCGAAGAACTGGAGGTGGGCGCTTCCTCGACAGAATTACTTTCTGCCGGTTCTTCCACCGGGACATCTTCAGCAGGGACGCTCTCTGGGGGATTGCTTTCCTCAGCAGGCGCATCCGACTGTGGGGCGGGTTCTTTCAGATCCGGGATGGCGGGCTGGTCGGTATGCTTGGTGATGGCGATGCTGCCGAGAATGACGTCCTCTGTGGCAGTCATGGGGATGCTGTTGTTTTCCAAGGTGAAATTCCCCGGCTGAGCGCCTACCGGATAGACGGTTTCGTCCAGCAGGTACCCCTCGCTGGGGGAGATTTCACGGATGCTGTAATCCGGGCCGCAGGGGTATTCCTTGGTGGTAAATTTGCCCCCGTTCGCTGTGGTGTAGGTATCCAGCAGGGTTTCCCCCTTGAACATCCCGTACACAGCGCCATCCAAGGTAGCGTCGCCCTGCGCTTCATATTCGGCGCTTCTCGGCTTATTATGGCCGGAATCCTTTTTCTGCATCTCAACGGTGAACTTCTTCAGGATATTGGAAAAGCTGACGCTTGAGGTCTGGCCGGGGTAGATGGTTACCTGCTGGGATTCGGGCTGGACGTATTTGTCCGGGGCCTTCTCGGTTACGGTGTAATTTCCAGCTTGGAGGTTATCCACCTTAATGGTGCCATCCGGCCCTGTCACCACGTCTTTTTCGATGCCGTTGCCGGAGATGTGAAACGGGATTCCCTCGACTTTACCATCTTCGGAGGTTTTCACAAGCTGCAGGGCGCCCGCCTTGATTTCAAGGGAGAAGTAGCATTTCACCGGTTCTGCGGAACCTTTCACATCGAAGGTGACCACGTTCTGGTACTCGTCCCGCAGCCAGTATTTGGTGCCGCCTGTGACCACGCCGGGAACAGAAGAGGGCAACCGCTTTTCGGCGGTAATGGTACCGAATTCCTTTTTATCGGTGGAAATACGAAGCTGGTTCCCGCTGACGGAAAAATCTACGCCCGGGTAGCTGACGGCAAAATTCCCCAACACATTGTTCTCATCCACCAGCGTGGTTTCATTTTTTTCGGTGGTTTCGTTGTATTTGAGGGCATGGGTATATGCCCCGACCGCGCTTGGATCATCGGTGGCAAAGGAAGGGATGGTGTGGTAATTCACGACGTTCTCCCGCAACTGATAGAAAATGGGCTTTGCGGCTGGGCTGTTTGCGGTAAACTCATTGACGATCTGCGTTTCGTACCCGGTCCCCAACTGCCCATGGACAATGAGCCAGATGAGGATTTGGGTGGCGATGTATTCGTCAATGGCGCTGCCACCGTACTTGGTGCCGGTTTCTACATTGTAGCCCAAGGTCAGGGCTGTGTTGATCATTGATTTCTGCTCAAAAGTGAGGGCGGCGTAATCATCCGACTGGTCGTAGCCGATTCCGGTGCGCGTCGCCACACCGAGCTGGATGCAATAGGCGGTGCGGAAGGCTTTCAAGTCGTTGATCCTTAATTCGCTGAATTTATCTGCGGAATACCCGCCGAACGGAGTGGGCAGATTGGAACTGAGGGAATACCCTCTGTTCTTGTAATCGATCATGGAGATATATCCGTCGTAATCGTAGGAAGCGGCAAAGGCGCTGCTTGGCAGAATGCCAATACAGAGCAGCACTGCCATCATCATGGACAGCAGCCGTTTTAGATGTTTTTTCATAGCATTCTCCTTTATATTAAAATGATAAAAGACCCCGCAGGATTGAGGAAAAACCTCAAATTCACGGGGGCCAGTGCTGAAATTATCGTTCTTTGCCATTTTTCTGGCGGCGTTGCTTTTTATGGGGGTCTGCTTTTTGAGGCAGTTCCTGCTGGGTACGCCAGACCGCTTCCAAAACAAGGGCGATTTCGATCCCATTCTGTCGGCAGCCGTTTAGGATTCCTTCCAGATAGGCTTTGGATGGCATGGCAGGGACGTCCTTGTAAGGGCTGTTCATGGTGTAGGCCATGATTTCCCTCTGCTGGCCATTCCGATCCGTCACGGTGACAGGTTCCTTCCCATATAGATAGGGGAATCCTTCATAATGGTCCAGATGCTGTTCATCCTGTTCGGAGATCCGCCACAGGACGCCATCCACACAGCTTCCTTCTGCCGGAATAATGGTGGCGACGCCATTCCCGCCGCCGTTCATGCAAAAGGCAAGGCGGTATCCTTCCAAGCGGACGGTATCCACCACTTCCGCATCGGGGCAGCGGAACGCCATCTGATTTAGGTTCATATTAGAACCATAGGCAAAGTAAAGTTTTTCGTTGGTTTTCATCACCTCTATCGTTCTTGATTTCGGCGGTTTTGCAGGCTGGGGTATTGGGCTTTGTCATACCGCCATGCCCGGTCACCGGGGAGGTTCGAGAGCAAGTATTCCCGCACATTTTTGTATTCCGGCCCGATAAGGCCCAGCCGCAACAGGAAGGTGCGGAAGGTAAAGGCAGGGTTTTCGCTGATCTCGGTTTTCCGCATGACGGTCCTGCTCTGGTTGATTGCCTGTGCGGAAATCGCCAGCGCCAGCGTGATATTTGCCCGAACCTTACCGGCATGGAGGGTGCTTTCAAAACAGCGCCATTCCAAGGTGCCGCGATAGAACACCGAATGCAGGTTCAGAGCATAATACCTCGTCCAGTTATAGTGCTCATAGCTTCCGTCAGAACCCTCATACCATTCCCGCCTTAACCGGTCCATGGTGGTATTGGTGGGAAGCTTGCGGATTTTCTCCAGCATGGGTTCCCGCACTTTCTGGCACCAGCGTTCCACCCGGTGTTCATTGACATTGAGGGCTTTAAACAGGATATCCTCTTTGGAATACATAATGGAAAGGGCGTTTTTGAGACTTTGCGGGGTATGTTTGGAGGCGTCCACATGGACGTGCATCCCGCAGCTTGAGTTGACCACAGCCCCCGCATGGCGCAGGGTGCGGACAACCTCCTGCAGTTTCGGCATTTCCCTGTATTCCAGTTTGGGGGAATTCATCTCCACCTTGTAGGCGCTGTCACCGATGGCAAGCTGCTGCCGCCCGATCCGGTGGGAACCATGGATGCTGGAGTCGTAGACAAACCGCCATGTTTTCCCCTCATTGTCGGTTACCTCCCACGGGTCATAGGTGCGGGAAGAACGGGAATGGACAGCAGTGGTCCCGAACAGGGAAGCCACCGCTTCCGCCGCCTGCTGGCGGGTCAGCCCTGTCATCTCAATTTCGCAGCCGAAGTATTGGTCTTTTAAATCAATCGATGGCGGTCACCTCCCGTTCTTTTCGAATTGTTATGGTTTTAAATATCACGCTCCTTCGCTAAAATGTAAATATATATGAAAACACCCCCACAGGCGGCTGGGGCTGTACCTCAGTCCTGCGGGGGTGTTGTTGGCTTTTTATTCGTAGGATTCTTCTGTTTCAAAGGATTCGCCGGTTTCCATGGTATCGTCATCCGGCGCGGTTTCTTCATCCTCGTTCTGATTCCAGCTTTCCGGCATGGTATCCTCATCGTTCTCGCTGGGGCATCCCTCGCCGCTGTCATCTTCTTCTGCCGGGGTTTCCGCTTCGCTGTTCTCGCCGTCCCAGCCCTCTGGTTCCTCATTGTCGGGTACTTCCTCGTCCTCGTTGTTTTCGGGGCTTTCTGCGGGTTCCCAACCGTTCTCTGCCTGTTCCTCATGTTCGGCGGCTCTGGCGGCTTCGAATTCTTCTTCGGCTTCTTCCAGCGCCTGCTCAATCAGCCCGATGACGAATTCCTTTTGGGTGAGGCGGCGGTGATAGGCTTTCTCGTAGCGGTCAAGGTATTCCTTCACCCTCTGGAACAATTCCTCGCTTACCTGAAATGCTAATGTCCTTCCTTTTTCCATAGTCTTGTTAACCCCTTTCTCATAATGTTCCCGGATAACCATTTCGATGAATTTGCTCATGGTGCTTTCCGTTTCCCGGATTTCCTCGCTGATTTGGTTATGCAGATCCAGCGGGATTTTGCAGGTTACGCCCTTGGTTTCCATGCCCTATCGCTCCTTTGTTGTTTCTTTCCCTTTCGGGCAACACAAGCATATCGAAAAAGCTGGGATAAAGCTATCACCAAGAGCAACAACCTTTCAGCCAAAGCAGGGGTAACATACGTCACAACCAATAAAGGCCATGTTGGGGGTTATTCTTCGCCCAGAAGGGAACCGAGGAATCCCATCATCTCCTGTGGGATGGCATCTTCCGGCTGTTTCACAGGCTGTAAAGGGACAGCTTGAAGTTCTTCCCGCAGCACCCGCCGCAGGGTAGTTTCAAAGGCTTCCTTTTCTTCGCTCTCCAGAATAGCCTGCACCAGAAAGGCATTTTTCTGCCCGTCCGGCACAGCCTGCAGGATTTCCCATGCCCTGCGGTGGCGTTCATTCTGGAGGTTGGGGCGGAAGCCGAATAGGGGCCTGTTCATCCCTTGCTCACACCGCCCGACAAATGTCCCAAAATCCGCTCGAATCCTTCGGCGTTCACACGGTCGTCTATCAGGGCGAAAACCCGGCACAGGCCGTCCTGTTCGCTCACATTGCCTTTAACCACTGCCGCGCCCCCGCCCAGCATGACTACCGGGAGGGCTTTGAGGTCAAACCCCGATTCCATGGCTGCCGAGAGAAGCCGTTCGGTGTAGAGGCGGCCCTGCTTTTGGATGATGCTTCGGGCGTCCTCATCCATACTGCAGGGCTTTCCCGCCAGCACTCGTTCCACTTGCGCGTCGGTAACGGACAATCCTACATCCCGGCGAACCTGTTCTTTCGTTTCGTCAATGCAGCGGATCATGCCAAGCTCCAAGCTGCGGCAGGTGGAAGCGTTGGGAACGCCGTTGTCCAGCCGCATGAGATCCACTGTCCAGCCGCCGATGTCCATCAGAAGGACAGAAGGCTCATTCTGGATGAGTTCCGGGTGGATGGCGATGGCGGAATACCCCTGTGGGAACAGCTTCACATCTTCAATGGTGATTTTGTAGGGGATTCCTTCGAACCGGTAACTGACCGGCTGGGAAGAACGCAGAAGGTATTCCCGGAAGGGCTTTTTCTCCCGGCCAAATCCGGCCAGAGGCAATCCAGCAGCGAGTTTGACGGAACACTCTGCTTTTTCACCGCGCTGTTTCAATTCCTTGGCGATGGCGGCAAGGGTAAGCAAGTAGTAGTTGTCGTTCTCCATTTTGTTGCGCAGGATCGGCTGTCTGCCGGTTCCGCAGACATAGAATTTCCCGCCGTACTCCAGCGTGTTTTGCAGGGTGTAGGGTTCGTGGGAATATTCCGAGATACCGGCTGGGAAAGAAAAATGCCGGGTTTTGATGGCGTAGTAGCCGTGGTCGATACCGATGTTCATGGTTTTATTCATCCTTTCTTGACGATTGTTGAAAACTTGGAAGGTTTACTGGTTTGGAGTAAGCTTACTGGAGAGAATCTTGTTCTTTCCCAGCCAAGTAAGTAATTTAGGGGGTGAGGGTGTGGGAGAGGGGGAAAGCGAAGAACCTCCCCGGCGGTCTGCTGGGGAGGTTCTAAAAAAGGGCGCACTACCCCCTTGTATCTTGAGGGCTTAAAAGTGACCCGTTTGGGGCTTTCGTCAATCTATCTATACAACTGCCGGAAACTTTTACAGTTCCGACAACGGGAAAAAAGAGTGGTAAACGCAAAAAAGCGGGGCCTCCGGCCTGAAAAATCAGGCGGAAGCCCCGCATCTGCTCACAAAAAGTCTTGACATTTCCATTTTATGGAAAAGGCATCTATAAAAAATCATTTTGGATTTTGCGCTCTAAAAAGCCCGCAAACCAGCATGAATACTGACAAAAATGGGGTGGACATCTAAAGTGTCCACCCCAGATGGTGGAGGAGGATGGATTCGAACCATCGAAGTCAGTGACAACAGATTTACAGTCTGCCCCCTTTGGCCGCTCGGGAACTCCTCCATATTCGGTTATGTCATGCGGTGGTGGAGCTGGTGGACGGATTCGAACCCCCGACCTGCTGATTACAAATCAGCTGCTC